>Ga0272449_1005023_pt1 | contig 10498 bp, 7 predicted proteins | sample YNPCB0241_FD_198679 | JGI IMG/M metagenome (GOLD analysis project Ga0272449, IMG submission 198679) | Hot spring sediment microbial communities from Yellowstone National Park, WY, United States - YNP-CB-024-1 | ecosystem: Environmental > Aquatic > Thermal springs > Hot (42-90C) > Sediment...
CAACACAATAATCACTAACTTCTCTTGCTAAGCTTCCGTCTGGTCTGAAAAGCCTTACTGTTCCTTGAACATATTTATTTTGTCCATTATCTGAATCTATACATCTCCATAATCCTGGAATTGTTGAAGTGGTTGGGATAGTTGTTGTATTTGGTCCTGTGCACATTTCAACACATTTTTTGTATAATTCTTCAATAGCCCATCTACAAGCCCAAGAACCCGCAAATTCACATCCCCAATTACATAAATTACGCAAAATAGGATCTTGTATTCCAGAACAAGTATTCTTACAAATTTCTTTTGAAGTAGAATTGCATGCCTCTAATCCTCTTCTTCTTGCTTCTTCACAAAGATCTAAGCAAATGTTTCCTGTAGAAATTGTTGTAGTTGTTGTAATTCCACAACTCATTAAACAACCTTCTCTTTCACTGTAAGAAGCAGATGCTTTTCCACAACACCAAGGAAGGTTTGTAGAGCTTGATCCACAAACGCATGGTACATTATTTGGTGCTTCACAATTTTGATAAATACATGCGTTAGGAGAGCTTAAACAAGCACCATTAGAGCACCCATTAGGACAATTGAAGGTTGTCGAGCCATAACCACCAGAAGCACTGCAGAAATATTCTATTAATGTATTGCCACTACAATAATCTTCATAGGTATTTCCTTGATATGTTACTCTACCTTTTATGAAATAGCTTACACCTCCATCTGTATCAGTGCATTGAGAAGAGATTGTTGTGGTTGTATCTACACAAGCACCATTTGAGCATGCGTGACAACCATGAAATACTACTCCAACCTCAGTATCAGATTTACAATAATATTCTGTTAATGTGTTTCCATTACAACTATCTGTATATGTATTTCCTTGGTAAGTTACAGTTCCTCTTACATAAAAATTTATCCCATTATCACTATCTATACATTTTGTTTGAGATGTTCCGCATTCAGAAGCAAATTTAACGCAACTAAAAGGACATTTATTATCACATTCTGTTCTTAAATAACATTGACCAACATATCCTGGGCACCATGCACATGAAATATCTCCTGCACATGATTCGCAAGTTAACTTAGAACATTGAGAATAACCGAGAGAAAAAAGAACCAAAACAAACAGGGAAACAAAAATCAAAAATCTTTTCATTCTTTTCTTCACCACACTACTCCATCACATGGCCCCGTACCATCGGGATTCATAAAAAATTTACTCCACCAATTATTAATTTCTCCTCTTAAATTACAAGATCCATATTCATATTTCGCTTTTCCTTTTATTATTTCTCTTACTTTCTTATTTAGTAAGTCGAAATTAATTTGGTTATCTGGACCTCTATAAAAAGGTGCAAAGTATTCGCATAATATTTTTCTACAATCTTCTGGTGTTATTGTTGTGTATTCAGCACAATCATAAAAATGAAAACAAAATATTGCATCTTCACAAACAGAAAATCCACCCATACTAGCTATAATAGGAATCTTATCATTTACACCTAGTTTATCCACTTCTCCAGGTTTTTTAAATTTATTACTTGTCCCTTCTGGCAAAAGTCTTGTAGTACAAAATTGAACTGCATAAGCTAAATTTCCTGAAGTTGCAAATTCTCTACAGTAACTTTTACATGTTGTTTCAAAGGTTTTTAGTTCTGTTGACTCTTTATATTTTGAAAAATCTTCTACAGCACCCATTGATGTTAAAAATGTTCTTATAACAACAGCAGCCACTATAACAAGAATTAATAATCCAATAATCATCTCCAAACTCATTTGTGCTTTCATTCTTTCACCTCTCATCTATTGGTCTGCATTCTTGTCTTCCGGCCTCAAAAACAGTTGAAATTATAAATCTTAAAGGTTCCATTCCTCTTTCTGTCGGTATATTATATTTATAATCAGTAAATATAAAATTTATTCTCGCACTCGCAACTTGACCTTGCAAAATAATTCCTTCTAATCTTTTATTTTTTGTTAAGCCTTTCAAGCTGCTTTCTTCGCTACAAATATTTTCTATTGGTTCTCTTTCGCATGGCGTATTCAAGCATGTTGTTCCTTCTTCTAAGCATAAAACCTCGTAAGAACAATTCACATATCCATCAAACAAAGCCTCAAATCCTTTGCATATATCATCTAAGGAAGCTTTTATTTTTTCTGATGTGCTTTCTGGACCTGTGCATCTTTCTCTTAGCTCTTGATTAACAAGCCTCATTAAAAGATTTTTGTTTGCCGCATTATACAAATTCCAATATAACCAATATCCCCTATTAGGTTCTACTGTTGTCTCGATATTTCCAAAATATGATTTATATCCAGGAGAATGAACCTCGATTCCTCCACCACCAATTGTTCCAATATCAAATGCTTCACATTTAGAAGAATCCTTTCCAATACATTTTTCAGCTCCAGGATCATCTGGCACAGCACATTTGTATTCTTCAATTTTAACATTCATTTGTTTTATGTTTTCATTTTCTTTTGAAATATTTATGTATGCATTAAAATACAAAATGCTAAAGTTGCTTAAAGCTGATGAAAATTCTTTTGGCGATGGAGGCTGAGGTTCGCTATTACACCACCAATATGTGACTGGATAAATAGTACCTCCTTGAGCAGCAACTACAAGCATTGCAGCATGTCCAGAATACTTTAAATTTTGTGTTAACATGTTTTTCGTAAACTCTAATCTCGCTCTTGCAATATCTTCTCTTGAGCTTTTTTCAACCTGAGTTAAAGAATATCCTCCATAAGACATTTGGTATACAGAGTATGCCATTACGCCTATAATACCTACCAACGCAATTAGTCCAATAACAGCATAAGAAGCTCCTTTCATTATTATCACATTTTGATTTAATTAATTATTTATTTGGATTTATTTAAATATTTTTACAATGGTGAAATAAAAATGAAGATAAGAGATTTGATTGAGGTTATAATTGCTTTCATTGCTGCTTATATTTTTTATCAATTTCTCATTTTAATTAGTGGGACAACTGTTCCTGTTGTTTCTGTGGCTAGTGGCTCTATGATACCAAAGCTTTATCCTGGAGATATAGTTATAGCAACAAAGCCAGAAAATTTGAAGATTGGTGATATAATAATTTATCGTGCGAATTGCTCTTATCTTCCAAATGAAGATATAATTCATAGAATAATTGGGTTTGAAAATGATAAAATAATTACAAAGGGTGATAATAATTTAGTAAAAGATCCCTGCTTGGTGGAAAAATCCCAAGTAAAAGGTAAAGTTATTTTTGCTGTCCCGCTTTTAGGTTGGCCAAAACTTATTTTATATAAATTAACTGGGTTGTAATTATCGACTAAAAAAATTAAAAGATTTTTTCTCGGATATTTAATTAGAGCTTTTCCTTTTAAATTGAAAGGCATGCTTGAGAAAATTTTTGGAAAATATTTAAATGAGATCGAAGAATTAAGAAAGAAAGTATCAGAACTAGAAAATGAAAATATAAAGCTAAAAGAATATCAGGTATTAGCACAGGAATTAGAAGAAAGAGTAAAAGAATTGGAAGGAATAACCCAAAAAATAGAAAATGAAAGAGAAAGAACTAACTACTATAGAGAGAAAAGTGAGCAATTGGAGGCAAGAATAAAAAATCTTAAAAGAGGTATAAAGGACTTTAAAAATAAGCAAAACCAAGAGGTTAAAAGCCTTATAAAAGAGATTAGAGAATTAGAGGAAATGTTAGGAAGAACTATTTTAGAGGGAAGGAGTTTGATCGGGTATCTTTTGACTCATAACATAAAACCAATAGAAAATCCTGAAAATCCCGAGTTTTCAATAATATATCATCATGATGTTGATGGAACTACTTCTGCTTCTCTTATTTGTCAGTATCTTCGAGAAAAAGGAGAAGATAGAATAGCAATTATTCCTCAAAATTTGCACACATCTTTAAGAGATTGGAAAGAATTACTAGAAACTCTTTCTAACTCCAAGCAAATATTTATTTTGGATTTAGGCTTTAGCCCTGGCTATTTAGAAATACCTGGAGGAAATGCAACGTTTATTTCTGATAAAAAACCGAGAGCAAAAACAAAAGGCTTGAAAATTGTATATGATGAAAGCTCTTGCACAGCTGAAACAACATATAGATTTCTTAAAAAAGACAATTTTAAAGGAAAGAATGCAGAAAGGATTGTAGAAATGGGAAAGATGGGTGATGGAATTATAAGGCCGGATGAAGAGGTAAAGAGGTTAGGAACATTTCTACAAGTAAATCCTAAGGTTTCAAGAAATGTGGTTCAAGAACTTGGAGAAAAGGGATCAATAATGGATGAAAAACTTTGGCGAGCGATAGATGAGTGTTATTATCTATTCTCTCACGTTAAAAATTATATAATGAAGAACTTTCGCACTGTTAATAATGATTCTTCTTATATAATTGTAGAATTTCCTCCGATTAGTGTTTGCGAAAACTATATATTGTCAAGTTTAAGAGAAATTACGAGAAAAAATGTAATTGGTATTGTAAAAGATCACAAAACAGCGCATTTTTTAATAAAAATGAAAAGAGGTGAAACAGAAACAATAGAAAAAATAAAAGAATATTGTGAATTGAATAATTTAGATTGCTATTTTCATCACTCTTCTGGACATATTGATGTACCTAGAAAATATTATGAAAAAGTTTTAGAAGATTTAAAGGCGATTTGCTTTTAGTATCCCATAGTTAGAATATTTTCCTATGAGGAAAATAATTAAAATCTAACTCTTAAGCTTTAATTATGAAGTTTTGTGAAAAGTGTGGTTCAGTATTATTTCCAACAAAGAAGGGAAATAAGTGTTATTTAGAATGCAGAATGTGCGGAAGAAAAATAAAAAGTGATATAAAAAGATTAAAGTTCGAAACGTTACACAAAATGCAAAAAAAGGTTGCGATAGAAGAAAAGTTAACTCTTCCAGTAACAATAAAATATTGTCCAAAATGTGAAAGTTCAAAAGCATACTTTTGGACTCAGCAATCAGGAATAGAAGATGAGCCGCCGACACAATTTTTCAAGTGCGTAAATTGTGGGTACGTGTGGAGGGGAGAATAAAATATTTATAAAATTCTTCTATCCTAACTTACCCAAAAATTATCAGAAAATTTTATTGTTTTTATTTGCTATATGGAGTCTGTGAGATAATAGTTGGAATATTTTAAACGAAAAAATTATTGAATGATTAAGAATAAAAAAGAAAAAAAATCAAAAACTTATTTTATGATTTCTATTCCTAATTGTTTTGTTAATATATCTTGGGCAAGCTCTTCTTTTTTTCCAGAAGGACCTAAAATGTAAGGAGACTTTACTCCTGTTATAATTGTAATTACTTGTAGTTTATCTTCATACTCTGGTAATATTCTTGCTCCCCATATTACTGGAGCTTCTGGATCTAATTGTTTCGAGACTATTTCTCCTATTATATTTACTTCATCGAGTCTCAAATTGTTTCCACCCACTATTTGTATTAGTGCTCCTCTTGCTCCTGAATAATCCACTTCTAACAAAGGATGATTTAGTGCTTTCATTACAGCCTCTTTTGCTCTGTTTTCGCTTGAGCTTTCTCCGACTCCTATTGCTGCTACTCCTCCACACTTCATTATTGCTTTTACATCAGCATAATCTAAATTTACTAGAGATGGTTGAGAGATTGTTTCAGTAATTCCTTTTATCATTGTAGCTATGAAATCGTCTGCCATTGCAAAAGCCTCTTTCAAAGGAAGATTGCCTGCCATAGAAAGTAATCTTTGGTTTTCCATTACTATAACAGTGTCGCAAACCTCTCTTAATTGGGCTAACCCTTCTTCTGCCTTTCCTATTCTTGCTCCTTCAATTTTGAATGGCAATGTAACAGCTCCTATAACAATTGCTCCTTGATCTTTTGCTAGCTTTGCTATTACCGGTGCTGCTCCTGTTCCTGTTCCTCCACCTAATCCACAAGTAACAAATACCATATCAACATTCTCTAAAACTGCTTTTAGTTCGCCTTTGCTTTCTTCTGCTGCCTTTTTCCCTATTAAAGGATATCCTCCTGCTCCCAATCCCTTTGTGAGCTCTTTTCCAATGAGTATTTTTTCATCTGCCTTTGTAATAGCTAAATGCCTTGCGTCAGTATTTACAGCTATTGTCTTTGCTCCTAAAATACCTTTGGTTGTTAGTCTTGTTATTGTATTGTTTCCAGCTCCTCCTACTCCTATTACCAATATTCTTGCTTGGTATGCTTCAAAGTTTTCTTCTTTTCTTTGAGTTTGAAGCGGTGCTTGCCATAAACTTTCTGCCATTACTCCCATTTTTTCACCTCTATTTTTTAAAATATGTGTTGTTGTATCGAAATAAATTTAAATACAACAACACTAATATATCTAAGAGAAATCATAATCATTCAAGCTTCATTCAAGGAGCGAACTTGAATGAGCTAATTCTTGCGTGCGAACCTTGCGTGCGACCTTAAAGCTTCAGTTGTTAATATCTATTGCTCTATTAAAATATTTTTCTGTGATATGAAAAATATTTTTCAAAAAATATTTGTCTTTATTTCTTTTGAAGTATATGGAGTTTTCTTATATAATATAAGTAATGCAAAATTTGTGATTCATTTAGAATTAATAAACTCCAGTTTATCATCAACATACTTCTTTAGAAGGTTATAGTTTATAAAAGCTTTGTCGAACTCTCTTCTTAACTCATCGCAATTTATTTCACATGCTTCATAAACTTCTCCAATACTCAGAATTTTTAAAAATCTTCCTTTAGGAGTTATGAATATATACGATTTTTCTGTACTATTTTCACTAATTGTTAGCATAAAATCTGGAGTTATGAATCTGTTATAAACATTTCCACTAGAGGATTCTATTTTTAGATAAGTCGTTTGATTTTGATATTCTATTATACTTTTTCCATTTTCAAAATATTCTGAAAGCATTTCTTTGCTTGTTATTATTTTTCTTTTTCTTGAAAAAACTCCGAAAAATTTTTCAATAATTGCTCTTAACCAATCTTTTTCTTTTATTTTACCTTTAACAAAAAATACCTTTTCTCTTGGTCCTGCAATCTTTCCATTACTTTTTGCAATAACCTTTGCCAAAAATTTTCCTTGAGAATTAGGTTGCCATTCTATTTCAATATCTTTTATTTCTCTATTTTCAAAATTTAATTCCTTTTCTATTTCATGTGTGAAATTTTCTCCTATAATAAAAATTGTTATGTTTATTTTTCCATCTCCTAGGATTTTTACTCTAAATTTTTCTTTTTCATTAAGAGTAATATTTTCTGCATCAAATCTCAAAATTTCAAGATATGGTTTATAAATTATTTTAAATGTTGCGTTGTAGATTTTTGCATTTGTTTGATTATTTTCTCTAGAATATTTTATAGGAGCAAAATTTATTGAAATTATTTTTCTATTATCAATCAAATCCTTTTTATCTATCCAAAATATATTTTCAGGAAATTCTTCTGTTTCATTTATTTCTTCAGACGAAAATTGATCTTGAACTAAATATATTGGTTTTAAATCTCTAAATTCTGAAATTTTCTTAACATCTATTTCTATATCTTCTATTTCTTCCGAGATCTCTATTTCCTTTCTAAAAACAGGAACTATTGGCCTTCCGTAATCATATAAGAAATAATCTGGATTCAAGAATGTTATTTTATTATCTTCTATCTTATACTCTGGAGAAAAATCTATTTTTAATATTGCATTTCCATTCTCTTCATAAATGTCATATTCATCCTTGCTACCAAAAGGATCAACAATTATCTCAGGATTTCCAAAAAGAATTTTCTGATAATATTCTTTTTTCATAAGTTTTAATGGGCTTAAAACTGTAAGCGAGGTTGCAATAGATTTTCCCGAGATGTTTAGATTTTTAGATGCGTTTATAACAACATCTAATTTCATATCATTTACGCAAACTCCTAACGGCTTTCCTTTTGTTAAGCTATTTAAAAAAGAGAGAAGAGGAGAGAAAACATATGTATCATGAACTATTCCAGAAGACCCTATAAAAATCATATTGTTTATCCCTAAAAATTTGCTGCTTGGATTTGCTGAAAGAGAATGCTCATCAAAGATTATTTTGCTTGAATTGAATAGAATTTCATTATAACTTATAGAATAATTTCTTGGATAAGGAGTAAAATAATTTTCGCTTTCCCCCGGCAAGTACCATCTTTCTAAATCACCCATACCAAAATGAAATATTAATGAAGAATAATCCTTATTTTCAAAAAATGATGTTTCATTAAATTCTGGCAACGGCTTCGGATTTTCTATGTCAGTCCAATCATATTCAAGGAATACGTATTTCTTTGCAGAATAATTTGTTAGGTGAAGAAGATCAAATGCCTTACTTATCAAATCTTCTATATTTATTATTCCTTTTTCTTCCTCTATTTCTTTTTCTGTCGCGTTTCCTCTTTTTTCTACAAATCTTTTCACATCAAAACCATTTAATCTTAAATACCATTCTGCAGCAAATCCTTCTGTCATTCCATCAAGAAAGAAAAGGTCTAGATATTTTGGTAAGCGATATGATGCAAAGATTGTCGCATTTTTAGTTGTTTTCCATTTCTTAGAGTTTTCTATTTGGATTGAAATTTTGCTTGGATCGCAACAAAATCTTCCTATTGCAAAATCAAAGTAGGAATCATTGTTGATATCACCAAATAAATTGTCAGTAAATAAAATGCTTCCATCAGAAATATCATATCTGTCATCATTCCACGGATCATGAACGGCAGCAAAAGGAATTCCCATTAAAGATAGAAAAATTGTTTTGTTAAAAGCATAGCTATTTCCTAATTTATTTTTTGATTTTATTAGAGTTGTTACATTTCTGATTTTTTCCAATATTTCATAAATTCTGTTATTTCTGTTCATATCTTCTGGATTTCCTGTGTACTTATAGCTTTCATTCAGCTCTATTGGTATAGGCAATGCATTTAATCTTAAGGAAAGTGCTGATTCATTAAAATTTGGATTTGTTATTGATATATGAGAAATTTCTTGAACATTATTCAAAATATAATCAAAAAGCTTTTCCTCATTATCTAAAACTAAACTACAAAGAGAAAAATTAAATGTGCATATTGTATATTTTGAGAATTCTTCTCCTCTAATTTCTTCAGTTCTTACCAAAGAGTAATTTTTCATCTTTGCAATAAATGCTCCTAATAATGATAAGCTTCTATTGCTATTTACAATAACAAATCCATTCTTGTTGAAAGAATGTGAATTTATCGAATAACTTCTTTTTATTGGAAACTCTGAAGGATAATTCAGACCAACAGTAAAAACAATGTCTGGATTATAATCCTCGATAAAAATTTTTTGGTAATGCTTTGAGATTTCATCACTTTCGTTCCACACCAAAACAGGATAATTTAGAGAAGAAGCAAACAAGATATTCCAAAAGTTTGAGTTTGTTAGGATTATTGGTTTTTTAAATAATGGAAGTGTTGTTGTGGTCGAGATTGTGGTTGCGGAAGTTGTTGTAGTTGTAGGAATTGAGGTGGTTGTTAGAGTTGTTGTGATAGTTGTTAGGATGGTTGTTGTAGTTGTGGTTGTGGAAGTTGTTGTAGTTGTATCTTCTTCCAATTCCAAAACAATCTTCGGCCAATAATTTTGGTTGGGGTGGTCTTTAGAAAAAATCCTACAATCTCTTGCACTGTTTGGATATACATATATTTGAAATGTAAACACATCTCTAGAATTATTTATCAATTCATCTTTAATAGCTTCTGTAATATCTAAAGAAATCTCCGCTCCAAAATTGCAAGTGTAGCTAATTCCACATTCCCCACCATAATAATAGCAGCAATTTATTCCATAAAAATTTATTCCTCTAACTGTAGAAGGTTGATTATAATAGTTTGTTTCTATTTCTGTCCAATTCAGACTAAAGTTATTTAATCTGTTAAATAAAAGCTTTCCATAACAGTCGCGCAAATTTACAGAATTTGCATATAAATAAAGTGTTGCGTTTTTTATTTTTGTTTTGTTAATGTTAACGAAACTAAATTTAATAAAACCTCTTTGAGTATTATCTATACCACTAAAAGTTATGTTAGGAGAAAATCCGTAAATTTCATTCGGATATCTACCGTCTACATATGTATCGTCTGTTGGATATAAAATAATATTTGTACTACATCCAAAAGAAATGAAAAGAAGAAAAGATATTAGTAAAACATTGATAAAAATCATAACTATAGAATATTAAAAATAAAAAATAAAAATTACGAAGAACAAGTTACATAAGCTGTACTTGTCACTTCATCACTAACTCCTCCACAGTTTGTAGTTACTATAGCTCTACTAAAATATGGACAACCGGACCCACCCATACCTGATGGATTACATCCGCTCAAACTCAACGCTCTAGTTTCTCCTTTTGGTACTAATGTTGCACTTGTTGTTGAGCATGTTCCACCTGTTGTGTTAACTATCATACCGCTTACATTCAAATCAACAAATCCGGTATTC
>Ga0272449_1005025_pt1 | contig 10498 bp, 7 predicted proteins | sample YNPCB0241_FD_198679 | JGI IMG/M metagenome (GOLD analysis project Ga0272449, IMG submission 198679) | Hot spring sediment microbial communities from Yellowstone National Park, WY, United States - YNP-CB-024-1 | ecosystem: Environmental > Aquatic > Thermal springs > Hot (42-90C) > Sediment...
GGCGTAATGAAGTTCAGTATTGTAATATTACCTGAGTACCCAACATCTGCTATTATTGATTACATAAAGACAGCAGACGAGTTAGGTTTCTACGCTTTTTGGTCGGTTGACGAGGTTTATCATAAGGATGCTTGGTCCATCTTTGCGGCAGCTGCGGATAAAACGAAGAAAATACTTCTGGGACCAGCTGTTACTCATGTATATCTTCGTGAACCCACGCTTATAGCGCAACAGCTAGCTACTTTAGACGAACTCTCCAACGGTCGTGCCATAGCGGCTATAAGTTTTGGAAATCTAATAATGCTTCAGCAGTATTATGTTAAGTGGCAAGGGTGTAGACCACTTGCAAGAACTAAAGAAGCTTTTCACGTTATTAGAACACTACTTGACGAGGGAAAGATCACATATGACGGACAATTCTTTAAATACATTGGTCTTTTCACAGCAGCTAGGCCTGTGCGACGTATTCCGCTCTACATGGGCGCTATGGGCGGGCCAAGGTCGTTCAGAGTGGCTGGTGAAATCTCAGATGGCATGATGTGTGCTTTAGGCTATTCACGCGAATTCTGGCGTGACGCTGTTTCTAATATGCGTTTGGGTGCGCAGAAAGCTGGTAGGAACCCTGATGAAGTTGATGTAGTCGCTTGGGTCGTGTTCTCTGTTTCCAAGAACCGAGAAGCTGCTAAGCAGGTTGCAAAGAGCATCGTGGGGTTCTATATACCATCGATGCCTGAAAGACAGCTTAGGATGCACGGAATAAAACCGGAGGATGTTAAGGAGATAAATGAGTCGTTCTTGAAAGGTGATGTGGAGCGTGGCATACGGTTGACGTCGATGGACCTTGTTGACAAATTATCCGTTTCAGGTTCTCCTGAAGAGATCGTCGAACAGTTAAAGAGGGATTTTGTATCAGAGGGCGTAAAACATATTGCAGCATGTATTATCGATCCATTTATTGTAAGATTCTTCACAGGCAAGACGGTTGAGAATGTACCGGACTTTAAGGGTCAGCTAAAGCTGATAAAAGACGAGATAATTCCATATTTCGAATAAAACAGTAATTGGTCTATGTACTTCTCGTTAAAGTTTTGTTTACCTCGCTTTAAACATTTGGATAGTCTGGAAGGAAGAGTGGTAAAGGTTATATAGTGACATAGATATTATGGTAAGGATATGAGCTCGCTTCCTGCTGATCTAAGGGAGGAGCTTGAGAGACGCATAGCAGAGTTCGAAAAGAATTTTGAAGCGCAGGTATTCAATAGGACCGATGCGATGATTCCCCGCATAAAAACTATAGATTACATCGTGGTGGCTATAACAGGCATAGTGCTGACTATCTATCTGCTATTAGCTATAGTGTTAGGGTGATTCTGTTGAGCAAAGAGGGAGCAGCTAAGGAGGTTTACTTCAACTTACTTCCGACAACCAACAAGGAGCGCCCGTACGGCTTCATAGACTTCCTTGCGGTTCAGATCGCGTTCGGGATAGCCGCATGGTTCTTCTTGGTCGGCGGCTTCACAGGCCTATACGTAAAAGCTAGTCTTGCGATTCCGATAGTTTTATTCGGAAACATCATCCCACTCCTTTTGGCATCAGTGCTGGCTGTGATCTTCGCAAGGTATGGTACTGAACAGTATATAGGGCATAGAGGGGTGCTTGGGCAGAGATTCGGTGATGTTTGGTTTATAATCTACGTCACATCTAGTGTAGGCTGGATAGCGTATGCGGCGTTACTTATGGGCTCGAGTACTTGGAAATTGCTAGAGTCTCTTGGCGTAGGCGGGATATTGGCTACTGAGCAACCAGGTATGATTATCTGGGCCATCATAGGTACCATCATAGGAGGCTGGTGGGCTTGGTACGGGCCTGGATTCGTGAAGTGGGCTATGAGGGCGATGTCAGCCTTTCTGATAGTGGTCTTGCTCATTCTAATATGGCTGCTATTCACAGTCTATGGTGTAGAGAAGATCTTTGCAGCACCTCCTCCAGCACCGTTTGAAGATCCTAACTGGAGCATAGCTTCTGCCATCGAAATAAATGTTGGGCTAGGTTTTTCATGGGCTTTCTGGTACGGACAATGGACTAGATTGGCAAAGACTGAGCGAGCCGCATTTCATAGTTGTTGGCTTGGCTGGGGCTTGCTTGCCGCTTCAGCTGGTGTCTTCTCAGCATTAACTGCTCTTATCGTTGGCTCTTTTGACCCTACTGACTGGTTACTAGCATATAATATCCCGTGGGTAACTATACTTGGTCTACTCCTGATCATATTAGCTAACGTAAGCTCGGAAGTATGCTTAATCTACCCGCTCTCCTTAACGACCAGATGCAGATTTCCGAATATGAGGTGGACCTATCCTATACTGATCTTCACGATAGCAGGCATAATATTAGAAGTAATACCAGGCGTATTCGAAAGCTACAACAAATATTTGGCTATCATTGCACTCCTAACAGGTATTTATGCAGCCATAATAGTGGCGGATTATGCGATAACCAAAGGCACATACAAGCTGCGAGCCCTATATGATAGAGAACGTGGGTACAGATATTGGCGTGGTTTCAATCTCAGCGCCGTCATAGCAACCGTAGTTGCAACTATCTTCTACCTAACAACGCTTGAACCGCTAAGCTGGACAAGCGCAAACGGACTATTCCCGTATATCACCGCAGGAATACCAGCGTACTTCGTAGCATTCGTCGTCTATTACGTACTAACTAAAAGTAAAGTCTTCGATAAGTTCTACGCACCAACTCTACTGTCCGCTCCAGAAGCACAAAAACAGACCTAAACCCCCTTCTTTTTTACCTTTTTCACGTAAAGGCATAATTACGTTAAACCGTTAATTCCCTTGTTAGTTTATTGAGACGATGTTTTCTTTAAGTAAGAGATGAGTGCTGGTACGATCTTGTAAAGATCATCCACTATCGAGTAGTCTGCATATTGGTGAATCGGCGCGTTCTTATCTTTGTTTATAGCAACTACTATCTTAGACTTATTGAATCCTATCACGTGTTGTATCTGACCAGATATGCCTATCGCAACATATAATCTAGGTGAGACTATTACGCCTGTTAGGCCCACTTGGCGCTCTGAAGGCAACCACTTATAGTCTTCGGTGAGGATCCTTGAGCAACCTACCTCTGCCTTCAACAAGCCAGCCAACTCCTCTATAACCGCTAGATCCTCTCTTTTGGCTAGCCCTCTCCCCACGGCAATTATACGATCCGCTTTCCTTAAGTCTACACCACTTTTCTCCAGCGGCCTAACTTCAACCCTAGACACTTTAGATCTTTCAACCGAAACTTCTATCTCTGTAACCTCAGGAATCGTATGCCCCCCTTCAGGAGGCGGATATTGATAAAGCTGATATGTCGCAACTAAGAACGGAGCTTTTGCCTTATATGTTGCTATTACACCCCCGCCTAAGATTGATCTAGCATACTTGATAACTTCCCCATCCAACATTATATCTAAAGCTTCTGGCGCATATGCAGCACCAGATAACGCAGCGATGAACGCCGCTACTTCTTTCCCCAACTTAGTTCCTGGCACTATCACAATCTTCGGCTCTTCTTTCTTCATCAGCGTTGCAACCGCTGATGCGTACTCGAAACTTGCACCATCATTCAACCCCTTTAACGCTATTATCTTACTCCATCCTCGGTCTGCAATACCATCGAGTTCTTTCCCAGAAGGAACCATTAGAGCTGGTTTTTCACCGAACTTACTAGCAGTATTAATTGCAGGAGAAAGAACGTGTAGTGCTGCCTTTGGCTCTTCTGTGAAAACCCACACCTTACTCATTCTAACACACCCTCCTTCTTTAACGCATCAATTAGTTTCTCAGCCACTTCTTCTGGCGCTCCTTCAACTTTAATTCCTTTCCTACTAGCCATCTTAGCTGGCTCTAACTTTTCTAAAACCGAAATATCATCTTCTTTATCCTTAACCTCAGACAAACCTAATTCTCCTGGCGCTATAGTCTTAATCTTAGCCAGAGGTACCTTCATTATTTGCATTGTAGTCGGAATTCTCGGTTGGTTTATCTCTCTGGTTACTGAAATAATCGCAGGTAAGGGGCTTTCTAAAACCTCTACAACATCTTCCAGCTTTCTCTCCACCCTTATCTTTCCAGCATTAACTTCCATTTTAACCGCTGAACCAATAAATGGAATACCAAGCTGCACTGCAAGGGCTGGGCCTATATATGCTTGATATAGATCCTCTGAAACTTCCCCACAAATTATAAGATCATAAGAACCAATCCTCTTAATGGAGTTGATTAACGCCATCAGCGTAAGCATATTATTAAAAACATAAGAGGAGCCTGTCGATACAAGGAACGCTTCATCAGCGCCCATCGCCACTGCTTCCTTTAAAGAAGTCCTTGCAGCCTCCGTAGGCCCAACACATAAAATAGTAACTTTGGCGCCAGTTTTCTCCTTAATCCTAACCGCCTCCTCAACAGCATGCTTATCGTAGTCACTAACCTTCGTTAAAGCGCCTCTAAAAACAGGCCCGGTTTTAGGATCGATCCTTAGGGCGGCAGTGTCAACGACATGTTTGGCAAGAACAATTATGTTCATAGTTTGATCACAGCTTGCCCCTTATCTTCTACTTAATAAAATTTACGGCAACTAGAAGTGTTAACCCAAAAATCCTTTACAATAATCTCCGTTGAAAGCTTCTTTTAATAATAAAACGCCTCAAATATTAAATCAGATCTGCGGGGAAACCTCTTTTATGCATTCTTCTAATATATCTAAACCACTATCCAACATTTTTTCCGATATCGTAAGCGGAGGATGCAACCTAACCACATTAGAGAAGAGACCAGCCTTAAGCAGCAGCAGACCTCTCTCTCTAGCTCTCTTAATAACTTCACCAGTCGCCTCTGTGGCAGCTTCCTTCGTCCCCCTATTCTTAACAAGCTCTATAGCTTGCATCACACCTAGTCCCCTCACATCCCCTATAATTTCATACCTCTCTTTCATTTCTTCGAGACGCTTCTTCATCCTCTCCCCTAATCCAGCCGCTCTCTCAGGTATCTTATCCCTCAACATGATGTCTATTACTTTAATTGCTGCAGCGCAAGCAACAGGATTTCCTCCAAAAGTCCCCCCTATAGAACCGGGAGCAACCTTACTCATTATATCTTTACGACCTATTACCCCTGAAAGTGGAAGACCATTCGCAACAGCCTTACCTATGGTCATTAAATCTGGTTCCACCCCATAATGTTCTGTAGCGAACATTTTCCCTGTTCTTCCAAACCCCGTCTGAATCTCATCTACGATCAGCAAGATGCCGTTTTCTTCACATAACTTCTTCAATTCTTTCAAGTAATCGATAGGAGCCGGTATGAATCCGCCTTCGCCTTGTATAGGCTCTATTATAAAGGCAGCAATCCTGTAAGGCGCGGCTCGCGTATGGAAAAAGAACTTCTTTATATAGTCTAAGCACGCTAAATCACAACTACCGTATTCTTGCTTAAAGAGGCAGCGGTAACAGTAGGGAAAAGGCACCAGCTCTATTCCAGGGTTAAAGGGTTCAAAACCTATCCTATAAGGTTCGTACTTCCCCGTGAGCGTGACAGCCAGATAAGTCCTCCCGTGGAAGGAGTTTTCATAAGCTACTATATAAGGCCTACCGACTTGTTGTCTGGCGATCTTAATCGCATTTTCCACAGCTTCAGCACCACTATTGGCCAAAAAGACTTGCTTTTCGGCTTTGCCAGGGGAGATTTTGACCAATTTCTCCGCTAATTCGACGTAGGGTTGATAGTTCACAATCATAAAGCAAGCATGCCAAAGCTTCTCTAGCTGAATTTTTACCGCTTCAACGAGTTCAGAATTCGTATGACCTAAATTTGTTACACCTATGCCGCTTGTAAAATCTAGATATCTTCTGCCTCTTTCGTCAAATAGAAATTCATTTTCGCCTCTTTCGATTGTTATTGGATGTAGCAGTGATAGACCTTTACTAACCCAAGCGTCTCTACTTTCGAGTGACATTTCAATTACCTTAACCCGAAAGAGATATCTATTATTTTAATTTTGTGGTGGCTATCACGGCTTAAAATCACTCGATTCTTGCGAAAAGTAAAAATACATGTATATCTCCGTAACTTGCTGATAGATTTGGGTGCGATTGAAATAAACCATTATTTGTTTGTTGAAAACCTAGAATTCTTGGTTTATCTTCTTATACCACTCGTAGCGCTAATCTTCCTTTTTGGTTTATATCGCCAAATCAAGATTTGGTTCCACGGATATGGATTTTTCCGAGCCTTAAAAGAGAGGTCTTTAAGAGAAGGATTGTCTGCTTTAGTTAAGTATGGGATACTACAAAGAAAAGTAATCAAGACATGGATAGGGTCCACTATACACGTTCCTATATATGTAGGGTCGCTTATACTTTTGATTGGGACGATACTACGCTTCTTAGAATACGATGTGACTTACAAGCTTGCTGGTTTCAGGTTTTTAACCGACTTCACCTACCTAGTATACAAGTCGGCGCTGAATATAGGTGGGATACTTCTGGTTACAGGATGCGTAATCGCGTGGATCAGAAGAGCTTACAAAAGAGACGAGATTCCAACCGTTCTTGGAGATCATCTAGTTCTGTCTTGTTTATTTTTAATTGGGGTAACTGGCTTTCTTCTAGACGGAATATCCACTTTAAGCTATAGAATGGGGTGGGTTGACGGATTTGACTTTGTAGGCTACGCTATAGCTTCGTACATTCAAAAAACAGGTCTGGAAGAATCTTCTTTTACTGCTTATCCATATATCTGGCTATCCCATATGTTGCTTGCGCTTTTCTCTCTAGCGGCAATACCATACACAAAGCTATTTCACCTAGTCGCAGGGGGGCTATTCAATACATTCTTCGCCAGATCAGAACCACTATCTGCCTTAAAGCCTGTTGAGGATTTAGAAAAAAGGTTGGAGACTACTACATATGTTGGTGCTGAAAAGGTCGCTGATCTTTCGTGGAAGGAGCGGCTAGACTACGACTCCTGTGTTTCCTGTGCCAGATGCCATAATAATTGCCCAGCAAATCTCAGTGGTAAGCCGCTATCTCCTATGTATATGATATTAGAGATGCGAAAGGTGATGAAAAAAGGAGAAGAGGCTAAAGTAATAACCGAGAAGAATATTCCCGAAGTATTCTGGTCCTGCACAACTTGTGGCGCCTGTGTGGAACAGTGTCCGTTATTGATACATCACGTAGAAACCATAATTGATGTGAGGAGGTGGATGATGTCTGTAAATCAAGCCGTGCCTGTAGAACTTCTCCAACTATCCTCGAACATAAGGAGAGCTATGAATCCCTATGGGCTTGACCCCTATAGTAAGATCGAATTCATTCAAAAACTCTCTGAAGAACAAGGAATCGAGATAGCTGAGGAGGGAAAAGAATATGACGTCATATATTGGATTGGTTGCAGTACAGCGCTTGATCCAGCGTTAAGACCTATAGCCTATGCTGTAGTAAAGCTTCTTAAGTCAGCAGACCTTAAAGCTGCCTTACTTCCTGAAGAAGGATGTTGTGGTGATCCTGTAAGAAGGACAGGAGATGAACTCCTCTTCAATGAGAACATTTTACAAATCGGTGAATTCTTAAAGAAATATAATTTTAAAACATTGTTGGTGGGGTGCCCGCATGGTTACAATAGTTTTAAGTACGAATATCCGCAATTTGGCTACAACTTTCATGTAGAGCATTATACTGAGTTCTTTGCGAGGCTTATTAAGGAAGGAAGGCTGAAGTTAAAGCCCCAAGAGAGAGTAAAGCTGACATATCATGATCCTTGTTATTTAGCTCGGTGGAATCCAATCACACAAGAGCCGCGTTTACTTCTTAGAAAAACTGGAATAGACCTTGTCGAGATGAAGAGAAGAGGCGAAAGAACGTTCTGCTGCGGCGGCGGAGGCGGAGGAGCCTTCTTCGATATAAAGATTGGAGAGAGAATAAGCAAGGTAAGAATAAGCGAGGCAAAGAAGACCGGTGTGAACACTGTAGCTGTTGCTTGTCCATTCTGTAATATGATGTTAAAGTCAGAAGCGCAAATCGTCGGCATGGAAGTTAAAGATATAGCGGTCATACTTGCTGAAGCACTCGAATAACTGTCTTAATTTCTTCGCTTGTTCTGACATACAGCATTTGAAGATATAAGACCAGTGGTATCATTATTTATAGCAAATGGTTGTTGGCTAGGTTCAGTTAACCCCTTACCAACGTGTGTGCTCCCTACAGGTATGCTCCAGATTTTGCTCAAGATACTGACCAATCTTCATCCAACTATTTCACTTTTTGTACGAACATTCGATACATCATGAGAGAAGGTATCGAATCGTGATTCTTTGATGAACGTTAACTTTTAATAGAAGATTTCAGGCAACTTAACTTATGTTCGGGTTTAATGGTAGAGTTCTCAGGGTAGACCTAACAAATGCAAAATGGAAAGCTGAAGATCTTAGAACTGACTGGGTTGAGAATTACATCGGAGGAAGAGGTCTGGGTATAAGATATCTTTATGATGAACTCCCTCCAAAGATCGACCCACTTTCTCCTGAAAACAAAATAATTATTGCTACTGGACCATTAACTGGTACTATAGCTCCTCTTTCTGGCAGATACCCATTAATTACAAAGTCTCCAGCAACCGGCGCTATACTAGATAGTTACTGCGGAAGCCATTTTGGTGTCAAGATGAAGTTTGCAGGTTGGGACCTTTTAATAATTCAAGGAAGGGCTCCTAAGCCGACGTGGCTGCATATAAGTGATAAGGGCGTAGAATTTGAAGATGCTACCAAGTATTGGGGAATGTTCACACACGACGTTACAGTGGCAATAAGGGAGGGATTGCGTGACCAGAATGCATCCGTGCTCACGATAGGGCCGGCTGGAGAAAAAATGGCGATGATAGCAGCGGTGGTTGGTGACGGTGACTGGCTACACGGAAGAGGCGGAGCTGGCGCAGTTATGGGTTCTAAAAACTTGAAAGCGATAGCGGTAGAAGGTTATAAAGGCACTGTTAAACTTTATGACCCAGACAGATTTAAACAAAACGTTTCAGAACTTATAACAAAAAGTGTAAAAAGCGATGCAAACATGTGGGCAGCAACGGATGGCACTCCAATTATCGTAGACATCGCAAACATGTCGGGCGTACTTGTTACTAAAGATTATACTCAAGGCGTATTCGAGTATGCTGAAAACATAAACACTGAAAAAGTAAAAGAGCGACTAGCTAAAAGGTACGCATGCTATTCATGTCCACTCGTCTGCAAAAGAAAAATAAAGGTTAACGATGACATAGTGAAAGCTCCTGAATATGAAACACTTGCACTCGTAGGTTCAAACACTGGACTGGGAGACCTAAGCGGAGTAGCTCAAATAAATCATTTGGCAGATAGGTATGGGATAGATACAATTTCGTTGGGTAGCATACTTGGCTTTACAGTGAGGCTCTATAAAGAGGGTATACTGACGAAGGATGACATTGGTGGCCTAGAATTAGATTGGGGTAAAACCGAAGCTCTAGCGGAGTTGGCAGAGAAAATAGGCAAAAGAGAAGGGATAGGCAAGATACTTAGCGAAGGAGTCAGAAGAGCTGCTAGCCAGATTGGGAAAGGGGCTGAAAAATTCGCAATGGAAGTAAAAGGACTAGAATTGCCCGGCTATGAAGCCAGAGGAAGCTGGGGAATGGCATTAGCCTACGCTACTGCAGATAGAGGAGGTTGTCATTTGAGGGCTTGGATGGTTGCAGAAGATGCGTTTGTTAAAAAGAACCAGTTTAGCTTTAAGGAAAAGCCAGAAGGTGTGAAGAGGCTTCAAGATCTAAATAGCATTAAATGGTCGGCTACGATCTGTGACTTTTGGGCCCTAGATTACAAGGAGCTAGTGGAGCTATTTAACCCAGCCTTAGGTAAAAATTACACCGAAGAAGATCTAAAACTAATTGGTGAGAGGATATGGAATCTAGCTAAAATGTTCAACGTAAGAGAAGGCTTTACTAGGAAGGACGACTATTTGCCAGAGAGAATATTTACCGAACCTCTAAAGGGAGGGATTTCCGACGGGAAGTTCGTAGTAAAGGAAGAATTTGAAACAGCACTTACAAACTACTACAAACTCAGAGGATGGGACCCGAAAACAAGCATACCCTTACCCGAAACTTTAGAAAGATTAGGGCTAAGAGAGGACTTAAAGCTCTAAAAATCACATTCAAAGAAGTGCTTCCCAATCTTCAGAAGAGCGTAGAGGACTGCTAGGGAAGGGTGCGAAAACAAACTTTAACTTTCTTTAATTGCCAAGAGATATTGCAGAAAATTTTTTAAATGGGTTTAGCAGGACTATTGGTGAATTGACATCCGCACCTAACCCTTTCCAATCAGCGCTGAAGCAGTTGGATATAGCTGCAGACCTTTTAAAGATGGATCCTGACATATACCAGATGCTTAAGGAGCCGAAGAGAGTGGTTAC
>Ga0272449_1005027_pt1 | contig 10495 bp, 10 predicted proteins | sample YNPCB0241_FD_198679 | JGI IMG/M metagenome (GOLD analysis project Ga0272449, IMG submission 198679) | Hot spring sediment microbial communities from Yellowstone National Park, WY, United States - YNP-CB-024-1 | ecosystem: Environmental > Aquatic > Thermal springs > Hot (42-90C) > Sediment...
CCTTCTCCCCCGGCCATATGCTTGTGGAGGTCCAGGCGGAGGCCCCCTGGTGGTGGCGTCATCTATGGCCCCCCGCGGCGGCCGCGGGGTGGAGGCCGGCTAGACTTCTGTGGCGGGGCGAGGCGGTTAGGCCCGGCGAGGCCGCCTCAGTGGTTCAAGACGTTGCGCAGTATCCAGTGCTCTATGCCGGCGCTTTAGGCCCGCTCTACGGCATCGCAGGCGGTCACATACTTCTGGAGTTTAGAGCTCCCGGCGGAGGCGCCCACCTCGGCGAGAGGTTTGTGGTGTATAGGAGGGGTGGGGAGTATCTCCTTATGGAGACTCCTTGGGGTGTGGATTTTGCCTTGAACTTCGTCTTGGGGGTCGTGGGGGATAGGTGGGTGGTTATGGGTAGAGACGGCCTGTACGAGGGGGTTTTCCGCAGGAAAGAAGACGGGGAGAGGGTAGGCTATGTGGAGGTGGTGGGGCCGTATCAAGACGACGTACGGAAAATAGAGGGGCCGACGGACTCGACTCCTCATGTTTTCTGCACGCCGGAGGTTGCCCGGGCGGCTGGATGTAGGCCTGGGGAGATCCAAGGTTATGAGGACTCCGCTAACTACTTTGAAATCGAGCGTGGGGATTTGGAAACATTGTGTTGGCCGGTATGTACCTATTAGCTCCCCCCGTCGTCGAAGACGATCATACAGTTTCGTGGTACTTAGAGGTCGTTGGAATAGGTTACGTGACGGATTGCGAGCTGTGGAGGGGTTGCAAGGGTGTCCCCATCTACGTGTTAGCAACGAACTGCGTCTCCGATACGCTTATCTTAACTTCAGCCTATGTGGCATACGACTCATTTAAATTCCGGAATTTTATCAATACATTAAAACCTCCGCTTAGCGAGCGTAGACTAGATCCTAACTCAATTTTTGATAAGATGTGGACAAATGCCAGATATATGGCTTATTATCTCCGTCCTCTGTCTGAAAAATATGGCGCATCGGCGTATTCGATATTTGAGCCGTTGCGCCTACCTGGCGGTGGGGCTCTCGTGGGCGAGAGGTTTGTGGTGTATAGGAGGGGTGGGGAGTATCTCCTTATGGAGACTCCTTGGGGTGTGGATTTTGCCTTGAACTTCGTCTTGGGGGTCGTGGGGGATAGGTGGGTGGTTATGGGTAGAGACGGCCTGTACGAGGGGGTTTTCCGCAGGAAAGAAGACGGGGAGAGGGTAGGCTATGTGGAGGTGGTGGGGCCGTATCAAGACGACGTACGGAAAATAGAGGGGCCGCCGTATTTGGGCTTCGCGGTTGCTTCTACCCCCGGCTTTCCGCTGTGCAGAGGAGGTTCCGTCAGCTATAAGGGGATCTGTCTCGACGACGAAGAGATCTTTAGGGCGGTGACCATGTGGCCGATCGAGCGGATTAGTGCGTCGACCGCGGCGTCGAGGTTGCGGGATCTGTGTTGGAAGATGCGAAAATGGCCGAAATGAGGAGGGTGCTTGAGGGCTTGTTGGCGGATGGGGAGGAATTCGCCGTTTTTTCTACGGCGTTGGAGGGGCCGGGGGCCTGGCAGGTTTTCGAGAGGCCGTCTAGAATCGCCGTTGGGGTTTCCGAGTGTGCGATCTGGGTTGCGCACAGCTGGGGCGGCGATCCCCCGCGCTACGCGGCGGCTCCGCTGGCGAGGGCGGAGTGCCTCGCCGTGGAGGCCGACGGCGTTGTCTACACGCCTGTTGTCTCTCTCCGCTCTCTAGTGGGGCGGCCGGAGTTTCTAGGCTTCCTCATCGGGGAGGCGCCCGGCGCGTTTAGATGTAGGCATCTGTGGCCTCCTGCGGTTGCCGAGGGCCGGCGCCCCGTTAGGCTGGTGAGAGGCGGCGTGGGGCTGACGCCTACGGGCGTGGTGAGGGTTTTGGAGTTTCCGGAGGGGTATCCTGCCTACTACACGCGTTCTGTTCTTAGGCTGTACGGCCTCGACGGCGGGCACATAGCCGAGCCTGTCTACATCCCCGGTGGGGGTGTTCATGTGGGTGAGGAGTTTGGGGTTTTTGTTGGCGATTTTCTTTTGTTGAAGTCTTCCCGCGGCGTTGACTACGCGCTTAATCTGATCCTGGGGGTTTGGAGAGATAAGTGGATTTTCCTAGGAGACGACGGCTTATACGAAGGCGTCTTTGTGCACACCGGCGGCGAGAAGGAAGAGGTGGGGTACCTCAAAATAACTGCGCCGTATAGAGGAGATGCGAGAGTGGTTGAGGGCCCGCCTGTGATCGGCGAATTCCTTCCTAGGGACTGCGGCTTCTACTCCCCGCTAACGGGGCATTGCTACAGCGATCGGAGGCTGGAGGTCGTGAGGAGGTGGCCGCTTGAGAGGATCGAGGCCAGCGCCTACGCCGTTGTGTTGGAAGAGCTTTTAACTGGCGGAGGGAGGCCGCCGCCCCCTGCCACGGCGTAGAGGGCGCCGCGGCTTTTGCCGCCCGCATCGCCTAGCGGCGTTTAGATGCTGGAGAGGCTCTAGCTTTCGCGAAATGCGGCATAGGCCTCGCCGGATCGTGCCGAGCTCCGAATATGAGGAATCCGCCAGACCCCCTCTCCGAGAGGCTCGCCGGGGCCAGGTTGACGACACGCCCTTCGGGCCGAAGTTGGCGGATGGCCCACATGCTGAGAGGTCTATGGAGCCGACGCGGACCAAGCTCTAAGTCTTCCGGGAGGCGGCCGAGACGTGCCCCGCCGTAGGCAGGACGCGGTCTCCCGCCTCAAGATGTCCGCCGAGGAGGGCGGCCCGCTGGCTCGGCGTAGCCTCCGCCGCAGTTGGCATCCCTTACTTTCATTGATTTTCTCGCGGCTGGGGGTCGTGGCGGGGCCGTGCTTCTACGCGGCGACCTGGGGGCTCTGCTGGTTGCCAAGTCGAGGTGTTGTACTGAGGAGGTGCAGGGGGGCTTATTGGGCGGCGCCTGAGGGCTATTTGGTGCTAGAGGGTTGAAGAAGGCGATTGGCTCAGCGCGCCGTGGGAGGAGGCAGGACCTGGGGGCGCGCGTTAAGATTGCTGACTAGACACAGCTCTTTTGATGTAGGCCACTACGTCTTCTATGTCTCTCTTTACCATCTCCTCGCTGGCGTATCTAGACACCTCTGCATCTCCATCAAGGCCGTTGTATTGAAACTTGTGGAGGTTTAAGGCCAGCTCGACTATTAGCCGTAGCTCTTTGTCGCCGACTATGGCCGCCACCTCTCGCATTTTAGACGTCGGCATCACGGCGATAATCCAATCCCCCCTCTCTACGACTTTAGTGGGGCTCAGCCTGCGCCTGCCCGGGAAGGCGGCGGCTACCTTGTCCCTCTGCGCCGCGGCCACAGCCGCCAGATAGGCCTTGACTGCTTGAAACGCCTTGCCGGCGGCGTTTCGAACAACGCCGTTTTTTAAAAACTCCTCTGCGAGTTCCGCCTCGTATAAAGCCTCCTTTAGGCGATCTCGCCGGTACTTCTCTAAATCCACCCAAGGCTTTGAAAGAGAGAGCACGTCAACAACCGCGGAGGAAGATTAAAACCTTTACCACACCTTATGGGTGCTATGCCACATAGCCGCCTCAACCGCGCCATCTTTAAAGCGCCTCATAACTAGCCAAGGCTTCGCCGCACCGCCGAATTTCTGATCCAAGAGTCAACGAGGCAGGTTGAGACGTAGGGCTTGAATCTGCACGCCGCTCTAAACTCTGGATAAAATGACTTCAGCAGGAGGCTGGCACGTGCCAAAAACTCCCACACGAGGCGCCGGATGCCCCTCGGCTAGTTGAAGTTGCGTCGAAGGACCCTCCTAGAAATAGAATAACCGCCCCATCGCCCGCGGGTGGCTAGCCGCGATCGGGTCGCGGCGGGAGGCGCCGCGTCGGCTTTGCCGGGGTAGCCCTACCCGACGCCGCGTCTAGATATTCCTTCCAGCCCAGAAGGGCGCCGTGAGCTGGCAAATCGTCTGCGTCGGCGGTGGGCAGTCTGCCGAGCGTCTAGACCCGCGGCTCTATTGACGAGGGCGGAGGTTTTAAATGCGCTATTTTAACAAAGGCAAATCTTTAAATTTGGTAAGTAGGTTTGGCCATGGGCAAAACAGTGACGGTTAGCATCCCTTCATGGGTGGACGAGGATGAGTTTAGGAGGATTGTGGACAAGGTCGTTAAGAGGCTGGAGGGGAGGGTCCCAGTGGAGGAGCTTAGGAGGAGGCTCGGCGTAAGGCCCGAGGATCTAGCCGAGGATTTAGACGCGGTAGACGTGGAGACCCTCAAGGCGCGGGAGAGGCTGTCGTTGTGAACTAGATACGAGTGCCGTAATTGAGAGGGTAAGGGCCCGCAAGCCAGTTACAGGTAATCGAAAGTCTCGCCCTTAGGGCGGGGAGGAGGTCAGAGAAGACATTACCGCGGTGACATTAGTGGAATATCCCAAAAATCATCTACTACAGACACTTCTCGGGAGGCGTGGTCTTCCCCGTCTATGAGGACTACATAGTGGCGCACAGATTACAGCTGGGACTAATAGGCCTAGGCAAGCCGCAGGCGTTTTCCGACCTCCTAGCGGCGGCCGTGGCGATAAACCGCGGCGAGGAGCTGGCTACGAGAGACGGTGATTTCGAGGTAATAGGGGAAGCCGCCCGGGTCCTCGGGCTACTTCTCAAGGTAGCAACGACGTGACGCCGCCTTCGCCCACAGCGCAGAGCCGCTGATGCCTCTTAAATTCACCAGCCGAGAAGGAGGCCCCGGCCGCACTCCCCGCGGGCCTGCCGGAGGCCCGGCGTTAGCTGTATTGTTAGGTACTTTTACTTCAACAGGGTACGTCCGCGCCAGCTGTCGGGGCTTGGCATATACGCTTGACTAACGTCTTCGATCTGCCGAGTATCGACGTGGATGCGGCTCCGGCGGCTCCCACCGCCAGGGCGTATGCGGGATGTGCGGGGGGCTGTTCCCACCAGAGCCACATCTCGCCCGCCCCGAATACCAGCCGCGCGGGTATGGACAGAAGGCCGCCCACCAAGTTCCACAGGAAGATCCACACAACCGCCACAAGCCAGCTGTAGTGGAAAACGCCGCTCCGCACCCCAAAGAACAAAGCCAAAACCACAGCCACAAAAAACCCAACCAACGCCAACGCCACAAGCCCAGGCGCCGCCATTGAGAAGAAGAACAACAAAAACACCACGCCTCCCGCCGCCACGTAGACAGGCGGAAGCCTACATGCGTAGTAGGCGATCTGCAACAGCAGAAACATGTAATGTCCAAAACCCATAAACCCAACCCACAACCTAAACCCCCACCACAAATCCAAACCCACAAAAAACCCATACACAAAATACGGAAAGGCAAGAACGACAAGAGACAAGACGAGAAAAAGAAAAGGAAAAGAAAAAACCACCCTCATTTGTTCACAAAAACGAGACAACATATCACCTCTCCACAAACGCTACATCACTTGTCACCCTCATGCCAAAGACCCAATGCCGCAGATATTGCCGATCAAAGAGCGGGTCCCTGGTAACTACCGCGGGCATTGGCGAGGTGATGGGCGTCCGCATGCATAAGTGTGTGGAGTCAGTCCCTACTCTGACGTCGACGATTTCTATGACTCTGTTTCTTGTAGAGCCGCCTGTCCTAAACGCCACTTGGTGAAACTTGTCGTATATGCCGGAGCGCCAGTAGACCTCCACGTACTCCTTGGTGATGGACATAGTCATGGCCGGATACGACAAGTCCCGCAGATCAAACACCCTATCCATAAACCAACCCACCGGGCCGGATAATAAGCCGAAAAAATCCAGAAATGCCTTCAAGACTTGAGACAACTTGAAGGCCCACGCCGTCCACCAAGGCTCCTCAAATATACCCCACCTAACACGCGCGTTGACAGGCAACCACCGAAACCCCTCACCCCCCTCGACAGATTTATCCCACTTGATATAAATATTGACAGGCGGCGGCCGAAGCTCCTTAAATCTATCCCCCTTGACATACACATTAACAAGCCCTGGGGAATCCCCGTTAGGCTTCATTCTAAACCTCACTCCTTTAATTCCGTAACCACTCGGAGACTCCACGGCGAGGAGATCGGCTACAATCCCACTGGCCGCGCTGTATGTCGCTATGTTTATCAACGCCGCCGTATAGTTCACCTGAGGCAAACTAGTAGCGGTACACGCTCTTAGAGTCTGGGAGAAGAAACCTCTTAAAACAAGAGACCGCCATTGTGCTACATTTTTGTCTATGTAGTTTTCGGCGAATCTGCGGCCAGATATGTCGACTCTGTATATCATCACTTGGGAGACCGGGAGGCTGAAGGAGACTTTTATCGTGACAGTCTTATCTCTGGCTCTGACCTCGTCGTACCAAAGCCCCACTGCGTCTGGGCTTAACGTCACCGACCTCTGCACCTCGTATATACACTGACGGGTGATGCTGTCGTATCTAGAGGCGGTGAAGGAGGCGGAGTCTAGGTGGATGTGGCCGAACTCTCCCACGTAGGTCGTGACGGTTAAGGTGGGGCATGGAGGCGTGCTCCAAGGCACATACACAGTCATGTCTATGCTGAGCCTCTCGCCGTAGTAGCCGTCTGCCAAAGAAAACGGGCCGAATATTAGATTCCTCACAGGCGGTTTTAAGACGTGCTGGACGACTCCGCCGACGTTTTGTGATCTGTTTGCTGGCGCGGTGCCTAGGAAGTAGGTGCCGCCTGCGGCGGGTATTGCGTTTTTTCTAAATCCTAGGGTTGCGTTGGCGCCTACCACGTAGGTCCCGCCGTAGTACGGCGCGAAACACAGCTCCACCCCGACAAACTGGTCGGGCCAGCTGAGAGGGATGGAGGTTGTGTATGTGACGTATCCATTTCTCAAATCTACAGCCCACTGCCCTAGCAACGTCTTCTTGTCTAAGGTTGCCGGATCTACGGCCCACGCCTTCACAACCCCCCGCCCCACGACGACGCCGACGCCGTAGTTGCTTGTGTAGACATACCACGCAGTCCTCCACACATACGTCGCGTTGTAACCCACAGAAGCCACAGTAGGATTCCATCCAGGGGCATAGTGTGGAGAATCCGGCATCAACACATCGAGGCAGACTTCGTCGTCTGCATTTATCCAGCCGGCGTGTTGCCGGTAGATAAAAGCCCCGCTGGGGAAAACCACCGTCGTGGACTGGGTTGATGTCTGGAGTGAGGATTCTCCTTCTTTACCTAGCGGCTGGTGTGAGGAGGATTGGCGGTCTTCTTTATCTAGTGGTTTTTTGGTGGGTGGTTTTATCCATTGGGCTTTGGTTTTGGGGGCTGTGGTTTCGTCTGGTTTGTGGTAGCTGTATGTGGTTACTACCTCTGGCGGGGCCTCGACGAGTTCTACTGCTGTCTGGTTGAGGTAGATGCGTAGGACTCCGCCTTTGGCGTCTGGCGGCGTCTTTGCATTCAACGCCTCCCGCGGGAGGTATATCACGGCTTTTTTGAAGTTCCACGTGGGTATGCGGACTGGGGCGCTGGCCTCGACCCAATACGCCTCCTCCCACTCCCCCACGTAAGCCACGTGCACGGGTCTGAACTCCCGCCCGTCGTAATATGCGAGGGGCGGGATTTCGAAATCTGTTTCAACGAGCACCGCCATCACGTCGGGCGGAGGCTCTACGGCGGCTTCGGCCAGGGCAGTTATCAGCGCCGCGGCCAAGAGGTATGCCGCCAGTCTGAGAACAGCCACGTATCAATTGGCGGCGTTTATATTTTTTCCCCGTGTTCGCCTTCTTCTAAGTTGTTTTTCGTTTTTCGAGAATAGTTGAAGTCTTTGACGTGTTGTGGGTCTGCCGTGTGCAGACGGCTGACGAGGCTGGGTTCGGGGCCTTGCGGATCTTGCTGAAGTTGCATTTTCCTCCAGCGGCTTGACTGTGGCCGAGAGGAAGATGTCGCTATACATGGTCCTCTCTCGCCGGCCTATACACCGCGGCCGCCATGCGCACGGTCTCCGCGACGCCGGCGACGGCGGCGACCGCCGGATGGGACAGGCCGCGCGGCGCTCAAGAACTCCGCTATTCGGCAACCCCCGCCCCGATTATCGCCTGGACCAGCGTATTGGCCGCGGCTACTTGCCGGCAACAAAAGTAGGAACGTCAGCTCGATCGCGGGACGGCCGAAATGAAGGACGTGAGACTACGGCATCTAGGGAGCTCGTTGCTAATCTCTAGCCGCAAGCGGCAGAGAGACGCAAGGTGGTGAAGGAGGGGCGGGGGCAATGAGGGGCTGGCTGACGGACGTCAACGTCTGGCCGCGCGGCTAGGCGGGCCCCTGTTGATCCGCCTCTTATGGGCGAAAAGTTTTTAATTTAATCAAATGATTATCATGTGATCAGGGAGGTTGAGAGGGAGGTCGTTGCAGAGGCCATTAGAAGCTACCACGAGGCTGGGATCTCCATCAGAAGTCTCGCCAAGCGGCTGGGGAGACCCTTCAGCGCCGTGAGAGACGCCGTGTACAGACTGGAGGCGCTGGGGGTCCTCCAAGTCTTAAGACTTGGACGGGAGTATCTAGTAAGGCTGAGAGACGTGGGGAAAGCCTTGGAGCTGGGATACATCGACTTCGACTTTCTAATATACCGCTTCGGCTACATAACCCCCGTCCCAGCCAGGTGGCAGGGCCACTACATATCGGACGAGGCCTACATGACGCTCCCCTTCTCCGCCAAGGCGCACGAAGCCCTCAACCAAGTCCTAAAGCTGGAGCTGGAGGCCCGGAGAGGCCTGGAGAAGTGGCTTGCAGACATAGGCGAATGGCCCCGCTTCAGCTTAGTCTTCTACCGAGTGGCCGCCGCCCCCCTCGAGGGCCTGGAGGAGTGGTATCGGGATTTGTACCACAGATGGCTCAAACAAGCAGGTCTTGAACCCCTCGGCAAGTTGCCGCCTGCCTACGGATTCTTCGCCTTCATCGTCTGGGCCGTGAGAGAGCTCACGGGGGCCGACTGGAGGGAGGCCTTCAAGAAGGCGCTTGAACTCGTAGAAAAATACATCAAGGAGACGCAGGTTGGACGCGACAAGTTGGAGGAGCTTGTGGAGGAGATAGTACGCGGCATGAGGCAGTCGCTATGAAGCTGGGGCAGATCATAAGGGCGTTGCGCAGAAGCAGAATACGAAGAGAGATTGTGCATCTAGTGTGTACCGTTGACGAGCCGCCGTACGCCTCGGCAACAGCGGATCTCGCCAAGGCGCGTTACGTAAACACAACCAGAGCCCTCAGGTGGCTTAACGGACGATATGCATCTCCCCAGTCGCCAATAGGGCTTGGCATCGTAAAAGAGCTGAAAATAGGAAATCAGCATTTTCACCCTACAGCATCTCTTATACAAATAATACAATGAATCTAAAAAAAGAACTGTCGATATTATTCACTTATTTCTATAGAAAATATATAAAATATCTTGCAGTATTGTTTGTAGTGTGGACTGGGATTTTTATTTGTACGTTTTTCCAGCTGTCGTTTCTCAACGATCTTGTGAATGGATTCGTTGCGGGTTCCTCTTTTTCTCCGCTCACGGCGGTCGGGCTGGTGCTGACCTCATTAATGATACCTCTGCTAAACTTTATAGGGGAGTACAGTAGCGGTCTGCTCCACAGACGTGTGGAAATTGACTTGATGGCGGAGATCCTGCGGTCGTCGACGCGGAGGGAGGTCGACAAGTCGGAGGTGCTTGCGAGGATAAGCGGCGACTTGATGAACGCCATAGGCGCGGCCTACACGCCGTTTGACGTGGCTTTTCAGCTTATGCGGTTCTCTGCCTATTTCGTCTTGGCGTGACACTTCTCCCCGACGCTGGCGTTGGCGGCGTTGCCGTTTGTCGCGGCGTATTTAGTGGTGATGTGGAGACTTGGGCCGAAGATATTTAAGTACTCCGCGCTGGAGCGGGAGAGGTACTCCGAGGTCTATAAATGGGTGAAGGAGACGGTTGACGGTAGCCACAGCTTGAGACGTCTCGGCGTGCGCCGCCTGCCGGCCCCGCTCCTAGCCGCGTTCAACGGCTGGCTTGCCGTCACCAAGAGGCAGATTCTCTACCTTAAGGGCGTGCAGTTTGGCGCGGAGTCTATAGCATATGCGGCGCCTCAGTTTACGATTGCATACGGGCTCTACTTGGCGGCGCAGGGCGCAACCACGGTGGGCGCAGTGCTTGCGGCGAGTAGGGCCGTGTCTCTGTTGTTTGAGCCGGTGGCGATTATTATAAGCGAGGCGGCGTCGTATATGCAGTTTAGGGTGTCCTACCGGAGGGTGGTGGAGCTGTTGGACCACGGCGAGGCGGCCCCCTGCGCAGACGGCGGGGGCGAGGCCGCCGTGGTGAAGGCGGCGGTTTTCGCCTACGGCGACAAGGTCGTCCTGTCCGGGGTGGACCTAGTCTTGAGGCCTGAGGATTTCGTCTGGGTGAGGGGGCCGTCCGGCGCGGGCAAGACGACGCTGGGCAAGGCCCTCGCCGGGTTGGTCAAGCCGGCCTCCGGCGTCGTGGAGGTGCCGAGGAGGGCGCTTTACGTGGGCAA
>Ga0272449_1005028_pt1 | contig 10495 bp, 6 predicted proteins | sample YNPCB0241_FD_198679 | JGI IMG/M metagenome (GOLD analysis project Ga0272449, IMG submission 198679) | Hot spring sediment microbial communities from Yellowstone National Park, WY, United States - YNP-CB-024-1 | ecosystem: Environmental > Aquatic > Thermal springs > Hot (42-90C) > Sediment...
GGAACTCGGCCCGCGCCTGGGCATCTTGGATTTTGAGCGCGGGGTCAAATTGAGCGGCTCGCGCTTCTACATCCTCAGCGGCGCCGGCGCCCGCCTCCAGCGCGCCCTGATCGCCTGGATGCTCGATCTGCACATCCGCCAGGGCTACCGCGAGCAGTATCCCCCCTTCATGGTCAAAGGCGAGGTGCTGTTCGCCTCGGGGCAACTGCCCAAGTTCGCCGATAACCTTTATCGCGATATCGAGGAAGACCTGTGGATGGTGCCCACCGCCGAGGTGCCGCTAACCGGGATGCACATGGACGAAATCCTGGACGAGGCCGCCCTGCCCCTGCGTTACACCGCCTATACCCCGTGCTTCCGCCGTGAGAAGATGAGCGCCGGGCGCGACGTGCGCGGGATCAAGCGCGGTCATCAGTTCGACAAGGTGGAGATGTACATCTACTGCAAGCCCGAGGATTCGATGCGCGAGTTGGAGAAGATGCGCGCCGATGCCGAGCAGACCTGCGCCGAATTGGGTCTGCCCTACCGCGTGGTGCAGTTGTGCACCGGCGATCTGGGCTTCGGCGCCGCAATCACCTACGATATCGAGGTGTGGGCGGCGGGTTGCGGTGAGTGGCTGGAGGTCTCATCGGTCTCCAACGTGACCGATTTTCAGGCGCGGCGGGCGAACATCAAATACCGCCCGGCAGACGGGGGTAAGGCGCGCCTGGTGCATACTCTCAACGGCTCCGGGCTGGGCTTGCCGCGCACGCTGATCGCGGTGCTGGAAAACTATCAACAGCCGGATGGCTCGGTGGTGGTGCCGCCGGTCCTGCGCCCGTGGATGGGCGGCATTGAGGTCATCCGCCCCGAGGCGTGACACATGGACGCCCTGCGCGAAGTGGCCTTTCCGTTGATCCTGCTGGCGTTCATGCTGGTCGGCCTGCTGGGCGTGATCATCCCCATCCTGCCCGGGCTGGTAATGATCTGGGCAGCGGCGCTGGTCTACGGCCTGGTGATAGGCTTCGAGGGCGGCGGCATTGCCCTGTTCGCGCTAATCACCGTGCTGATGCTGATCGGCAGCGTGGTGGATAACGTGCTGATGGGCGGGAGCGCACGGCGCAGTGGGGCATCGTGGGTTGCGGTGGGAGTTGCCCTGCTGGGGGCGCTGGTGGGCAGTCTGCTCTGGCCGCCGTTAGGCGGGTTACTGCTGGCGCTGATCGGCATCTTTGCCGTGGAGTACCTGCGCCTGCGCGATTGGCGCAAAGCGCTCGATTCCACCCGCGGCCTGGCGGTCGGCTGTGGCTGGGCGGTGGTGGTGCGCGCCCTGATCGCCCTGCTGATGATCGGGCTGTGGCTGGCGTGGTGGCTGGTGCTGTAACGAAGAGCGGGTGCCCTGAGGGCACCCGCCGTTGCATATTAATCTTCCTCTTCCAATTCGGGCAAGTAGAGTTCGAGCAGGGTGATGTTCTGCTCGCCCAGGCGGGTGGCGATGCGCAGTAGGGTGTCCATGGTGTTGACCTCTTCCAACTGCTCTTCGACGAACCAATCCAGGAAGTGGCGCGTCTGGTAGTCCTTCTCGGCCACCGCCAAGTCCACCAGATGGTTGATTTGACGCGTCACCTCTTCTTCCCATTGAAGCGCAAGGCGGAAGGTCTCGGCCACGTTCTCAAAGGTGTTCTGGGGGGCAGCCACCGCCGGGATCTCCACCGTGCCGCCGGCCTCGACCACATACTTGATGAAGCGCAGGGCATGATCGCGTTCTTCCGCGGCCTGCTTATAGAAGAACTGCGCCAGTTTGGGGAAGGCGTGGCTGTCGCAGTAGGCGGCGATATTGGTATACTGGAGCGAAGCGCCAAACTCGCGCCCGATTTGAGCATTAATGGCATCGTTTAAGGTTTTACTCAGCGCCATAGGTCGTACCTCCTTGGGCAAAAATTAGAGCATCTTGCTCTAGTTAGATTATAGCATGCAGAGGGCGGGTATAGGGGACGGGGTAGAAGGCTGTCTTATAACAACTATATCTAGTCCGCGGTCAAACGGGATAAAAATGCACTCCCTCACCACGTGACGTAAAGGCATCTCGACGATTAGCCCCTTATTCAATTTGGTAAACCTTCATCACCTCATCCCCATAGTGATTGATCACTTTTACCGCGATTTTGCCCGTCTGCGGTTTCGGGAAGGGGCGGCTTTCGATACTGCAAAGGGTTTCCCAGGCCTCTGCGTTGATTTCTGCCCGCAGGGCGCGTTTAAGTTTTTCATAAGGATTGTCCATGCCGTAAAAATAGGCTTGACGAACAAAGAAACTCTCTTCATTGTAATTTGTGTCAATAAACCAGCAGGCGATGTCACTGACCGAACTGGGTCGCACTTCCCCGGTAGTCGGGTCATAGATATCCAGTCCATTGATCTTCACCTTAATCTGATCATCGCCCACGGGATGAATTTCAATATCGGGTTCACCAAAGATCAGGAACAAGTTTCCAGAACCGGTTTTCTTAAGCAGGGTATCTCCCATGGCTAAATCGGGGTTCATCCGAACAGGTAATACTTCCAAACGACCATAACGTTTGGTTTCTTCACTGACATGCGGGTCGAACGCAAAACCGCACACCAAAAGTAGATCAAAACCCAAGCCGCGTACGGCTTCTTTTGCCGCCTCTTTGACCAGTTCAGGGCCAACGGTGCCGTGTTCCGGCCCAATAGCCACCGCCACGCGGCGGGTTTGGCCGTCTTTGGTGGTGTATTCGCCCTCAGCCTGAATCCAGAGTCCCCCATAGGATTCCAAGCGATCAAATTTCAGGCGTTCGCCCTTTTTGGTGTTCTGTACTCCTGCCTTGCGCAGGTTTTCCAGAATAGTTTCAATGAAGTTCGTGCTGTTATCCTGCAGAGCGGCGCGTTCCGTGGCCGGTAATTCGACCTCGGGGCTTAAGACGCGGAAGGGGCTGAGGCTCTCGACGGTGAACGGCCCGGCCACCCGGATGCGTTTGGGGTCTTCATATGGCTGGTCATACAGCGTTTCTCGCCCGGCGTGGCGGGCAATCGATTCGTCAATCTCTTGCTGTCGCTGGCGGCGCAGAGCCCACCAGTCCTCTAATTTACGCCACGCTTCCCTCTCGGGAGTAATGCCCAGGGCCGCCAGTTCTTGGCGCGTGGTGTGGCGATCTTCTTCGCTCTGATACTTGGAAGGCAAGCGCGGAATTTCCCATTCTTCCCACTGCTGACCGGTCAAGCGGTTGATTTCGGCGCGCAGGGCGTCCAATTGGGGTTGATATTTGGCGTGGATAACGTCAATTTCCTCATTGTTGGCAATATCGCGCAGGGTAATGTGCGGCACGGTCTTGTAAACGAAACCCTTGCGCACCTCATAGCCAAAGGAGGCGGGGCGGGGTGCATCAAGCGGGATTTGGCCTAACTCCTTCTGCTTCTGGAAACCCTCGGGGGAATCGGCCAGCAGGTAGTAGGGATAACGGGCGGCCATGAGCCGGGCACGGGCCAGGGTGATGGCGACGCGGCTGGTATCAATGGTGATCCAGCGCCGCCCCCACTGCTCGGCAACATAGGCGGTGGTGCCGGAGCCGCAGGTGGGGTCCAGCACCAAGTCGCCCGGATCGGTTGTCATGAGAATACAACGTTGAATAACTTCATTGCTGGTTTGAACCACATACATTTTATCTCTTGGCCCGATAGTATCTTGCCATGGAATTGATAGAGGTGAGATTGGATAATCCTCGATAAATAATTTATAAGCTAAGCGATTGCCGTCTATACCAATTCGATTTGATATGTCAAGTCTACGCATTCCATCCAGTGTTGTTGCAAATCCATTTTTAGGAGGTTTATATATCTTACCCTTGAAAGGATAGTCAAAATAACCATTTGGCATTGGGCCAGATGGTTCTAAAGACTTCAACATAAATAACCTAACATTATTTGGTAAGAGGGAATGGTTATTAATTTCACGTTCTGAAAGACGATCAATCGATCCATCTTCCCTTTCAATCCATTGATAATGCCAATCTTTTTCCCCTGTCATCCAAACATATAAAGGGTTAAATTTACAAATCTCCTTTTCCTTAGCATACCACAATAGAAAATCATCCATTTGTTCAAGAAATGAAGTTCCTAAAGGCATAGTTTTTTTTCTAAAAGGTATTATTGCAACAAAATTCTCGCTTCCAAACACCTCGTCCAATACACAGCGCACCAGGTGCACGTTCTCATCCCCAATCTGAACAAAGATGCTCCCGCTCTCAGTCAACAACTCCCGCGCCACCACCAGCCGGTCGCGCAGGTAACTCAGGTACGAATGGATGCCCAATTCCCAGGTATCGCGGAAGGCCTTGATCTGCTCGGGCTGGCGCACCAGGTCCTCCACCTTGCCATCCTTGACATCGCGGCGGTCCACGCGCACCTGCCAATTGGAACCGAACTTGATGCCGTAAGGCGGGTCCATGTAGATCATCTGCACCTGGCCCTTGAGCCCCTCCTTTTCAGCCAGTGACGCCATCACCTGAAGCGAATCGCCCAGGATCAAGCGATTGCTCCACTTTTGCTCGTGCTGGTAGAACTCAATCAGGTCTTCAAAAGGGATGTGGTTGAAGTCGGCGAAGAGGTCCAGTTGATGAGGCTGACCTTGCTGGCTGTAGGCACGCAGGTCTTCAATTAACGCACGGGGATGGATTTTCTCTTGAATGTAGATCGGCAACACCGGCACGGCCAGGGCCTCACGGTCCTGCTCATCCTTGCCCTGCCAGACCAACTGCGGATCAAGCGAGGGGTCACGCGGGTAAAGCAGGGTGCGCGGTTGGCGTTCTTCTTCGGGCAAGAAATCGCGCAGTTCCTCGGTGGGAATGTTCAGGCGCTTGTCATCATGAGAGAGATAGGTAATCTCGGTCGAGGGTTTGGAATTCTCTTTATTTTCTTCGTTATTTTCCTTGCGGCGCATGGGTAGATCTCCTTGATTAACAACAACAGAGAAGTGAACGCCTATTTAAGTGGAGCGGGATAGTGGTTAACCGTCCTTTGCGCGCCAGCGGCTTGCTTCAAAAACGCCCGGATGGTGTTCTGGGCATCCCACGGATCGCTGATTTCGATGAATGCCCAGCGGCCAAAGCCACCGTGGTTGTTTACTGCCGGGACCCACAAATTGCGAGCGGCGGCAACCTTGGCGGCTTTATCGGCACGGGGTTCACCGGATACTTCAACGATCAACTGCAGAGGGTCCTCCGGGCCATGGCCATCATCAAGATGGACGATAAAATCAGGGGTATACTGCTTTTCCTGTCCATCGAAGGTGTAGGGGATAGTAAAACCCAGGTTGTGATTTTTTACATAGCGCAAAACCTCGGGCATGTCCTCCAGTGCCTGGGCCATCTTCTGCTCCCACGAACCGGTATCGGCAACAACATGCGAGATGTGACACTTCGCCGGGTCGGTTACGTATACTGGACGGGTGGTGGTGAAATCCACGTAACGGGTACTGCCTACAGGATCATAAGGTCGCAAGCGCGGCAGGATGCGCGCCGTGCCGCTTTCGGCCTGAACAATGGCCTGATAGATTTTCTCCGCCGCACGCTCGGCGAGTTGGGTTAGCAACAACATCTGGGGGAAGGCACCATCTTTAAGCGTTAATTGAGTGGTACGCCATTCGCGCACGATGCGCAGGATATCGGGGAAGAGCCATATTTTTACGGCCCCCTCATCATCGTGAAAATAGCGTTCCAGCACTCGCTTGGCCAAGCGGTACTCTACCTCTTGCAAGCGGCGCGTTTTCAGATCATACAGGGTATGAACACTGATTTCACCGATCATGGGTGCGTTTTCCACCCGCGTGGGCACATCCGAGGGAGAGAGCGCCATTTGTGAATCGGTTGTAAAGCGGGCTTGCAGGCGCTCGGGGGGAAGTTCATAGCGGTAGCCGATTAGGCGCGGAAAGGTGATCTCAGCGGCGATGCGGGATTCCAACGCCCGCACGCGGGTTGGCCGGCGCGGTGGTGGAGCCGGCTTGGGCGCTTCACGGGTAGGGATAAACGAGAACGGCACGCCGTAGACCTCGGCATACTCCACCGGGAAGGCCTCAATTTCGACCGTTTCACCGTTGACGTCAAATCGGCGCACCTCCGTTTCGTAACTCATACGACGCAATCCACGGCCAACCACCTGCTCACAGAGTAGTTGCGTCCCAAAGGCACGCACACCTAGAATATGGGTGACAGTAGTGGCATCCCATCCCTCGGTGAGCATAGACACAGAGACGACGCACTTGACATGTTCACCCAATCGGCCCGGCTTGCCAACGGTATTCAGCACCTCACGCAGTAAATCCTCATCGGTCAGTTTATCCGGATCACGCCCTGGGAAACGTTGGCGGTATTCATCTTTGAAGCGTTGAATCTCGAGCGCGGCAATTTTTTTGAATTCATCACTCATCGCCTCGCCGGATTCCAGTTGCTCGCTATCCACTAGAATGGTCGTGGGACGCGGAGCCCAGCGATTGCCGGTCGCATCAGAGATCACGTTACTGAACAGAGGCAGTTCGCCAGGCACCAAAACCGTGCTCCCATCAGGCAGAGTCTTTTCCCATCCGGCGATGAAGTCGTAAATCATTTTAGAGACGTTGGTATTATTGGCCACTACAATGAAGACCGGTGGTGGTACGCCTGGTTGTGCCTGCTCCTCCCAGGCCTTATGATATTTCTCATAATTGCTATAAAGGCTACGGAGCGCACCTTCTAGACGCGCGGGCAGCCGCGGCGGGCCTGAAATTGCGTCCTGCCCGCGTCCCTTTTTAGGTAAATCGTCTTTAACATGCGGCCAGAGATGACGGTAGATAGGATAATCTCCCAGCATCGTATCATCATCGATAGGGACGCGCGGCACCTTGACAATGCCGGACTCAATCGCATCCACCAAGGAAAAATCAGATACCACCCAAGGAAAAAGTGTGCCTTCTTTGTAACCGGAGCCGCGGAGGAAAAACGGCGTTGCGGAAAGGTCGTAAATGACCTTAATCCCCATTTTTTGTTTTATGGTTTCCAGCCCCGAAATCCACACCCGAGCCTCTTGGTCGTGTTTTTTCAGTTCCTCGCGTTCTTCACGACTTAACTGCTCCTTTGTCTCTGACTCGCGGTGACGATAACAGTGATGGGCTTCGTCATTGATCACAATAATGTTCCTTTTGTTCCCTAATGTGCGGCAGACACGGCGCACCATCTGTTCCGGGGTCTCTGTGAACGGCGTGGCTTCACCTTTCGAAAGTAACTCTTTGGTCAGTTTGCCTGCCGGAACACGTTCACGCAACTGCATGGCGTGAAAATTGGTAATCACAATACGAGCCTGATGTAACTGCGGAAATTCTGTCGGCGGCACCAGATCAAAACGACGATAGTAGTTTTCCCCGTCGGAGGGTAAAAGCACCCTCAGCCGGTCACGGATCGTGATACCCGGTGCAACGATTAGAAAAGCATCACTGAAACGACCATCCTGAGGGTTGGCTTGTTTGTTGAGCACGTGCCAGGCAATCAACATGGCCATGACCACCGTTTTGCCGCTACCGGTGGCCATTTTGAAGGCGATACGGAAGAGTTCAGGATTGGCCTGGCGGTTTGCCTCTTGCAAGGTCTCGATTATCCAACCATCCCCGTGTTTTGCAGCCACTTCGGTCAAGTAAATGGCTGTTTCAATGGCTTCAATTTGAGCAAAATACAAACGAATCTCTCGCCCAGGACGCTGCCAGTATTCCAATAAGTGGCGGGTAGTGCGTGTAACACCCTGGTAACCGCCCTTGCGCCAGATGCCCACGCGCTCACGAATCTGATTGATCAGCCTGTTTTCTTCGAGGCGGTCAGCAGTCCATTCGTCCAGGTCCAACGTCATTTGCTGAGGATTGTGCCGCCGCGGTTGGGGGATCGGGACAAAATAGGCACTTTTGCGTCGCTCAGGAACGATTTCGTTAGTAATACCCTCATCGGTAAAGCGGAAATGACGTGCCGGCTCTTCAAAAGGGGAGTTAATAACGGGGTTGTTAATGACATTGTTTTCATTCATCTAGCCCACCTGTTCACTTGCAGAAACCGTTTCGCAAGCAAAAACATCATAATTAACAGAAAACACCGCATCATCTCTCACAATATAGAGATCGATGCGTCTAGCAAGGCTACTTTGTGCCACACCACCTGAGCACTCGTGGATAAGATCTCCTCACCTGGAAAATAGTATATCACAACGTCCTAACCGCTTCATTATTTTTCTAAAAATATTCTTTCTGGGTTAAAATACTCCCCAAGCATGCCACTGTCCCACCCACCTCACACCGACCCGCATCGCCGTGCGCCCTATCTGTTGGGGTGGTGGGTGGTTTTGATTCTCGCACTGGGGTGGGGCTTGCACGCCCTGGCCGTCCCCAGCCGCGCACAGACGCCTACTTATACGCTCTATCTGCCACTGGTCGCGCGTGAGGCGAAGACCTGCGCACCGCTCTCACCCCAGGAACAGGCTATCCTGGATCGTCTGCTCAATCACCCCGATCAGCGCCATCGAGCCCTGGTTTGCAACGAGATCCTGCAGCGCGTCGCCCGCGAACGCGCGCTGGATATGGGCCAGCGGAACTATTTCAGCCACATCACCCCCGAGGGCTACGGCCCGAACTACCTGGTGCGCCAGGCCGGGTATCCGCTGCCGACCTGGTACAGTCAGGCGGTGAGCGCCAATAACATTGAATCCATTGCCTACTACGCCGCTAACCCCACCCCCGATTGGGGTACGGTGGTGGACGAGGTGTGGCAGGGGTGGATGGATTCCCCACCGCACCGCGATCACCTGCTGGGATGGACCGATTTCTACGCCACACAGACCGAGTTCGGCATCGGCTATGCCGATGTGCCCGGCGACGGGTGGGCTTACCGCTCGTACTGGGTGGTGATCATCGCCCAGCCTGGGCCGTGAGTTGGGATAAAAACTGCCGGCTGCCCTCGAGCAAGCAACAGCCGGCAGATGTGCGGATTAACGCGAGGTTCGGGGCGTTATTCGCTCAACGGCTTCTTGAGCAGGTAGAGCATGGCCGTGGTCACCACCGTGCCGACCAGGATGGCTACCACATACAGCCCCAGGTTTTCTACCGCGTTGGGGATGGGGAGCACGAAGATACCACCGTGCGGCACGCGCAGACCGCACCCAAAGATCATCGAGAGCGCAGCGGCCACCGCCGAACCGACCATGATGGAAGGGATCACGCGCAGGGGGTCACGCGCGGCGAAGGGGATGGCGCCCTCAGTGATGAACGAGATGCCCAACACTGCCGCGGCCTTGCCCGCCTCGCGCTCATCCGAAGTGAAGCGGTTCTTGAACAGCCAAGTGGCCAGCGCCAGCCCCAGCGGCGGGGTCATCCCGGCGGCCATCACCGCCGCCATAGGCTGATAGACATGCGCCGAGATCAAGCCCACCGAGAAGGTATACGCAGCTTTATTAACCGGGCCGCCCATATCAAAGGCCATCATCGCGCCCAGGATCAGCCCCAGCACGGCCTTGCTGCTGCTCTGCAGGCTGTTGAGCCAGGCGGTCAAGCCATCCAGCGCGGCTTTGACCGGCGTACCGACCACATAGAACATGAGGATACCCACCACCAGCGACCCCAGCAGGGGCAGGATCAACACCGGTTTCAACCCTTGCAAGTTGCGCGGCAGTTTGAGCGCCTGGTTCAGCCACTGCGTGAAATACCCAGCGATGAACCCAGCCACAATGCCGCCCAAAAAACCCGAACCGGTCAGGCCCGCCACCACGCCGCCGATCATGCCGGGGGCTAAACCGGGACGGTCGGCAATCGAAAACGCAATGAAGCCAGCCAAGATGGGCACCATCAGTCCGAAGCCACCCTGCGCACCGACGGCGAAGAGGTTGGCCCAGAAGGTGGTCCAGGGCGTCGGGGTGATGGGGTTGCCTTGCAGGTCTTTGGCGGCATCATATGCATAGATGCCGCGGGCAGCGAAAGCAATCGCAATCAGCAACCCCCCTGCCACGACGAATGGGATCATGTACGAGACGCCGGTCATCAGGTGCTTGTAGACGCCGGTGCGTTCGGCAGCGCGCTTGGCTTTGGCGGCTTCGACCTCAGCCACGTAGGCCTCGGCTTTGTCCGGTGCAGCCAGGACGACCGCTTCGCGCAAGGCACGCTCAACCAGATCTTTTCCATCGTTGATCGCAGCGTTGGTCGAGGTCTGATAGACACGTTTTCCGGCAAAGCGCGCCAGATCCACTTTGGTATCGGCGGCAATGATCACCACATCGGCCTGGCGGATATCCTCGGCGCTGAGCGGGTTTTCGGCGCCCACCGAACCCTGCGTCTCCACTTTGACCGTGTGGCCGAGCGCCAGAGCCCCCTGTTCAATTGCCTCGGCGGCCATAAACGTGTGCGCGATGCCGGTCGGACAAGATGTCACTGCTACGATCTTTGCCATCCTCCTGTAACTCCTTTCTAGATATTAGGGTAGGTTTAGATTGGGGGTGAGACCTGGGT
>Ga0272449_1005029_pt1 | contig 10494 bp, 8 predicted proteins | sample YNPCB0241_FD_198679 | JGI IMG/M metagenome (GOLD analysis project Ga0272449, IMG submission 198679) | Hot spring sediment microbial communities from Yellowstone National Park, WY, United States - YNP-CB-024-1 | ecosystem: Environmental > Aquatic > Thermal springs > Hot (42-90C) > Sediment...
ACCCAACGGGATCAAATGGATCAGGCCCGAGGACGTTCCCGAGGTTTTGCGGAATACGCCGGTGGAGGCGGTGTGCGGGATCGGCCCGAGGATCGCCAAACGCCTCTCCTACATGGGGGTTTGGACCCTGGCGGATTTAGGAAAAATCCCCGAGGCGTACCTGAAAAGGGTTTTCGGGGTCTATGGGACCCTTCTTCACCTCTGGGGGATGGGTGTGGATCCCACGCCGTTGAAACCCTATTGGCAGGAAGAGGAGGAGAAGAGCATCGGCCACTCCCACGCCCTCCCCAAAAGCCTTCGCCATCCGGAAGGGGCAAGGCGGGTCCTCTATTACCTTTCGGTGAAGACAGCAAGGAGGCTCCGGAAGAAAGGGTTTGTGGGCCGGGTGGTCTTCGCCATGTACCGAGATGAAGGGATGCAGTACTTCGGTGCCCAAAAGGCCCTCTCCACCCCTACCTGCGATGAGCGCCGCATCTTCGATGCGGCAATGGAAATCGTGGAGAGGCTCGGCGGGTTCCCCTATGGGGTGAGCCTCGTGGGGGTACGCGTGGCCGGGCTCGAACGGATCTCATCCTTCCCTTATCCCCTCTTTCCGGAAGAAGCCAAACGGGAGAAACTCCTTTCTGCTCTCGATCGGATTCGGGATCGGTTCGGGGAGGAGGCGGTGATCCCCGCTTCAGCCCTGGATTGCCAGCTTCTTGTGGGAGCGACCGGGGGCCTGGGTCGGGAGCGGGAGATCGCCCGGGCGGTGAGGGCTTCCTAGCCACCCTTCAGGGCCCGGCGGCGAGCGATGAGCTCGTCGATCTTGTCGAGGTTGAGGATCCCCTCTTTGCCCCAGCCGGCTTTGCCCTCGGGCACCTTGGGCCGGATTCGCATGTAGATGTCCATCGCTGAGCCCGCAAGCTCCATGGGCTCAAAGGTCTCCGCGAGCTCCGTAAGCTTCTTCTCCACAAGCCCCAGGTTTTCCCCGAACTTTTGGGCGAGGTACCGCCTTGTGCTTTCAGGGCTAATGGGTGAAGTTCCGCTTAAGGCCCGAAGGCCCTTCTCCGTCCGGATCACGGGGATCATTCGGTCCAAGAACTCCACGTACTCCGCGCCCTTGGCCTCCCGCTCGGCCTGGACCCTCTCCCGCTCGAACTCGGGCCTCGGCTGGGAGAGGCCCAGGCGTTGGGCTTTGGATTGGGCGGTAAGGCCGGTAAAGGCCTTGGCCAAGGAGAGGGCTTCCTCTTCCCTAAAGCCTAGGCGCCTGGCCACCACCGTGGCCCACAGGGTCAGAAACGGCGCACGGTTCACCGTAATCTGGGCCATCTCACACCCCCGACCTATTGTAGTGCCTTGGACTTCCTTCTGGCTCGATAGCGGATTTAGGAGAGTAAGCGGCCCGAGCCGCGAATTCGTCAAGAATCAAGGTGTTTTCCTCTCGGCAAGTTCATGATACTGAGACCACTGGATTTTCTGGCTTAAGATCAGGTGGATGAACCGATGGGATTGGGAGACCTGGATTGGGAAGGTGCGGGCAGAGGTTGGCCGACGCTACCGCGAAGGCCTCGCCCACCAGGATTCGCCTGCGGCCCTTTGGGTTCCCCTAAGCCCTCGGGCTTATCGGGAGGCTAAGTGGCTGGAAGAGGTACTCCTCAGGGAGTGCGCCGGCCGCTCCCTCCTAGATTTCTACAATGGTGAAGAAAAGAAAACTCCTTACGGGACAGCCCTTGTCCTCCACGAAACCCGGGCTTTTCCCTCGTTTTGGCTCAGTGCGGAAGTCGCCGAGGCTTGGATCCTAAGCTCTTTGCGCCTCCTTTACGGGATCGGTGAGTCCACGGAAATGAAGCTGAAACTCGCGGGCTACACTAGCCTGCGGGATCTCCTATGTCACCCGCGCTGGGCTTGGCAGGCCGAACGAATCCTTCAGGCCCTGGAGAGGCGGGACATATCCGCCCTCATCCATCACGTCACCCGCTGGTTCCCCGTTTCTCACCCTGTTTCCCTTTCCCTTCTGGGCCTCCTTCACCAAGAGGAGTTTGTGTTTTTGGATATCGAAACCCTCGGGCTCCACACGGAACCGCTCATCCTTGTGGGACTTGCCCGCCTTAGGGACGGAGAAATCACGGTCACACATCTAGTTGTGCGGGCTATTCCCGAAGAGATCCCCGTCCTCTCCCTCCTTGGGGAGGAATTAGCGGGAGTGAAAGCCATTGTCACCTATAACGGCCGGGCATTCGATGTGAACTTCATCGAGGCGCGGTTGCGCTACTACGGGCTTCCGGGAAGTGTGGATCAGCCGAACTTCGATCTTCTGCCTTTCGCCCGAAGGCAATTCCGGGAATTCTTGCCCGATTGCCGCTTAGAGACGGTAGAGAAAGTCCTTTCGGTGCAACGGGCCATTGACATTCCCAGCGCCCTCGTTCCCGAGTTTTATTTGGACTACCTGCGCGAGCGGAATGTGGGCCCCTTGGTGGCCATCATCGAGCACAACCGCCAGGATCTCCTTTCTTTGGCCCTTCTCCTTCGGAAATTCTGGACGGAGCTAGTGGTCCGGGGTCTTTCAGGGGCTCCTTCATAACACCGGGCTGGATAAGTGGGGCAAGAACGTAGGCTGGCTTTGAATGTTACCCTGATTCGCGACATATGTCGCATTTTAAAAGTAGTTCAGGACGGTGTTTTCCCCTCGATTTAAAGACTCGTAAAACCCAAGGAAGCTAGGAGGAGGTCTTTCTCCCCCTCCCCTCGGACGAGCCGCCTTTATGGGCCTTAGGATTAGTTACAATTTAGTCACAATTGTAATAATCAATGTTCCAAACCCTGTAGGCAGGCCCAAAACCTTCTCTATTGCGACATATGTCGCACTTAAAGGGGCGCCTGCACCCCCAAGGTTTTAGAAGCCGCGTGGGCTGGAAGGACTTCCTCCCTTTTGCTTCGTGCGGATCGCATTTATCGGCCTTAGGGCTTCCTACAATTGGATGCAAATTGTAACAAACTGTCATTTAGGCAGAAGAAAAGTCAAAGCCGTTGACTTTAAGCCTCAGAGCTCCAAGAGAAGCGCTAGGGAAGCCCATGCGTTTTGTTGGGTGAGCTTTGGGGACTTGACATAGCAGTGCGGGCGGTATATATTTATTTCTGTCTGAAATGAATATTCGTATTTATTTCTGTCCGAAATGAATATTCGTATAACTCGGCCTTCAGGGTGCCGTTGGGTGAACAGTGTGACCGTGTTAGAACTTTTACGTGATCACGGTCCGTTGTCTCGTGCGGATATAGCACGCCATTTAGGGTTAACGCCTGCCTCAGTCAGCCGCATTATCGATGAGCTCCTCGCCAAGCAATTGGTTGTCGAGTGTCATCATACGTCTGAGCACGAGCGGAGTGTGGGGCGTCCTCCTGTCTGGATCATGTTTAATGCTCAGGCCAGTTACGTGGTGAGTGTTGATTTAGGGGGAACGCTCGCGCGAGCAGCTCTGTTGGACCTTGATGGAAACATAGTTCTTCGAAGCTCGGTGCGTTCCAAGCCGGGTTTGCAAGGACAACAGGTTTTGATGAAACTTATCGAAGGGATCATATCTTCTGCAGAATCTTCTGGGGTAAAGCCTGGTATTATCGTAGTTGGTGTTCCGGGTGTAGTGGTACCAGAAAAAGGCATTGTAGTTTCAGCTCCGAGCTTAGACTGGCATGACTTTCCTCTGCGGCATCTTTTGGAAGAGCATTTTCAGCTTCCAGTAATTATTGAAAATGATGTGAACTTACATGCTTTAGGCGAACATTGGCGAGGAGCCGGACGTGGTGCTTCCAGTTTGGTTTGTGTATTCATTGGCACAGGAATCGGGGCGGGAATTATTTTAAATGGTGAACTTTACCGTGGGGCTACTTACTCTGCTGGAGAAATTGGTTATTCTCTTCCCGATACAGAGTATTTGGGACAGACATATGCAGAGTTTGGTTGTTTGGAGCATTTAGCCTCAGGATTTGGGATCGCTCAGCGAGGGAAGGCTGCTATCTTGGAAGGAAATGGAGAAGGGATTCTTAAATTCGCTGGATCGATGGATGCTTTAGAGGCTGTTCATGTCCTGTCCGCTTATCAGAATGGTGACGATACTGCTCGAAGGATCGTAGAGAGCGCTCAACGGTGTCTGGCGTTAGCTCTGATCAACATAGCATGTGTGCTCAATCCGGAAATAATCGTGCTTGGTGGGGGCCTCGTCGAATCTGGAGTCCTAAACCTTTCACAGTTTAGGGATTGGCTAGCTAAGGCAGTTCCATTTGTGCCTAAACTCGTGTTATCCGCTTTAGGAAGCGATGCAGGACTTCTCGGTGCTGTAGCCTTAGCTCTCCGATCTCCTGTGTTTTTGGCGAGCCTGTTAGGTCGGAGAGAAACCGGCATGGAGCAGGGGCAACATCCGGTTGTCCACCACGGGTGGGCGAGTACGAAAGGGGGTGAGAACGGGGTTAGCGTAGAAGTGAAGCAGACAGATATACAGATTAAAACCACGCGAATATAAAAATTAAAGGAGGTGTATATGCTTTCAAAACTCGGAATAAAAATTTTAGGTCTATGTTTTGGGTTGACTCTGATAGGGTTAAATTTGTCAGCAAGACCGATAACCATAGTGTATTGGCAATACGAATTCGCTACTAAAGTCAGAGCCATCGATGAGTTAATCAAACGGTTTGAGGCAGAAAATCCTGACATCAAAGTAATTCACGAAACTTTCCCTTATGCAGCCTTTGCTGAAAAAGTGGCGGCGGCGGTTCCTGCTGGTGTAGGGCCTCACATTGTAAACCTTTACTATGGATGGCTTCCCGCTTGGCAACGGGCCGGTTATCTCCAACCTCTCCCTGAGGAATGGTTCCCGGCTCAAGAAATCGAGAGCGAATTCGCCCCTCTTGTGCGAGCTGCTAAGATGAACGGGCAATACTGGGGATTGCCTACCGCTGTGCGCACGTTAGCCCTGTTTTACAACATCGATCTATTCGAACAGAACGGGATCGCTAAACCACCAGAAACTTGGGACGAGCTTATCGATATTGCTAAAAAGCTAACAATATGGCAGGATGGTACGCTCGTTCGAGCTGGATTTGGAATGGCTCCGGATGGACAAGATCACCATTTGGTTCGGGAGGTGTTGATTCGGCAGTTTGGCGGGACACCTTACAGCGAAGATTATCGTCAGGTTTTGTATAATACCCCTGAGGGTGTTCGCGCGCTTAAGTTCTACACAGACTTAGCGCTCGTTCATAAAATTGGTGAACCAGACTTTCCATTTCCTGGCGTGGCTGGCTACTATCGCGAAGGTTTTAACGCCGGGCTTATTGCCATGATCGTGGACGGGTCCTTTGCTATAGGAACCATACAGAGAGGTGCTAGGTTCCGCTGGGGTGTTGCAGAGTTGCCACGCCTTACTCCGGATGGAGAAAGGCATAACTTTGCTTCTTTCTGGATGCATGCTTTAACTCCCAGAGCTCAAGGGGCAGAACTAGAAGCTGCGTGCAAATTCCTAAAGTTCATTACTTCTCCAGAGGCTATGGAGTTGTGGCTCCAGATGGTAGGAGAGTTACCAGCACGTTTGTCCCTTTTGAACCGGCCTGAACTACTTGACGATCCAATTTATGGTCCGTTCATGCGGGCCTTGCCCTATTCTCATGCCACTTTCTTCGTGGATGAAGCGCGGCAGAGACAAATCATGATTGACGCGATTTTACGGGTCATCCGCGCTGGCGTATCGCCCGAAGCATCTTTGGCCACTGCTGCCGCCGAAGAACAGGCTGTGCTGGATGCCTTCTGGGGTAAGCGATAGAGGGGAAGGGGGGCGAGGTTAAGCCTCGCCCCCCTTTTTATGTTGAGTTTGTCTCGAAGGCGGGCTCTTTGGGCTTATGCTTTTATCTTCCTACCACTTTTACTATTTGCATTTTTCCGGGTTTACCCGCTTTTCCAAGCCTTTCACTTGGCCTTTGGCCGCTGGCATGCCGATCCAGGCCAACGGACATTTGTAGGCCTGGATAATTTTCGGCGCCTCTTTGGAGATCCCCGGTTTTTGCAAGCTTTACGCAATATGGGGCTTTATATGGTCTTAGCTGTGCCTGGACAGGTCATACTTGGCCTGGCTTTGGCTTTGGTTTTGAATGCTCTGCCGAGAGGCCGGGGATTCTTTCGTGCTATCTATTTTTTGCCTTATATAACCCCTGCTGTTGCAATTTCGTGGGCCTGGAGCTTCATGCTTTCACCACATCTTGGTGTGGTCAACCGAGTACTTAGGTGGATAGGTCTTCCAGCCCAATCCTTCCTTACGTCGCCAGCTCAGGCCTTGCCTACCGTGGCTGCTATCGTGGTTTGGCAATTCATCGGGTTTCATATAGTCCTGTTTCTTGCGGCCCTAGCGAATATCCCTAAAGAGCTTTATGAAGCAGCTCGTATAGACGGCGCCAGTGCATGGGCCTCGTTTCGCTATGTAACCCTTCCTCTGATTAACCCAACACTGGTGCTTTCCATCGTGATGGCTACCGGATCCCCCACTATTGGAATTCTTCAGCTATTTACTCAGGTTTTAAATCTGCGGTTCTATGACCCTGGGGGGCCCGTGGGAAGCACTGCTACCATTGTTCTTTATATGTATCAAGTAGGGTTCAAAAGGTTTGAGTTAGGCTATGCTTCTGCCATAGCTGTGCTATTGTTCATCATCATCGCGGTCATTACCCTCATCCAATACAAGTTAACCGCAAGGAGGATTGACTAATGTGGGGAAGCAAGCTGCCCAAGTTTCTTTTTTGGATATACCTTTATCTGCTAGTTCTCTTGGGGGCGGTCATCATGGTTTTTCCTTTTGTCTGGATGTTCCTGACGTCTTTAAAACCGCTACCAGAGATTTACACTTTAAACTGGTGGCCACGTAACCCTACTTTGGCTAACTATTATGCTGTTTTGCAAACGTATCCTTTTGGCCGTTGGTTTTTAAACAGCGTAGTGGTAGCTATTATCACGACTATTTCAATGGTTCTTTTGAGCTCGGTTACAGGATACGCACTAGCTAAGCTAGATTTTCCTGGCAAGCGAATAATATTTGTTGGAATCTTAGCCACAATGTTTATCCCAACAGAACTTTTGGTTATCCCATGGTATTCCATGTCTGTACAATGGAATTGGGTAGATACATATTGGGGAATTCTCTTTCCGGGTTTGATTCATGCATTTGGGGTGTTTTTGATGCGCCAATTTTTCTTTTCCGTTCCAAACGACCTTCTTGATGCTGGGCGAGTGGATGGACTTTCGGAGTTTGGGGTTTTCTGGAAAGTTGCTCTCCCCCTTATGAAGCCAGCATTGGGGGCCTTGGCCATTCTTAATTTTGTTGGCAACTGGAATGCATTTTTATGGCCTTTGATTGTTACGAGTCGGCGGGATTTGTTTACCCTCCCCGTCGGACTGGCTATGTTCTCTGGCGAAGCAGGCGTTCAGTGGAACCTGATTACTGCAGGTGCTACGTTGACCGTTCTGCCAACTATTATTGTTTTTCTCGTTTTTCAACGGGCTATTTTGGAAAGCATAACTGCTTCCGGCCTAAAGGGGTAAAACGCATGGAAAATGTTGCGCGGCTTCAGGATGATGAACGGAAAAAACTTCCGCTAGACATTTTCGACTTTCATGCTCATTTGCCTACAGAAATGCCTCGTTATCGGTGGAGTTGGGAAGCATGGTTTGAAACCGAGTTTGGGGAAAGCAAGCGAAAACTTTTGGAGGAAAAAAGGAACCAAGCGCGCCGGGCCTTTCTCTTACGCAAGGGGTTTCCTCTTCCTGATGAAACCCAACCTTCGCCTGAGGAAGCTGCGCGAAGGTATGCACAAGCAGTAGAAGACTACGGGCTAGCAGGAATTTGTTTCGTCACCGGGGGTGGTAACGATGTTTTAGCTAGAGCCATTCAAGAGCACACTAAATTATACGGTTTTGCTCATCATGATCCTTTTGATCCTAATGCTCACGACGAACTCATCCGCGCAATAGAGATCTTAGGGCTTCGAGGCTATAAAATATTGGCTACAGCGCTCCGACGTCCTCTCACGAGTCGCAAGCTTTATCCCTTATGGGAAGTCTGTGCAGCGCGTCAGGTTCCGGTGTTGATTCATTTCGGCGTATTGGGGGCTGGAGGAGGAATAGCGTTCGGTCCCAACGTGAATCCCCTTGTACTCCATGACGTGGCCAAAGGGTTCCCAGAAGTAATCTTTGTAATCCCTCACTTTGGGGTCGGGTACCTTCGGGAACTCATGCAGCTTATGTGGACTTGCGAAAACATTTTGGTGGACACTTCTGGAAGCAATCAATGGCGTTTTTATACGTGGCCTCAGATCGAGTTATGTGAGCTCTTCCGTGTATTTTACAAACAATTTGGTCCAACCCGTATCGTTTTTGGAACAGACAGTTCTTTCTTCCCTCGAGGTTGGGTGGCGGAATATGCCTGGGAGCAGTTGGAGGCAGCTCACTGCGCCGGAATACCAGATACAAGTTTGGAAATGATCTTTCGTGACAACGCCTTACGTTTACTTCGCCTAAGGCTTTAACTGGTGTTGATGGCTAAGAAAAAGAGGAGGTAGAAATGATAAAGATTGCAATAATTGGCGCAGGAAGCATTGTATTTTCAGGGCGTCTGATTTCCGATCTAGTTCAAGCTCGGCACGAATTACGTGGAGCTCATGTCGTCCTTATGGATATTAATCGTCAACGGTTGGAAGCCGTCTATGCTTTAGCTACGCGTTTTGCAAAGGAGTGGGGCGCTCATTTTGTTTTTCAGCCCACAACCTCTCGCCAAGAAGCTCTTCAAGGAGCAGATTTTGTTATTAACACAGCTTTTGTGCCAGGCTATCAAAAGCTAGAAGCGGAAAGGAATATAGCGGAGAAGCTTGGCTACTACCGCGGGATTGGTGACAGAGTATCGGATTACTATGGAGGGATCGGAGCCTATGCACAACTCAAATTCTCATTGGAACTAGCGCGTGAGATGGAAAACGTCTGTCCTAAAGCGTGGCTTTTGCAATCGGCAAATCCGGTCTTAGAGGCTACCACCCTTATTGCTCGTGAAACTTCTGTGCGAGTCGTAGGGATGTGTCATGGCTACGCGAAAATTTTGGATGTATTAAAGGCTTTGGAATTGCCAGAAGAAGAAGTGGAATACCAGGTAGCAGGACTTAACCACTGCATCTGGTTAACCCGCTTCCGTTACAAAGGAGAAAATGCATATCCCTTGCTGGACCATTGGTTAGAGGCAAAAGCAACAGCGTTTTGGTCCGATGAGAAATATTGGTTTCAACCTCAACAATATCAGATGTCTCCCGCAGCTTTTGCCTTGTACAAAATGTTTGGACTCTTTCCCATTGGAGACACAGTGCGGGCAGCCACGCCCTGGTGGTTTCATGAAAATCTGGAAGCCCAGAAACGCTGGTTTCCCGCGGGGGGCATGGACTCAGAGATCGGTTGGACGTGCCGCTTAAGTCAAAACATTCGGCAATTGCAACGTTTCGAGCAAGCTATCCGAACAAGCTTGCTTAATTTCCGTGAGATTTTCTCTGACGAACCTTCGCGCGAACCTCATATTCCTTTTGTGATCGCTGTAGTGAATAACAAACCTGCAAGACTTGTGTTAAATGTACCTAATCAAGATGTAATTCATGGTATCCCGTCCGATGTGGTTGTAGAGGTCCATTGCCTCGTACAGGGAGAGGAGATTCGCCCTGAACCTGTGGAGCCTTTCCCAAAGCGGCTCATGCTCTATGTAATTATTCCCCGTTGGTTGCGCATGGAACGAATGTTGCACGCCTTTCAGGCAGGGGATCGGATGAGCTTAGTTCTGGAAATTGCTGAAGATCATCGGACTCGGTCTTGGGAACAAGCCATAAAAGTTGTAGAGGAACTTTTAGCTCAACCCTGGAACGATGAAGCAAAACGACATTACAAAAATCCACCTTGGGGTTGGGATTTTCCAACGCACGATTATAGACGTACCATGGAATTCGAACCTTGAAGAGGTCAGGAAAAAACTAAAAGACTTTCTTCCTTGCGTCCACAGGCAAACTGTTAGTTATGCGAATAATAATTTGTGAAAACTATCAAGAAATGTCGCGACAAGCTGCACGTTTTATTGCCAAAAGAATTTTATCAAAACCAAATTTAGTCCTTGCTTTGCCAACTGGGAACACTCCATTGGGATTTTATCGAGAACTTGTCCGTATGTTTAAAGAAGGCCTCATTGATTTTTCCAAAGCCACAGCGTTCAATTTAGACGAGTATTTAGGCTTACCTCCACATCATCCACAGAGCTTCCGAAGTTATATGCGCAAACATTTTTGGGACCATGTAAACTTAAGACCAGAATCCCGTTATATCCCTTCGAGTTCACCAAAAAACCCTGAAGCTGAATGCTCTCGCTATGAACAGCTTATCGAAAGTTACGGCGGGCTTGACCTAGCTGTGTTAGGAATAGGGGAAAATGGCCATATTGCCTTCAATGAACCGGGAACCCCATT
>Ga0272449_1005032_pt1 | contig 10486 bp, 7 predicted proteins | sample YNPCB0241_FD_198679 | JGI IMG/M metagenome (GOLD analysis project Ga0272449, IMG submission 198679) | Hot spring sediment microbial communities from Yellowstone National Park, WY, United States - YNP-CB-024-1 | ecosystem: Environmental > Aquatic > Thermal springs > Hot (42-90C) > Sediment...
CACTATATTGTAGGTGCTATTTCCTTGATGAACTGTCTCATGAGCTGCTTATACTCTCCCACCGTAAGGTCTCCCATGTCAATTACAACATGCCCAGCACCGGCTTTCTTGAAGGATGAGAGCCTTGGCCCCAGCTCCTCTATCGTGGTTGAATACTTGTACTTGCTGACCACATGGAGGTCTAGATGGATTCTGAGGGAGTATGTGATTTTCCTCCCACCCAGCATCGTCTCCAGCCTCTTTTTGAGCATAGCATATGCCTCGGGCGTTATGGGCTGATCCTCATAGGTGATGGGCTGCCATCCATCACCAGTCTCCACAACCCTCCTCAAAGCCTTCTCAGATGCTCCAGCCCACCAGATAGGTGGATGGGGTTTCTGGATCGGCTTAGGCTCGAAGACACAGTCTCCGAAGCTATAGTATTTGCCCTTGAATGTTGGGTTCTCCATCGTCCATAGGGCCTTCATTATCTGTATCGCCTCAGTAGCATACTCACCCCTCCTCCTATAGTCAGCGCCTAGGAAGTTGAACTCCGGGATGTCATCCTCACCCTTTCCCAAACCCACTCCAAATATGAATCTGCCTCCGGAGAGATGGTCTAGGGTGACAACCTGCTTGGCCACCAGTATCGGGTTGCGGAGCGGAATAGACAGTATGGATGTCCCTATTCTGACCGTTGAGGTCTTCGCCGCCACATATCCTAGGACCGTGAGGGACTCGAATATCCTACCATACGGGTAGCCATACTGCCGGGCCATTATCGTATGGTCGATAGTCCAGACATCTGAGTAGCCGAGGTTCTCCGCCTCAGAAGCCACTTCACCAATACCCTTGGCTGACATCTGGTTTCCATAAGTTGGTAGGTTAATCCCGAAAAGCATGATGTGATTTTCGATCAGTCAATAATAAGACTTTATGCGAGGCAGTCCACGCTTAAATATTTGACAGACCGGTAGGATGATGTGGATCGTGTAGGATTCATCGGATTGGGTAGGATGGGCTCTAGAATGGCGGCCAACATCGCCAGGAAATACCCCCTCACCGTATGGAATCGGACAGCCGATAAGACAGGCGGACTGGCAGCCAAGGGCGCCAGCATAGCCTCCTCGCCAGCAGAACTGGCCAAGCAGACCACTGTGATTGTCACGATGCTGGCCACACCCACTGCCACTGCGGATGTGGTCCTGGGCAGGGGTGAATACACGGGCAGGGGGGTTTTAGACGGCATCTCGGAGGGTAAGATAGTCGTTGACATGAGCACAAACTCGCCCATCACGATTAGGATGATGGCATCTCACCTAGCTAAAAAAGGATGCCACCTCATCGACGCACCCGTGATGGGCAGTATCCAGGCGGCTGAAGAGGCCGCCCTCACCATACTTGCCTCGGGCGAGTCCGCTGTGTTTGAGAAGGTCAAGCCCCTACTGGAGACGATGGGGAGGAAGGTGTGGTATCTGGGCGGTCTCGGCAGCGCTTCATCCCTCAAGGTGATATTCAACCTGCATCTATGGCTGTTAACCGCGGCCTTCTCAGAAACCTTCTCCCTAGCCATTAGAGCTGGAGTGGACCCTAAAACCACCCTGGAGATATGGAACAGCTCCAACCAGAAGACCTACATCTCAGAGACGAAGGGTCCTAAGATCCTATCAGGCGATTGGGCGGCCGCCTTCACGGTAGACCTAGCCCTCAAGGATCTTCAACTGTTATCGGAGATGGCTGAGGAACTGAGGTTTCCACTCTTCCTTGGCGGCGTTGTCCGGGAGCTCTACAAATCATGTTCAGCCCTCGGTTTTGGGGAGATGGACTTCGCTGCAATATTCAAGCTATATGAGCGGCTGTCCGCAGCCCACAAGCCTTAAAAAGCACCCTTTGAAAAAGACCATTAGGTGTTAGGATACCTTGGAGTACATATACGCTGCACTCCTCCTCCATAGAGTGGGCAAACAGATTGATGAGACAGGACTGACAAAGGTACTGGAGGCGGCAGGTGCAACACCAGACCAGGCGAAGGTCAAGTCTCTGGTGGCAGCATTAGCCGAAGTCAACATAGACGATCTCCTCAAGCAGGCGGCAGCCGCACCAGTGGCACCAGCTCCAGCCGCCGCAGCCGCACCGTCGGCTCCAGCGAAGGAAGAGAAGAAGAAAGAAGAGAAGGAGGAGAAGAAGGAGGAGGCACTGGCTGGTCTGAGCGCCCTCTTCGGATGACATCGGTGCCCACCTTATGAGGGTTGACCCCGAAGAGTATCGCCTAGATTTTTTTCTGGAAAAAGGGTTTGTCAGAAAGGCCTGTGATGTCTGCGGTGACTTCTTCTGGACTTTAGATGAGACGAAGACGGTCTGTAACGAGGCTCCATGTGTCAACTATGATTTTATGATTAAGCGCTATACAGCCAAGGCCCTCTCACTCCGGGAGGCTAGAAAGCTCTTCATAGATTTCTTCACCGAGAAGGGGCATACACCAATTAGGCCCTACCCGCTGGTGGCGAGGTGGAGGTCTGACATCTTTCTAACCGATGCTTCTGTTGTGGCCTTCCAGCCATGGGTGACAGATGGTATAGCACCGCCTCCTGCCAACCCCCTCGTAGTAAGCCAGCCCTGTGCAAGGCTCGTGGACTTGGATAAGGTGGGCCTCACCTTCGGAAGGCATCTAACAGTTTTTGAGATGGGTGGACATCATGCCTTCAACTATCCAGATCATTATGTCTACTGGAAAAGTGAGACCACATCCTACTGTCATGAGTTTATGACCGAGGCCCTTGGTATCAAACCCGAGGATCTCACCTATAAGGAGTCGTGGTGGGCTGGAGGCGGTAATGAGGGGCCGTGCCTTGAGGTTATCTCAGGAGGGCTGGAGCTGGCCACACTAGTCTTCATGAAGTATAAGACCCTCGACGGTGAGAGGGCTGAGACGCCAATAAAAACCGTCGATACAGGATATGGGATTGAGAGGCTGGCCTGGTTCAGCAGAGGCACTCCCAGCGCCTTCGAGTCCATTTACACCGGCCTCCTAGATGATTTTGGAAGGGTTCTAGGGGTTTCAAAACCGCCTGAAGACCTTCTCCTAAGGTATTCACAGTTCACCGGACTGGTGATACCGAAGGCCCAGGCCACAGCCGCCGAGCTTAAGAGGAGGGTCGCATCCCTGGCAGGCTTAACCCTTGACGAGATTAGGGAGTTCATAGAGCCCTACGAGATCCTATGCTCCATCCTTGACTTCACCAAGGCCATCGCCTTCATATTGGCTGAGGGTGTTGTTCCCAGCAATGTCAAAGCCGGGTATCTCGCCAGACTCCTCATACGAAGGACCTATAGAAGGCTGAAATACCTCGGCACCGAAGAGCTCTTCCAAGATCTCCTGAACAGGCAGATTGGATACTGGTCAAATGATTTCCCACACCTCGGTGAGATGAGGGATGAGATCCTTGAGCTTGTGGCGCATGAGGTGGGGAAGTTCCGTGAAACCATCTCTAAGGGGGTTGAGTTTACGGCCCGTGAGATAAGGAGTTTGCGGGAGCGTGGTATGAAGATGCCTGTTGAAATGCTTGTCAGCCTCTATGATGAGAGGGGGATTACACCGGATATCGTTGCTGAGGTGGCCTCCGCCGCTGGTGTGGAGCTGGAGATACCAGAGAACTTCTATGAGCTTGTCGCTCAAAGACATCTGAGGGAGACGCCTCAGCCCATGGTTAGGTCGGAGAAAACCATTCAGGTGGAGGGATATGAAAAGACTAGGAGACTTTACTATGAGCAGCCATGGTCCTTCTCCTTCACGGCAAAGGTTCTGGGTGTAGAGGATGGCTTCATAATACTGGACTCAACTCTCTTCTATCCTGAAGGAGGCGGCCAGGTGAGTGATACCGGCGAGCTCATCTTTAACGGTAAACGTTGCAGGATAATCGACACCCAGCAGGTTGGAGATGTAATCCTCCACAGGTTTGAGGGAGAACCGCCAGGGGTGGGTGAGGTGGTGGAGGGGCTGGTGGATAGGGATAGGAGGCTCGCAATAGTTAGACATCATACAGCCACCCACATCCTAATCGGCACGGTGAGGCGGGTCCTAGGCAAGCATGCATGGCAGGCCGGCGCCAGGAAGGAGGCAGAAATGGCCCGGCTTGACATTTACCATCACAAGAGGCTGACGGCCAATGATGTGAAAACCATAGAGGAGATGGCGAACCTCATCGTATCTAGGAGAATTCCGGTCAGGATTGGTTGGCGGGATAGGAATGAGGCTGAGAGGGAGTATGGCTTCTCACTTTACCAGGGTGGTGAGGTGCCGCTGGGTCGGATAAGGATTGTCGAGATACCCGGATGGGATGCGGAGGCATGCGGCGGCCTACACTGCGAGACCACGGAAGATGTGGGGCTGATCAAGATCATCAAAACCGAGAGGATTCAAGACGGTGTGGAGCGGATCATCTTCACAGCCGGCCCGGCAGCGCTCAAGAATATCTGGAGGATTGAAGATCTCCTAGCCGAGGCTGCAGCTTCAATCGAAACACCCATGGAGGACTTGCCCAAGAGGGTCTCCGAGATGGAGCAGACGGTGAAATCCCTGAGAAAACAGCTGAAGAGGCTGAAGGAGGCGGTCATACCGGCGAAGGTCTCCCAAATCAGGCAGGTAGGTGTATCGGTTGATGAGGTTATAGTCTATACACATGAGGAGGATGAGGAGGAGTCTGATTACTTGTTGAAGATTGCGAAGGAGGTGACCAATCTGCCTAGGCCGGCCGTCTGCATAATATTATCAGGCTCACCTGATTCAAGGGTTATCGTGTATTCCAATGAGATGGCGGTGGCGGCCGGCTATGACGCCGGTCTAGTGGCTAGGCTTGTCTGCAGTGGGGCTGGCGGTAAGGGCGGTGGAAGGGGCTCCTTCGGCCAGGGCTCTGCGCCGAGGGAGAAGGCTCTGGAGGCCATCGGAGATATAGGCGTCCTACTTTCTGGACTCAAGAAAGCTGGAAAGAAGTGATGCCTCCCTCTCAGCCCTAATCACCAGAGGTGCCAGCGTCTCCCTCGAAACATATCCAAGAGCCACCGCCAACGCCATAGCATTCCTCAGGGACTTTATGACCATCGGCCCGATTGTCTCATGAGATATGTATCCAACCTCAGAGGCGAAAGATAATGCTAGGGAGTATGCTGCTTTCAAGTTATTCGCAATATCCTCAAGGCTGATCCTGAGATGCTCTTCCGTCAGGATAACGCCGTCCTCGTAGGCCCTTGATATGGTCAGCCCCCTCAGCACAGATTTGACGCCCAACTTCACCAACATGCTTGCAAGGAGCGGTGAAATCTCGTCACCCTTGCTGGCGACCTTGGTGTCCTTGGCGATCCAGACCTGTCCACCCTCAATCCTGGTGGGTATCTTTAGCTTGCCAAAGTCGCTTAGAATGGGGCCTGGTGGAAGACCTGTGTTCATCTCAGAGACCCAGACATCAAAGTCAGCCCGCTCACCAGCCTTTGCGAACATCGGAACCCTACTCTTCTCCAGCAGCATGGCGAGTCTAAAGCTGCTTATGCTGCTGAGTATGAACCCTATGGGTGCCTTGACATCCTCAACCATCGCCTTAAGCTCCGGCCTACCAGCTAGGTCGCAGGCCTTCAGAAATAGATTCTTCTTAGAGACCTTGATGATACACTTATCCCTCAATAGTTTTCTCATCTCATGGATGATGTTAGCCCTTAACCCTCTCAGCTCAAAGGTGGCTACAACTTTATACTCTCTCAGCAGTCTGGCCAGCTCTTCAACCTCCTCAACCTTCCACCTAGGCCGCCTGACCTCAGCCATCTGAGCCATCAATCTTCACCTGCTTGGCTTAGACCCATCATTTAACGGTATAGACTTAAAGTTAAATCTTATATATCGTCCAACCCGACACATATAACATGTCATCCCTTGTTCTGGAGAAGGTGGAGAAATGGGTTGGCAAAAGTCTGAAACGCTATGAAGATCAGCGGTTGATTAAAGGTAGGGGGACTTTCGTGGAGGACATCAAGCTGCCCAACCAAGCCTATGCAGCACTTCTCAGAAGCACCTACGCCCACGCCAGGATCAAATCAATAGACTATTCCAAGGCGGAGGCAATACCTGGCGTCATCAAAGTTGTCACCGGCGCCGAGGTTGCAAGGCTCACAAATCCCTTCCCCCAGATCGCCCCGTCTCCCGGCGACAAGGTCCTAGACTATTCTATGGCTGTGGATAAGGTAAGGTATGCTGGTGAGCCTGTTGCGGCTGTCGTGGCCGAGGATCCGTATGTGGCCTATGACGCTCTTGAGCAGATAGAGGTTGAGTATGAGCCCCTTCCAGTTGTAGTCGATGGTGAAAAGGCTCTAGAGGAGAATGCTCCTATTCTCCATGAGGGTGTTGGGAGTAATGTGATATGGCATGGTGTATACGATTACGGTGATGTGGAGCAGGCGTTCCGTGAGGCGGATCTCGTGGTGGAGGAGAAACTTCATTTCAATAGGTTCAGCGCCATCCCCCTGGAGAACAATATCGTATTGGCCGATTATGATGGTGAGACCGACATCCTTACGGTCTATGCCAACAACCAGATGCCGATGGTGGTGGGCTTCATGATAAGTGTGGCGTTGAAGAAGCCGTTGAGCAGGATTAGGTTGGTGAGCAAAGATATTGGAGGCGGCTTCGGGACTAAGATCAACAACTATGTCTACATGACGCTTGTTGGTCTCCTCTCCATGCTGGTCGGCAGGCCCGTGAAATGGGTTGAGACGAGGAGGGAGCATCTAGCGGCGTCAACCCATAGTAATGAGAGGATCTTCCAAGTGAAGGCAGCCTTTAAGAAAGATGGTGAGCTTATAGGGTTCAAGGCTAAGGCGATAGATGATATAGGAGCATACCCCAGGTATGAGCCGCTGGGAGCCGTCATATGGGCCCAGGTCTCACCCAACATGTACAGGGTTAAGAACATACATGTTGACTTTCACTCCGTCACAACCAACAAGTGTCCCACCGGGCCTGTCAGGGGATACTCGAGGCTCCAGCACATGTGGATGGTGGAGAGGATACTGGACCTGGGTGCTAGAAGGCTCGGCCTGTCATCCCATGAGATAAGGCTCCGCAACTTCATCAGAAGGGAGGAGATGCCATATACAACACCAAGCGGCTGTGTCTACGATGGAGGCGACTACATACAAGCCTTGAGGAAGGCTATGGAGCTGATAGACTATGAACGCTGGGTTAGGGAGAAGGAGAGGGCGGCTGCGCAGGGTAGGTATATTGGGATAGGATTCGGAGCAACCGTTGACTCCGGTTCCAATAACTTTGGACAGGTGAGGGTGATAAACCCTAACTTCCCCATGTCGGGTGGGAGTGAGGCTGCCTGGGTTAAGGTCGATAATATGGGTAATATTATCGCCGCCCTGAGCAGCAGCCCCCAGGGCCAGGGTCACGAGACTGTTGGAAGGCAGATTGTGGCAGATGAGCTGGGTGTAGACCCTGATCAGGTGACGGTTCTGGTGGGATTTGACTCATATACCAACCCATATGGGGGGCATTCCGGCACCTATGCCAGCAGGTTCGCCGCACTCGGCGCCACAGCTCTTGCAATGGCCGCTAGAAAGGTTCGGGAGAAGATACTCCAGATAGTGGGTGCGATAACCGGTGAGGATTGGACAAAGCTGTCTATTGTAAATGGTGAGGTGAGGTCCCCCGACGGCCGTGTTAGGAAGCCTTTGTGGGAGGTGGCCAATATTGCATGGTCTAATCTGCGGCTGCTTCCGGAAAGTTTTGAGCCAGGCCTCTTCGCTCATGTCGTGTATGCTCCCAAGTTCACATATCCCGACCCGGTTGAGAAGAAGGCCAACCTAACCCTCACATATTCGTACCAGGTTCATGCTGCTGTGGTGGAGGTGGATCCCGAGACAGGCACCGTCAAGGTCCTCGACTACGCTATCGTGGACGACTGTGGGAGGCAGATAAACCCGCTCATAGTGAAGGGCCAGGTGATAGGCTCAGCTTTCAACGCATGGGCTGCAGCGCTATACGAGGTCTTTGAATACTCTGAGGATGGCCAGCTTCTGAACTCAAGCCTCATGGATTACCTGGCGCCGACAGCGGCTGATGCACCACAGTTCACCAAGATCTACTCGCTGGAAACCCCAAGCCTGTCCAGCACCCTGCTGGGCACACGGGGTGTCGGTGAAGGCGGCGGCTCACCCCTCGCAGCAATAGCGTCAGCCATCGAGGATGCACTCCATAGAAGTGGTGTCAAGATAACGACAAGCCACATTAAGCCAGTTCAGCTCTGGGAGAAGCTGGCTAAGGCGAGATGACCTACGACTTCATTGTGATCGGGGGCGGCGTCAACGGGCTTACAGCCGCCTCATACCTGGCCAAGAGAGGGTTCTCGGTAATTCTGCTGGAGAGGAGTGACGAGCTGGGCGGCTGTGCCATAACAAGGGAGCTGACCATACCTGGTTTCAAACACGATGTGATGGCCACATCCCTCAACATATTCAAGGCTGGACCTGTTAAGGATGACCTGGAGCTGGAGAGGTTCGGGTTTAGAGAAGCACTGCCGGATCCCGTTACAGCCCACCCACTACCCGATGGCAGGGCCCTCTACATCTACCGCGATATCGGTAAGACTCTGAAGTCCGTCGAGGTCTTCTCTAAAAGAGATGCCAAGAGGTTGGGTGAGGTTTTGGAGATGTTCAGGGAGTCGAGTGAACTGCTTCTAGGCGGTATGCTGGGGCCGCCAGCGCCACTCAGCGCAATGGCATCCCTTTTGGAGGAAAGTGAGGAGGGGCTGGAGTTTCTCAGGCTAACATTTCTCTCGGCCCGTGATTTTTTGGATGAGAATTTTGAGAGTGATGAGGTGAAGGCCTGGCTTTCGGTATGGGTGAGTAATCATGTGCCCTTCCCACCTGAGGAGCCTGGGACAACCCTATTTCTCATAGTCTTTCTGGGACTGCTCCAATACCGTGGATGTGGTGTGCCGATAGGTGGTATGTCGTCCCTCGTCCATTCACTGGCCAGATGTTTCCAGCACTATGGGGGCATTGTACGAACAGGGTCCATGGTCTCCAAGATACTGGTGAGGGATGGCAGGGCAGTGGGTGTACAGCTCTCAGCGGGTGGGTCGATTGAGGCGAGAAAGGGAGTGCTGGCAAGTGTGGAGCCCAAGAGCCTCTTCCTAAAGCTTGTGGGTGAGCAGCATCTACCCAGCACGTTCATCGAAAAGGTTAGGAGGTTCAAGTTCTCGACGGTGAGTCAGGTGATGATACACGCGGCCCTGGGTGACTGGCTCCGCTATAGGCAGGATGATGTCCGACGGGCTGGCATCGTCCAGGTAGGTGATTCCATAGAGTCTGTCTCAAGAGCCTACAACCAGTGTGTCAATGGCCTCCTACCTGAAGAGCCTTTTATGACCATAGACAATACGACCCTCTATGACGGTAGTAGGGCCCCTCCTGGCAAGCATACCCTCTGGGATTTTGTCAGAACACCGGCTAGACTGAGACATGGTGACTGGGAGGATGTCAAGGAATCCTTCGCCGACAGATGTATCGATGCCCTCGAAAAATATGCCCCAGGTGTCAAGGACTTGATTTTGAAGAGGGTTGTCCTCTCGCCTGCCGACCTTGAAGCCATCAACCCCAATATAGTCAACGCAGACCCGGGTGTGGGTAAGGCCAGCCTAGACCAGTCCCTCTCCCTCCGTCCCTTCCCGGGCCACAGCAGCTATAGGACACCGGTCAAAGGCCTATACATGTGCGGAGCCTACACCCATCCAGGAGGCGGTGTCAGCGGGATTCCCGGCCGGAATTCAGCCCTGGCAGCCATCGAAGATCTTGAGAAGGGTGTTATCTAGAGATGCTGTCAGCCAGAACCTCGGAAATATCCAGGATCTCGAGTCCCACGTGATTTTTACCAAGGCTGTTCCTCAGATGTAGTAGCTCCGGCGGCGAGGCTGTTATCAGCTTATCTACACCCAATTCAGCAGCTTCCATGATGAGCTTCTCAGCCCTCCACCTAGCTAGGTCGGGGAATGACCATGGTAGGCCGCCGCACTCTCCCACACACCATGTCCACCGCCCCTTATGCCGAAGCTCAACAATCTCCAGACCTGGAATCCATGATAGGATGCGGCGTGGCTCCTCGATAACCCTGGCACCCCTGGCCGACCTGCTGCCGGCATGTCTTGCGAGATAGCATGGATCATGGTATGCGGCCCTTCCCGTGTATCTTCTGAGGTTGGGCTTGGTCTTGGATGCTATGAATGTGGTGATGTGGTGGACCTGTATCTCCCCACCCAGCTCCCTCTTGAGAACATGGTAGTCTTGGGCGCCTAGGCAGACTAGGGTCTTGACACCATTCTTCCTGCATGCGTCTCGCACCTTCTCCCACTGGGCCTTCGCACCCTTGAAATCCCCCGCCATCTCCAGCTCATAGCCTGAGTTGGGTTCATCCTTCAGGGCCGTGAAGCCTACATTCAACATCTTGAGAACGTTTGCAGCA
>Ga0272449_1005034_pt1 | contig 10485 bp, 13 predicted proteins | sample YNPCB0241_FD_198679 | JGI IMG/M metagenome (GOLD analysis project Ga0272449, IMG submission 198679) | Hot spring sediment microbial communities from Yellowstone National Park, WY, United States - YNP-CB-024-1 | ecosystem: Environmental > Aquatic > Thermal springs > Hot (42-90C) > Sediment...
GTTAGGCGTCCTTCTCCCACCTTTTCTTCTTCCTTCTTCATAATACATCGAATAAATGGTTTACCAGGAATTTAATATACGATGACTGATGAGGAGTGTCATTGCGAGCCTCGTTTTTTCGCCCTTTTCTTGGTCATTGCGAGCCTCGTTTTTTTCGTTTGGCGAAGCAATCTCAGATTGCTTCGCTTCGCTCGCAACGGCGAAAAATGCCGCCGGATTGCTTCGCTTCGCTCGCAACGGCGAAAAATGCCGCCGGACTGCTTCGTCGCTTCGCTCCTCGCAGTGACAAAAAAGAGGTCTTTGCAGTGACCCCTGCCGTGTCACTGCGAGGTCGTATATTCGTCTCCGAAGCAGTCTTGCTTTCCTTCGCCTCATTGAAAAATACGAGACTGCTTCGTCGCTTCGCTCCTTGCGGTGACAAAGTATGGGTGTCCCTGCGAGGTCGCCGTTTCGCTCTTCTTCTTTGTCACTGCGAGGTCGTCGTTTCGTCTCCGAAGCAGTCTCAACGTTTGGAGAACGTTTCATTTCAGAGATATCCCAAAGAAGTGGTCGTGTGTTACATCGTTCCAGCAGTACTTTCCTGAACGTACTCCATGAGGTATATATTGGTGAGGAAGCAGAGGAAACCGGGGAGCTATGGTTAACCCATACCGGCGAGTTCGTTTCTGCGAAAGGGGGAGGTTTGGTTGAATTTTCTGAAAAAACTTTCCTGGAGAGCGAAGTTTGTTCTGGACGGGTTACGGTACTACCCCAAATCCTTTCTCGATGGGGATTTCTGGAGAATTGTTCTTCGCTCCTCGAATTCCTACGATTCTCTCCCTTTTTCTCCTCAGAAAATCTATAAACCATTCGTGGAAAAGTTGGTCGCTCTTTTCTTTCGAAAGGAGGGTTTTTTCGAATTTCCCATTGACTATTATGGGAAGAAGTTCACCCTTCGTCTCTTTTCAAAGGAAGAAATGCATGGGGATGTTTCAGGGCAATTTTTGGAGCTTTTGTTTCCCTATCTTTCCCAAAGTTCGTCACCTTTTCTGGCCCCATGACGGGGAATACGATAATGAGAAAACCTACCTCCGTAGCGGTGATGGAGTTTTCGATATTGGAGCGTGTATGGGTGCTTTTTCGTGTCTCGCCGGTTTGGCGACTGGAGAAGAAGGGAGGGTTTATGCGTTTGAGCCGCTCAAAGAGTGGGCTTCGCTTCTCCGGATGAATATTGCTCTGAATAATCTCCATAACGTGACTGTGGTGGAAAAAGCTCTGGGGGACTCTCCCGGCACAGTCCGAATGGAAGGTATAACGATTGTTGATGGGGCTGGAGATATCCCCGTGACAACGATTGATACATTCGTTCACCATTTACCCGATGATCCGGAAGTTTTGAGGAGGATAATTCTCGATATCAACCCCAATTACCGTATCGAAAAGAATTCAACGGGGAAGAAATTTCTGGTATATTGAATGGGTGAGGAAGCGAAACGAAGGGAAGAAGTAATGATGGGCGTGATTGGCTTGTTCCAGAAAATTTCCTGGAGGCTGAATCTCCTCCAGAAAGCCCTTTCCTCCCCTCTTGAAACCGACTGGGGTGGGGTGTTGCGGGAAATCTTTTCTTCGCATTCCCAGAATCTACCCCAGCCGCACCTTCTCCGCGAAGAAAATGGTTTGGGGTGCTACCAGGTGAAAGAGCGGGAAGTGTGGTTCCCCCTAAGTTTCGACCCTTCTTTTCTGGGTTTTGTGTATGAAGAAATATTTGTGCAGAAAGTTTACGAATGCGGTGACTGCCGGATTCGCCCTGGTGATTGGGTGGTGGATGCCGGAGCGTGTGAGGGGTTCTTTTCGCTCTATGCGCTGGAGCGGGGAGCGAATGTCCTGGCGTTTGAACCGGTTCCTGAAATTGCTGGGGCTCTGGAGAGAACCCTCAAGAAGTATATTGAAGCGGGAAGGGCGAAAGTTTATCCCTTTGGGCTGGGCAGAGAGAGAGGAAAAAACAATATTCCTTTTTTCAGCCTTTGCGGCTTCTAATACTCTAAATCAGGAAGTAACGGGATGCCACCTTGAAAGGGGGATGAAGGTGGATCGAGAGGAACGGGTGCCGATTGTTCCCTTAGACGAAGTGGTTTCCAATCTTAACCTTCCCATCTCTTTCCTCAAAGCTGATGTGGAAGGTTCCGAGCGGGAACTCCTCTTGGGCGCTCGGGAAACCATTCGCCGCTCCAAACCCCGCCTCTCGATATGCACCTATCATCTCCCCGATGACTGGCGGGAAATCCCCCGCATTGTGGAAAGCTTCAGGATGGGATACAGGATAAGGTTCAGCGGGCTTTTTGACCATATGTATGGGTGGTGAAGGGATGAATAGCAATCCCCTTGTCTCGGTCATCCTCCCGGTTTACAACCGGGAGAAATACCTTGCAACGGCCATTGAGTCGGTTCTCCAGCAGACCTATGGCAATCTGGAGCTCCTGATTGTTGACGATGGGTCGAAAGATCGCTCGCCGGAGATTATCAATGAGTACGCTGCAAGAGACAGAAGGGTTCGTTTTGTTCTCCATGAGGAGAACCGTGGGGTTTCTGCGGCACGGAATACCGCGCTTTCCATGGCTCAAGGAGAGTGGATTGCCCTTATTGACTCTGACGATGCCTGGCATCCAGAGCGACTGGAGAAACTTCTTGGGATCGTGAGTGAGGAAGAAAGAGTTTTTGTTTCCGACGACCTGCTGCTATGCTTTGACCGTGATGGGGAGCTTGTCCCGTGGGAGAGTAGCTTGTCGCGTCGCAGGATATTTTTCTCAAAGAGCGGATTATTGAAAATGGATCTGCTGGAATACCTAAAAAAACTCCCAGATATAAAGCCTCTTTTTCCCAGGCAGGTTATCTCACACTTTGACTTAAGATTTACCGATGGTTGTCTTGCTGGAGAAGACTTTGAGTTTTTCTGTCATCTTTTTCGGATAGGCTTAAAGCTGAAAATTCTTCCTGAACCTCTCTACTTTTATCGTTTGACTCCTGGTGCACTCACTGCGAAAGCGAATGCTTTAAAGAACTTTGACCATCTTATGGGGGTCTACGAGCGGCTTCTTGTACATCCTGGCTTTTCTCTGGAGGAGAAGAAGCTCCTTGCTTCGCTTAAGGAACGGCTTCAGAGAGACAGAACCTACCTTCTTTTTACCTGGAATCTTGAAAGGGGAGCCTACAAAGAAGCGCTTCGGGTGGCCTGTCGTTCTCCTTATGTTATCTCCAGGCTTTTCTTGAGTTTGCCCCGCTCGTTGAGGTACAGGCTCTCGGCAAAGATAAAGGGTGGGGTGGTGAAATCATGAGCGAGGTCTCCCTGCCCCGTCTTTCCTTTTTCATTCCCCACCTCCATGGCGGGGGTATGGAAAGAGTTACGGTTTCCCTTATCAAAGGGCTTGTTGTTCGGGGTTTTGCGGTGGATTTGGTGCTTGTGAACCGGGGAGAAGGGGCATACCAGAAGGAAATCCCCCAGGAGTGTCGGATTATCGACCTTGGTGCAAGGAGGGCCCTGACATCTATTTCCCCTTTCATCCGTTATTTAAAAAGGGAACGGCCGGAGGTGTTGATCACCGCTCTTACTCACGTTAATGTCGCCGCTCTTGTGGCTCGAGCGCTTTCTCGAGTTCAAGTTCCCCTGATTGTTACGGAACACAGTACATTCTCGGCTTCTCATCCTTACGCAGAACGGCAATCCACAGCTCGGTTCCTCCCTCCCCTCATGCGCTGGCTCTACCCCAAAGCCGATTTCATCGTGGGTGTCTCTCAGGGGGTGGTGGAGGACCTCAAAAAGGTCCTCCGCTTTGACTCGGAGAAATTCCGAGTCATCTACAACCCCATTGTGGATGAGGGGCTCCTCAAAAAAGCCGAAGAACCCTTAGACCACCCCTGGTTTCGCGAAGGAGAGCCCCCGGTGATTCTCGCTGCCGGGAGGCTGCACATCTCGAAAGACTTCCCCACCCTCCTTCGGGCCTTTGCGCTGGTGAGAAAACAAATTCCCGCTCGCCTTGTGATTCTCGGAGAGGGAGAGAAACGGAAGGAACTTGAAGACCTCGCCCGAAAGCTGGGTATTCGAGAAGACCTCGACCTCCCCGGCTTTGTGGAGAACCCCTACAAGTACATGAAACGGGCCACGGTGTTTGTGCTCTCTTCTCAATGGGAGGGCCTCCCCACCGTCCTCGTTGAAGCCATGGCCTGTGGGTGTCCGGTGGTTTCCACCGATTGCCCTTCAGGACCGAGGGAAATCCTCAAAGACGGAGAATATGGCATCCTCGTCCCCCCCAAAGACCCAGAGGGTTTGGCCCGGGGTATCCTTCAGGTTCTCGAAAACCCGGGATTCAGAGAAGAGCTCTCGGAGAAGGGAAAGAAAAGGTCCCTGGACTTCACCGTGGATAGGGCTGTGGAGGAGTATATTAAGCTTATAGGAAAATGTTGTGAAGGCAGGAGTTTTCTTTTATGATTTCAAGACAAAAGCTATGAAAATTCTCATTCTTTCCGGTGGCATTGGTACGGGGCTCTGGCCCCTGCCAATAAAGAGGAATATCCTGAAGGGTTGCTGGGGGATCTGGGAGGAAACGACGCGGACCTTGAGGTTATCGAAGTAGAATGGTGAATACCTGGGAGAAGACGATATCGTGAGGCTGGAGGACATATGGGAGAGGGAGCAAAGAAAAAGGTAGCAATAGTTGTGGCTGATCTTCATTACGGTGGAGTAGCCAGAATCGTTGCCGAGACGGTGAAACGTTTGAGTACATTGGAAAAGTTTGAACTTAACGTGATAGTCTACGATGATTCTCCTATCAATTTCGCGTTTTCTCCGGTGGTAAAGGTGCACCGAGTAAATGTACCCCTAATTGCCCATTTTGGAAAGACGCGCAAAGAGGTTATGTTAAGGAAGCTCCGTCGGTTGCTTCTTTTGCCTTTTGGCCTTTTGAGGTTACGTCGCCTGCTACAGGCCGTCAATCCAGACATTATTGTGTCTCACGGATTGATTCTCAACATTTTTTGCCTCCTGCTAAAAGGAAAAAACAAGCTCATCGTGGTCGATCACGCTCATCCGGCTGATGATCTGAGCAAAAAACCTTTGAGTAGGTATACCCTCATTGGCATCAGCAGATGGCTTTACAGGAAAGCGGATAAGCTTGTTGCTATTTCCAGACTTATTGAGGATTACTATCTCAACGGATTGGGTCTTGGCCGAGAAAAGGTTGTCTATATTCCAAACTGCGTCGACTTTGAAAGAGTTCGTGCCCTTGCGCTGGAGGATGTTGAACCAGACCTACGGAATCTCTTTACCGGCGGTCCGGTTGTGATTTCGGCAGGACGATTCACAAGACCAAAGGGTCAGTGGCATTTGGTTCGCGCTTTTAAGAGGGTGAAGGAAAAAGTCCAGAACGCAAAGCTCTTGCTCATTGGCACAGGTGAATTAAAGGAAGCTCTCGTGAAGCTAACTCAGGAAGCGGGAATTGGAGAAGCAGTGGTTTTTCTCGGCTGGCAGGAAAACCCTTTCAAGTATATTGCTCGTGCTTCAATTTTTGCCTTTCCATCGCTTTGGGAAGGTTTCCCCCTTGCGCTCTTAGAAGCTCTTACCTGTGGGGTACCTGTTATTGCTTCTGACATCCCTCCATTGCGAGAAATACTCTCACCCTCTTTAAGCACTGTAGATGCGATTTTGAAGCAAGTGGAGCATGCTGAGTACGGTGTTCTTGTCCCTCGCTTTGACGGTGTGTGGCGGGCTGGCTGGGAGGAGCTTTCTCCAGAAGAGCTTGCTCTTGCCGAAGCCATTATCAGTCTTCTTTCCGAAGAGGAAAAGCGCCTTTATTACTCCCGTAAAGGGCCAGAGCGCGCAGGAGAATTCTCTGTGGAGAGGATTGTGAAAAAGTGGGAAGAGTTGCTGACAGGGGTTTAGAGAGAAGGGACATTTGCTTTTTGACGATTCTCGTTTTCCTCTGGCTTGCTCTCCTTGGGGTACAGTTGGAAATCTCGTCGCTTCCTTTCCGGTTGGCTTTATCAGATTTTGTCATTGGAACGTACGTAATTTTTCTCCTGTGGCGGAAAAAAATTTTCTTTCTGATGCGGTACCGGGGTTTTCTGGTCCTGGGGGTACTTTTTACTTTTAGTCTCTTATGGAGTTATAAAAACTTCGGTTATCTCGGTCAGTATGCTTTATACAACAAGTACATTGGTCTGGTTGTGCTCGTTGTAAGTGCGCTGTTTGTGAGTGACTGGGTGAGCCAGAAAGGAAAAGAAGGTTTTCAGCTCTGTATCCTCTGGTTTTCCTGTACCACGGGTCTGATAAACTGCTTTTATCTCCTTGCCTATCTTCCCCCGCTCACCTTCTTGAGGGATGTTTTTGTGTTTTTACCTTCTACGGAGGCTCGCCTTAGGGGACTTCTCGTTGACCCCAACGCCTATGGAGGGCTTCTCATGGTAGCGTTGTTGCTTTTGCTTCCGGCTCTTGAGGACACTACACTTGGGAAGTGGAAAAGGATTGTGTGGATTAGCTTCTTTTCCCTTACGGTAGGACTTTTCCTCACTACATCTCGTAGTGCTTACCTTGGCTTTATTTCTGGAATCCTTTTCTTCGCCCTTCTCCATAGAGGTGCACTGCGGCGATTTCTTTTCTTTGCCCTTCCAGCCGGAGGCTTCATCCTGGGTGTTTTACTTTCTCCTTTACGAGAGCCTGTTTTGGCGAGAATTGTTTCCCTGAAGCAGATTGTTTCGAGGATGGACATCATGGAAGCAGGGATCAGGGCTTTCGTGAGTTCTCCGCTTTTTGGACTTGGTCTTGGGTCCTTTTTTGAGCTTTCTCAGACACGTTTTGGGCTTCCGTGGAAGCAAATCATTCACAACTCCTATCTCTGGATTTTGGCTGACATGGGAATTGTAGGATTAGGAATCTGGACTTACCTTCTTTTCAGATTATGGCAAAAAGGATGGAGAATTTTTGTGCTTGCACGCCAGAATAACACCCCTGAATCGCTTTACGTCCTGGCAGTACTCGCCTCTCTCGCAGGCATGTTGACTTTTGCTCTCGGCGTAGAAGCATTGTATCAGAGATACCTCTGGATGCTTATTGGACTGATTATCGGCCTGGGAAAAGTTAAAGATCTGGATGTTGAACGGGATCCTTTCAGAGACGATGAGCCGTCGCATTCTCTTTCTCGCCACCGTGGATAGCCACATCTTCTACTTCCACCTCCCTTTCATGGAGCTTTTGCGCTCTCTGGGGTACGAGGTGGAGGTGGCGGCGGGGGAGGCGGGGTTTCGGGAGAAGATTGAGCGTGAGGGATTCCGGGTGCATCCCATTCCCTTTTCCCGCCGCCCTCTGAGTTTTTCGAATTTCCTGAGTTTCTGGAAGCTCCTTGGGCTTTTGCGAAAAAGGCGCTATATTCTCCTCCACACCCACACCCCTGTAGCGAGTTTCCTGGGGAGAATTGCAGCGAAAATAGCCCGGGTGCCCCTTGTACTCTACACCGCCCATGGGTTCCACTTCTTCCGGGGAGCTTCATGGAAGGCCTGGCTTTTCTGGTACACCGCCGAGAAAATCGCCTCCCTTTTCACCGATGCGCTCATCGTTTTGAATGAGGAGGACTTTGAGTACGGGAAAAGGCTCGGGTTCACCCCCGGGGAGAGCCTCTTCCTTGTCCCCGGGGTGGGGGTGGACCTTCAACGCTTCCGCAACGTCGATGCTTCGCTGCGCAGGAAACTCGGAATAGGAGATGACGAGGTGGTGGTGACCTGTGTGGCGGAGTTCACCCCCACCAAAAACCACTCCTTTCTCCTTGCGGCCTGGAGGGAAGTGGTGAAAAGGTTTGGGCAAGCCCACCTGCTTCTGGTGGGCGATGGGGAGCTCTGGGAAGAAACGAAGAGATGGGTAGCGCAAGCCTCTCTCCCCCGGATACACTTTTTGGGGAGAAGGGGAGATGTTCCTGCCGTTTTGTCTACCTCCGATATCGTGGTGCTCGTTTCAAAGCGCGAAGGGCTTCCTCGGGCGCTTCTTGAGGGGATGGCGGCGGGGAAACCCCTTGTGGCTACCGATGTGCGGGGAAACCGGGACCTGGTGGAGGATGGGGTGAACGGGTTCCTCGTTCCTCCGGGGGATGTGGGGGTACTCGCTTTTGCTTTAGAGCAGCTTATCGGGTCGAAGGAACTGCGGGAAAAGATGGGTAGAGAAAGCCTTAGGAAAGTTGAGGCTTATTCCCTTGAGCGGGTGTTGCAGGAGATGGAGGGAATTTACCGGAAGTTTCTCGAGAGATACGCTTGAAAAGTTGGGGGTTCTGGGTGGCCGTTTCTTGGTTTTTCACCCCAAGGAGCAAGCGAAACAGTCCCCTCTTCCCCATGCTCTGAGGGGAGAGACTGCTTTACAGGAGTTCGCAGTAACCAACCTGGAAAGGTGGACAAAGCGAGACCGCCTCACCCCTTTTTGATTATTGCGAGCGTAGCGAAGCAATCCCCACATTCCAGGAAAAACGAGATTGCTTCGCCAGACGAACAAACGAGGCTCGCAATGACTCCTTCTTCAGTCATTCCGAGCCGCGAAGCGGCGAGGAATCTCTGAGACTGCTTCGGAGACGGTGCTACGACCTCGCAGTGACAAATGGGGGGCGAAAAAGCGAGGCTCGCAGTGACAAATGGGGGGACGAAAAACGAGGCTCGCAGTGACAAATGGGGGGACGAAAAACGAGGCTCGCAGTGACCTCCCCCAAGTCATCACGAGGGGGAAAGCCCCCGAAGCAATCCCCGAACTTGCTTTGAGAGTCTCGGATTTTACCGTAGTGGAAGAACCATCCAGGACAGAGAGTACTCTGTTTGCATTCTCACCAACAAAGGCAGCCGGGTTCTCTACGTCTGGAGTGACCAAGAGCCTGCAGCGCAGAACGTATGAACACCAGGGGGTCTCGAGAGATTTTGCAAAGCGCTATTCGAAAGCAATGTGAGGGGGTGTGGTAAGGACCTGTTTATGGTTTAGCGGCTCTCTGTGAGAGTTTGCTGGATCCAGTCCATGACTTTTCTGGCAATCCTCAGGGCTTTCTGAGCGTCTTCCTGGGTTGGCTGCCCCTGTGGTAAGAGACCAATGTCAGGTGGATAGCGAAACCGGTACACACGATTCAGGAAATCCAGTTCTGAAGGCTCAACGGGTAGATGTATACCGCGAGCTTCGAATTCACTGCTCAGCTCCAGAAGGTTATGAATTCTCCTGATTGTTATGTCCTTTTCAAGAAGGAAGGCCTTAAGTCCTTTTTCCACGGCCTGCTGGGCATGGAAACAGGTTTGGCGATATATTTCCATTTCAAGGGCTTTCTGGGCCATGATGAAATCTTCAAGGGCATAAGATAACCAGACTTCAGTGATTCTTTTCATAAAGGACCTTGCCCCGCTCCAGAATGTCTTCGATGAAGTGGCTTCCTTCTTTTCTCAGGTATTCGATTTCTTCCGGGGTGTAGACGAAGATGTCCAGAGCAATGCGGGGATACCCAAGCAGTGCCATGACTTCCATGGCTCTTTCCAGTGGTCTTTTGTTGCTGTTTTTGATGAGTAAAAGGTCGATGTCGCTTTCCTCTTTCACCTCACCACTTGCCAGCGAGCCGAAGAGGATTATTTTCTCCGGCTGGTAATTTTTGATCAAAAAACTCACGATTTTCTGTAACTCTCGAGTGAGAAGTTCCTTTCTTTGCCAGGCGAGTTCAAGGCTGGAATTTTGCATCTCCACAATAATCACCCCGGCTTTATTGACTGGGAGTATTAACATACTCGAAGAAGTGAAAACAAACCTTTACGCCCTTTGTGATTATTGTATCACGGTGAGCATGAAAATTTGGGAGTTAGGTCTTTGATCTTTTGGTTTTTGGGGAGATGCTGAAGCAATGTCAGCCTGCTTCACCCCTTTTTGGGTGTCATCGCGAGCACAGCAAGGCAACCCCCATACTCTAAGAGCGAGACTGCTTCACAGACGAAAATACGAGTTCGCGGAGACAAATTTGGAGGGCGAAAATACGAGGTTCGCAATGGACCGGCTGGGTGAATAAAGCGGACTGCTTCACCCCCTTTCCTGTCACCGCGAGGAGCGAAGCGACGAAGCGGTCTTGTGTATTTCCGGTGAATGTGAGAATACCGGGGCTTTGAAAAACCGAGACCACTTCGAAAACGCAAATACAGCCTCGCAGAAACCACTCCCTAACCCCGTTATTCCGAACTTAGTTCGGAATCTCGGAGTTTCCATCGAAAGCACGGAGTGGGAAGGAAAGGTAGGGGATGCTGGAATGATGGAAACCTTGAAACGAGTTCAGCATGACGAGCGCAAAGTGTTTGTCAATTCAGGATGATTTTTGCTTCTTGCTACATAGTGTAACGTTTACTGTGTCCGGTCAGCATGATAGCTTCCCATCTGGATTTCCGCAAACCCTCGGAGCCGACGGGCTCCCCAGGCCTGATCCAACTCACTCAAAACCAAATACAGAAGCTTTTCCGCAGCCTCTTCAC
>Ga0272449_1005036_pt1 | contig 10481 bp, 10 predicted proteins | sample YNPCB0241_FD_198679 | JGI IMG/M metagenome (GOLD analysis project Ga0272449, IMG submission 198679) | Hot spring sediment microbial communities from Yellowstone National Park, WY, United States - YNP-CB-024-1 | ecosystem: Environmental > Aquatic > Thermal springs > Hot (42-90C) > Sediment...
TAGGGATAGATGTTACAGGCATGACCTACGAGGAGATTGAAGCGGAGGTCAAGAGGCGGGGCGGCTGAAATAACAGGTATTGTAGAACAAGGCTCAAGAATTCCCGCTGCAATCCTGAGTGAGATCAAGAACCATAATTTGAACCCCTTCCACAAATAATGCGCTCATTTTCTTTCAGGACTATGGTGTATATGCGCCGGAGGCAGATGGCTTACGACTGCAACCAACCACATGTAACTTTTACACTTTCATCCTATAGAGAGGGGCCTCAGACTTCTTACCCCGTGGACTGGGGTCAACACATCACCCGTCTCAGCAAGCTGTTCAAAAATCATCTCCAGCATAAATCCCTGGACAGCGCCCTCCACAACCCACTTCCTATCTATTATGAGTGTAGGGACTGCGTTTACTCCGAGCTCCCTCGCCAACCTTATGTCTTTGTTGACAGAATTGGCAGTAGATGGATTGTTAAAGTCTTTGTCAAACCTTTCTATGTCCAGTTCTATCTCGTACGCACAGTCTCTCAAAACATTTATGTCGGCTATGTTTCTACACTCGGTTAGATGGGCTTTCTGAACCCTGTCAAACATGTTCCAATGGGCCTCCTGCCCACCCTGCATCTCAGCAGTCTTACATGCTAGAAGCCCGGGCATGGAGTAGGGATAGTCGAATTCCCTTGAAGCCATCAGGTCAGCGTTTATCCTATGCTCATCGTCGTTCATGTTTGCAGCTCTCCAATGATTCAGTATCTCTCTCTTCCCCTGCTCCTTGCTTCCAAATATCTCAGCGATTGTGTTAGGCGTGGGTGCTAGCGCAAAACATCTATGCACAATCTCCAACTTAGGAAACTTCTTGGCAACACGTCTAAGGCGTGGAGAGAGACAGTAACACCATGCACATAGTACGTCGTGGAAGAACTCCACCCGCATAGGCTGAAGACATCATACATAAAGATGTTTAAAATGTTATCGTAAGGGTAAGTCATCGGTATGGCTGGGAATAGAAATATTCATCCTATACGTGCCTGTTCTTGTTGTATCAGCGATGGTGAGTAGAGGGGTTGAGGTGTTTGCGTTGGCTAGGTTTTCCTAGGTCTATTCTTAGCCGTAATTTTTAGGCTAAAGAGATTTATCATTGGTTCAGTACCAACTACCTTATGCCGGTCAATAGTTTAAGGGACTTTCTCGCCAAGCTGAGTGAAAGGGGTGAGCTGTTTCGGGTTAGAAAGGAGGTTGACCCGACAACTTTCGAGGTTCCAGCAATAATACGGCATGTTGAAGAGGAGCGCGGTCAAGCGGTCTTCTTTGAAAGGCTGAAGGGCTATGACGTGGCCATAGCTTCTAACGTCTATGGCTCGGTTAGTAGATGTGCTATGGCTTTAGATCTGGAGCCTAGCCAGAGGGAGATTGAGCTTTACAAGAATGATAGTAGGGGGAGTGGTGTGGGTATGGCCGGCTGTACCCGGCGCTCCTACAGGTTGGACGCATATGAGCGGGCCTGTATAGTCAAGATGAGAATGGCTTTGGAGAATGCGTTGGAACGGAGTGGGGAGTTTCCGATCAAAACGGTCTCCTCAAGTCCTTTCAAACAAGTGATATTGAAGAACGGTGTAGATATTCTCAAGACCATACCCATTATCTGGCATTGTGCCGAGGATGCAGGCCCGTTCATAACAGCGGGTGTATGGATAACCAAAGACCCTGAAACGGGCCGGTATGGAATGGAAATCTTCCGAAGCCAGGTCACACCAGAGACATATGGGCCGAATAGGATGGGGGCCCTATTTTCAGTCCACTCAGATACCCATGATAGGCTGCTGAGATATGAGATGCGGGATGAGCCGATGCAGGCTGCGGTCGTGATAGCTGCAGAGCCTGCGGTTCAAATGTGTGCTGCCTATGCAGCTCCCCGTGGTGTGGATGAGTTTGAGTTGGCTGGGGCTTTGAAGGGCTCGTCCATAGAGATGGTTAAGTGTGAGACTGTTGATCTTCTAGTCCCTGCCAGCGCCGAGATTGTTATAGAGGGTGTTGTGTTGCCCAACGTGAGGATGGCTGAGGGGCCCATGGCCGAGTTCACAGACTATTATAGGGAGGAGAGGGCTCCCAAACCTGTCTTCGAAGCTAGGGCGATCACCTACAGGGAGAGGCCTATCTATCATACGATAATGAGCGGTATGTCTGATGAGCATAGGACGTTGTCGGCTTTGGTTGGATGGGGGTGGGAGAGACGTGTTCTGGAAAAGCTGAGGAAGGAGTTCCCAACGGTCAAGGCTGTGGCTAACAATCTGGGAAGTGATCTGTTTCACCTAGTAGTCTCGATGAAGAAGTTGAGGGAGGGTGATGATAGACGTCTCCTCTACTATATAATGGGCTTGGACATATCTGTCTTCTACAAGTATGTGACGATAGTGGATGACGACATAGATGTCTACAACCCTGACCAGGTCGAGTGGGCTAGATGTATGAGGGCTGGGACGCCGGACAGCTACGTCATATTCCCCGACATGTACACCCATAACCTGGATCCTATGGGTAGGTTGACAGGCCCTCCGGCACATCAAAGGCTTACGGTGACGAAGCTGGGGATACTTGCCACCCACAGGGTTGGTGAGGTCTATAGGAGGCCGGGCCCTCCAGATGAGGTTCTCCAATCAATAAGGCTGGAGGATTATGAATAGCCTCTGTATTTCTCCAGCAGATTCTCCACCATCATCTCCTCCTTGAAGCTCCTCGTCCCCCCGGGATACTGCTTTAAGACTGTGACAGCACCGCTCTTTACAGAGGCCAGCACATATAGTCTTTCGGACAGTCTCATAAGTGGGGTCTGTACTACGTGGAAGAACCTTGTGAACGGCGCTGAGGCGAGGAGCGCTGCCACCGATACTAGATGAGCGGTATATATCCAGAAGGTCACTGAGGGATCTCCAGATACTCTAGAAATTTGTGTCCCAAAGCCTGTCACTGCCACCGTGAAGAGGAGGGCCGTGAATACTGTATCCACTGGCCGCCTACTCCACTTGGAGAGTCTGAGGAGAAAATAGAGTCCCCCTACTACTAGGAGGATCCCACCTATGTTTCCTATGATTTTTGGAATGTCTGTGAACTGTCGCGGCTCGGCTGTGGGATAGTAGATGTATACTAGTGTTGTGGCTATGGCACACAGTATGAATCCTGCAAACTGGCTATAGTGGGCGGACCACCTCCACTTCGAGTCGGTTATCACGTCCCTACTCATGACTACCCGTGAGAATAATTCTGACAGAATTGTGGAGGCTAGGGCGGTCGGGCCCAATCTTCTAGCAGCCTCGGCTAAAAGTGTGAAAACACCTATCCTTCTCAGCTCCCTCACCCTATAAGCTACACCAGCGGCGATGATCGCTAAGGTCACCGCGGCCGCTAGGTCTATAAACCAGACTGGATAGAAATCAGTGAGTCTCAGACTCATACAGCCCCACCACCGTCTGCGGCCAGCTCCACCTCTTCCCGCGCCCTCTTAACAGCATATGTGTCAGGAAGATACATGACCTTCGGCCTGGTGCCCGCCTCCGGCCTCAATGGAAAGGGCCTAGCCTCCGGTCTCCTCTCCCTCAGATACTTGTTGATCCTGCTGTCAGGGTCATCCCAGTCCCCGAATATTCTACAATCGGTTGGGCATGTGACTACGCAGGCCGGGTCCTTGCCATCTCTTACACGGTGGATGCATAGGTTGCATTTCATCGCTGTGGGGAATTTCCGTCTCCGCATCATATGATACTCCTCAAAGGGTGTGGGTGTGTCAAAGTATGTTTGTAGTGTGTCTGGATAGAAGATCGCCCCGTAGGGGCATGCGGTCACGCAGGCCTGTGCTCCAGAGCATATCTCCTCATTGATCAATACAATCCCATCCTCCGTCCTGTTTATTGCACCGCTTGGGCAGACCTTCATACATGGCGGGTTCTCACAATGCATACATAGTATCGGGAGGAAGATCTTACCAGCCCTAGGATATTTTCCAAACTCTCTCACCAATACACGGGCGTACATGACCCCGGGTGGAGTGCCCTGCTCCTGCTTACAAGCTACTGTGCAGGCATTGCATCCAATGCAATAGGCTAGGTCTATGAGCATCCCCAGACGTGTCAACTCCTTAAACCCCCCGCTATACGCGCTATTACATCCATCACGACAATCTTCCCACCACCTTTCACATGGGTCTTCAACCCCTGCAGCGTCTCAATATTCTGGCCGTCTAGGAAGATCGCATAACGTGGGCTAACCATGCCATCCGTTATAACGATATCAGCGAGTGTCCTGCCGTTTCTACCACCCACATTCTTGAGTATGTCCTCCACGGTGAGCTCCTCACCCACTAGCCCTATCTCAGCGCTGAAGAAGCCGAGAGACTGTCGCAGGTCGCCGCTCGCCAGGGTTATTCTCAGCCGCATCTCACACCCTCCCTATATTGACCTTAGCCGCGGTCTCGAATACACCGGTAGCCATATCTGTGTAGTCCAGCCCAGCTGAGAGGAATATGTTATGGTTTATGCCGCCCGCCGTACCTGCCACAGGGTGGCTGCACCAGTGACCCATGTTAGTCATCGCAACAACATTAGGATGTATCCCCTCAGTGGTCCTGATGACCGCCTCACCCTCGCCGAATCTAGAGGTTATCCTAACCTTCTCGCCATCCCTGAGCCCAAGTTTAGCGGCAGTGTCCTTGTTGATGAGTACGTATGGTATCTCGGGATGACGTAGCATTATCTCACGAAGCCATGGGTTTGCTGTTGAGTCGCTGAACGCGTGGAGACTGCTCTTATAGTTGATCGCATATAGGCTATGCTCCCGGTCTAGATGTATCGGGCTCTCCAACCATGTTGGTATCGGCCTGAAATCGGAGAGATCCCATTTGAGACCCGTTTCGGCGAAGAATCTATCCATCTTATATTTCACCCGCTGCATAAACTCGTAGTAGACTGGTATACGGAGTCTCCCATAGGGCATGTAAAGCTCCTCCGGAGTTCTAAGCCTAACCATGTGGCCCTTCTCCTTCACCCTCTCAAGGGTCCACTCGTCACCAAAGTTAGCCCTAAAGTATCGATCAAGTATCTCCTCGATACCATATTTCTTATCAGGTTCCAGCATGTACTCAGGCTTCTTGTACAGCTCGAAGAAGTGGTTCAGGACATTATTCCACCTATCTAGGAATTCAAGCCTTTCCGCCAGCTCTGAGCAGATATCAGTAGCATCCCTAGTATCATATAGTGGCTTAACGACTGGCTGCCTGAAGCCCGGGCCGATAATGAATGGCGCCTCACTCTCACACATACTCCATGACTCAAGATATGTATGGTCTGGAAGTATGACGTCGGCGTAGTCGGAAGCCTCACTTGGGTAGACATCCACGGCCGCGATAAACTTGAATTTCTCCATAGCCTTGAGAACCCGCCTAGTCTCAGGCATGTTATAGGGTGCGTTGCAGTGTAGTATGAAGAGGGCCTCGGGCTCATAGTTGAGCATGTATTTTTCCGGCTCAAGCACGGTTAGAGCGCTTATATGCCCGCCGCCGAAGTGGCCCTGGCCAACCGGTACAAATTCTATTAGATGGGTTGAGTCGGGTGGGAACTTGGGCTCGAACTGCCATTTCTCGATCGGGTTGATGGGCATTCCATGATGCATCCCATCCTCTCCCGGCCATATGGCCAGCTGTCCATAGACAGGTACTCCCAGATGCCCTCCGGGAACGTCAATGTTGCCGATTATGGTGTTGATGAGCTTGAGGGCCATGTTATCCAGGATCCCATGTTTATGGGACTGGGCGCCTCTATAGTACTGGACGCATGCTGGTCTGAGGGGATATTCCCGGCCATTTATCGTTATGGTAGCACCTATCTGGGCTGCGTCCACATATTCACGGGCTATCCTTCTAACGGTCTTGGCGGGTACATCAGTTATCTCGGACACCTTTTCAGGACTCCACTTGGCAACCTCATTTAACAAGAGCTGGAATGCCGGTGTTCCAGCGCTATATTCACCGGTGAGCGCCGGCTCTCTAACTGATGGGTCGTCGTAAATCTTCGGAGTATCGTCGTGAAGGTCCCAGACATAGGGTTTCCTAGTCCTCTCATCCCTCACAAACAGCCCATCGGGTCCTACAAGGCATGGGCCATTGGTGTGATTCTTGATGAACTCTCTATCGTATCTGTCGAGTTCAACAAGCAGGACATGCATAAGCCCTAGGGCGAACGCGCCGTCTGTTGCTGGGATTATGGGAACCCACTCATCAGCCTTTGCGGCCGCAGTGCTGAGCCTAGGATCAACGACCACCAGCTTCATACCCCTTCTCCTAGCGTCGGCCATCCTCTTGGCCGAGCCGGAGAGATGTAGATGTGCCTCAAACCCATCTGTTGCGCCTATCATTATCAGGTAGTTGCAGTGGTTGAGGTCTGGGAATGTAGCGAATGAGCCGTCTGTCATCGCGTTGACCGGATGGTATGCTGAACCGCAGTAGGTGCCATGTGCTGTGAAATAGTTGGGTGTGCCGTAGGCGAGGGGCCAGCCCCAGCACCACATTCTCTGGAACTCTGCTATGGAAGTCACCAGTTTACGTGGATCTTTACGTCTAATCCTCCCCAGCTCATCCACCACGATCGATAAGGCCTCATCCCAGCTTACCCTTTCCCACTCTGGCTTAATCCCGGGCCCTTTCCTACTGTTCACCCTCAACATAGGCTGTTTAAACCTTGTCGCATCGTAAAGCTTCATTATACCCGCATTCCCTTTTGCACATAGCTTGCCCATATTATCAGGATCATCCGGATTCCCCTCAATCTTCACCAGAACACCGTTGACAACATGGGCCAGTATGCCGCAGCCATGGATGCACATATAGCACTGGGAAGGTACCCACCGGTCATCCAAGACTTTAGAAACCATGGTATATTGGGGGTCCGGGGATGATATATGTGGATAGCCTAACTTTTTAGCCTCTTAAGCTAATACCCAGTTGAGCATAGGCATCCTACTTATTGTTTATAAGCATCCCGGAAGCAGTTTCACCAGTATGTCGGTGGACATAGACTATACATGGGTTCTACAGAATAAGCGGTTCTTCTCCAATCTCTTCAGAGGTAAATATGTAGCGGTTATTGGGAGGGAGGTCGTGGGTGTCGGCAAGACGATCCAAGAGGCTTACGAGGATGCTAGGACTAGATGTGGAGACAGTCGGAAGACACCCGCCCTCATCAAGGTGGAGCAGTCGGGCGATGTGCAGATTATGATGGGTATGGCTGGCGGCTAGACTCCCATGCCGGGCCGGCTTGACTTCGGGGGAAATGGCCGACGGCGAATAGAGGACGCATCGGCCCTAGTTGTGGGACTTGGAGGTCTAGGTTCCCAGGCCGCAGTGTATCTGACCGCCGCCGGAGTGGGAAAAATAGGCGTGGTCGATTATGATTCAGTACAGCTGAGCAACCTCCAGAGGCAGGTTTACTATAACGTGGGTGATCTGGGGAGGCCTAAGGCCGATGTTCTAGCTGAGAGGCTGGCCGAGTTAAACCCCCTCGTCGAAGTCAGAACCTACAACCTAAGACTCACCTCTGGAAATGCTTTGGAAATAATTGGAGAGTATGATGTGGTGGTTGATGGCTCGGACAATTATCCGACACGGTATCTCATCAGCGACGCCTGCACGCTGCTGGGAAAACCCTACATCTATGGGAGCATCTACAGATATTATGGGCAGGTGACCATCTTCCAACCGCCCGCGGGTCCATGCTACCGCTGCCTATATCCGAGACCACCGCCGCCAGGGGTTATGCCCAGCTGCGCCGACGGAGGTGTGATGGGGCCGCTTCCAGGACTGGTTGGATCGCTTCAAGCATGTGAGGCCCTCAAGATGATCCTTGGTATTGGAAGGCCCTTGGTGGGGCGTCTCCTACTCCTAGACCTGTCAGGCACTGTATTCGGCGAGCTATCCATAGCTAAAGACGCGAACTGCCCCGCCTGTGGGTCCAACCCCACCATAAGGGATCTCCAAGACTATGAGGCTTTCTGCGGTTCAGCCGCTGATGGTGTGTGGGAGGTGACGCCGGAGGAGCTGGCTGATATGCTGGCGAGGGGAGAGCGGGTTATGCTCGTGGATGTGAGGGAGGAGTTTGAACGTGAGATATGCAGGATAGATGGGTCTGTATCCATCCCACTCAGCCGGCTCTGGGATGAGATTGGAAGACTAGCCGGCGCTGGTAAGATCATACTATACTGTCATAGGGGTTATCAGAGTAGGATGGCAGCCCAGATGCTGAGGGAGATAGGCTTTGGTATGGTCTGGAGTCTGAAGGGTGGAATAGAGGGTTGGGCTGAGGCCGTTGACCCCAGCATACCACGCTACTAACTCTCCTTATACAGCCGCTCGAAAAACTGTACATCCTTAACCTCCGCATCACCCGTTGAAGCTGTTGAAGGCCGTGCCTCCGGATTGGATGATGATGGTTTGGCGCTGCTGAGCAGTTGCTGCTCCTCATAGAGCCTCTGTATAAATGTGACATCGGCGCTAGTCTTCAACCCCCGTAAGTTCATGACTGGGACCAGCCGGTTGCCAAGGCTCTCATAAAGTCTTAGGAGAGGAGTTGTTATGGCATGCATGAATGATGTGAAGGGTGCTGTCACAAGCAATATGCCTACGAGGATGAAGTGTAGCTGATAGTTGAACGATAAAGCCGCCGGCTCTGCTACACCAGCGTATGCAAGCTCTCTATAGTACTGGGTTGTGAAGCCGGTAATGGTGGTGACCCAGAGTGAGCCTAGGAAGAACAGGTCCTTGAGGGTTCGGGCGTGTCTGAAGCGGCTGGAGAAGAGTATACGTAGTATTGCAACGGTGCTGCCGAAGAGTAGCAATACACCACTTATGTTTCCCAGTATCCTATATGGCTCTGTTATCGGCCTATAGTCGGCGTGGGGGTTGACGATATAGGCCCATGTAGTTGTCACAGCGAGTCCGATGAAGCCCCAGAACATGGTGAGGTGGACCGCCCGCCGCCATCCCTCATTGAAGAGCGCCTTGTTGGCTACAACCCTGTCGATCACCTCCCTGGCGAGTGTTGAGCCGACACCTCCATATCCAACCCTTAATCTCACCTCCCGCATGAAGTTCCTGGGGATTATCTTCTTCCACTCGAGTAGCTTGTAGGCTACGCCGGCCGCTATTATGGCCAGCGATATCAGGGCTAGAATCTCAACCACTTGAACGGGTATGATGTCACGGGTTAGGAATCCTTCTGCAGACATATCCATCACCTATGGTAGGTAGAGAACCTTAGGCCTAGTTCCAGCCTCCGGCCTTATGGGTATGGGCTCCACCCCGGGCCTCTTCTCCCGTAGATACTTGTTAGGCTTGCTCTCGGGGTCATCCAAGTCTCCGAATATCCTGCATTCAGCGGGACATACTACGACGCATGCAGGCTCCTTTCCCTCCTTAAGCCTATGATAGCAGAAGTTGCATTTCATAGCAGTGTTAGGCCGTCTATACTTGAAGTGAAGTTCTTCTATCGGTGTAACATAGCCCATGTTCCTAAAGTAGTGTCCATCGCCTTCATAGAAGAACATGTGACCATATGGGCAGGCGGCCTCACACGCCCTAGCCCCAACACATCTCGCCTCATCAACTAATACCACACCATCCGGGGTCTTGTAAATTGCTCCGCTTGGACATGACTTGAGACAGGGAGCATCCTCACACTGGTTGCAGAGAACTGGTAGGAAGAACCCCTTGACATTCGGATATTTGCCATAGAAGTGACGATAGACTCTGGCGAAGAAGACTCCGGGTGGTGTCGCATGCTCCGACTTGCAGGCCATAGTGCATGCATCACATCCAACACATCGCTTGAGATCTATCAGCATCCCAAGCCTAGCCATGGCGATTCACCGCGCCTTAACAATCCTCACCCTAGCAGCTGTCTCGGGGCATCCGGAGACCTTATCTGTTAGATCAAGTCCCCCCTCCACAAGTATGCTGGAAGATGGGGCCTTCCCTATCGCCCATGGATGTCTGACCCATCGACCCGCGTTGCTTAAGGCCACTACGTCGGGGTGGACCGCCTCTGTTACATAGACATATGCTCTCACCGATCCAGCTGGCGACTCGATTATAACCTCATCACCGGTCTTTAGGCCTTTCCTGGCAGCGGTTTCGCTGTTGATCAACGCTGAAACTAGGTCCGGCTTGCTCTGGATTATGTCGGATGTCCAGGCTACTGTGGCTTGGTCAGCGAATGTGACATGGGGTAGCTTATAATATATCATGTATAGATCGTATGATTGATCGGGTGGATTGTGTATCCTGAGGTCCCGCCAGGCCGGGTAAGGTAGGTAGTCTCTTGTCCATCCCCTCATCCAAGGCTTCGGGTATCCGATCCGGCTGAAAAAGGCCTCCAGCTCATCACCATATTTCTTCACGGTTTCAACGTATAGCTGTAGTCTTACATCACCGTATGGCCAGTATAGCTC
>Ga0272449_1005040_pt1 | contig 10478 bp, 11 predicted proteins | sample YNPCB0241_FD_198679 | JGI IMG/M metagenome (GOLD analysis project Ga0272449, IMG submission 198679) | Hot spring sediment microbial communities from Yellowstone National Park, WY, United States - YNP-CB-024-1 | ecosystem: Environmental > Aquatic > Thermal springs > Hot (42-90C) > Sediment...
TTAAAACATCTTTAAACATAGGCCATATTTATGAAAACTTAGTTTTTTTAGAACTAAAAAGACAAAACAAAGATATATTTTACTGGAAATCAAAAGATGGAAAAGAAGTTGATTTTATAGTAAAAGAGGGAATAAAAATTACTGAGGCGATACAGGTATGCTATGATATTAACAGTCCAAAAACAAAAGAAAGAGAAATTAGCGCTTTAATTTCTGTTTATAAAGAGTTGAAACCAGATAGATGTTTAATTATAACCACAGATGAAGAAAAAGAAGAAAAGATTGGCAAGGTAAAAATTAAAATTATCCCTCTATGGAAATGGTTGTTACAAGAACAACAAGATTAATGGTTTTGTATGGCAAGGATTTCCGCCAGGGCACCTACCTGCCGCGAGCAGGGGCTGTCTCAGGCAATGTATCAAACGATAAAAAAGTGTGTAGGGCAAAGCTTTAGCTTTGCAAAATTTTTATGCAAAATTTTTTAAGCCACATAAAGACCACATTTTTACCACAGAAACAAGAAAACGTTTGGTTTTAAAAACTTTAAACCATCTATTGACAATATGATAATTATTTTGTATTTTGTTCAAAATTTGAACAAAACATAACATCGCTAAATTTTAGGAATATAATTTATGTTAGATAAAAAACAATTAATTGATAGAATAATTCAAAAAATAAAAATATACTATCAACCAGAGAAAATAATTCTTTTTGGTTCATTTGCGTGGGGCAAACCTTCAAAAGATAGCGATGTTGATTTACTTATAATTAAAGATACGTCTGAAAAACATAGGAAAAGAATGCTTACAGTTAGAAGATTACTTAGCGAAGAGAATGCTCTAATCGGTATAGATATATTGGTTTATACACCTGATGAAATTAATAAAAGATTAGAGATCGGTGATAGTTTTATTTCAAAAATACTTAAAAAAGGAAAAGTTGTCTATGGTTAAAAAAGAAATAGAAGAGTGGCTATCAAAAGCAAATAAGGATTTAGAAGAAGCAAAATTTCTTTTTGAACACGACAGACCTCTTGAAGATTCAGCATATTTCATTCATCAAGCAATAGAGAAGTATCTCAAAGCATTCCTTATCTTTAACGGATGGGAGTTAGAAAAAATACATGATTTAGTAAAACTTACAAAAGATGCAGCAAAATTTGATAAATCTTTTGAAAAATTTATTCCTGCAATGGAAGAAATAACAGATTTTTATATTGAAAGTAGATATCCTGTTGGATATGAAGTTGAATATACAAAAGAAGAAATAGAAAAATCAATAAAGGATGCAGAAGCAATAAAATCATTGGTTATAGAAAAAATCCTAAAGGGTAAGATTTAGAAAAACCCCCTATTTTTTAAGTATCCGTGTTTAAATCCGACCTATGCCAAATTTTATAGACCACATCAAAACCAAATTTTTCGCTACAGAAACAAAAAAACGCTTAGCTGAAAATTTTTTATCATTGTCTATATTACAAGGTTTAAATTATATTTTACCACTAATAACTTTACCATATTTAGTAAGAGTTTTAGGTCCTGAAAAATACGGCTTAATCGCCTTTGCTCAAGCATTCATTGGATACTTTATGATTTTAACAGATTATGGTTTTAATCTTTCAGCAACAAGAGAAATATCTATAAACAGAGAAAATAAACAAAAAGTTTCAGAAATATTTTCATCTGTTTTGACAATAAAATTTTTTCTTTGTATATTAAGTTTTCTAATTTTAGCTTCTCTTTTATTTATTCCAAAATTTAAAAAAGATTGGTTGGTCTATATTTTTACTTTTGGTATGGTTTTGGGTAATGTTTTGTTTCCTGTTTGGTTTTTTCAAGGTATGGAAAAAATGAGGTATATAACAATTTTAAATATAATTGCTAAAAGTATTTTTACAGTTTGCATATTCATATTTATAAAAAAAATGTCTGATTTTGTGTATGTCCCTTTAATTAATTCTTTAGGATATTTAGTTGCTGGTATGTTAAGTCTAAGAATTGTTTTTAAAAATTTTGCTGTGAAATTTGTTATACCATCTTTTGAAAATATAAAACATCAATTAAAAGAAGGGTGGCATATTTTTATAAGTCAAGTGTTTATTACTGGATACACAAATTCAAGAATCTTCGCAGTAGGATTGTTTTCACCTAATAATGCTATAACAGGTTATTATGCTATAGCTGAAAAACTTATGGGAATAGTTCAAACATTTCCACTTGCGAGTGTGATTCAAGCATTGTATCCACGATTGAGTAAAATTTATGCTGAAAATAGGTGGAGATCAAAATTCATAGCAGATAAATTGCAAAGATATACTACTATTGCTTATTTGATAATTTGTATAACATTTTTTATTATAGCTCCTAAAGTTGTGGAAATTGTTGCTGGTAGTTCATATGAAGAGACCATTTTAACTTTTAGATTACTTTTAATCGCTGTTTTATTTATAAATGCAAACGCTTTTAGAGTCAATTTCCTTTTGGTTTCAGATAATGCAGATATTTTTGCTAAAATACATCTCGTTATGGGTACAGTAGGCTCAATAATGGTTTTTTTGTTTTGTTATTTTTTCTCATATATAGGAACCGCTATAAGTATAATTTTGATTGCACTTATTGTTTTAATACAAACCATTATAGAGGATAAAAGAATATGGAGAACATATATAAATTAATTTTTGAGCCAGTTTATGATTTTGATGAAATATCTCTTGAAATAAGTGAGCTTTTAGGAGAGAATATTGATATTGTCCGCAAAAAGGTATGGCGAGAAAGCCTATTGCCAGGCTCAAATGTTTTAGAAAGTGCGATAAATTTTAGGATAGATTTTCACATTTACAACGAAAAGATGGAAAGATTTTATCAAGAAACCGATGCTTTTATTTATGAAACTTTGGTAGAATCTTGTAGGTTTGGTAAGCGTCTTGTAATGGAAAAAATAAAAGAAAGAATAGATAACTATATGAATTTAAATTTGAAGGAACAATCCAAATTGAATATTTTGATATTTGGAGATGGTGTTGGAAGCGATACTATTTATCTTTATAGATTTTACAAAGATAAGGCTAACTTTTATTACTTTGATGTTCCTGGTAGTAAAACTTTTGATTTTGCGATAAAAAGATTCAAAAAATACGATGTAGATGCAAAAATAATAACTGATTACAATAATATACCGAAAAACTTCTTTGATGTTATAGTATCGTTAGAAGTTCTTGAACATCTTCCAGATCCCGTTAAAGCAATAAAAGATATTTCGGAATTTTTAAGAATGGGCGGAATAGTTTTGGTAACTGAATCTTTTGGAGCTGTACAATTTAATTTCCCAACACATTTGAAATCAAATCAAAAATTTGAAAGTAAAACTCCGTTTTTGTTTTTGAAATATAACCTATTACTCACTTATTTTAACCAAGATTTTTTTCTTATATTTAGACCTATGGAATTCACTAAAAAAGAAAAAATTTTGATTAAAGATTATTCGAACTTAATTTTGACAAAACCAATATTAAAAGCTTATTTAAGAGGTGTTTTTAAAAGATGTTTAAAAAGAGAAATATAAGAGTATTACATATTGGGTTTGGATTTATACCTTGGCGTGGTGGTGGATTAATTGAATATGCCGAAGATTTAATGGAAGAACAAGTTAGACAAGGTTATGAAGTATATTATTTCTGTTCTGGTAGACAATATCCATTTTTTAGAAAACCTTTTTTAAAAAGATGGAGACATAAAAAAGGATTTGTGGTTTACGAACTAATCAATCTACCAATATATCATGGAGGAGATACTGGAACTATAGATGATATTAATTCACAAATTTGTGAGTATTATTTTTTGAAAACTTTAAAAGAAATAAAGCCTGATATCATTCACATTCAAGAGTTAGCCGGGTTACCGTCATCTTTAATTGAAATTGCTAAAGATTATGCTCCTTTAATAATGACATTACAGGATTATTTTCTTTTGTGCCCTACTTTAAAACTTTTTGATTTTAATTATGAGAATTGTTTAGAAATGAATGTAGGGAATAAATGTGTAAAATGTATTGGAAATGTATCAATGAATAAATCAAAATTAATAAAAAATACAATTAAATATGAGTTAAAAAGGATTTTGCCTTTTAATTTTTCTCAAAATATAAAAAATTTTTTAAGAAAAGTATATAAAAATTTTTCTATCTTAAGTTATACAAAAGCACAGCCAGATATAATGCCATCAGAAGAATTGATAAAATTCTTTCAAGAAAGAAGAGAGAAAAACATAAAAAGATTATCTATGATTGATTTGCTTATTGCTCAATCATATAAGGTTGAACAAATTTACAAATATTTTCTTGGAGAGAAATCAAATATTATTACACTTCATTTAACTGTGAAACATATAGAGTTAATTTCTCCTAAGAATAACAAAGTAAATTATCCTATAAAATTTGCGACTTTGAATGGTTTTACATCTATCCCCAAAGGTGCTTATTTGCTATGGAAAACTATTAAAAAAGTTTTATCAAAAGGATTAAAAGATAGATTTGAGTTGCATATATTTGGGGGGATAATAGACGAAATAAAACGGAAAATTAAAGAATATAAAAACATTTTTTATCATGGTCCATATAAAGTAGAAGAATTAGATAAAATTTTGGAAAATATAAATGTTGGTATAGTTCCTTCTATTTGGGAAGAAGCGTATGGATATGTTGGAATTGAATTTTTGGCAAAAGGAATTCCAGTAATAGGTAACAACAAAGGCGGTATCATTGATTATGTTAAAGAAGGATTTACTGGTTGGATTAATAAAACTAATTCGCCAGAAGAATTAGCGGAAATAATGGAAAATATAATAAAACAGCCAAAAAGTATAGAAATTTTAAATGAAAAGATATTAAAAAACAGAGATATAATTATTAAAACTATTAGACAACATACATTAGAAATGGATGATATTTATAAAAATTTGTTAGCAAAGAGAGGGAAATTGTGAAATCATCAACATTTTTTATTTTTGGTGCAGGGGTAACGGGTTTAAGTGCTGCTTATAAAACTGAAGGACCTGTTTATGAAGCAAATATTATCCCAGGTGGTATATGTGCGTCTTATTATGTAGATATTAAAGGCAATAAGTTCTATCATCGTGTAGATGAAGAGACATATCGTTTTGAAATAGGTGGTGGGCATTGGATTTTCGGTGCTGATAATGAAGTACTAAGATTTATAACTTCTTTTGCTCCTGTTAAAACCTATAATAGAAAATCAGCAGTCTATCTTGTAGATTTAGATTTATATGTTCCTTATCCATTACAAAATCATCTTTATTATTTACCAAAAGATATAAGAGAAAAAGCAGCAGGTGAAATTATAAAGAATCTTGATAAAAACATAGAATCGGTTTCTACAATGGCTGATTGGCTTGAATTAAATTTTGGTAAAACTTTATGCGAACTTTTTTTCTTCCCATTTCATCAACTTTATACAGCAGGGTTGTTCACAGAAATAGCACCTCAGGATAAGTTTAAGACACCAGTAAATAAAGAATTAATCTTAAAAGGACTTAACGAAGGAACGCCACCAATTGGCTATAACATTACATTTGTATATCCACAGAATGGTCTCGATGAGTTAATAAGAAATATTGAAAAAAGATGTAATGTGCATTATAATAAAAAAGTAGTTAAAATAGATTTAATCCATAAAGAAGTTTTCTTTGAAGATGGTAGTGGAGTTAAGTACGAAAAAATAATTTCAACTTTACCATTAAATAAAGTTATTCAGATGACAAACATTCCTTTTGATGATGCTAAATTGCCTTATACTTCTGTTTCTGTAATAAACATTGGAGCAAAGAAAGGAGAAAAATGTCCTGAATACCATTGGATTTATATTCCTAAAAGTAAATCAGGTTTTCACAGGGTCGGATTTTATAGCAATGTAGATAGTTCATTTTTACCTTTATCTGCAAGAAAAGACAATAGTAAAGTTAGTATCTATGTAGAAAAAGCATATAAAGGTGGAATAAAACTTTCAAATGAAGAGATAAAAAATTTATGTGAAAATGTTGTTAAAGAACTAAAAGATTGGAAGTTTATAGAAGAAGTAGAAGTAGTTGATCACAACTTTGTAGAAGTTGCCTATACTTGGAAATATCCTGATTACGATTGTATAGAAAGAGTGATAGAAGAACTTAAAAAATATAATATTTATCAAACAGGAAGATATGGCAAATGGAAATTCCAAGGTATCGCTGAATCTATAAAGGATGGGGTGAGTATAAACTTATGAACAAAGAAACAGTCTGCGCAGTTGTTGTTACATATAATAGGGAGAACCTTTTGATAGAATGTCTTGAGGGATTAAGAAAACAAACAAGACCTGTTGATGCTATTTATTTAATTGATAATGCTTCTACAGATGGCACACCAGAACTTTTACTTGAAAAAGGATATATTAAAGAATTGCCTCCCTTAAATATTGTTGAACCATGGGAGAAAGAATTTGAAGTTGAGAATCTTGTAGACCATCAGAGTATCAAAATCCATTATGTCCGAATGAATGAAAACACTGGTGGAGCAGGTGGATTTTATGAAGGGATGAAACGCGCCTATGAAAAAGGTTATGAGTGGTTCTGGTTGATGGACGATGATGTTAAACCAACCTCTAATTGCTTAAGTGAACTAATAAAAGAAAGTAAAAAAAACAATGTTTTATCTTTACTTCCTATTAGAAAAGATTTGAAAGGAAATAAAATTGATTGGTTTCCATATTTTTCTGAAATATTATTAAGAAGTTTTAATTCAAACTCTGACAAAAGTAATTCTATTTATTTTGAAGGATTTCTACTTCACAGACATTTAATAGATAAAGTAGGATTTCCTGAACCAAAGTTTTTTACAGTATTAGATGATACTGAATATGGATTGCGGATTTCTAAGAGAGAAAAAGTTAAATATGTTGATTCTGCTGTGCTTATTAGATTGCTCCCAAACTCAAATGTTCATCCTTTATATAAAAGATACTATTTCTTTAGAAACTTATTTTTATTATCAAAATTGAGAAAAATTCCGTTATTATGGTGTAGTATTGTTGTATTGTTTCAAATGTTTTTTTCACTTTTAAAAACCTTCCTTTTGGGAGATTCGAAAATATTTATTTTTAAAATTTTAATCAAATCATATATTGATGGTATTTCGGGAAAATTTGGTAAAGCAAATTTTTAAACTGTTTCTCTAATGAAATTTTTGTTTATATTCTTACTAATATTAAGGTCAGCATTAGATATTTTTTCAGATGTAAGTTTTGGCCCATTAAAATTAAATATACCAGCATTATGGGGAATATTTTTAATTTGTGTTGGATGTTTATATTTTGTATTCCATTCTAAAGTTTTGTTGCCTAAAATTTCAAAGTTTTTTGGGGTATGGATTATTATGTTATTTATTTCTACTGTTGTGAGTTTTTCAAATTTTAGTGAACAAGCGTTAATTTCAGTTAGAGAATTAATAAGAATTGTAACTATTTTGATGTCTTTCTTAATTTTTTATAATTTAGTAAAAACAAAACAAGACGAAAGATTAATAAAATATTTTTTATTTGCTTTGCCTATACCTTTAGTTGTTGGTATATATCAAAAAGTTTCATATTCGGGACTAAAAGATCCTCATCTTAACATTACGAGAATCTATGGAAGTTTTGCTCATCCTAATTCATTTGCGCTATTTTTGGTGTTCTTTATATTGTTGACAATTTGGTTTATACAAAATTATAAAAGAAAACTTCTATGGTATATACTATTATTTTTGGAACTATTTTGCTTAATTTTTACTTTTAGTTTTAGTGGTTATATTCTTTTGTTAGTAAGTTTTATTGGCTTGTTTTTAAAAATAAGAATAAAAAGTTCCAAAAAAAATTTTTTCTTTCTGATTCTTTTTGTTCTTATACTTTTTGTGATACAAACAAAAGAATTTAAAACTCGCTATGAAAGAATAAAACTTATAGATTTAAGTGAAACTTTAAGAGAAAGAAAAGTAGTGGATTCTTTTACCTGGAGAATTGTAAATTGGATGAATTTGTTTGATTTGTGGAAAGAAAAACCTATTTTAGGTTGGGGATTACAAACAGTTGAAATTATTAATCCATGGAAAACAGAAAAAGGAGTAGGATATGCAGCACATAATGATTTTCTGCGATTACTTGTTGAAACTGGATTAGTAGGTTTTATGTTTTATTTGTTGTTTTTAATAAGTACATGTTTTATTGTTTACAGAGAATATAAAGGTTGTAAAGAAAAACATTTGAAAAGTTTACTTTATGTTTTGTTTGTATTTTTTGTTAGTTGGCAAATTGTTTCTGGCGTTGGTAATTATATAACAGTAACTGCTTATCAAATTTATTTTTGGTCATTGTTAGGAATAACTTTAAAATTAAATAAATTGTTAAAAAGGAAAAATGAAGATAGTTATAGTATATCCAATTGATGACCTTTTTGAAAAATTTGGAGGAATAGAAACTTGTATAACTGATTACATACGAATGTTTTCAGGTGATGTTGAAATTATTGGCATTACAAAATCTTTAAAAATTGGTAAATGGTATAATTTAGTTGTTGATGGTAAAAAGATAAGATTTTTTCCTATTTTAAAAATAAAAAATCCAAATAAAAGAACTTTAGTTCCTTTGATACTTAAATATACTTTATCTTTGTTTTTTTGGAAATACAAAATTGATTTTAAAAATAAAATTTTGATGTTTCATAGATTAGAACCAGCTTTACCATTGTGGAATGTTAAAGAGAAAAAAATATTATTTGTTCATGGTGATATTAGAAATTTTAGTAATTTATATTGTGAAAGCCAATGGAGAAGTATTAGAAGTATTTATTTTATTTTAGAAAGATTTTTTATAAACCAGATGAAAAAAATTTTCGTAGTTAGTCAAGAAGGATGTAAGTATTACAAAAATAAATATCTAAAGATTTCCGAGCGATTTGAATTTCTGCCAACATGGTATAATGAGAAGATATTTTATAGAGATAGAAATATAAATAAACAAGAAGTGTTAGAATTATTTAATATAGAAGATCAAAAATATTTAATCCTATTTGTTGGGAGGCTAGAAAAGGTTAAAAGGCCATTATTGTTAATAGAAGTTTTTAGCATTGTAAATCAATATTTACCAAATTCTTTGTTAATTATTATTGGCGAAGGAAGTCTTAAAGAAGTTATAATAGAAAAATTAAAAAGTAAAGTATTAGAGGAAAAGGTTTATCTTTTAGGTAAGAAAACACAACAAGAAATAGCCAAGATTATGAATATATCAAACTTACTACTTCTCACTTCTGCATTTGAAGGTATGCCAAGAGTTGTAAATGAAGCCCTTGGTTGTGGAATACCTGTGGTGTGTACAAAAGTTGGAGAAGTTGAGTTAGTTGTGAAAGAAGGAAACTCAGGTAAAGTTGTAGATTCTTATGACCCTGACAAAATAGCAACTGCTGTAATTGAGGTTTTGAAGAATCCACCATCTTCTGAATCTTGCCAAAAAGCAGTTTCTAATTATTCCCAAGAAAAAGTGATTAATTATCTTATAAGCAAAATTGGAGAAGTATGAATAATTTTGATAAGAGATATTTTGAAAGATATCATAAGAGAAAAAATATCTTCGGTTTAGAAAAAGGGGAGAGACCTTTTCTTTATTCATTTTGGATTAGAAAATTGAAAAAACTTGTTCCCAGAGGAACAAAAATATTAGAAGTTGGTTGTGGAGCAGGATATTTTCTAAAGTGGTTAGAAAGAGAATATAATGTAACTGGGATAGATATTTCTGTAGATGCATTAGAAATTGCAAAAAGAAATTTAAAACAAGCATCATTATATTTGGGTTCTGCTGAAGATTTGCCGTTTGAAAACAATTCTTTTTCTGTTGTTATTGCTTTTGATCTCGTTGAGCATTTAAAAGAACCATCTAGATTTTTTGCAGAAGCTTATCGTGTTCTTTTGCCTTGCGGTTTTTTTGTTAATAAGTACACCAAATCCCGAATCTTTTGGAAGTAAGGTAAAAAGGCGAAAGACTGAATTTAAAAATCTCCCATATGAAAAAAGAATATACGAATGGTATGGATGGCGTGATGATACACATATCAATATTAAATCAAAAAGGGACTGGAGAGAAATTATACAAAGAAATGGGTTTAAAATCTTAAGAGATGGTACAGATACTTTATGGGATGTACCTTATTTTAAAGGAATTCCTGTGATTATTCAAAAGATGTTTTTTATATCTATTCATTGGATTTTAACATATTTATTTGGATTTTTACCATGGAAATATGGTGAGAATTATATTTGTATAGCACAAAAATTGAACTTATGAACATTTTACACATTACCAGACAATTTTTACCTTGTATAGGTGGAACTGAGAAATATGTCTATGAAGTTGCTAAAAGATTAATAAAAAACAATGTTAAGTGTAAAGTGTTAACTTTGAA
>Ga0272449_1005041_pt1 | contig 10478 bp, 13 predicted proteins | sample YNPCB0241_FD_198679 | JGI IMG/M metagenome (GOLD analysis project Ga0272449, IMG submission 198679) | Hot spring sediment microbial communities from Yellowstone National Park, WY, United States - YNP-CB-024-1 | ecosystem: Environmental > Aquatic > Thermal springs > Hot (42-90C) > Sediment...
GAGCCTCTTCCCCGCGTAAGAGAAGGGCTGGCAAGGGAAACCCGCGCACAGGACGTCGAATTCGGGGATCCGGTCCGGATCGACGCTCCTCACGTCGCACTGCGCTATCCGGCTCCAGTGGTACCTGTAGACGGAGCAGGCCCACCTGTCGATGTCGTTCGCCCACGCGCACTCCCACCCCGCCCTCTCTAGCCCCAGCCTGAAGCCCCCGATGCCGGCGAATAAATCCGCAAAGGTAGGCAACCCGCACGGAGCACCCGTGCGCTACTGACCGCGAGGAGTTAAAAGAATTCCGTCACGGCGGGACGGCGGGCGGGCGAATCTAATCGCGAAAAATAGGCATTAAACCGGCGAGATTTTGCTCATGCTCTTCATAAGCTCTTTTTTTGATCCTCCCCGGAGCACGGTGCTATTTCTCTGTCCTCCTCACCAATACCGAATAAACGCTCAGGACCACGAAGGCTATGACCGAGAAAATGAAAATCTTGAAAAGCAGCAGCTCGGTGGCGCTCACTTCTTTCCGCCCTTCTTCTCTAAGACTTGCACCACGATCGGCGGCTGCGGCTTCTTGGCCCGTATCTTCGCCAGCGAGTAGCCCAGAATGATCATCACCGCGCCGAATCCCAAGAACACGGGGAACGAAATGTTGGCCGCCAGGCCCAGTATCTGCTGCAGTGCGCCCTGCCACTGCCACAGCAACTCGCCGTTCTGCGAGTAGAAGTAAAACTGCGATATCTGGGTGAACCCCGCCCTGTCCACCGCTTTCACGTACAGGATGTGCCTCCCATCCAGCAGTTTTGCCGTGTCCAGCTCGAAGTCGTAAGGGGCGTCCAAAATCTGCCACTGCCCGTCGTCAATTCGGTACTGCACGTCCGCGACTCCCGAGTCGTCCTGCACATCCAAATCCACGGCGATCGTACCGTTGAGTATTGCACCTTCCCTCGGCGAATTAAGAAACACCTTAGGCGGAAAGTTGAAGACGTCGACCGTTACCGTGCTTTCCGCATAAACAAACCCGTTCTGGTCCATAGCCCTCACTCGGTAAGTGATAGGCGATAGGGCGTACAGCGGCTTCACGGGGGCTGTAAGTGCCCAACTGTGATTCGACCCCTGCACTATGCTGTTCACCCCTTCGCCCTGGAGGCACAACAGCAAGCTGCTGGGCGGACTGGTGTTGAATGCAACCTCGGCATTTACCGTGAAGTTCAGGTTGCTCTCGACCGTGTAAGGTTCCGCCCAAACCCTCAACGTGCACTCCCTAACGTAGGGTATCTCGATCCTCGCTTTCGTGATGTTGGTCAGCCCAAGCATGTCCACGGCCGTCGCGTACAGATAGGTGGCCTCGGGGTCGCCCTTTAAGGCCGTCTGACAGTGCTGCCCCCACACGTCAGTGATTATAACAGCGCTCAAGACCCTGACATGGTCATCAGTGACTATGACGGGAAACAGTTCAGGGGTCGCGCTCGTCGCGTTCCCGATATCGCAGGTGAACGAGTAGGTGTATGCCAGGGGCGGGGTGCCGTACGGCAGCACGCCCTTGAATGTGGTGACCACCTGCCTCACTGCCGCGGAAGCCGGCTTCACGTCCCCGAAATCGAACGTCACGTCCATCACGGGTTGACCGGTTGCGGTCCTTATGCTCAGTACCAGGGTGGCGTTGTGCACCCACGTGGGGTTGTAGTTCTCTAGATGCGCCGCCAGGATGAACTCGTCGTTCTCTCTCAAGGAAGTGTCGAACACGGTTATTAGGGGTATTTTTACGTTGTTCGCGGTCGCGTTCAGCCAAAGGTCAAAGCTGCCGTCGCCCTCCTCGACCTGGTAGAGCGCGATGTGGTGCCTCGTGATCAGCCCCTTCATTACCGTCGTATTGAACTTCACGACCATGTTTTGGTAGTCGCCTTCTACCGTTAAGGCGTTCGACAGGGCGTTTATCTCGTAGTCCAGGTTTATGAAGTTGCTGGACTGCGAAGTGTTTGCAGATATCCGCCAGGTGAAGTCGTGGTTCGGCACCGTGCCTTTGACGGTGGCATAACCGCTGGAATTCGTGTATTGAGTATCCAGCAGCAGTGATCCTTCATAGAGCCTCACCTCCGCGCCGGGTACGGAGGAATTATCCGCCACGTACAACAGCCTCAGGGTAACGGAAAGTAAGGTATTCGGCTGCTTGTAATAGACGCCTGGCTCCTCGCTCACAACTGTGATGTAGAACCCGTCAGAGACCTGAATTTGCGTGCTCAAGACCCCCTTATAGTTGGGGTCGTTGCTGACCGCTTGGATGTAGTAGTATCCGTTGGTTGCGGGTGCCGTGAACGTGACGTTCAACCATCCGTTCGTGGTGGTTCCTACAGTTTGATTTACGGTTTGCCCCTGGGCATTCAGCAGGTATATCGTCGCTTGGGTGTTCAGGGGATTGCCATAGGGGTCCTTGAGCAAGGCTTTAGCACTTATTGTAGTAGAGGGAATCATGAGGGTTGGGGATACTTGCAGGTCGTACACAGCATTGGGGGAAGACCACTTCAACAGTGCTGAAATTGTTTTATGGCAGTCTGAAGCGTAAGGAACCGTGATTATATTGTGGGTCGAATTCAAACTTGCGGAAGCATAGGAAGCGGATTGTTTTGTCGTCGGGTTATTTGCCTCGCTTCCAACGTAAGTTGGCAATACAGTGCTTGGGTATTCTTGGTATGTTAAATTGAGATAATCGGTCCTTGAATAGTGGGCATTGTTGTAAAGGGCGTATCCCGCTCTGCAACTTCCATAGGTATAAACCTGTATCCTTATACCTGCCACATCAGTCCAACTTGAGAGAATTGTTTGGGTAGTGCTCAAGACGGGAGCCGTTGAAAAACTCGAACTCACTATATTGGTGTAAGAAGACCCTACTTTGTACTGAAGGGTAAAAGACCCGCCTTGGCTATATATGTATCCTCCCGAATAATATGTGAAACTGCCGTCTATATAAGTGCTGATAATCAGGTTCTTGATTTTTTTCGTGAAATTAAAATCCAAGTAGTAGTATGCAGCGATATAAGTTGCACTGCCCTCTTCCGCATAATAATATAAAGTATTGGCTGCTTGGTCGTGCCTGATGTATCCTGACGAAGACGAAAAAATGGGGGCACTCCCCCCCGTTACGAGGTTATAACTGAATGTCCACCCTGTCATGTTGCTGCCGTCGTGGAACGTGGTCTTATATGGAAACACTGCCGTTTCACTGCTCTGCGATGTTGCTGTAGGGTTGCCGTACAGCATTACTATCGTGGTGTTACCGTTGGGGATTGATGGCATTAAGACCCAGATTATCGTGTTGGCGGTATTTATTCCGCTTTCCACGTAATAGTTCAGCAGAGTCCCCGATGTGGTTATGAACCTTATATCCCCGCCGTCGCTTCTCATCTTCCCTTGCGATATAAGGCTTTGAGTGTTCAACGTGACTTTTACGGGGTAATTTGTCAGGGTAGTACCTGAATTTACTACGGTGACGTTCACATAATACTGCCATTCCCTGTAATTGGGGAATGTATAGGTGATGTATTGGCTCTGTGCCGAATCGATGGTCGTGCCTTTGGGAATGATGAGAAAACCCGCGCCATTGTCATTATATGTTGTTGCATTGTACCATGCGCCGGAGGCGTTGGCATAGTAGTAATATGTTACATTATCACTGGCATAAGTCACCTGCCCATTTTGGTAGGTGAGTACCCGCGGGAGGGTGAAAGACCCCTCATCTGCACCGATCTCTGGGTCTATTTCGAATGCGCCTGAAACGTCAAAGCTCAGCGTATCACCGGAAAACTTCGGCGACATTCCCTTCGCGTCGGACCAGTCGAACTTCAGCCTCGACAGCTTCACCTTGTAGGCGTCCTGAGCGAGGGACTTGGTCTGCCCGATCCTGGTATCTTCGCCTATGACCTTCACGTGGAATTTACTGATGTCTTTACCGCTGCCAGCGAAGGTCAGCTTGACCTTCGGCATGTTATGGGGTATGGTGACTTTTATCTTGACCGAGCCATAATCGAGCATGTAACCGTATTCGGTCTGCGTGAGTGCTGAGGAGTTTAGAGCCTTCACGTTCGTGCTGAACTGCAGGGTCAGTGCTTCGCCCTCGAACTCCGCCCTGATGTACTGCGGCGCGATCGTATAGAGGATGCCGTGGTGGTAGAAGACCGCCCGGTCCGTTTGAGCCCACACCTGCGCGGGCAGCACCGACAGCCACAGCGCCGCCAGGATCGCCGCGACCATCGCCCTCCTTCCGAAACAACCCAACCTTCCCCTCATCCCGTCACGCCTCCCCGCCGCCCGCCGGCGCCGGCGGTGACGATCGCGATGGGGGCGATGGTGACGGGGAGGGGGCAGAAGGGGAAGGGGAGGATGAAGAGGGGGTGGAAAAAGAGGGGGAAGAAGGGGTAGAAAAGAGGGAAGAAGAAGGGGTGGGATTGTTTCGTGGGGTGAAGGGGAACTCCTTCACGAAGAGCGCGTTTCGGCTGTGCTGGTTGTGGCGCGGCTTGAAAGCCACCATGACGCACCGCCCCTTTATCCCCCTCTTCAGCAGCTCTGCCGCCTCCCCGCTCAGGTCTTCCAGCCTCGGCTTCCAGGTGTACTGCGTGCCTCTGTACTTTACCTCAACCCACTCAGACCCGTCGTTTTTGATGAAGTCCACTTCGCCTTTCCCTCCCCTGTGAACGTAATCGGAATTCAGAACTCCCCATGCCCTCTCGAACACGATCCCTATCAGCTCCGAGTTGTTTTTGACCATCCTCCAGTACGACGTCCTCTTTCCCTCATCGCCGTAGGACTTGTCGTTGACCATCATGTCGTAGAAGAACGTGCAGATTTCCCTTTCCTTCTCGGGCAGGCTCTCGGCTACGGCTTTGAAGGCTTGCAGTATATCCGCGCCTTCGGCGCTGATTTTTACGCCCACGGGATTTACCGCGCCTTCTTCACCTTCGCCTTCGCCGCTGGCATCGCCGAATTGAGCGTCGGAAAGCTGGCTGACCACGATCCCCTTGAGCGTGCTGTAGGGGTTGGCGAAGACCGCCATCCCGTAGGCGCTCCTGTCGCGCCTTCTTGCGCACTCTATCTCTTCCAGAGCCATCAGCCCCGGAGCGCCCACGTACTGCCTTATCACGTCGCGGTCGTACAGGTTTGCGGGAGGGGTCCTCACGACCAGCACGTCCATGTTGGTCCTCATCAGCGGGTTGGAGGCATGAAACCTGTGAAGCCCGATCACGACCACCACCAGCCCCGTATCCAGCCCCGTTCTTTCCTGGCAGATGTGCCTGATGCGGGTGAGCGCCTGCACCGTGGTATTGTCCAGCTTTTCCAGCGTCGCGTCGTCGTCGTAAAGGATTACGACGGGCTTCCTGTACGCCGGTCGGAGCAGCGCCTTCAGGTCGCCCCTGCTGATCCACCCCTCCACGCTGTCTTTGCCGTACTTCTCGACGGCTTGGCCCAGCAGCCAGCGCGCGAATTCGGTCTTCCCGCTCCCCTGTTTCCCGTACTGCACTATCTGGACAGCGATCCAGTTGCACCTGCCGTCTTTCCTCTGCACCAGGACCTCCTCCCTGGGCGGGAAGACCCTCGACAAGAACTCGTGGGTTCTCACGGGGAGGGGCGGCTCCCTTTCCCTTTCCAGGAAGGGAAGGTCCACGAGGGGCGTGCTGGGGCTGAGCGGGATGAGCGGGACCACTTCCCTCATCTCTCGCCCTCCTTTTCCATGAGTTCTTTTTCCTTCGCGGCTGCCTCCTGCACCACCTTCGCCATGAAGGCTCCCCGGAGGATGTCGTCGATCCCGTGCAGGGCCTTGTTGGTGTGGAGGAAGAAACCCTCGGTCAGGACCCACCGCACGAAGGGGTGGCTCTGCACCTTCAGGAAGACGGACTGGAGCGCGATCTGGTTGATCTCGGGGGCGGTGATGAACTTCGTCCTCGGCATCGACTGGCCCAGGTCCTGCGCCAGTGACGCCAGGAGCGAGAGGTCCACTTCGGTCGGTATCCTAATCTTGCCTTGACTCACTTCCGCCCCCCTCCTCTTCCTTTTCTTTCCTTTCAAAGATCACGCCGTAAAGTTTGGTCACGAAGTCGCCGGCTATCTGCTGGGCTTTCCTTACGCTGTTGGCCTCCATGAGCGCCTTGAGCATCGAATTTTCCGTGGTCAGCTCCTCGATCTTCTTCGACATTTCCTCGTGGATATTCGCCCTGTGGACCAGCTCCCAGGACGGGTACTGGTGCACGCTCGCCATGTCGATCGTGAAGTACCGCTTCCAGCCCTTTTTCTTCGCGGGCTTCGGCACCAGCTCGCCCGAGGATTCCTCGGACTCCTCCTGCAGCTCCTCCAGCTTCGCCGAATTGGCGATCGCGACCTGGGAGGAATGGTTCAGAGTCCAGCTCGACCTCAGGGGGCCGTTCAGCCTCAAAACGACGTGGTTGCCGAAGAACACCCGCCTGACGGCCTCGACCGACGACTGGAGGGCGACGCAGGTGCCGAGGTGGTTGGTGTAAACGGGGAGGCCGGCCAGGTTTATGTTCTGCTCGCCGACCTCGGGCTCGAGGACGTTTACGACGTCCGCGGACCTGATGAAGTAGTACGTCAGAAAGTCGATTGCCAAGGATATCATGAAGTAGTAAATCCAATTCGTCGGGTCGTAGTAGTAGTACCCGAAGATCAGGGCGACGACGAAGCTCAGGTGGAGCCCGGTCCAGGGCTGCAGGAGCATGAAGACGTAGCGGGTGATTATCGCGACCCCCGCGCCTATCGCGCCGAATATCATCGCCTTGAGGACCCACTCCATGTTCAGGTTCTCGATCATCGATTTCACCTGGGAGGGAGTGAAGTAGTCGCTGACCCCCTTCGGGATCGGGGCGGGTTTTGCCACGGCCGTGCCTTCCCACGCCAGCTCCTTCAGGGTCCCGCCGTACTCCAGCTGGCAGATGACCCTGACGTCGGCGGTTTTTGAGGTCCTGATTTCCTTCACGAACTTGAACTGGACGTCCTGGCGGGTCGAGTACTCCAATTCGCCGCCGACGTAAACGGACAGCCTCATGGTAGCGGGAACGTTGGAGTACACGGTGACCGTGAAGCTCTGCGCGACCTGCTGCCCCTGCCTCGCCAGGACGACCCAGTTCGTGCCCTCGTCCACGAAGGTGACCTGCAGGTCGGCGCCGAAGTCGGCCGCTCCTCTGACCGGCACTGCCAGCAGCATCAGCCCTACGAACAGTATTAGAGCGGGTCCCCCTGCTCGTACCATATTATTCCCCTCACTCTTTCCAGCGGTACCAGTTGAGGCGTTTTCGAGCCCTTGACCGACGCTTCGGCGGGATCTTCAGCCGGAGGCCTGCTGCGCCTGAGGGGCAGCTTGATGAGGGCGGGGAGGCGAAATCGCCCCCCGGGTTCGGGCTCCGTTGCCGGCGCTACTGCGGGTTGAGGCTTTTTCACGAACTTCCCAGTCTTCGGATCTCTGAGCGGGTTCTTCCTGCCCTTCCTCCTCTTCCACCTGAAGAAGATCACCTTCTTAGACCTCCCAGAAGCGAGACGAACTTTTCCCACAGCCAGTTAGCCGCGGCGTTCAGCGGCTCGGTGACGGGCTTGAGCCACCTGTCCAGGCTGAGGGGCTCCCAGAGCCCCAGCCTTGCGCCAAGGGTGTTGTACAGCCCCCACACCATCACGAGGACGAGCAGCCCCAGAAGGACCCACTTGCCCAGCGAGAGCGCCATGCCCCCCAGCTTGGAAATGAAGCCGATGATGGCTACGATGAGGAGCAGAATGCTTACGGCGGTGATGAGTGTCTGGGCTTCCGACGGGATTCCGGGGATGGTGAAACCGATCGGCGGCATTATTTTTTACCGATTAATCATCGGTCGCAGCCTCTTAAAATGGTGTTTATGATGAGTATACGCTAGCGTATACTTTCCGCTTTTTGATATCTTCATTTAAAAAATTATAGAATGACCCAAAAAGGGTCAGGAGGAGGATTCGGTGCAGAAAAGGCAATGGGCAATTGGTGTTTTGGGCGCGATAGCGGTTCTGGTCATAATCTTCTTCGCGGCGTCCTACGCGGTCCTCGGCACCTCAGTTTACAACGAGTCGGACTACAGCAGCATCACCGCCAAGAACTCCACGGGCGGCTCGGTCTCGCTCGTGAACGTCTACAAGAAGACCGGATACCTGTACTTCACGCCGTCGGCCGTTGCCAGCGAGATAGTCATTCAGTACAGCTTCGCTTACCAGGACTTCAAGGATTCGGGCATCAGGCAGATCACCGTGGACACGGCCAAGCTCGGCCTGACGAGCTTCGACAAGATCAAGTTCTACCTCACCGACGGCACCAACAACCTGTACCTGGGCTCGCAGGCGGAAGTGGGCGCGATCTCGTTCCAGGTGACCTACGACGACGTGAAGGAGGCTCTGAGCACGGCTTCCAAGACAACCCTGCGGATCGTTTGCGTAGACGTCAACGGCACGGCGGTCAACGCCATTAAAGCCGAGGAGCAGGCCGTGAGCACGGAGTTCACGATGGGAGGCGGCTACCAGTCCGTAACCGGGCTGGTCGCGGCGGGCCTGATCGGCTTCGTCGTGGCGCTCAAGAGGGCCATAGCGGGCGTGACTTCGGCGCTCGGAGCGGCCGTTGCCGCCATTACGACCAGCGAGGTCATACTGACCGTCATAGTCGCGGTGGCGATACTGATCGTCTTCGCGTACTTCGTGCCTAAGAGAAGGCGCTGAAGGAGGGGGTACCAGTGAACGGCGCCCTCCTCCTCGCGGCGGTGGCGGCAATCGCGGCGCAGCAGAATCCGGTCCAGGACGTCCAGAACTGGTTCAACTCGGGAGCGCAGTGGGCATGGCAGCAGTTGCAGGGCGCGTTCGGCTGGGCGTGGCAGCAGATCACCAGCCTGTTCGGCGGGATCGTGGAGTCCATCAGGAACGCGGTCATGGGCGTTATAAGCTCGATGGGGCAAACCTTCAGCGGGATCGTAAACGCGATAGCCGAGCCGTTCAGAGCTCTGTTTGCGGGGTTTTCGAAGATCATCACCGCGGGCGTCGAGTCGGTGGTGGCTTTCGCCGGCGGGAACCCGCTGGTGGCCACGCTTTACTTCCTGGTGATACCCGCGATAATCGTGGCTGTGATAGCGATCTTGTGGCGGGGCGGTAGAAAAGCGATAGGCATCTAGCGGCTTCCAACCTACCCCTCTTTTTTACCCCTCGAAATTGATGAGGACGCCCTTATTTTTTGCGACTCTGTAAAGGAATAAAAGCTGCTGGAGGAATGCGTCCATGGTCATCGTCGGCGGGCACTCCGCGCGCAGCTGCGACAGGGTGTACCTGGTGACCTTCATAGTGGTCCTCTGCCTCATCTCTTTCGGCGTGGCGGGCTCGGGGAGGCGCCGGAGCCGCCTGGCGTCTATCAGCTGGCTCCCCTGAACCTCGAAACCGAGCCCTTCGGCCAACCGTACGAAGAGCGACTTCAGGTCTTCATCCATGCCAACCTACTCCTGAGGGGGGCGGTGATTACGAAGCCCGCGGCGTAGGCCAGAGCCCCGTAGACTAAGGGCGCGGCGACCACGGCGAAGGCGCCGAACTCCGCCGCGTAAGCGAAGAGCGAGGCGAAGCAGTACGGCAGGAACATCGGGCCCATGAGCTGGGAGGCGAGGGCGTCGAAGAGGAAGGACAGGACGGATGGACCGAAGAGAACCTGCCCCATTACTCCCAGGCACAGACCGAGGGCGGCCCTGGAGGTCCTCAGCGCTTTCCGCATAGGCACATCACTATTAGTTTATTTATCAGTTCGTTATAGGTTTTGCACCTGTACCTCCGCATCAGCCTGTCCAGGTGAAATTTGGTGGTCTTTTTGATCCTGATGTGCGTAGTGCTCCTGTTTTCGGGTTTTTTAGCAACAGCAGCTAGCTCTTTTTCCTCCGTGTTAACCGCTCGCTCCAAGGCTACTATCCTCCCTCTCACAGTGCCCTCCTGAACTCCCGGCAGGCGGGCGCGTCGGAGGGGATCCGCTCCCCCCTTTCCGTGCAGACGAGCTCGCCGTCGCTGGCGCCGTAGCTGTACAAGCAGTCGCGGCACCTGTCGGTGTAGCCCTCGATCCACCTGGTCAGCTCGACCTGCGACGCGATCCCGCCTCCTTCAGAACCCAAGCCCTCAGCTCCGCCGGCTTCCACCAGTGGGCGGCGTTCCAGGGCACGGCGAAGTAGGGCTCGCCGCCCTCCTCGTAGCCCTCCACCAGCGGGTACCGCTCGAGTTTCTTAGCAGGGATGTAGAGTATCGAGCCGTCGGCCGGGTTCACCGACGCGAAGACCGTCCTGAGGAGGCGCCTCTGCTCCCTCGCCTCCAGATACTTGCCGCGCCTGATGAAGAGGTGCGGGACCGGGGGAAGGGGGCGCCCATCCTCCGTCCTTAGCCTGGAGCACCTGGAGTAGGACTCGAACATGGACAGCTTCGAGTGGGTGACCTCGACGAAGAGGTTCAGGGAGGGG
>Ga0272449_1005043_pt1 | contig 10478 bp, 9 predicted proteins | sample YNPCB0241_FD_198679 | JGI IMG/M metagenome (GOLD analysis project Ga0272449, IMG submission 198679) | Hot spring sediment microbial communities from Yellowstone National Park, WY, United States - YNP-CB-024-1 | ecosystem: Environmental > Aquatic > Thermal springs > Hot (42-90C) > Sediment...
CCAAACGGTAGGTCCATCAATGCTGTCTTGTACGTCATTATCTCTGCAAGCTGAATGGTTTCCTCAAGTGTGACATCACTGGACATCCTTATCCCGCCCTTACAGGGAGGACCTCTAACGGCATTATGGTAGACTACATACGCTGGTACGCTTACGGCACCTTGTGAAGGGAGGTAAACGTGAAGCCTCATGTTGATCGTTTTATCGGGTTCGCTGAGAATTGTCAGCGCTCTATCGTTTATTCCAACAAGGCGCACGATTTCCTCGTCTATCAACATTTCTATTCCCGCCATCTGTTCGTATAGCTAGCCGCCACTTATCAATTTTACAGTGACACCCCAAAATCGATTACCTCGGCTTAAATACATCAGTTTTATGAAGGGTGACATGCATTCATTGCGTTGAGGATATGATGCCGCGCGCCTTCATCGCAATTGATGTAAATGAGGAAGTCAGGCGAAAATTGGTGGAAGCGCAGCGAAAATTGGCCGCGACTGGAGCACAACTAAAGCTTGTCGAGCCAGAAAATATACACATAACGATAAAGTTTCTCGGCGATGTACCTGATGGGCGGTTGAGCGAAATCATCGATGCCGTTAGAAGGGCAGTGGCCAACATACCACAGTTTGAGATGGAAGTTCAAGGTGTGGGAGCATTCCCAAATCTTCGTTATATGCGCGTGATCTGGGCAGGAGTTTCGAATGGGCGTGAAAGAATCATCGCTGTTCAAAAAAATGTGGATCGTGAACTGCAGAGGCTCGGGTTCCAACCGGAGCGTGATTTCGTGCCCCATCTAACATTGGCGAGGATTAAATCTGCCCTACAAAAAGATAAGTTGATCGAGCTCATCGAAAACATGTCAACCGAAGAGTTCGGCAGAACCCAAGCGAGGTCCATCGAGCTCAAGCAAAGCACTTTAACATCGAAGGGACCGATTTATAGCACCCTCGCGAGCATCGAGTTCACTAGCGGTACCATGGCAGACAGCGAGTTATATACTCAGAAATGAATTTACGGATCGCTGCATCGCTGCAAAGCTTTGCTATTTCCTCGCCTTCGTATATTTTATATCCCTCTGCGATAGCCTCCGCCACATGTTTGCCGAAGGCAGACCTCTCGGCCAACGCTCGCTCCACGACTTGTCTTGCGCTCGTCAGCTCGCGTTTAATTTCGAACACCAACCTACCCCCGCCATCTATAAAGGGGCCCGCAAACTTACTTTTGGATCGCAGGTGCTTCTCGATGAAATCGCCTACTTCAACTGTAATGGGCGGACCTCTGTGAAGGCGCACATCTGGTAGTTTAGCGATGCTTAATTCAAGTAAGATGATTGAGCGACCATTTGACCATACATCGCTTCGGAACACCTCGAAACCTGACCTGAAAAGCCTCGCTATAAGAGCACGCTCGGTCTTTCGCAATTGGGGATAAAGTATGTCCGGAACGACTCCCGGCGATTTGAAGGTAATACAAATGAACGTCGTGCCCCTCTGTCTTATTTTCTTCTGGATCTCCTTTGGACTCAAAGATCTCAATGACCTAGGAAAGAAAAATCGCATGTGTGGCTGACGGAGAAAATCTTGACACGCTCGAACAAAGGTTGCGAAGTTTTGCGTTGAAAGGGCTGCGGCAACATTACGATTTGCATCAACAGGATCTATAACTATAAGAGGTTGCCCAGCGAACAACGCCTTCGCCTCTTCGGGAGCATAGCTATTTGTGAAATCAATAAATGTACCTGGTGACCAAGTGCTTGCGGCGACAACGATATTTTTAAATGAGCGGTAATGGAGCGTTAGAAGTTCGGAGAGATAGCCGGAAAATCCCTGCACCTTTAACTCAGCGCCATAGACACCTATACCGGAGAGAAATTGCTTCAACAACAAGACCTCGTCCCTCAGCTCTGGCGTAAGCCGCTCGATAATGTAGCGGTTATGATGGGGTGTGCGGTCAACGGCGCTCTTTATCCTACGAGCATCTGCGACATCATAACAGGGCACGAGATCGACCTCGAAACCGCCGATCTTAGCCGTCACGTATGGGTGTTCTGCATATCTCTCTTTTCCTGTTCGTCCGGCGACCTCCCGCGCTACAGCCAATCCAGTCCTTTCAAGTTCCTCGCGGGGTAGGTCCTCGGGAAAAAGTATGAAGATGTCAATATCGCGCTCCGTGCGCAACCATGTGCCCCTAGCGGCGGACCCCACGAGCATAGGCTTAGCATTAACACCAAGTCTAGCGCACGCCTCCTCTACACGCCTGAGTAGGCTAGCGACGACTTCTTGAAGGCGCATCTGCTCGGCTTCGGTCGGTCGCACGCGCTTTAGCACAGCATTCAATATTTCGTCCATTTACTCGCCGAAGATTGGGTTGACGGGCAAGAGTTAAAGCATTAGCGTTGAGATGACATCATCAAATATTCCAATAGTTGGCAAGCGCTTGCCTGACCTCACTGATGACCTTTGGGCTTCTTCGTTCAACGGGGAAAGCTGGCAACTCTCCAGTTAGGGCCCTAACGATGTTAGTTGCTGCCCCCGCGACCGCATTCAATGAATAGCCCCCTTCAAGCACAAAAACTGCACGACTTCTGCAACATTTTCCAGCCTGCTCGAGGACATAGCGAGTTAGCCACCCGTACGCGTTTGTAGAAAGCTTCAGTTGGGTCAACGGATCGTCGGCGTGAGCGTCCATGCCAACGGAAACAGCTATCAGCTCTGGCTTAAAAATCTCGGTCAGTGGCACAAAAAGCTCTTGCATCACGCTCGCGTACTCCGCGTCTGAGCTTCCAGGAGGAAGTGGCACGTTTACCGTATAACCCTCGCCGCTGCCAGAACCTAGCTCGTGCACGAAACCGGTGCCTGGATATAGAGTACGACCATCCTGATGAATGGACATAAACATGACGCTCGGATCCTCATAAAATATGTCCTGCGTACCATTACCGTGGTGGGCATCTATGTCCAAGATGAACGATCGTTTTATACCGTGTCTTTGCTTGAGATGTTCTATCATTACCGCCATGTTATTGAAATAACAAAATCCTCCCCCCCGCGCGCGCGAGGCATGATGACCTGGGGGACGTACAAGTGCAAAGGCATTGGCTGCGATTCCAGTTACCACCAGTTCTCCGGCTTTCATAGCACCCCCCGCCGCGAGTAAGGCCAGCTCAAAAGTATTAGAATCGAGAGGGGTATCTAGATCCAACGGCCTACGAAACTTGCTGAGCCTCTCTATCAGGGCAATGTACTCTCGGTCGTGGACAAGTGCGATATCGTCTGGAGACGCAGGGGTGGGTTCAACGATCTGCACGCTCGGTGAGGACCAAAGGTTAGCTCGTCTTAGTGCCTCAATGATCGCCCGCAAACGCTCCGGCCGCTCCGGGTGCCACTCGCTCGGTTTATGTTCGAGGTACCTTTCAGAATAGATCAGAGCCGTGCGCATGCTTCCTCCCTTTTATGCTTGCATACCGATCTTGCCCTTTTTATTAATAGATAACCTCTATCGCCTTTCCACACAGGCTCAGCTTTTAATATCTCGATACGCTTGCGGAAGAAAGGCGCATCTAAAACGAGGGACTCGTACTCACCGCCCTCGCCGGCCGGGTTGACCCCAAATTTTATGCTGACCTTATGCAAATCTTCTAGGCATTTCCGATCGATCTTTCTGCCTAACCAACTCTCGTCGAGCCCCTCAGCCGAAACGCTTGTGATTATCGCCTCGAAGCAAGAGTTGACCATTTCGCCCAATACCTCCATCGGGTCACGACTCCAGATGGGGGCAATATGAGAAAGCCTGAGCTCCCTGCATATACGATCTATCCTATCTTTTTGATAAATGGAAGATATCGTGCCGCTGACCACTGCTTGAACATCGAGCGTTTGTAAAACCTTTTTCAGATCTTCCAACTCGTGCTCCTTTTCGCCAGTCGTCTCGGCTTTGATAGCAGGGATGCCGACACATTCCGCAAATAAATCGATAAGATGGACATTTGGGCGGTGGAACATCCAAGAATCCCCCCGCATCGGGATCATCGCAATTAAATGTTTGACCTCATGCCCCTGCAGCATCGCCAACCAAAGAGCATATGTCGAATCTTTACCTCCGCTACAAAGCGAAGCGATCCTCATTGGGCCCATCCTATTAAACGCCTTATGTTCTTCATTTTAAATCCTCAATTGTTAGAAAAATTGGTCTTCAAATTGCCCAACAAAAGCCAGATAAAACTGGACAATTTTTTTACGATATGCTGAAGGGATCAAGTTACTTGGCGGGCAATTACTAAAGCCTTAGGGCGGAAAGCACGGTATCCTTCAACCCAGCAAAATACAGGATGCAGGGCAACATTATCACACCCATACCATGCGTGCGCTTGACCCTCGTCACAGCTGGTAGAAGGCCTATCGCTGTCGCCGTCGCGAGCACAGGAAGCCCCACCAAGCCCGTGTAATAGATTGTCAGCGCGATTATGCTAGCTATTACGATCAAACACATTGTGCGATAAGGTAACTTGCCCATATGCATTGCCGCAAGTTCACCCAGCTTTAAATGTATGATCGCGGAAAGCCCTCCAGCGAGCAGCGCGACCCCCACTAAAAATATGAGCTCGCTGGGTCCGACTTTTAGCAGCTCCCCGACAGCAACCGCAGCGCCGCTTCTTGGCCTGCCTATGGCGTAAAGTGCGACGAATGAAAAGAGCATTTTTGCCGTGTTCACGCCGCTGACCGCCATGAGGAACTCGCTCGTACCGCTCGAGCGTGTGGCCAACTGCGCTAAAACCGTGCCCTGGGACGGGCCTATCCCCGGGATGAGGCCCGTCAGGATACCAGCGGCCGTCCCAGCGCACAGAGGGCGGACGTTCGAACGGAGCTCCAGCGGTTCACCGCTGATATATTGCTCCGGCAGGCTACTTTTTTGCGAGGCGCTCACGAGCAGTACGCTTGTGCCGAACAGTCCGGAGAGTAGGGGCATGAGCGCAGCATCGCCTTTGAACAAGTTGGTGTCGAGCGTCAACAGTCCGAGGAGACCCGAAAGCAAGAAGATCGCCGTAGCCCAAGCCATACCGGCTGCCGATCGCTCTAGCAAGATCATGACAGCGATCACGCCGATGAGCAGCCAGTGCATGAACGGTCGAATCATATCGTACGCTTCTCCGGCAACGAAAGAGAGGGGCCAAACCAAGGCAGCGCTCAGCGCCAAGGAGCTCAGACAACCCAAGGCGGTGAGCCTGATCGCCTCGTAGCCCCTACCCTCCAGCAACAATCGATGAGCGGGCAGCACGGAAAGCTCGGTTCCTTGTTCCGGAGCACCTAGAAACGTCGCAGGTATGTAGCTGATGAACGTATGCGTCGTGGACATCGCAACTATGGCCGCTGCAAGATGCATAGGTGGAAGGGAGGAGCTTACCGCTAGGCCGGCGAGCATGGGGGTCAGGTTGTTCACGTGAATACCGGGCACCAAGCCCGTGAAGGTGCCCATGCCTACGCCAAGTAATACGAATGCTAGCACATCCAGCATCACGCAGCCTCGATCACGCGAACGTGGCTCGCGGACTTGACCTGAATCTCCATTTGGTCCTTGTAGAGCTGAAGCCAGCCGTGGACGCGGATTAGATAGCCTACGTGAATTTCGGGGAAATCATTCTTTACCACAGAAGCTGGCACGAAGATCGGCAGCTCGTGGCCATTCTCCTGCAACGTAAGGATGAGGTTACCCTTGCCGACTATCTCCCTTTCCACCACCACTCCCTCGACCTTCACGAGTTCACCAAGCTGTTCGGAACTCAGACCCGAGATCTTAACTGGTGGAGAGTGTACTACGCGCAAATCATTCGCCTTGTCCGGGACTATTTCGAGTTTCTCCTGATACTTCTTTACCACTCCTACGACTTGCACCACATCGAGCAACTCGATGGGCTCGTTTAATCCGGATCGCACCCTAGCAAAAATAGGAACCAAAATAGTTCCACCGGAATCGTCTTTGAGCGTCAAAAATAGATGGCCGTCTATATGCTCCCACATGTCAATGACGCGACCGGAGATCATCGTCTTGAGACCTAGGAATTCATCGTTGATGTTGGCGATCGGCGTGATAGATGGTCGCATCTGTGCGGCGGCGGCATATAACGACAGGAGGCCCGTCAGGGAGGTGAGCAAACTCAATCTTGTTATAAGCCTCTCAGACATGCTGCTCGACGCTCGATTGGCCGGTGGCGATTTATAAGGCGAAAACGGCAATTACTAGAGGTGCTCAATTGCGCAAGTTATTGATATTTGGACTGTTGTTGTCTCTAATCTTCGCCACGCCGGTTTCTGTAGCTTCACCTACCAAATCTGTCATCTACAAGTCAATAATGACATACGAGGTGAAGAACAACGGACCTGGAGCAGCCATGAACGTCGTTGCGACTATCTGCATCTTCAAAGATTGGTCCGACTGGGCTAGCCAACAGGTTCTCGCCACCGACGCCTCGCCGAGTGGGGAAATCTTAGATGCCTTAGATAATCGTGCGCTGATCGTCCCGTTGGGTACAATTCAGGCCGGCGAGAGCAAAACGATCGTCATAACTCAGGTGATCAAGGTCGATTATGTGGACAGAAGGCCCCTTGATCCGACCGTCGTAGAAAACTCGGTCTCGCCAGGATTTGGGTATCTCTCGCAAATAGATAGGTTATGGGAGAGTGAGGCACCTGAGATCAAGGAAAAAGCCTTAGAGTTGACAGCTGGGGAAATGAATCTCTATTTCAAGACCGAAAGAATCTTCGATTTCGTAAAAAGTTACCTAAAATACGAAAGGCAGGTAGAGGAGCATAGCGCACTTTGGGCGTATAACCACCATGTGGGCGACTGTACGGAGTTCACGAATCTGTTTATAGCTCTATGCCGTGCTGCGGGCATACCTGCGAAATTCGTAGCTGGCTATGGGTATAAACCGGAGCTTGAAGGAGACCTCGGGGGCATGAGACATGCCCTCGCGGTAGTCTATCTACCCAAGCATGGCTGGACACCTGTTGATTTGGCTTGGCCTTTGGGGGTTGGCTCCTTTTGTGAGCTCGGCACAGATCGAATTATCCTGGCCACGAGCGATGGCGTTAATATGGTTGAGGACGGCAATATACGCCCGCCCGGCGGCTACAGGGTGAGTTACAAGTTCATTGTGGATTCACCAGCGCATTGTCAAATCATTCTGAAGGACGGAACGATTTCACGTGAGGTTGCGGTTGAACCCAAGATCACTCCGCAACCGGAACTCGAAGATGGGACTTGGAGGTTTTCAGTTTTGATTAGAAATACTGGCCGGCGAACGGTCACAAATGTGAAAGTGGAATTGTCAGCAGACGTGACGCACTTTGAGGTGTCACCGGCTCAAAGTTTAAAGGAACTCGGCCCAGGTGCCAGCCAACTTATAAGATTCGAAGTGCGGATCAAGGAAGGCGTTGAGAAAAGTACCTTGAAAGCTCACGTAACGTACGATTGTGATTTTGGAACTTTAGAAGCGGAAGACGAGATACGAGTAAGCGTTCCACCTTCGATGGCTCCCAAGGACAGTTGGAAAGAGCTGAAAGAGGCCCTAATACTGATCCTGCCAGCGGCGGCCGTCATCGTAGCCACGGTTTTGATCATTCGACGTCGATGAAGTTTTATATGTAGTTGCTGAAAGAGGTTTGGATATCGATGTACGGTTTTACAGGTACCGTGGTCGGAATACGATGCAAAGATGGCATAGCATTGGCCTCGGACACTAGAGGGGCGGCTTATTACCTCGTGCTCAGCAAGCGCGTGCGCAAGATTTTCCAATTGGAGGAGCGGATCGGCGCCGCGATAGCCGGTAGCCCTGGCGATGTGCAGAGCTTAGTAAACTTGCTAAAGGCCGAGGCCAGTCTTTACAGGCTTAACCACAACCGATCGATCCCCACGAAAGGGTTGGCCCAAGTGGCCGCCAACCTATTACACGATCGCCGCATGTTTCCCTATATAGTGGCGGGCATGCTATGTGGCGTCGATGAAGATGGCCCCCATCTGTTCTTCTTGGACCCGGTAGGGGGTAAACTCGAGGAGGAGAAGTTTGCCAGTGCAGGAACTGGTTCAACGGTTGCATACGGAGTGCTTGAGCAGAACTATCAAGAGAATATGAGGCTCGAGGATGGGTTAAGGCTCGCGGTACAATCGATAAAGACAGCCATCGAGCGCGATGCAGCCACAGGCGATAAGATCGTTGCATCCTTGATAGATAAAGAGGGATATCGGGAACTGTCGGAGGAGGAGGTGGAGAAACTCCTCAAATGAGACCGAGCCTTTCAGCGAGCTCCACTTGGTTCAGCATCCTTTTTTGCCCGGGATCGTAAATACGCATCGTGTCGCCGCTTAGCTCATCGATGATCAATAGCTTGTTATCCCTGCGGCCGAACTCCAACTTCATGTCCACCAGCTCTAATCCCTTGGAGGAGAGCGAACTATTTACCAGTTGGGCTACCTTCCGCGCGGTTGTCTCCATCGATTTCACTTCATCCTCGCTCGCGATTCCTAGCCTAACTATGGCCTGAGGCGCTATGAGCGGATCTCCGAGGGAATCGTCCTTGAGGGTAAACTCCACTATATCTAAATAGGCCATAGGCTCAACGTAGTTGCGATATCTCGCCAGAAAACTCCCGTATGCTTTTGCTCGATAGATGACCTCGAGTCGGATCCTCTCGGTCAGCAACACCTCGATCTCGGTATCCGAGTGTAACCTGTAAAAATGAGTATCGATGCCGCCCTTTCGTAACACCTCAAAAAAATAGGTGGCAACCCTAGCCGCTGCAACACTTTTGCCCGGGAGAGTCCCGACGACGAAGTTTCCCCCAGGGTCGGGCTTGCCATCAGCGCTGCCGGTGATGGCATCCTTGAACTTTATTATGATCTTATCCCCCGTGCGAATGACGCGCTTGGTCTTTCCCTCGTATATCTCCATCCCGTTACCTCAACCCCAAATCTTCTGCAATGTCCCCGAGCCCGAGTTCTTCGAGTTTAGTGCGGGTGGGGATCCCATTTTTATCCCAACCTCTGGCTTCATAATAATCGTCCAACATTCGATCAAGCTCTTCACGTGTGATGACGCTGCCCCTTGAACCCCCCTCACGTATGGGTTCGTTCATCATGCGTGGCGGCAGGGTATCGTGTTCGCGGTTAAACCCCTCCCTCACGTTGAATGCCTTTTCCAGATTGTAAACGCGTTCGCCCAACTTCAGCAGTTCCTTGTTCTTAAAGTTGTATCCGTGTACGGCCTTAAAGAAATCCGGTAGCTCCTCGATGAAGTAAAAGTGCCGTGAGAATTTGCATATGCCAGCGGTATCGTACACTGTCATGATGTCCTCGACCGTTTTGACATACGCCTTACCCTCAGCGGAGAGCCTATCCACGCGCCTGAACTTCCACCATCCCCCGCTAAGTTCAGCGGCGTAGGCACAAGAGCGCAGGTGACAAGCACCCCTAGTCGAGACGGCATACGCTAATCCCATACCCTTGAGGCCGCGGGCATCATATGCTGGTGGCTCTAACCCCTTTACGTGCATCGCAAAATTTTCCGAACCTCTACCCAGCCGTCGCGAGGCCTCGCGCACACCCTCCGCGAGCAAGTCGCCTATCCCCTTGCGCCTCGCGATCATCTCCAACAGACCAAAAATGGCCTCCGGATTACCAAAATTCAACCGAAGGCCGTCCGTATCACTAGAGGTGAGCAGGCCTCGCTCATAACATTCCATGGCCCAAGCAATGACGACCCCCGCGGATATCGTGTCCATGCCCAACTCATCGCACATCTCATTTGCCTTTGCTAATACTTCAGGATCAGCGTTTCCAACGCATCCCCCAAGCGAGTACTGAGTCTCGAACTCTGGACCATCCACGACGACCCCCGCATATGGCCCCTCCTTGATGACGAAGACCTTGCCGCAAGGTTTGATGCAGGTATGACAGGCCTTTGTCTTGATCGAGTACTTAGGTATCCAATATTGCGGCGCGATGGTACGGTAACCCTCGAAGACGGAGTCCTGCCAATTGCGAGTCGGGAAGACACCATGGACTTCGTTCAACGTGCCGATGAACTCACCTGTGCCATATTTTATATCGGCGATCGCGTGTGGGTGAGTAGAAATCCTACCGTACCACTCGACGAGAAGTTTCTCCATGAGCTCGACATCAGCGAGCTCGAGATCACCGCTTCCGCGTACGGCGATCGCCTTCAAGCGCTTAGAACCCATCACCGCGCCCAAACCGGTGCGCCCCGCCTGTCGGAAGTCGCTTTCTATCGAGGCGAACTTGACTAAATTTTCCCCCGCTGGACCGATGCACGCGACCATGATCCTCGTGTCTCCCTTATCCTTACGGATGCCCTCAAGCGTGTCTGAAGTTGAGCGACCTACTAAATGGGCAGCATCCTCTATCCTGACTTCGTCGTCGTCGATCCAAAGATAAGACCAGTTTTCGGCCCTTCCTCTCACGACGAG
>Ga0272449_1005044_pt1 | contig 10475 bp, 9 predicted proteins | sample YNPCB0241_FD_198679 | JGI IMG/M metagenome (GOLD analysis project Ga0272449, IMG submission 198679) | Hot spring sediment microbial communities from Yellowstone National Park, WY, United States - YNP-CB-024-1 | ecosystem: Environmental > Aquatic > Thermal springs > Hot (42-90C) > Sediment...
ACAGCGCCGGCGAATACGGAAGCCGGTTTTCCATCCGCTTCGAGGGAGATGAGGCAAGGGTTGAGCTAGCGGCGCCTGGAGAGCATTTGGCGGTGGATGCTGCCGCCGCAGTTGCCGCGGCAGTTGCGCTGGGAGTACCACTGCGCACGGCGGCAAGTGCGCTTTCTGGATTTCGGCCACCGGACATGCGCGGCGTGCGGTTGGCGGCGAACGGTTTCACGGTGATTAACGACGCATACAATGCAAACCCGGACTCCGTTGCCGCCGCGCTGAAGTCGCTTGCTTGCTATGGTGGTAGAAAGGTTGCTCTCCTGGGCGACATGCTTGAGCTTGGGGATGCATCCGCGGAGCTTCACCGGAAGGTTGGGGCTTTGGCTGCCGAGCTTGGTATCGACCTGCTGGTAACCGTTGGGAGTCTTGGGGCTGAAATCGGTAGGGGCGCGCTGGATGCCGGAATGCCGTCCGAGGCAGTGCTTCAATTCACCACGCCGCTGGATGCCGCCGAGGCTCTTCGGGAGCTTCTGAGGCCCGGCGACGTGGTGCTGGTGAAAGCGTCTCGCGGGGCTAGGCTGGAGCAGGCTGTTGAGGTTCTTGTGTCGGGGAGTTTTGCCGAGACAAACAGGAACTAATCGAGCGGCAGAACCCCTTTCCGTAAAAGTGGAGGAGCATTGTTGTCTCAAGTAACGTTGATACGGGTGGGAATATCGGCGGTTTTGGCGGCGGCCGTTGTGCTGATTGCCGCTTGGCCTTTGGGTGGATTGCGGCGGCTTCGCAGGCTGAGCGGTGAGGTTATCAACCCGGATCTGCCGGAGCGGTACAGGTCCAAGGCCGGAACCCCAACTATGGGAGGGATATTCATTCTCCTAGGCTTTGCGGTGGGAGCGCTGGCGGTAGGCGGCATCGACGTGCTTGGCATCGTGTTGGTGACTTTGGCTTTTGGGGCGATCGGCGTTTTGGACGATATGCTTGCGCAGAGGCGCAGGCGAAGTTTGGGCTTGAAGGCGCGCCAGAAGCTACTGCTTCAGGCTGTCCCGGCTGTGGCTTATGTTTACTGGAGCATGCGCACCCACCATCTGCTGGTGGTTGGGTGGCCCGGTGTGTGGATGGTTGAGGTTGGCAGTTTGTATGTGCTTCTCGGGGTGCTGTTCATCCTGTTTATGAGCAATGCGGTTAACCTTTCGGACGGCATGGACGGACTAGCGGCTGGGCTAACGGTTTTATGCGGAGTTCCGCTGGCGGTTCTTTCTTCTGCGGCGGCCGGAGTTGCTTCGTTCAGCAAGGGCGCACCGATTGCTGCGGCGGCGCTGTCCGGCGCCTGCGTGGGTTTTCTATGCCTGAACGCATATCCGGCGCTGGTTTTCATGGGAGACACCGGTTCACTGGCGATAGGGGCGTGTTTGGCCGCTGTTGCGATTAGCACCGGCACGGAGGCTTTGCTGCTGGTTTTGGGGGCTGTTTTCGCGGCAGAGCTGCTTTCGGTGGTGGTTCAGGTTGTGAGCTTTAAAACCACCGGGCGCAGGGTTTTTCGGATGTCGCCGTTGCACCATCACTTTGATCAGTGCGGGTGGCCGGAGCCGCAGATTGTGAAGATGTTTTGGCTGGCCGGGGCGGCGGCCTCTGCGATTTGCATTGTTTTGGCTGGAATCACCGGGGGATTTTAAGCGGTATGGATTTCAACCTTTCCGGAGCGCTGGTAGCTGTAATCGGGCTTGGAAGAACCGGGGTTGCGGTGGCGCAGGTGCTGAGTCGGCGCGGGGCCCGCGTGGTGGTTTATGATACCAAGCCCGAGCAGGAGTTGGCTGAAGAGATTCAGGCGGTATCTCACCCGTTGGTGGAGGTGATAGCCGGGAGGGATGATTTTCCGGGGATTGAGAAGGCGGATGTGGTTGTACCCAGCCCGGGTGTTCCTGCGGATGCTCCTGTTTTAGTTGGCGCAAGGGAGCGCGGCGTGCCGGTTATGCCGGAGATCGAGCTGGCTTATAGAATTTCCCGCGCCCCAATCGTGGCAGTAACAGGAACAAACGGCAAAACCACAACCACCGCCCTTATAGGCGCTATGCTGTGCGCTTCTGGTGTGAAGGCGCGGGTTGGCGGGAATATGGCTCCCGGGGAGCCGCTGATCCTTTTGGCTGACGCGGCGGCGCAGGACGAGGTTTTGGTTGCCGAAGTTAGCAGTTTTCAGCTTGAAACTTGTACAAAGTTTAGGCCGAGGGCGGCTGTTCTTACCAATATAAGCCAGGACCATTTGAACCGCCACGGCAGTATGGATGCTTACGCGTCTGCCAAAGCCCGTTTGTTTCAGGCTCAAACGGAGGATGACCTGGCCGTGCTTAATGCAGACTGCCCGGTTTCCAGGACATTGGAAGGGGCTTGCCGCGCGAAGATTGCTTGGTTCAGCTTGCAGCAGCGCTTTTCTCCGGGGGCTTATCTTGACGGAGACAGGCTTGTTGCGGACCTGGGCGAGCCTGTTGACCTGATCAGCGTTGGTGAAATACGGCTGATTGGCTGGCACAATCAAGAAGCTTTGATGAACAAACAAGAGCTGATTAAACGTCGTGGCTTCTTGGTGGAAAACGCGTTGGCGGCTTCGCTGGCGGCGCTGTTTATGGGGGCGTCGGCCTTTGGGATTGCCGAGGCGCTGCGCAACTTCAAAGGGGTTCCGCACAGGATGGAGCCGGTTTGCGAGATCGGCGGCGTGCTTTTCATCAACAATTCTATGTGCACCAATCCGCAGGCGCTGGTGCGGTCTGTGGAGTCGTGCAGCCGACCGGTGGTTTTGATAGCCGGTGGAAGGAATAAAAGGCTGGATTTTACCCAAGCGGCGGCACGTGTGGCATCGCTTGTGAAGGGCGCCGTGCTGATAGGCGAGATGGCCGACGAACTGCGCCGGCTTCTGCGCGAAAACGGTCTGGATGCGGTTGAAACAGCCAGAACCATGGACGAAGCTGTGAAACTGGCTGTGGAGATGGCCGTTCCTGGAGATGTTGTGATGCTTGCGCCCGGCTGTGCCAGCATGGATATGTATTCCGACTTTATGGAGCGCGGAGAGGCGTTCAAGCGCGCTGTGGAACGCTTGGGCTCCTGCACGGGCGAGGGGGTCAAATGAACCGCAGACGGCTACCTCCGGATTACGTTTTGATTACAGTTGCGCTTGTTATGGTTGTGGTGGGGATTTGGCTTGTACTCAACGCAAGCTATCCCCGCGCCGCCGGCGTGGGCGGAGACCCTTTCTTTTACGCGAAAAGGCAGGGAATAGGAGCGTGCATAGGCTTTATCGCGATGCTGGTGGCGATGAAAGTGCCATACTGGAAATGGCGCTGGCTTGTCTGGGTGGGAGTGATAATCTCGGTAATTTTGCTGGGCTTGGTTTTCGTGCCCCCTTTGGGGGTTAAGTTGAACGGTGCTTGGCGCTGGATACGTATTCCCGGCACGCCTTTCTCGATTCAGCCTTCGGAGGTGGCGAAGCTGGCGCTGGTGCTTTTTGCGGCCGACTTGGGTGCCAAGCGTAAAGAAAAGGCAGTTCACCCGGAGCACGGGCTGAGAATCCAACTTTTGGTGCTTTCCATCATCGTCGGTCTTGTGATTCTGGAGCCAGACTTGGGCACAGCATTGGTTTTGTTGGCAACTTGGGGCGCCTTGTCGGTTGTTTGCGGCATACCGCGGCGCACTGCGGTGTTCTTGGCTGTTTCCGTAGTTGCGTTGGTTGTTGTTGAGTGCTTGAGAGCGCCGTACAAGATGGGCAGGCTGTTGGCGTTTCTCGATCCTTGGAAGTACTACCACGGCACCGGCTACCAGATTATTCACTCTCTAACCGCCCTGGGCTCAGGAGGGTTCTGGGGTTGCGGTATAGGCAACGGCTTGCAGAAGTATTACTTCCTGCCGGCTGTCCACACCGATTTCATAGTCGCCACTTTGGGTGAAGAAAAGGGATTGGTGGGAACTTTAACAATGCTTCTGCTGTTTGCGTTGCTGTCTTACAGAGGTTTTTCCATCGCCAGCGGAACCAAGGACCCGTTTGGAGCACTGCTGGTTTTTGGGATTACCTCCTGCATAACGATTCAAGCGCTTTTGAACTTTGCCGTTGTGAGCGCATCTGCTCCGACGACGGGGGTTCCTCTGCCGCTGATAAGCTACGGCGGTTCATCGTTGGTGTTAACCATGTTCGCTATTGGTGTGGTGCTTAACGTTTCTATGCACCCGGATGGCGTGGAAGAAGTTGCGAGTAATAGTATCAACCGGAGGAACCGGGGGACATATATACCCCGCGCTTACAGTGGCAGAAGCTCTGCGTAAGCGGGGGGCTTGCGTTTTGCTGGTCGGCGCCGAAGGGGGGCTGGAGGCGTCCCTGGCGCGCAAAGCCGGAATAGAATTTGCCGCCGTTCCGGTTGTCAGACCCGGCGGGGGCGTTTTCGGCTTTTTGCGGTTTGGTGGGCGGATGGGTGTTTCGTTTGTGCGCGCGTTCAGGCTTATTCGCTCGTACGGCCCCGACGTGGTGGTGGGCATGGGAAGCTACGCTTCGTTTGCCGTGGTTCAAACGGCGGCGCTTCTGGGCGTTCCGACCGTGATACATGAGCAGAACGCGGTGCCTGGCAGAGCCAACCGGATTTTGGGGCGCCGGGCCAGTGCCGTGGCTCTCACGTTTGAGGAGGCGGCTTCGTGGTTTCCGGCGGGCCGAACGCACGTAACCGGCCTGCCGGTGCGCGACGGGATGGGTTCGGCGGACAGAAACGAGGCTTTTGAGTTCTTTGGGCTTGAGCCGAACAAGCGCACCCTGCTGGTACTTGGAGGCAGTCATGGCGCCCTTAGTTTAAATGCGGCGGTGCAGCAAGCGGCGCAAACCTGGCTGGAAAGCGGTATTCAAATTCTTCACATAACCGGCGCGTCTCATTTCGAACAGGCTCGGAAGCATGCCTGCCGCGGATATGCCGTGCTGCCGTATGTGGAGCGGATGGACCTGGCATATTCCGCCTGCGATCTGGCATTGTGCAGGGCCGGGGCCGGTACAATGGCAGAGCTGGCCGTGTGCGGGGTGCCCTCTATTCTGGTTCCGTATCCGTACGCCGCGGACAATCACCAGGAGGCCAATGCCCGGGTTTTTGCGGCGGCGGGCGCTTCGGTGGTGATTTCAGACCGCGAACTGCGGTCGGGAGCGGCTGTTGCTCTTGTGCTGGAGCTTATGCGCGACGAAGAGAGGCTCTGCGCCATGTCTCTTTGTGCGCGTAAGCTGGCTCGGCCCAGGGCGGCTGAAGATATCTGCGATATTATTGGCAATCTAGCAGTTGATTGTAGGATTAGGCCTAGGAAGTAGTGAAGAATGAATTGTAAACACAGAGAGGATAGTGGATTGAAAACTTTTAGATATCATTTGGTTGGAATTGGCGGCATCGGAATGAGCGCTATAGCCCGCGTCCTGCTTGACAGGGGATTTGCGGTTTCCGGCTCGGATCTCAGGCGTTCGAAGCTGACCGAGCAGCTCAGTGCTTTGGGCGCGAAGATATTCATCGGGCATAATGAGGCTAACCTGAACGGTGCAGATGCGGTTGTGTTCAGTTCGGCAGTGAAAAGCGACAATCCGGAGGTGGCCGCCGCGGTTAAGAATGGGTTGCAGGTTTTGTCCAGGGGTGAGATGCTGGGGAAACTTATGCAAGGCACCTTCGGCATCGCGGTGGCTGGGACCCACGGGAAAACCACCACCACCGGTATGGTTGCCGCGGTCCTCTCCGAGTGCGGGCTTGATCCGACGGTGCTTTTGGGAGGCGAAGTGGCCTCTATTGGCGGGAATGCCAAGATTGGGAAAAGCAATTACTTTGTGACCGAGGCGTGCGAGGCTTACGGCTCGTTCCTGCATCTTCACCCAAATATTGCTGTGGTTACCAATATAGATGAAGACCATTTGGATTTTTACAAGAGCATTGCGGAGGTAAAGAGGGGCTTCTTGGGGTTTTTGGATAACGTCGCCGAAAACGGCTGTGCAGTGGTATGCACTGACTGTCCCAACGTTAGAAGCATCATCCCGGACATCCGGTGCAAAACGGTAACCTACGGCCTGCATTCCGACGCAGACTTGACAGCTGTTGAAATCCAAAAGTGCGGCTGGAGCAGTTCGTACCGTTTGGTGCTTAGGGGGAAGCCAGAGTCTCGGGTTGTGTTGAATGTGCCGGGGATGCAGAACATCCAAAACTCGCTGGCGGCTGTTGCAGTTGGTATTGAATTGGGTTTGCCTGTGGAGTCGGTTTGCTCTGCTTTGGCGGCGTTCGGCGGTGTGTCAAGGCGGTTTGAGAAGCTGTACCAAGCTCGCGGCATAATCTTGGTGGATGACTACGCCCACCATCCAACAGAGATTTCGGCAACCCTCGACACATGCCGAGAGTGGTTTGCTCCATCAAGGCTTATCGCCGTGTTTCAGCCGCATCTTTACTCGAGAACGCGGCAACTTGTGGAGCGGTTTGTCGAGTGTTTTAAATCGCCGGATTGGGTGATCGTGACGGATATATATCCTGCTCGTGAGGAACCCATCCCCGGAATCACCGGCGAATGGTTGGCTGAGAAGATACGCGGGGCTCGGGAGCCGCGGACAACCAGCTTCGTTTCCCCCAAGGAGCGCATAGTGGACGTTCTGAAGTCAGAGTTGGTAAGCGGCGATATGGTGGTTTTCATGGGGGCGGGAGATATCCACTGCGTGGGTGCCGAACTGGCTGGTCTGCTGGCAAGCAGAGATTAACTGAAAAACTCCTTGCGGAAGCAAAAATATGAGGGCGCAGGACCTACAAGCTCTGCGGGAGGCGCTTGTTGCAAACGCTTTTGTGGGAAGGATAGCGGAGAACGAACCGCTGGCTCGCTACACATCGTTCCGCATAGGCGGACCTGCAGACCTTTTTCTTGAGCCTGCGGATAAGCGGAGCCTGGTCTTGGCCCTCCGTGAGATTTGGTCGCGCGGCATACCCGTTTTCATACTCGGCGGTGGGACAAACGTGTTGGTTTCCGATGCTGGGTTCAGAGGGGCGGTGGTATCCACTAGGAGGGCGCTTCGCTTTCTGTGCTTTAAAGGCGTGTGCGCCGCCGCGGATTCCGGGGTGAAACTGCCGAGGTTTGTTCTGGAGTGCGCAAAGAGGGGCTTGAGCGGTTTGGAGGCTTTGTGCGGGGTTCCGGGCACAGTTGGCGGTGCTGTGGCCATGAACGCCGGCGCCGGCGGATGCCAGATAGCCGATTGCTTGGTGAGTGTTGAGGTGCTTAGCAAGCAATGGGAGGTTTGCACCTTAAGCACGGAGCAATTGCAGTTGGGATACCGCACCAGCGTTTTATTGGGGGGCGGTTTTGTGGTTTTGAAAGCCAACTTTCGCTTTCGCCAAGGCGATCCGGACGAGATAATGCGCAGGGTGCGCGAGGCGATCGATAAGCGCCGGGCGTCTCAGCCAGTGAACCAATGGAACGCAGGGTGTGTTTTCAAGAATCCGCCGGGGGATTATGCCGGCCGGCTTATAGAGCTGTGTGGAGCTAAGGGAATTCGGGAGGGCGGCGCCCAGGTGTCCAACAAGCACGCAAATTTCATTGTGAACCTTGGGGGCGCCACCGCGAATGATGTAAGGCGCTTGATGACACGCGTGCAGGATATGGTGCGGGCCAACTTTGGAATAGAACTGGAACCGGAACTGATTCTGGTTGGGGAGTGGGAATGAAGCGGATTCGGGTTGCTGTTTTGATGGGCGGTGTTTCTTCGGAGCGCGAGGTATCTTTGAAAACCGGAAGGATGATTTGCGAGGCGCTGGACAAATCGAAGTACGAAGTGGTGCCCATGGTTGTTGGGCGGCGCCCCGAATCCCTGCCGGAGCGGGCCTGCTGTGCCGGTTTGAAGAGCGCGCTTCCGGTGGAATATGTGCGGGCTCAGGCAAAGGATATGATGCCGCTGGTGGCAGACGGTAAATGGCCGGATGTTGTGTTCATCGCACTGCACGGTCGGTACGGTGAGGACGGCACAGTCCAGGGGATGCTCGATCTGTTTGGAATTCGCTATACCGGATCCGGGGTACTTGCGTCTGCGTTGGCAATGAACAAGGCAATCAGTAAGAAGCTGATGCTTGCCGAAGGCATACGCACACCTCCGTTTGTTTTAGTGACAAGCGCTAAGGATGCTGTGGCCCGCGCATCAGAGCTACCGCTGCCGATAGTGGTGAAGCCGAACCGAGAGGGCTCTACGATTGGGGTTACAATCGTGAAGTCGCCGGATCAGCTTCCCGATGCGGTGCGGGAGGCGTTCCGCCACGATAATGAGGTACTTCTGGAGCGCTTTATAGAGGGCACGGAAATCACCGCGGCTTTACTTGGAAACGACGATCCGGAGGTCCTCCCTTTGGTGGAGATCGTCCCCAAAAGCGGGTTCTACGATTACGAAGCCAAGTACACTCCCGGGGCAACCGACGAGATAGTGCCGGCCCGGATACCCGAAGCGCGTGCCAAGGAGGCAAGAGAGGTAGCCCTTAGGGTGCACAAGCTTTTGGGTTGCAGGGGGATGTCTCGGGTGGACATGATATGCACAGAGGATTCTGTTTGGGTTCTGGAACTCAACACCATACCCGGGATGACCGAGACAAGCCTTCTGCCGAGGGCGGCCGCGGCGGCGGGTATTAGCTTCCCTGAGTTGGTGGATCGTTTGGTGCAGTTGGCCTTGGAGGATTCTTAGGGATGTTGGCGGCCAAGCGTAACAAAAGGAAGCGTAACTTGGTCCGCTTCGTGAGGAATGTGCTGGCGTTGGTTTTGTTGGTGGAGCTGATTGCTGCCTTGTTTACGACTCCACACCTCGCAATTCGCCGGTTTGAGATACACGGAGCTCGAATGCTGAGCGCCGGGGATATAATCTCAGTTTCCGGAGTTCGTGCGGGCCAGAACATTTTGACGCTGAGAAAATCGCTGATTGAAAGCAGGATTAGAATTCTTCCGATGGTTCAGGACGTGCATGTGCATCGAAAAATGCCAAAGACCGTGAGAATCATAATCCGCGAGCGGACCCCTTACGCGGTGGTTTCCGCGGGGAACTTCGGCATGGTTATCGACCGCGGTTTGGTGCCGTTCAAATCAGCGGGACCGTTCGATTTCAGCCGCCTTCCGGTTATAGAAATACCGCCGACCCGTACTCTGCGCTTGGGCAAGAAGATCGATTCGCCGTACGTGGTTGCCGGAGCGGAATGCTTGCGGTTATCTAGTAGGTATTTTCCAAAAGCTAAGCGAGTCAGCGTTGACGCCTACCTTAATGTGTGTTTAAATATGGAGGCATTCCGCATCCGGCTTGGACAGCCAACGCAGCTCCGCGAAAAGCTCGCCGTTGCACGGGATTTGTTGGATGCACGCCCGGCCATAGTGAAAGTGGGCGAATATCTGGACGTGAGTAGCCCCAACTGTCCGGCCTGGAAACCCCGCGAAGAAGCTCCCAACGTTGGTGATACTGTGGATGAGGGGCATAAGGTTGCTGTTCTAAACGGACCCAGTTGTGGGGGAGCCATATGAGCGTTGTGGTGACTAAAGCGGTTGGCACCAGAAAGCATTGGATATGGCAGATTACCGTGCTCAGCGTTGTACTGGGTGTGCTGTTGGCCCTTTCTCTGCAGACAGAACGTGTGCAGAAGAAAGACCTTCCTCCGCGCTACAGCATTCTGGCCCAGCAGTATCAGGACCTGCGGCGCCTTAATCAGAGGTACGCCCAGGAAATTGCAAACCTGCAGTTGGATAAAAGACGTTACGAGCGCATGCTTGAGGAGATTTCTAGGGGCGAGTCTCCAAAGCTTGCGGTGCTGACCAAAGAACTTCAGGATGTGAAGCAGTTTGCTGGGCTCACCCCAGTTGAGGGGCCTGGGGTAGTGGTTACGCTTTCGGACAGCCCAAAGGCCAAGGAATATGCGAAGAAATACGCGGGGGGCGCCGAAAGCGGGTTGGAGTTCCAAACAGCTTTGCAGGATTTCCTTGTGCACGACACGGATGTGAACGGTGTTGTGAACGAACTTCGGGCGGCCGGCGCCGAAGCTATAGCTGTGAACGATCAGCGCTTGGTGGCCATATCCTCTATACGCTGTGTTGGTCCACTGATCTACATTAACGGGAAACCCAGCGGTGGCGCTCCGCCTTATACGATAAAAGCGATAGGTCCCTCGCGCGAGATGAAGGAAGCCTTGGAGATGGCGGGCGGCTACCTGGATACTCAACACCTGAAAGAGTATGGAATGGTGAAGATAGAAGTAAAGGACTCCATACAAATTCCCGCGTACGACGGCCCAACCTTTTTCAGGATTGCGCGGCCTGTGCCTGAGGGCGGGGCAGGGGTGCGATCTTCGGGTGGCAAACCATGATAGTCTGGCTTCCAGTGATAGGTTTTCTGGCGGGTTTTGCGGCCATTTACTGGCGGGCGTTTACGGTTCCAAGCGATTACGCTCCGTATCTGTCTTTGGCGGCAATTGCCGGGCTTGATACGATTGTTGGGGGTGTAAGGG
>Ga0272449_1005047_pt1 | contig 10473 bp, 13 predicted proteins | sample YNPCB0241_FD_198679 | JGI IMG/M metagenome (GOLD analysis project Ga0272449, IMG submission 198679) | Hot spring sediment microbial communities from Yellowstone National Park, WY, United States - YNP-CB-024-1 | ecosystem: Environmental > Aquatic > Thermal springs > Hot (42-90C) > Sediment...
GTTGCCCTGCCCCTGATCGAGATCGTTTCGGCCACGGGTTTCTACGATTACCGCGCCAAGTACACGCCGGGCATGAGCGACCACATCATACCGCCCCGTCTGAGCGAGCAGGTGCAGCAGCACGTCAAGGACATCGCTGTGCGAACCTACCGGGCCCTCGGCTGCCGCGGTCTGGCCCGGGTGGACCTCATGGTCGACGCCCGGGGTCAGCCCTACGTGCTGGAGGTGAACACCATACCGGGGATGACGGCCACGAGTCTTTTCCCGGACGCGGCCAGGGCGGCCGGTATTGCCTTCGAAGAACTGGTGGAGCGCCTGGTGCACCTGGCCCTGGAAGAATAGTCGGAGGGATTGGCTTGTCCATCGAGCTGCGCGTACTGCCCCAGGAAACGGTTCTTCTGGACCCCCAGAACGGTTTTGCCCCCACCACAGTCACCAGCGAAATCCGCGTGGACCCCCTCACCGGGTGGACGGCGCGCATCCTGCCCCTGCGCCAGTACGTTACTTTCCCGCGCCACGACTGGTCCGGGACCCTGGAGCTGTCCCGGCAACGTCCCTGCCCTTTCTGTTCCGAGAACGTGGCGCGGGCCACGCCCCGGTTTCCGCCGGACCTGGTGGCCGCGGGGCGCCTGGACTTTGACGGCGCCACCGTAATACCGAATCTCTTTCCCTACGCCCCGTATTCGGCCCTGGTCATCATGGGGCCGGACCATTTCGTTCCCATGGACAGGCTGGACCCGGAGTTCGTCAGGGTGGGTTTCGGGGCCGCGGTGGAGTTCCTGCGCCTGGTTGCGGCGCGGGACCCCGCAGGCAGCCGGTTTGCCGGCGTCGGCTGGAACTACATGCCCTACGCGGGCGGTTCCATCGTGCACCCCCACCTGCAGGTGCTGGCCGCGCCCGAAGCACCCAACCACCACCGCGCCCTGCTGGCGGCCAGCCGGCACTACTTCCGGAACACCGGGAGGTTCTTCTACGACGACTTGCTGGAGCTGGAGCGCGCCGGCGGGGAACGCTATATCGGGAAGATCGGTTCGGTGGAGTGGGTGGCCAGCTTTGCCCCGCTGGCCATTAGTGACGTGACGGCCGTATTCCGGGCCACAGGGATCCACGATTTGCGGGCCGAGGAGCTGGAGGCCTTCGCCGAAGGGGTCTCGAGGGTGCTCCGGTATTACGACGGCCTTAATCTGCCGTCCTTTAACGCCGTCCTTTTTCCCGGCCCCGAAGGAGCCGAGGGGTACCGCATGACGGCGCGCCTGGTGGGACGGTACTATCTGTACCCCCTCGGGGGCAGCGACATCAGTTCGCTGCAGGTGCTGCAGGGCGAGCCGTGGTCTTTGCTGCCCCCAGAACGGGTGGCGCGGGATCTGCGGCAGCTCTTTTCCTGACCCGTGGGACAAAAGGGGGAATGGCGGTGCAGTCGCGGTGCATGCTGTGCGGGAAGGTTTTCGAGACCGAACCCACTGTGGAGGCCTCGCTGTGGTCCGACGAGGAACGGCAGCGCAAAAGCACCCTGAGCGTGTGTCCCCTTTGCCAGGCCAAGGTCAAGAAGGAGGCCGACGACGCCCAGAAGCTGCCCAAGCCGATGTGAATAGCTGCGGTTGACCGCACCCAAATCCAGGGGGTGGCCGACGCCCGGCCCTGGTGCTGCCCAAGGCAGGCGCCTTCCGGGTCTGCCGGGGTGTCGGCCCTACCCGCAAGGGAGGTTTCTTTTTTGTTGCCGCGACGTTTGCTGGTGGTATTCGCGCTCATTGTGGTACTGTTACTGGTCCTGGTGGTGGGAGCCGGGCTTTACGTGGACTGGTTGTGGTTCGCGGCGCTGGGATACCGGCAGGTGTTCCGTACCGTGCTTTTGACGGACTTGGTATTACGCGCGGCCGGTTTCCTGCTGGTGTTTTTCGCTTTGTGGGCCAACCTTTTGCTGACCCGTCCCGTCCTGGTGGCACCGTTGAGGGTCATCCAGGAGGGTGAGCAACTGACCCTTGAGGAGGTTCTTCTGGGCCGCTTGCTTCGGCCCCGCAGGCTGTTCTGGCTTTTCGCGGGTGTCAGTATGCTGCTGGCCGGGATGTGGGCCACGGCCCTGCGCGGGGACTGGGCCGTGGTCCAGCAATTCCTGCACCCGGTTCCGTTCGGGGTACCCGACCCGGTTTTCGGGAAGGACGTGGCCTTTTACGTTTTCAGGCTACCCTTTTGGAAGCTGGTGTACACGCTTTTGAGCGGCGCGGTGGTGCTGGCCGGGCTGGCGGTGGCCCTGGTCTACCTGGTTGTGGTGCCCCTCACCGGGCGCCGGCCGTGGGACCTGCCTGCGGTACGGCTGCACCTCTCGGCCCTGGTGGCCGCGTATTTCCTTCTGCGGGCCTGGGGTTTCTGGCTTGACCGCTACGACCTTCTTTATTCCGAGCGCGGCGCGGTCTTCGGCGCCGGCTATACCGACGTGCACGTTAGTCTCGTGGCCTACCAGGTGCTGGCGGTGCTGGCCGTGGTGTGCGCCCTGGCCATCCTGGCCAACCTCTTGTTACGCCGTTTCCGGCTTGTGACCTGGGCGGTGGCGGCGCTGGCGGGCGCGTGGGTCCTGCTGGGCGGCATTTTACCCACCGTGGTGCAGAGGTTTGTGGTGGAGCCCAACGAGTTCAACCGCGAGCGGCCCTACATCGAGCACAACATCGCCATGACCAGAATGGCCTACGACCTCGACACCGTGGAGAGAAGGCCTTTCCCCGCCGGCCGCACTTTGAGCGCCGCGGACCTGGAGGCCAATAGGGAAACCATAGAGAACATTCGCCTGTGGGATTGGCAGCCCCTCCTGCAGACCTACAGCCAGTTGCAGGAGATGCGCCTGTACTACAGCTTCAAAGACGTGGACGTGGACCGTTACGTCATTGGCGGCCGCTACCGACAGGTGATGCTGGCAGCGCGTGAACTAGAGCAAAAGCAACTGGCGCCCCAGGCCCGGACCTGGGTGAACCAGCGCCTCGTTTACACCCACGGTTACGGCGTGGCCATGAGTCCGGTGAACGAGGTTACGGCCGAGGGCCTGCCGTACTTCTTCCTGCGCGACATCCCTCCCGCGGGGGTCGACGACGTGCGCGTGACGCGGCCGGAAATCTACTTCGGGGAAGCCACCGAGGGGTACGTGGTGGTCAAGACCAGAACCCTGGAGTTCGACTACCCCCGGGGAGAGGAAAACGTTTACACCCGTTACGCCGGCGAGGGGGGCGTGGCCATCGGCGGCGGAATTCGGCGGCTCTTTTTCGCCCTGGCCCTGGGAGACTACCGCCTTTTAATCTCGGGAAACATTACGCGCGAGAGCGAAATCCTCTACTACCGGACCCTCGCCGAGCGGGTGCCGCGCATTGCGCCCTTCCTGGATTTCGACCGCGATCCCTACCTGGTGATCTCAGGGGGCCGCCTGTTCTGGATGTGGGACGCCTACACCACCAGCACCATGTTTCCGTACGCCGAGCCCTACGAGGGCCGCAAGAACTACATCCGCAACGCCGTGAAGGTCGTGGTGGACGCCTACCACGGCACGGTTGATTTTTACATCAGCGACCCGAGGGACCCCGTGGTGCGGAGTTACGACCGCATTTTCCCGGGCATGTTCAAGCCCCTGGCCGAGATGCCCGAGGACCTGCGCGCCCACGTCAGGTATCCCGAGGACCTGTTCCTGGTCCAGGCGCGCATGTACGCCGTCTACCACATGGAGGATCCCCAGGTCTTTTACAACAAGGAAGACAAGTGGCACCTGGCCACGGAGAAGGTGGGCCGCGAGGAGAAGCCGGTGGAGCCCTACTACGTCATCACCAGGCTGCCCGGGGACGTGAGGCCCGAGTTCATTCTCATCATGCCCTTCACGCCGCAGAACAAGAAGAACATGGTGGCCTGGCTGGCGGCCCGGTGCGACCAGCCCCATTACGGCCGCCTGCTGGTCTACGAATTCCCCAAACAGGAACTGGTTTACGGCCCCATGCAGGTCGAGGCGCGTATCGACCAGGACGCCGTCATTTCCCAGCAGATCAGCCTCTGGGACCAGCGCGGCTCCCAGGTCATTCGCGGGAATCTCCTGGTGATACCGGTCAAGGACGCCCTGCTTTACGTGGAGCCCCTGTACCTGCAGGCCGAGCAGAGCCGTTTGCCCGAACTCCGGCGCGTCATAGTGGTGCACGGCGAAAAGGTGGTCATGGAGCCCACCCTGGACCGGGCCCTGGAGGCCATGTTCGGCGGCGTAAGGCCTGCGCCCGAGAGGCCGCTCTCGGCCGAACCCGCGGCCGGCATTCCCGAACTCGTCCGGCAGGCCAGGCAACTCTTCGGCGAGGCGGAAGCCCGCCTCAAGGCAGGAGATTGGGCCGGCTACGGCGAAATGCTAAGCCGGTTGCGGGCCACGCTCGAGGAGCTCGACCGGCGGGTGGGCGCGGCTGCGACGGCGTCCTGATTACCCGGTATCTGGCGCCGGGCCCGTGCTGGCGTCCGGGTGTGCCGGGACCGGGACACCCCGCCGCTACGCCCTCGGGGAGTGGTACTCAGGCTGAGGTCTTGGAACGGAGGGAGTCAGGCGTGTTTTTCAAGGTTTGGTGGCAGGGTCTGGCCTTCGGCGCCTTCACCACGCTGTTCCTCCTCATCATGATGTATTACATGGCGGTAAGGATGTGGAAGCTGGAGGAGAGGGAAGAAAAGGGCGCGCCCGAGGCCCACGGACACCATTGAGGGTCCGGCAGGGAGGTGGCCTGTGGTGGCGGTTAAGAGGATCGGAGTGCTCACCGGCGGCGGGGATTGTCCGGGCCTGAACGCCGTGATCCGGGCCGTGGTCAAGACGGCCACGCGGGATTACGGGCTGGAGGTGCTCGGGTTCCTGGACGGCTTCCGGGGGCTGGTGGAAAACCGGTTCCGGGTGCTGGAGGAGTCCGACGTGCGCGGCATCCTCCCCCGGGGCGGTACCATCCTGGGCACCACGAACCGCGACAATCCCTTTCACTACCCGGTCGTGGAGGACGGCAGGAAGGTCTTCCGGGACGTGTCGGACCGGGTCGTCGCCAATCTGCGGGAAAACGCCGTGGACGCGCTGATCGTTATCGGCGGGGACGGCAGCCTCAAGATCGCGCTGGCCCTGTACGAAAAAGGAGTACCGGTGGTCGGGGTGCCCAAGACCATCGACAACGACCTGGGCGGCACGGACCGCACCTTCGGCTTCGACACCGCCCTCACCACGGCCACCGAGGCCATCGACAAACTGCACACCACGGCCGAGTCCCACCACCGGGTCATGGTGCTGGAGGTAATGGGCCGCTACGCCGGCTGGATTGCCCTGGAGGCCGGCCTGGCCGGCGGTGCGGACGTCATCCTCATTCCCGAGATTCCCTACCGCATGGAGCGGGTGTGCGACAAGATCCTGGAGCGCTGCGCCCAGGGTAAGCAGTTCAGCATCGTGGTGGTGGCCGAAGGGGCAAGGCCCGAGGGCGGCGAAATGGTGGTCCAGCGCCGGGTGGAGGACAGCTTCGAGCCGGTGCGCCTGGGCGGCATCGGCAACGTCGTGGGCCGGGAGATCGAGGAGCGCACGGGTATGGAGACCAGGGTGACCGTCCTGGGACACCTCCAGCGCGGGGGCAGCCCGACCCCCTTCGACCGCATCCTGGCCAGCCGCTTCGGCACCGCGGCGGTGGGCCTGGTGGTGCAGGGGACCTTCGGCCACATGGTCGCTTTGCGCACGCCGCGCATCGTGCCGGTGCCCATCGCCGAGGCGGTGGCGGTCCTGCGGCAGGTGCCCCCGGACCACGACCTGATCCGCTGCGCCCGCCACATCGGCATCTGCCTGGGTGACTGAAGAAGTGTGGTTGAGGGAAGGGGGCAAGAGCTTTGTTGCGTGTCGAAATTCCGGGGCGGGGGACCCTGGAACTGGAATACCTGGTGCTGGACTTCACGGGAACCCTGTCGCTGGACGGAAGGCTGCTGCCGGGCGTGAGGGAACGTCTGGAGGAACTGGCCCGGCACCTTAAGATTCACGTCCTCACGGCGGACACCTTCGGTACGGTCCGTGAGGCCTGCCGCGGCTTGCCGGCCGAGGTGCACCTCCTCGGCCAGCCCCTTGGGGCCCCGGAAAAGGAAGAGTTCATCCGTCGCCTGGGAACCGATAAGGTGGTGGCGGTGGGCAACGGGGTCAACGACACCCTGATGCTTCGGGAGGCCGCGCTGGGGATAATGATTCTCGGGCCGGAGGGCGCCGCGGTGCAGGCGGTCCAGGCGGCCGACGTGCTGGTACGGGACATCCTGGACGGCCTCGACCTCCTGCTGCACCCCAAGCGCCTTATTGCCACCTTGCGGGGATGAGGGGTGGGTCCCGTGCTGAAAAACTATACCGAAGTGGCCGTGGCCGAAATGCTGCCCCGGGTTCTGGAAGAATACCGGAAGCAGAACCCGGGTGTTTGCGACTGCGAGCGCTGCCGGGAAGACATTATGGCCATCGCCCTCAATAGGTTGCCACCGCGTTACGTGGTAACGGATGAGGGCACCATATACACCAAGGTCATTTTCGATCAGATCGGAGGCCGCGCCGAGGTAACCGCCGCCATACTGCAGGGTATCAAGGTCGTGTCGGCGCATCCGCGCCATTAGGGGGACGTGCATTGCGCATCGGGGTTTTCAGCGACAGCTACCTGCCCTACACCAGCGGCCTGGTGCGGTCCGTCCAGCTCTTCGCCGAAGAACTCGGTGCGCAGGGCCACGAAGTTTACATTTTCGCGCCCCGCTACGCCAACTGCCACCGGGAAGAGCGGGTCTTCAGGTTCGCGTCGGTGCCCTCGCCCACCAATCCGGATTACTGGTTGGCCATTCCGCTCTCGTGGCGCCTGCCGCGCCTTTTGCGCCGGCTGGGGCTGGACGTGATCCACGTGCATTCGCCCTTTCTGCTGGGCCGGGCCGGGGCGTACTGGGCCCGGCGGCTCGGGATCCCCCTGGTTTTCACCTACCACACCCTCTACGAGCATTACGTGCACTACGTCCCCCTGGGCCGCCGCTGGACCAGGGTGCTGGCCCGGCACATGAGCGCCAAGTTTTGTAATGCTTGCGATCTGGTGCTGGCCCCGTCCGCCGCCGTGGCCGACTACCTGCGCTCCATCGGCGTGCGCGCGCCGGTGGAGGTGCTGCCCACGGGCATCCGCCTGGAGGAGTTTGCGGCGGCGGACCCCTCCTGGTTACGCGCGACTTTCGGCATCGGGCCCGAAGAAACCATTCTCCTTTGCGTCTGCCGCCTGGGACTGGAAAAGAACCTGGATTTCCTGCTCCTGGCCTTTCGTGAGATAGCGGCCGTCCGCCCGGAAACGCGCCTTGTGATGGTGGGGGGCGGGCCGGCGGCGCCGGCCCTCAAACGGCTGGCACACGAACTCGGGTTGCAGGAGAAAGTGGTCTTTACCGGGTTCCTGCCCCGGGAAAAGGTGGTCTCCGCCTACCGGGGTGCGGACCTCTTCGTTTTCAGCTCGGTCACCGAAACCCAGGGCATTGTGGTGGCCGAGGCCAAGGCGGCCGGGCTGGCCGTGGTGGCGGTCAGGGCCTTCGGGGTGAGCGAGATGGTGACCGACGGTGTGGACGGCTTCCTCACGCCGCCGGACGTGGTCCGGTTTAGGGACCGCGTATTGCAGCTCCTCGACGACGGGGAACTGAGGCGGGCCATGGCGGCGCGGGGCCGCGAGGCGGTGGAAAGCCTCTCCATCACCAACTGCACCCGCAGGCTGGTGGCATGGTACGAGATGCTGCTCCGGGGGCGGGGAAGGCATGCTCTTTGATTTTCTGGTGCCAGCCCGGGTCCTCTTCGGTCCGGGCAGCGTGTACCGCCTCGGAGAGGAAGTGAGGCGTTGGGGAAGTAAGGTCCTGCTGGTCACGGGCCGTCGGGCCCTCAGGGAGTCGGGCGGGTTGGAACGGATCGAGGTCTCCCTACACACTGCAGGCGTGGAGTGGGTGCACTGGGACCGGGTGGACCCGGAACCGGAGCTTCAAACCGTAGAGGAGGCCCGGGCCGTGGCCAGAGAGGTTTCCCCGGCCGTGGTGGTGGGGGCCGGCGGCGGCTCGGTGCTGGACGTGGCCAAGGCCGCCGCAGGATTGTATTACGAGGAGGGCGCGGTGCGGGAGTACCTCGGTGGCCGGGAGATCACCCGGCCCGGGTTGCCCTGGATCGGGGTGGCCACCACGGCCGGCAGCGGCGCCGAGGTGACCATGAACGCGGTGCTGCGGGACGCCGAGGCCGGGCGCAAAGGAAGCCTGCGGCACCCCGGCTGGATGGCGGCCACGGCCATCGTGGACCCGGGCCTGACCTTTTCCATGCCGAAAGACGTGACGGCCCAGTCGGGGATGGACGCCCTGACCCACGCCCTGGAGGCCTACACCTCGCGCTGGTGTTACCCCCTCACGGAAGCCCTCGCCTTCGAGGGTTTCGTCCTCATCGCGCGCCACCTTTATACGGCCTACCGGCGGGGTCGCGACCGGGAGGCCAGGGAAAAGGTGGCCCTGGGTAGCCTGATGGCCGGAATGGCCTTGAACAACGCCCGTGCCGGCGCGGTGCACGGCCTGGCCCACGCCGTGGGGGCCCGCTACGGCCTGCCCCACGGGCTGGTGTGCGGCGTGCTGCTGCCCTACGTGATGGAGTTTAACCGGCCGCTGGTGGAGGAGAAGTACGCCCGCATCGCCTACACGCTGGGTTTGGTGCCCCTGGGTGAGCCCACGGAGGAGGCGGCCCGGCGGACGGTGGCTTTTGTGGCGCGGCTCCGGGAAAAGCTGGGGATGCCCGACAAACTGGGTCTTTGCGGCCTGAAGCGGGTTGACATCCAGGACCTGGTGGAAGCGGCCCTACCGACGGCCTCGACCCAGGCCAACCCCAGGAAGGTGACCAAGGAGGATCTGGCACGCATCCTGGAGGCCAACCTGTAAGAAACTAAAACCTCCGGGACGAATCCCGGAGGAAAATCATTACCGCACTCTCATTACCTGATGTCCGAAGCCCAGTTCCACCCGCTGTTGTTGTCCCAGTTGTTGGCCGCGTCCCGGAAGCAGAAGTTGATTTCGTGATTTCCCCGCGCCGGCAGACTGATGGCAAAGGACCCGTCGGGCTCGCGCCGCATCTCCTGATCCGCAACGTTTTTCCAGCCGTCGAACCCGTAGTGGATGAAAACGCGGTCGGCTCCGCTTTTGGCCAGTAACCCGCTGTACCGGATGGTCATGGTTTCTCCGCGCAGGGGAGGAGAAGGAGTGACGTCCACCCGCTGGTCCAGATAGTGTTTGCCCTTGATAACGTACACCGTAATAACCTCCTGTGTCAAAAATTTCGGTTTTATGATCTCACCGGGGACCAAAAAAATAACCTGTAAATAAAGGCAGGTCAACCAGAATGATGGAATTATTGCCTTCGCTGCTGGCAATATTCCTCTTCATGCTTGTTTTTCTGGGCCTGACGGTGTTGTTCTTCTACGCCGGAATATACTGGTGGCCGCGCCTGCTGCGGCTCGGGCGGCCCATTGAGCGGGTAGACGAAGGGTTGCTTCTCGCCGAGCTGGAGCGCGTCGCCGACCATCTGCGCCGCCTGGAGGCCACCGTGGAACGGATGGCCCGGGACCTGGAAGAGCTCAAAGGGGCCGGGCAGCGGCCCCTCTACTAGTAAAAGGGATGGTAGCCGGTGGAGCGTTCCTCGACCCTTTGGATCACACGGTCGATCTCGATCCGGAACACACCCGCCGTGAGGGCGATAAAGGCGAAAATGAGCAGGCCGATACCGAGGGCAAACACGTTGGACACTTGGTACGCACCTCCCGATGAGCGCCGTACGGGTATCTCATATTACTCTAGCACGCCCGTACGGAATCGTCAATCGGTAACGGTTTGCGGGCCAGTATCAAAAGGGGAGGGGTTGCTCGATGCTCAAGTACAAAGTGGTGGCCACGGTGGTCGAGATCCGGGGCGAAGGCCGCTGCTCCTACGGCCACAAGGTGGGTGATACCTTTGAGTTTTCGGAGTTCACGCCCGGAGGGCTCTGCCGTTTTGCCTACGACAGCCTGCACGCGGCGGTGGCGACCCTGCTTTACGGCGGGCGCTTCCCCTGGGCCGGCGAGGACGAGCCCACGCGCTGGGCCTGCCCGGATCCGGACCGCCCGGTGATCTTCGAACTGCGGCGGGTTCCCCTTTAGTACACCGCCGCAGAGAAAGCTATCCATTAGGCCGGCGTGTGTCGATAGCGAGCGACTTGCGAGAGCGCCGGTAACAGCGCCCGGCGAGCGAAGGGTAACCGGCCTGCGGCGCGAAACGCGCGTTCAACGGGTATAGGCAGCGCCGTGGTTACAGCCACGCAAACGGCGCTATTTCGCGATTACGCTCTAAGCTCAGCATTTGCAGCGCCGCTTAGGCCGGTCCGCAGCGAGCCGTGGCGCACATCTTACGCGAAGCACTGGAGCGAGCGGGACACACGCCGGCCAAAAAACGGATAGAGATTTATGTGGCGGTGTA
>Ga0272449_1005048_pt1 | contig 10472 bp, 9 predicted proteins | sample YNPCB0241_FD_198679 | JGI IMG/M metagenome (GOLD analysis project Ga0272449, IMG submission 198679) | Hot spring sediment microbial communities from Yellowstone National Park, WY, United States - YNP-CB-024-1 | ecosystem: Environmental > Aquatic > Thermal springs > Hot (42-90C) > Sediment...
TGCAGAAGCTTTGCAAGTAACACTTAAAAAATTAGATGCTGTTTTGGAGACTCCACCATATAATTATGTCCTTCATACTTCTCCTTTCTTCGATGAAGTTAATGAATATTATCATTGGCATATTGAAATCATCCCTAAACTCATAAAAACAGCAGGCTTTGAATGGGGTTCAGGATTTTTTATAAATCCTACACCTCCAGAGGAAGCTACAAAGTTTCTTAAGGAGGCTAAAATATGAGAGTTGCTTTAGTATCTGCTGAATCTGTCCCTTTTTCAAAAACAGGAGGATTAGGTGATGTTGTAGGTGCTTTATTTAAAGAATTTATTAAAGGTGGTATAGATATTACCCTTTTCTTGCCTTTCTTTAGAATAACTAAAAATAATTTTTATGATAAAGTGGTTGATTCAGGATTAGTATATGGTGTCCCATTAGGAACATCTACAAAATTTGGGGGTCTTCGGTCTGCAAGGGTTTCAATAGACAGTGATGATAATTTAATTTTGAATCCAGAAAAATATGGAAATATTTTTTTCATTGAACATAACGATTTTTTTGACCGCGATGAGCTATATGGAACGAATTTTGGTGAATATCTTGATAATGCCGAAAGATTTGTGTTTTTTTCAAGAGCTGTTTTGGAGATATGTAAAGCATTGGATTTAAATTTTGACATAATCCATTGCCATGACTGGCATACTGCATTGATTCCACTTTATTTAAAATCAATATATAGGGAAGGAAAATGTTTTGAAAAAACAAAGACAATTTTAACTATACACAATTTAGGTTATCAGGGTGTATTTCCAAAGGAAAAACTAAACATTACAGGTTTTGGTTGGGAGATGTTTCATATAGATTGTTTAGAATTTTATGGGATGGTTAATTTTTTGAAAGGTGGTTTATTTAGTGCTGATTATATAACTACTGTTAGCCCCAGATATGCAAAAGAGATCCAAACACCTGAGTTTGGTTTTGGATTGGATGGGGTTTTAAGAAAAAGAAAGGATAGACTTATCGGTATACTGAATGGAATTGACTATGAAATATGGAATCCCGCAAAGGATAGATTTATATCTTATAATTACGATGTAAAAAGTTTTCACTTGAAAATAAAGAACAAAGAAGAGTTAATAAAAATAACAAAACTTGACTGTGATATTAATAACCCTATTTTTACTTTTATTGGTAGAATGGTTCAACAAAAAGGTATTGATATTTTAGTTCAAGCAATCCCAAAACTTATAGATAAAGGAGCAAGATTTATATTAATAGGAACAGGAGAACATTATTATGAAAAGATGGTAAAACAGTTAGAAAAAAATTATCCTGGGAGGGTTTTCATACATATAGGTTTTGATGAAGAGTTAGCCCATAAAATTTATGCAGGAGCAGATGGAATTGTCATGCCTTCAAAATACGAGCCCTGTGGGTTGAGTCAATTAATTGCAATGAGATATGGAACAATTCCAATCAGTAGAAGGGTAGGGGGGTTAGAAGATACCGTTGAAGACGGAATAACAGGTTTTCTTTTTGATGAATTTACTCCAGAAGCAATTGAATGTGCAATAAAAAGATTTATAGATGTCTACTACGACAAAAATAGACTGAATAAGATGATTTTTTCTGCAATGAGCAAGGATTTTTCATGGTCAAAGGCAGTAAAAGATTATATTAAACTTTATAGGGAAATAATTCAAATATGAGAGAAAGAAAAGCATTATTTGAACTCTTAGCACTCCTTGAAATCTCCGATGACACTGATATACTTCTTGAAAGATTAATATATCATGTTGCGGAATTTATGAATGCCCAAGCATCGGTTTTAAGGCTAATACAGAATGGAAAACTTAAGGTTGTAGCATCTTATAATCTTCAGACATGGAAAGATGAAATAGGGATTGATGATGGTCCTTGTGGCAAAGTTATGAAAGAAGGTAAAGTTCTAATTTTAAATAAACAGGAATTAGATGGTGAAGTTTTAGATATTCCAGCATACTCCGCAATATGCATTCCTCTAAAAATTACTAAAAAAATTAAAGAAGATGATACTAAATCAGAAGGAATAGAACGGGAAATTATAGGGACAATTCTTGTTTATAATAAGTTGGACTCAGAAGAAGGGTTGGGTGAATTTACAGATGAAGACATAAGTATTGGTGAACTTTTTTCTTCGATTGCTTCTCTAATTATTTTAAAATCTCTACAATTTAAGGAAACAAAAGAGTTAAAAAATTACTTAGAAAGCCTTATTGAGAGTTCTGCCGATGCTATTGTTGCTACTGATTTAAATAATATTGTAACTGCTTGGAATAAGGGCGCTGAGGAGATTTTTGGTTTTAAAAAGGAAGAAGTCATAGGAAGGCCTTTGCCTGTTATTCCAGATTTTTTAATAGAAGTAGAAAAATTTTATATTGAAAAGGTAAAACAAGGAGAAATACTTAAAGAAATAGAATCTGTAAGGATAACAAAGGATAATAGACTCATAGAAGTTAGCCTTACCCTTTCTCCAATAAAAAATGTTTTTGGTGAAATTGTTGGTGTCAGTAGAATTGCAAGGGATATAACGGAAAAAAAGAAGCTTGAAAGAGAACTTATTAGAAGAAATGAAGAATTGACAAAAATTCTATTTGTTAGTTCCGTTGTAAGAAGTACTTTGTCTTTAAATAAGCTTTTGCGTATGATTTTAACAGTAATCACAATGGGTGAAGGATTAGGTTTTAATAGAGCAGTTCTTTTCTTAGTAGATGAAGAAGAAAATTCTATAAAAGGGAAGATGGCTGTTGGTCCATCAAGTTATGAAGAAGCTTGGCAAATCTGGTCAAGTCTTTCAAAGGAGAAAAAAACCCTCTATGAAGTATTAGAAGATTTAAGTAAGAAAGATTTTGAGGAAGACTCCTTTTTTGATCGTCTTTGCAGGCACCTTTCAATTCCTCTTAACAGTAACTATCCAATTACCCGAGCTGTGAAAGAAAAAAAAGTTTTTAATATAAAGGATGTCCATAAGGATGAATCTGACCCACTAATAATTCAACAACTTGGAAGTCACGCCTATGCTATTGTCCCTTTAATCTCTAAAGATAAAGCGATCGGTGTTATATGGGTTGACAATCTTTACACAAGAAAACCTATAACTGAACAGGACATAAACTTTCTTAAAGGTTTTGCAGATCAGGTAGCAGGAGCTATTGAAAATGCATGGATTTTTGAAAAAGTTGAACAGGCTGAAAAAGAACTTGAGATGCTATTTAACTCAATAACTGATTTACTTTATTATACAGACGAATTTTATACAATAAAAAAGGTTAACAGAGCTTTTCTTAATAAGATTGGCAAAGAAGAACGAGATATAATAAATAAAAAGTGTTTTCAAATTGTCCATAAAGAAGATACTCCTCTAAAAAGTTGTCCACATAGGCAAGCTATAGAGACTAAGAAAGCAAAAATTGGGGAAATAGAAGAAAATTATTTAGATGGTATTTATCTTGTTTCAAGCTCCCCAATATTTGATAAAGATGGAAATTTAAAGGGAACCATAAATTTAGCAAGAGATATTACAGAAATAAGAAGTCTACGAGAGAAAATTGCTTCAATGGAAAAGATGGCTGCTTTGGGTGAGATGGCAGCAAAGGTTGCTCATGAAATAAGGAATCCTTTACTTGCCATAGGTGGGTTTGCCAAAAGACTAAATAAAGAGCTTAAAGAAGAAAAATTAAAAGAATATGTTAAGGTAATTGTAGATGAAACACGAAGACTTGAAAAAATATTGAACGAAATTCTCAGCTTTGTAAAACCTCAAGCATTAACCAAAGAACCTTTTAGCATAAAAAATCTTGTAAATGACATGATTAATTTAACTGAATCAACTTTGAAAGAAAATAATAACAGATTTATTATTGAAATACAAGAAGATTTTATAGTTTTGGGAAGTTATGATAAACTCAAAGAAGTTTTGCTTAATTTAATTTCTAATGCAAATGAAGCTACAAAAAATGGAAGCATAACATTAAGAATTAAAAATCCAGAAGAAAATATGAAGGGAGAACTCTTGAACGGAGATTTCTTTGTAATAGAAGTGGAAGATACGGGCATAGGGATTTCAAAGGAAAATCTTAAAAGGATTTTTGATCCCTTTTTTACAACTAAAATAACAGGTACGGGGCTTGGACTATCTATTTCAAAGAAAATTATTGAGGAACATGGTGGTATAATTAAAGTAGAAAGTGAACTAAATAGAGGGTCAATTTTTAGAATTTATTTACCAATTTATAAAGAGGGAGGTAAAAGTAATGAAAATAATGGTAGTTGATGATGAAAAAAACATTCTAATGCTCTATAAGTCTGAATTGGAAGATGAAGGATACGAAATAGTGACAGCTAATTCAGGGAAAGAAGCCTTAGAACTTTTTGATAAAGAAAAACCAGATTTAGTTACTCTTGATATAATGATGCCTGATATTGATGGGATTCAAGTTTTAAGACAACTGAAACAAAAAAATCCAAATGTACCGGTAATTATGCTTACAGCCTATGATTACAGAGATGATTTTTCTGTTTGGGCATCAGATGCCTATGTAGTTAAATCATCTGATTTAGGACCATTAAAAGAAACAATTAAACAAATCGCAGAAAAATTTGGAATAAAATGATTAAGTTTGCTCTTTCTATTTTTTTTATTTTAATATTTCCTTTTATGGCACTTTGCAAGATAACAGAAGAAACATTAAAAAATGGTCTAAAAATAATTGTAATTGAAGATCATTCTTCTTCAGTATCTACATTTCAGGTTTGGTATAGAGTTGGAGCAATCGATGAACCAGAGGGAAAATCTGGTATCAGTCATCTTCTTGAACATTTAATGTTTAGGGGAAGCAAAAATTATCCTAATAATGTTTTTTCAAAGATTATTCAATCTCAAGGTGGAATTGATAATGCTTTTACAACAAAGGATTATACTGTATATTACCAAAAAATTTCGCCATCTAAAATTCAAACTTCTATTGATCTTGAATCAGACAGAATGGCTCATTTACTTTTAAAATCTGAGGATTTTGAACTTGAGAAGAAAATTGTTCTTGAAGAAAGAAGGCAAAGATATGAAGATGATCCTGAAAACCTGATAATTGAAGAGGTTATTAGCACTGCCTTTAAAAACCATCCCTACCGCAAACCAGTAATAGGTTGGACAGAAGATATCCAATCAATTACTCTTGAGGATATTAAAAATTATTATCAAAGTTATTACTGCCCAAACAATTCTTTTATAATTGTTGCTGGAGATATAAAAAAAGATGAAATTTTAGAAAAAATTAGAATTCAATTTGAAAATATTCCTGAATGTAAAACTCTTCCATTAAGAAAAAAACTTTATGAACCTAAGCAACATGGAGAAAGAAGGATTATATTAAAAAAACAAACTCATCTACCCATGCTTGTTATGGCATATAAAGTTCCAGCCTATCCTGATAAGGATAGTCTTGCCCTTGAAATATTAAGTACCATAATGGGAGAAGGAAAAAGTTCAAGGCTTTATAGAAAGCTTGTCAATGAGAAAGCTTTAGTTGTTGACATTTCATCAAGTAATTCACCATTAAGTAGAGATGGATTTTTATTTTTTATTATTGCTGCGATAAAGGATATTGAAAAGGTTGATGAAGTTGAAAAAATTATAAAAGAAGAAATAGAAAAGATAAAAAATGAATTGCCCGATGAAAAGGAAATACAGAAAGCTAAAAATCAGGTAGAGGCATCCTTTCTATTTAGCCAAGATTCTGTATTTGGACACGCCCTTTTTATAGGTCGATTTGAAATTCTTGGTAGTTGGAAAATGATTGATTTATATAGGAAAGAAATAATGGAAATTACTGGTGCTGATTTGCAAAGAGTAGCAAAAAAATATTTAATTTTCGATAATATGACAGTTGGCGTTTTGCTACCAAAATGAAAAGAAAAATTTTTTATATATTTTTATTTCTATTTTCTTGTTTTAATTATTCAATAGCAGGAGCAATTAATATGGAATTTAAAACAATAAAACTAAATAACGGAGCAACAGTAAAGTACTTATATAGAGATAATATCCCTATAGTTTATTTATCTGTGCTTATTCCAGCCTCTCCTTTAGATGAAGAAAAGCCTTCTCAAGCCTATTTAACTGCCCATTTGCTAACCCACGGAACGAAAAATTTATCAGCAAGAGAAATTGAAGATAAAATAGATTTTTTCGCTCTTTCAATAGAAAAAAAAGTTCACTATGATTATACCTTACTGACTCTTTCTACAACTAAAAGGTATTTAAGTGAAGGATTAGAGCTATTTTTTGAAATACTCAAAACACCTACATTCCCTGAAGAAGAATTTAAAAAAGAAGTTTCCATCCTTGAAAAATCACTAAAACAAATGGAAGAGGATCCCTCATATATAGCTCATAAAAACTTCCTTAAAAAACTCTTTGGAGAACATCCTTATGGAAGACCAATAGAAGGAGAGCCTGAAAAACTCAAAGATTTAACAAGGCAGGATATAGTGAAATTTTATGAAAAATTTTACAAACCTAACAGAATGATTTTTTCCTTTGTTGGAGACATTGATGAAAAAGAATTAAAGGATAAAATTGAAAAATATATTCTTCCCTGGCAAGGTGAAATTTATGATAGACAGATAGTCCCACCTGTTTTTCAAAAAAGAGATAAACCTTTAGAATTGAAAATAAATAGAAAAGATTTAACACAATCAACAATTGTTTTAGGTTTTGAGGGAATATCAAGAAAAGACCCCGATTTTTTTGCTACATCTTTAATGAATTATGTTCTTGGAGGTGGCGGACTTACATCTCGATTGGCAAAAAAAGTTAGAGAAGAAAAGGGACTTGCTTATTCAATATATAGCACATTCACACCCTATTTATTAAATGGAGCCTTCTATATTGAAGTTAAAACAAAAGCTGAAAACACAGATAATGTTGTTAAAATGGTAACAGAAGAACTAAAAAATATGGTAAACAAAGGATTAACTGAAGAAGAACTTAAAGAAGCAAAGGCTTTTTTGGTAGGTAGTTTCCCATTAAGAATTGATACAATGAAAAAAATAAATGAATTTTTACCTCTTATGGATTTTTATCAATTGGGAGACGATTACATTAAAAGATATCCAGAATATATTGAAAAAGTTAGCATAGAAGATATAAAAAGAGTATCAGAGAGAATTATTAATTACAAGAGTTTTATCTTAAGTGTTGTAGGACCAACTAATTAATTTTAAATTCATTATCTTCCTCCACAGGTTGAGAGGCTTCAATAAGAAGGACAGGAATATCATCTTTTACAGGATAATAAACCTTGCATGTTTTACATAAAAGTATATTTTTTTCTTCTTCATAAATTAAATCACCTTTACATTTAGGACACACAATAATTTCAAGAAGTTCCTTTTCAAGAGGCATTTATAATCCTTCTTAATCTTTTAAGTGTTTTTTCCTTCCCTACAATTTCTAATACTTCGTAAATCCCAGGACTTACTGTGCTTCCTGTGATCACCACTCGTATGGGTTGAGCAATCTGAGCAAGTTTTAATCCTCTTTCATTTACCATGTCCATAAATATCTTTTCAATTTTATCCTGAGTAAAATCATTAAGTTGAGCAAGTTTTTCAGTTATTTCTTTAATTATCGGTATAGTCTCTGTATTTATATATTTTTCCCTTGCCTTTGGCTCAATATCGACATAATCAAGAAGATAATATCTCATTGCATGGGCAAGCTCTTTAAGAGTTCTGCATCTCTCTTTAAGGGATTTGATAGCCTTACATGCCCATTTCAAGTCAATTGAATCCCCTTCATTTAGATAACATTCCTTTATTAGAAAGGGTTTTACCAATTCATAAAGTTTATCCTCTGGAGTCAATTTAATATATTCACTATTTAACCAAAGCAGTTTCTCAGAATCAAAAACCGCATTAGCTTTGCCTACCTGTTCTAAATTAAAATATTTAATTAATTCCTCTCTTGTAAAAATCTCCTGATCTCCATGAGACCATCCAAGACGGACAAGATAGTTAACTACAGCATCAGAAAGATATCCTTCATCTCTGTATGCAAGAACACTTGTAGCACCATGTCTTTTACTTAAACGTGATCTGTCTTTTCCAAGAATCATTGGAATATGAGCAAAATTTGGAGGATTCATCCCTAAAGCATGATAAATATGAATCTGTTTTGGAGTGTTATTTAGGTGGTCTTCGCCTCTTATTACATGGGATATTTCCATTTCATAATCATCAACAACAACACAAAAATTATATGTTGGTGTGCCATCACTTCTTAGGATTACAAGATCTTCAAGTTCACTATTTTTAAAAGTTACATGACCTTTTACAAGATCATGAACTACTGTTTCACCTTCAACAGGCATTTTAAAACGAATTGCAAAGGGTTTATCTAAAATTTCTCTTATTTCTCTACATCTACGGTCATATCTTGGTGGCTTTCCCTCTTTCATTGCTTTCTGCCTTCTTTCTTCCAGCTCCTCAGGGGTGCAATAGCATCGATAGGCTTTACCTTCTTCAAGAAGTTTATAGGCGTATTTTTGATAAATTTCTGTTCTATCTGTTTGTCTGAAGGGACCTTCATCCCAGTCAAGTCCAAGCCACTTCATTGCTTCAATAATTGATTCAATATACTCCTCTGTAGAACGTGATCTGTCAGTATCTTCAATCCTTAAAATAAATTTTCCATTGTGATGTCTTGCAAAAAGCCAGTTAAAAAGCGCGGTTCTTGCTCCTCCAATATGAAGATGTCCTGTTGGGCTCGGTGCAAATCTAACCCTTACCACTTCTCCTCCTTTATAATCTTATTGGAATTCCTTTTTGCTTTAAAAACTCTTTTGCTTCCCTTATTGAGTATTCCCTGAAATGAAATATTGAAGCTGCCAGAGCTGCATCTGCCTTTGCATAGGCAAAGGCTTCATAAAGATGTTCCAGCGTTCCTGCTCCACCAGAAGCAATAACTGGAATTGTTACAGCCTCTGCAATAGTTCTTGTAAGCTCTATATCATAACCTTCCTTTGTTCCATCTCTGTCCATGCTTGTAAGAAGAATCTCTCCAGCACCGAATTCTTCCATCTTTTTAGCCCACTGAATTGCATCTATTGGTCTCATAAGTCTTCCACCATGAGTTGAAAGAACAAACCTTGAATTTTCATTATAAAGAACATCTTTCAGTTCAGAATCATCAAACCACTGTTCAGGTGGATAGGATTTAGGAGCAAAGGTTTTATCAACCCTTTTTGCATCAATTGCAATTACTATACATTGTGAACCGAATCTTGTTGATGCTTTTTGAATAAAGTAAGGGTCCTTTACAGCAGTTGTGTTTATGGATACCTTGTCAGCGCCTGCATTAAGCAGATCTCTTATGTCATCAAGGCTTTTTATGCCTCCTCCGACTGTAAGTGGCATGAATACAACTGAAGCAGTTCTTTCAACAACATCAATTATAATCTTTCTTTTTTCATGGGATGCTGTAACATCAAGAAAAACAAGCTCATCAGCTTCTTCTTCATCATAATAAAGGGCATTTTCAACAGGATCTCCTGCATCTCTTAGGTTGAGAAAATTAACACCCTTTACAACCCTTCCATCCTTTACATCAAGACAAGGTATTATGCGTTTTGCCAACATAGCTCAATAGCCTCGCTAAACTTTAATGTTCCTTCATAGAGGGCTTTTCCTACGATAACACCCCAAAGATTTGGGATTTTTGAAAGCTTTTTAATATCATCAATTGATGAAACTCCGCCTGAGGCAATGACAGGAATTGTGAGCCTTTCAACAAGTGCTTTTGTTGCTTCAATATTTGGTCCTGTAAGCATTCCATCTCTTGAAATGTCAGTATAAATAATTCCCCATACTCCATGCTCCTGCATTCCTTGAGCAAGTTCAGTTGCCTTGATTTTTGTAAGTTCAACCCATCCTTTTACTGCTACATAACCATCACGGGCATCAATTCCAGCAATTATTTTTCCTGGAAATTTTTTGCATATATCTTTTACAAAATCAGGAGCTTCTACTGCAACAGTACCGAGTATAACTCTGTCGATTCCGCAATCAAGAAGGATTCTCACATCTTCTTCTGTTCTGATACCTCCTCCCACTTCTATTTCTCCCTTAAAGGCATTTCTAATTTTCTTAATAGATGAAAGATTTTGTATTTTTCCACTGAACGCTCCATCAAGATCAACTACATGTAAAACCTTTGCTCCTTCATTTTGCCACTTTAATGCAGCATCCTGAGGGTTGTTATAATAAACAGTGACTTCGCTAAATTTACCCTGCCGAAGTCTTACACATTTACCATCTTTAAGGTCAATTGCTGGAATTATATGCATTTTTTAGTATAACATATTCAAATGGATGAGCTTGAAAAGGAGTTCGTAATTGATTTTTTCACAAAAAGACTTATTCATTTTAAGGATTCTCC
>Ga0272449_1005050_pt1 | contig 10471 bp, 9 predicted proteins | sample YNPCB0241_FD_198679 | JGI IMG/M metagenome (GOLD analysis project Ga0272449, IMG submission 198679) | Hot spring sediment microbial communities from Yellowstone National Park, WY, United States - YNP-CB-024-1 | ecosystem: Environmental > Aquatic > Thermal springs > Hot (42-90C) > Sediment...
AAGAAGTGCCTGGGGTGGTGGCAGCTAATGTCAACCTGGCTTCAGAAACGGCCGTGGTGGAGTATGAGGATGGTACCGGGCTTGCCGAGCTGTGTCGGGCGGTGGCCCGAGCCGGCTATGAGATGGGGGCTGAGGTGGGGGTTGAGGGTCTCGGACTTGCTAGCACCGGCGAGGTAGAAAGGCTCAAAGTCAAATTAATTGTGGCGCTCGTGCTGGCTGCCTCAGTGATGGCTTTGAGCATGGCGTTCGATTTCCCAGGTAAGCGATATCTCCTCTGGTTACTGGCGACACCGGTTCAGTTCTGGGCGGGTTGGGAGTTCTACCGCGGTGCCTGGGGTGCGCTTAAGCACCGCACCGCTGATATGAACACCCTTATCGCTGTGGGCACCTCGGCGGCCTACTTTTATAGCGCGGTAGCAGTCGTTTCCCCTCAGCTATTTTCGGGGGCTAAAGCAGTGGCTGACGTCTATTTTGATACTTCGTCCATGATAATAGCCCTGGTCTTGCTGGGGCGTTTTCTGGAAGCGGGAGCCAAGGGACGGACATCTGAGGCAATCAAAAAACTTGTTAGTCTCAGGCCGGACAGAGCAACAGTGCTTCGAGACGGTGTGGAGGCTGAAGTGTTGGTCGAGGAATTAAAGGTCGGGGATATCGTGGTGGTGCGCCCCGGTGAGAGGATACCGGTGGATGGGGTGGTGAGGCTGGGACATTCTGCAGTGGACGAATCGATGATAACCGGGGAGAGCCTGCCGGTGGAGAAGAAGGTAGGAGATGCTGTTATCGGCGGCACCATCAACCTCACCGGCACCTTTCGGTTTGAGGCCACAAGGGTGGGCAAGGACACTATGCTTGCCCGCATCATCAAGATGGTCGAGGAGGCGCAGGGAAGCAAGGCGCCAGTGCAGCGCCTGGCGGATGTCATCGCCAGCTATTTCGTGCCCGTGGTGGTAGGAATAGCTGTCATCACCTTTGTCGTCTGGTATTTCCTCGGTCCAGCGCCAGCCATGACGCATGCACTGCTCAATTTCGTTGCAGTGCTTATCATCGCCTGCCCCTGTGCCTTGGGCCTGGCCACGCCCACCGCTATCATTGTGGGTACGGGCAAGGGCGCTGAAAACGGCGTCCTCATCCGCAGTGGAGAGGCGCTCGAGATAATGGGGAAAGTGGACTGCGTGCTACTGGACAAGACGGGCACACTGACTACGGGCAAGCCCGTTGTTACAGACATAGAGCCGTTATCCCCTTTCAGCAGCGATGAAGTACTGCGGCTGGCGGCTTCTGTCGAGCACAACTCGGAGCACCCCCTGGCAAGGGCTATTGTGCGCCGTGCTCTGGAAAAGGGGTTGCCGCTGTTGCAGACATCGGCCTTCAACGCCATGCCGGGGTACGGTGTTGAAGCCATGGTGGGAAAGGGAAGGATTTCGCTGGGGAATATCAACCTCATGCAGCTCAGAAAGCTTTCCCTGGACGGCATCTTGCCTGTGGCGCAGCGCCTCTGGGAGCAGGGCAAGACAGTGCTGTTTCTGGCTGTGGGCGGCAAGATTGGCGGACTTATCGCCCTCGCTGATACCCTGAAGCCGGAAGCTAAACAGGTTATTGATGCTTTGCACGGTATGGGGATTGAGGTGGCGATGCTTACCGGTGACAATGAGCGCACTGCCAGAGCGATAGCTCGTGAGGCTGGTATAGACCGGGTGCTGGCTGAAGTGTTACCCGAGAACAAAGCCCTGGAGGTGTTGCGGTTGCGGAGGGAGGGAAAAGTGGTGGCGATGGTGGGCGATGGCATCAACGATGCCCCGGCACTGGCTCAAGCGAATGTGGGCATCGCTATTGGCACTGGGACAGACATTGCCATGGAGGCCGGGGACGTTGTGCTGGCGGGGGGTGACCTCCGTGGCATCGTCACAGCAATATCCTTGAGCAGACGCACCATGCGTACTGTCAGACAGAACCTGTTTTGGGCGTTTGCCTATAACACAATGCTCATACCCGTAGCAGCGGGGGTACTTTACCCGGTTTTTTCCGTTAATGGTGTACCTCCAGCACTGCGGTTCGCTTTGGGTGAATATGGTTTCTTGAATCCGGTGCTAGCGGCGGCAGCGATGGCTGCCAGCTCCATAACGGTGGTGTTAAACTCATTGCGTTTGAAAGGTTTCAGGCCAGAGAGATTGGAAATGACCGAGAAAGGGGGTGAAAGAATGGCTACTGACCCGGTATGCAAGATGGAGGTGAAGGAGTCGGAAGCGGCAGCGACATCCGAATATAAAGGCAAGAAATACTACTTCTGTGCCCTTGCCTGTAAGAAGGCTTTCGACCAGAACCCGGAGAAATATGTTACCTCCGATATGCCAACTGAAATGCCGAGGCGAAGGTGAGGCGTATAGGTACCTGGATAGCCGTGAGCTATCTAAAGATTAGCTCAAGAAAGGAGTAGTGTAATGGACAAAGAGAAGGTTATTGCTTTACTGAACCAGGACCTTGAGGGTGAGCATGGCGCCATTATCCAGTATCTGCTCCACGCTTATTCAATGGGTGAGGGGGAGTTAGCCTGTGAAATCGAGGCTATAGCCAGAGAGGAGATGAGGCACTTCGACTGGCTGGCTGAGACCATAGTGGAGCTCGGCGGCAAGCCCAGCTTAAAGCGGGGTAAGGTGCGCATGGAGGGGAAGACGGTGAGCGATTGGATGGGACAGGACGTGCTCCTCGAGGAAGATGCTATAGCTATGTACAAGGAGCACATCAAAGCTATCGATGACCCCAAGATAAAAAGACTGCTTGAGCGCATCCTTTCTGACGAAGAGTCCCACCGTGGCGACTTCCAGCACTTCGTAGACAAGGCGAAAAAGGAGGGGCTCAAGGATATCAGGGGGGAGCGAAATGACAAGGTAGCCCAGGTGCTTGACTGGGGCATCGAACACGAGTACACCGTGATACTCCAGTACCTGTTCCACTCCTATATGGCTAAAAATGAAGACATGAAGAAGCAGATGGAAGACCAGGCAATCAACGAGATGCAGCACCTGGGCTGGCTGGCTGAAGAGCTGGTGGGTGGGGGTGGCAGCCCCCGCATCGAACATACCCAGGTAGACCAGTCCACGAAGCCGGCGGATATGCTCAGGGCTGATATTGAGATCGAGAAGAAAGTGGCTGCAGAGTACGATAGGGCGGCCAAAGAGATAGCTGACGAGAAACTCAAGAAGTTGCTGCTGCGCATCAGGGACCACGAAATTTACCACACCGACGTGTTCAGCGACCTACTTAAAGAGGTGGAAAAGTAATAGAGTTCTTTTTGTCTGGGCTGTGGCGCAGTAATTAATCAATTTTAAGGAGGTAACAATGGCGAAGGTTACAGCTGTGGGACAGGTCTTCAAATGTAATATCTGTGGCAATGTAGTTGAGGTGAAGACGGTTGGTGGTGGGGAGCTAATATGTTGTGGCCAGCCAATGGAACTTCAAAAGTAAAGTTAGTGGAGGTGAAGTATGGCTTATCAAGCTAAGGACTACAGCAAACTTATCGGCATGGAAGGTTTCAGTGAAACACTGCTAAGAAACCACTTTACTCTATACCAGGGCTATGTAACCAACACCAACAAGCTGATGGATGCTCTGTCTGCGATGCTCAAAGAGGGTAAGCAGGGGACGCCGGAATATGCCGAGCTGAAGCGCCGGCTGGGCTGGGAGTTCAATGGCATGAGGCTACATGAGTACTACTTCGAGAACCTTGGTGGCAAGAGTGCCCTAGAAAGGTCGGGAAAGCTTGCCCGTAAGCTTAGCGAAGATTTCGGCAGCTATGAGGACTGGGAGAAGGACTTCAAAGCCAGTGGGACAATGCGTGGCATCGGTTGGGTGGTGCTCTATCAGGACAATCTTACCGGCAAGCTGTTCAACCAGTGGATAAACGAGCATGATGTCGGGCATCCGGCGGGCTGCATACCGATATTGGTGCTGGACGTCTTTGAACACGCTTTTATGGTCGATTACGGACTCAAGCGGGCTGACTACATCGAGGCCTTTTTCCGCAATATCGATTGGGGCACGGTGGAGAGCAGACTGACATAGTTCTGGGAAGGTTGAAAATGGGCAAATTCGTACTGGTAGGTGTGGTTAATGATTTTCCTGAAGGGGTGATGAGGGAAGTCAAGGCAGACGACAGGGAGGTGCTTATGGTCAGATCTGGTGGCAAGTTCTATGCGGCCGCTGCCCGCTGTCCACACATGGGTGGCAGGCTGGCGCAAGGTAAACTTGAAGGCACTGTGGTCACCTGCCCGTTGCATGGCTCCCAATTTGACCTCAGTGATGGGCATGTCGTCCGCTGGCTCAAAGGCACGGGAGCCCTTTCCGCCATAGGCAAAGCTATGAAGGGTCCTAGAGGACTACTCATCTACAACGTTAAGGTACAGGATGAGAAGGTTCTGGTGGAAATATGAACCGGCTCTGGGCAGCCGCTCAAAATGGCATAAAACATAGCATTGTGTCGGGGGTAACAATGTCACTAAGAGGAAAGCGCGTCGCCATCTTAGTCGAGCAGGACTTTGAGGACTCGGAGCTTATGGAGCCGCTTAAGGCAGTGAGGGAGGCTGGTGCACAGGTGTTCATCATCGGCAGCGGTTCCAGCACTACGTATAAGGGCAAAAGGGGTGGGGCTACGGTGAAGGCTGACCTACCTGCCGACAAAGTGAAGGCCGAGGACTTCGACGCCGTTATCATCCCCGGTGGTTATGCCCCGGACAAGATGCGGCTGTACCAGCCGATGATAGACCTGGTGAGGCAGGCTTATGAGCAAGGCAAAGTGATAGCTGCCATATGCCATGGGCCCCAACTTCTCATCTCCGCGGATATTGTGCGCGGAAAGCGGCTCACCTCCTGGCCATCGATTGTGGTGGACTTGAAGAATGCCGGAGCGGTATGGGTGGATGAGCCGTTGGTACGTGATGGCAACCTTATCACCGCGCGCAAACCGGCCGACTTGCCCCTGTTTAATAATGCTATTATCCAGGCCCTGGGTGGCAAGCCCTAGTTCTAAGAAAAGGTGGGTTCAAGCCTCCAGCCGGTAGCTGACGGTATCCAGAAACCAGCGGTTGTCTCTGAGTATCTTGTTCGTCTTCAGGAGCCTGATTTTTTCCTTAAAGATGGGGCCACCTATTACCAGGGTGTGATACTCGCCGTTCTCGCCGCAGAGGTCAATGTTCCTGCTTTTGAGATAGTCCATGAAGGCTGGCGACACCAGTTCACCAATCCATTCGGGACCGATGAGGTCTGCCTGAGCGCTGACCACCACGGCCTCAAAGCCACTATTGATAAAGGTGGTCAATACTTCCTCCGCGGACTTACCCCAGAGCGGCTCCAGGGCCTTTATGCCCAGTTCACCGCACACCCTTTCCACCCACTGCTTGTGTTCCTCTAGGTAAATATCGCCAAAGACCATGCCTTCTACACCTTCGGGGATGATACTTCTTACGGCTTCTTTAAACGCTGGCTCATAGTCGTCCCAGGACGTCTCCTGCTGCACTAGGGAGATGCGTAAGGAGTAGCTCTGCAGCTGGATGAGCCTGGATTCGGTACCATGAAAGTTGACCCTCTGGTATTCTCTGGAAATAAAGTTAACCAGATGCGATACTTGGAGCCCCTGCCGTATAGTCTCATAACAGGCAAGACAGCTATCCTTACCCCCGCTCCAGGAAACGATGTAACTCATCTGAAGCTAGCTCCGTGGCTGATGGTAGATTCTAGCTTTTTGTCGCCAGCGGTGTCCAGAGGTCTGGCTAATCGAAGCTGGGAAGCAGGGAGCACACCGATAACACTAAAAAGTGATTGCGTGTGAGATTGCTAGCCCACCACATTAACGGCATTCGCCCTGGAACTGCTATAATTCCATGCGGAGGCGCTTTAATACCAAGTCCCGGAGGGTCTAGATATGGAAAACAAAATCAAAGTGGGGGTGCTGGGAGCTACGGGGATGGTGGGGCAGAACTTTCTGGTACTGCTGAAGGACCACCCCTGGTTTGAGGTGGTCTATCTAGCTGCCTCGGCGAGCTCGGCAGGCAAAAAATATCGCGATGCCGTGGCGGGGCGCTGGCATATGCGGGAGGAGATTCCGGAAAAAGTGAGGGATATCGTGGTGGAGGATGCCAGTGACATCGATAAGGCCGTGGGCAAATGCAGTCTGGTCTTCTCGGCGGTGGAGATGGACAAGCAAGCGATCATCGAGATGGAGTCGAATTACGCTGCTAAAGGTTTTGCTGTGGTCTCCAATAACTCAGCCCATCGCAGCACCCCGGATGTGCCCATGGTCATTCCGGAGATAAATGCCGACCACCTTCAGATTATCCCTGACCAGCAGAAGAACCACGGTTGGAGCAAGGGATTTATCGTGGTCAAACCCAATTGCAGCATACAGAGCTACATGTTGCCCATTTATGCCCTTATGAAGGCGGGCTATGCTGTGGACAAGATGATTGTCACCACCCTGCAGGCGGTATCTGGCGCTGGTTACCCGGGCCCAGCTTCTATAGACATGATAGACAATATCATTCCTTACATATCGGGTGAGGAGGAGAAGTCCGAGGTCGAGCCCCAAAAAATATTCGGCAGGATAGAAAATGGCAGGTTTGTGCCTAACGAGAGCATCAAAATTTCGGCGCACTGCAACCGGGTGCCGGTGTGCGATGGTCACACTGCCTGCGTCAGCGTGCAATTCGCCGGCAAGAAACCGGAGATGGAGGAGATCATCTCTATCTGGCAGAACTTCACTGCCCTGCCACAGGAGCTGAAGCTGCCGTCGGCGCCTATCCCGCCGCTGGTCTACCGTGCTGAAGCGGACCGTCCCCAGCCGCAGAAGGACAGGAACACCGGCAGGGGGATGACGGTAACTGTGGGCAGGCTGCGCAGGTGCAATGTCTTCGATTACCGCTTTGTTGGTCTGCACCACAATACCATTAGGGGCGCTGCCGGCGGCGCCATCCTCATCGCCGAACTCCTCAAGGCGCAAGGGTTTATAAAGTAGGTATTGAATTTCGGGCCTGCGTGGAACCTATCAACTAAAAAGGAGTGACATGGACTACAGAAGAATGACCGCACCCTGTGGACTGGACTGCTTCAACTGCCCGGTATATCTGGCCAGGGACAACGAGAGGTTGAGGGCTGCTGTTGCCCGCACCCTGAATGTGCCAGTTGAGCAGGTTGTCTGCCGCGGCTGCCGGGAGGAAAACGGAACAATTGGCCTTCTAGGTATGACTGAGCCATGCAATGTTTACCGTTGTATTCAGAAAAAGGGGCTCGATTTCTGCTGCGATTGCCCCGATTTTCCCTGTGACCACCTCCATCCTTATGCTGACAAGGCGGCGGAAAGACCGCACAACACCAAAGTGTTCAATTTGTGCCTGATCAAGAAGATGGGGGTGGAGAAGTGGGCGGAGACAAAAGCCAGGAGTGTCAGGGATACTTATTTCAGGGGGCAGTTCAAGCTGTAAGGAAAAGAATGGAGGATTGACATTGAGAGAGATAACTGAGGGAGGTCCGCTGCTGGACAGCGAGGGCAATCTGATTGTCACCGGCTGGGCAAGGCAACCGCTGCTCGATGCCAACCTTGAAAATGTGAACATATATCCGCTTAAGCTGTTGCAGCCGCTACGGATAAAGCGCTGGCAGTATTACGGCATCACCATGCCGACTCACTTCTTCTCTTTTACCATCAGCCATGTCGGCTATCTGGCATCTGTCTTTGCGTATGTAGTGGATTTTGTTGCCAGAAAGTGCCAGGAGGAGACGCTGACCGTGCCCTTCGGCAGTGGTGTGGTATTAGCGCGCAGCAGCACATCCGGCAGTTGCCACTACTGCACGGGCAGGCTGCACCTGGACTTCTACATCAGGAGCGATAATCTGCGGGTGCTGGATGTAAACTGGCCTAAGTTTGGCGGCATGGGACTCAGAGCGAATGTCGAACTGATCCTAAAACCGGGACATGAATCGGTGGTAAACGTATTTCCCTACCCCAACCGCCGCTTTTTCTATACGCGAAAGGTGAACTGTATGCCGGCAAGCGGCACCATAGAATACGATGCGCTGTATAGACTCAGTCCCAGTGACAGCCTAGGGGTGCTGGACTGGGGTGTGGGGGTGTGGCCCTATCGCACCTTCTGGCTCTGGGGTAGCAGTTCACAGTTCCTACCGGATGGGCGGACTATCGGGCTCAACCTCGGTGGGGGCATTGGCAATGACCCCGAAGTTACCGATAATGCCATCATACTGGATGGCAGGGTACACAAGCTGGGTGCGGTGGATTTCAAGTACGATGAAAGAAGCTTGAGCAAGCCCTGGCGTATGTGTTCCAGAGACGGGCGGCTTGAGCTCGACTTCGCGCCGTTCTTTGAGCGTGTGGCTAAGACCGACCTGAAGGTGCTATCAAGCGAGGTGCACCAGGTCTTTGGTCACTATAGCGGCACCGCTGTCCTTGACGACGGCACGAAGCTGGAGCTCAAAGATTTGGTCGGCTGGGTGGAAGTCCAGCGTGCCAAGTGGTAAAGCTAGTTGGCATTGGTGCGGCTTGCCCCTGACAAAGTCCGTGACGGCATGAGTAACAGTTGGCGCGCCTAGAGGGATTCGAACCCACGACCCCCGGTTCCGAAGACCGGTGCTCTCGTCCGCTGAGCTATAGGCGCCGAAGCTAGTTTTGGGACTTAGTTGACATAACTTGCACAATTGCCGACAAACTGCCGACATTTTGCCGAGATGCTTCTGTACGTTGCTGATTATACCTTGTGGTGAAAGCTTGGTCAAAGCGTGCAGCAGCTGCCTCCTGAAGCCCCGGGACAACATGGCTGTATGTATCGAGAGTGATCTGTATACTCGAATGTCCAAGCCTTTCCTGAACAATCCGCGGATGCACGCCTAGCTTGAGCAGGATGGTCGCGTGAGTATGTCTCGCATCATGTAACCTTATAGGTTTTAGCCCTGTTCGCCTCACAAGTTTAGTCCAAGCGTGAGTGACAGTAGTCGGTAAAAGTGGCGTGCCATCGGGGTGGCTAAAAACTAGGTCATCACCCGTAAGCACGGTTCCCAGCACACTGCGCTCAAAAGCCTGCTTCCCCCAATGCTCTCTAAGGACTGTGACTGTTAACGGTGACAGCGCTATCATCCGCCCTTTACCTGATTTGGGTTGTCTGAAAATTATCTGTCCCCCTTTCAGCACGTGCAGAGTACGGCTAACGTAAAGCTGGCCCAACACTAAATCTACGTCACACCACCGTACGGCCAGTGCTTCGTTTCTCCTCATGCCAGTAAAAAAGAGTGTGTGGAATAAAGCATAGTACGGTGTCGCCCTTGCGGCTTCTAGGAAAGTGATAACTTCATCCTCGTTCCAGGTCTGCATTTCCTTGGTACTTGCACGAGGCGGTGTAACTGCATCAGCTACATTTCTGGCAAGTAGCCCCCATTGCACAGCGGTCTCTAGTGCTTTGTGAATGAGCATATGATGATGTCTGACTGTCTGTGCACTCAACCCAGAGGACAACTTCTCTGAGTAGTAATGTTGTAAGTGTTCCGGTCTTAAGTCGGACAATTTTATGCTACCTAGGTTGGGTACAAGATGGTGCTGGCAGATATGCTCGTACCCTTCACTGGTTTTTGGGCTGAGGCTTGGTCGAACGTAGTCCCTGAGCCAACGTTCGAGATATTGCTTTAGTGTGAGGCGCTCACTTGGTGGGTAGTAGCCTTTTCCTAACGCTGCCACTAACTCGTGAAGCCGGGCCTCCGCAGCCCTCTTTGTGCCACGGACTGTCTCATAAACCCTACGGCGCCTCCCGTCGGGAGTAGAACCGACGTCCAGGGTGATTTCCCACGAATTGTTGCGTCCTCGTTTGCGAATGCTTCCTCGCATGCTGCCTCCTTTCCTCTGAACATTTGTTAATAATCAACATATTCACGGCACAGGGCAGTATTGACAGTGTGTACTTAACAACGCTTTGTCAAGTCTCGGGAAACTGGCGATTTCCTCAAACTCATCATAAATAGACTCGAGCCTGTTTAGCAGTTCATAGAAGGTTTCAAAAGCCTCCCGTGAAGCCGGGTTTTCCAGAAAACCTTTCAGTAACTGTGCTGTCTGAGTGTCAATATTGAGTCTCCTAAGAACGGCCGGCAGGCTTTCCTGTGTAGCCCAATCTCTTTTAACGTCTAAGACTTTCCTTATAAAGGAATCGACCAGGTCAGCAGCAACGCCAGCTCTGACTGCTTGCCGTTCGACCTCGTACCAGCTCTTTTGATATGCTGCCGCTGTGTTCTGCCACCCATCAATTTTCTCCTTCAGTACAGGAACATGAGCCTTGAGGCTTTCCAGACTAACTTTCGCTCTGCGCAACCCTAACCGTAATAATACCCTTCTGTGAAGCTCGACATCGGCTTCCTCTTCCGGATTCGAAAAAGGCGGGGGCTTGAGGAAGCGTGTTTGCGGTGGGCTTAACTCAGTGGTGAGTCTTTC
>Ga0272449_1005052_pt1 | contig 10470 bp, 9 predicted proteins | sample YNPCB0241_FD_198679 | JGI IMG/M metagenome (GOLD analysis project Ga0272449, IMG submission 198679) | Hot spring sediment microbial communities from Yellowstone National Park, WY, United States - YNP-CB-024-1 | ecosystem: Environmental > Aquatic > Thermal springs > Hot (42-90C) > Sediment...
GTCCTCCCGGGATCAGTGGATTTTACCCCTACCCCGGGAATACCGCCGCCCTCTCCCACCCCCAAGCCCGGCAGTCATCCGCGCAGCCCAGCAGTTAGGCTGCTGGATTTAACGCGGAGCACGCCGAGCCGGCTACGGACGCTTTAAGCCCAGTAACAGTCCTCACCACTCGCGGAGCGGGTATTACCGCGGCGGCTGACACCCGTCTTGCCCCCCGCTTATTCGCACAGCTTTTTACACTGTGCAAAAGCCACCTCGAGGGTGGCACTCGGGGTGACCCCGTCACGCGTTAGCGCATTGCGGAGTTTTCGCGCCTGCTGCGCCCCGTAGGGCCTGGACTCTTGTCTCAGAGTCCATCTCCGGGCTCCCCCTCTCAGGGCCCGTACCCGTTACAGGCTTGGTGGGCCGTTACCCCACCAACAACCTGATGGGCCGCAGCCCCATCCCGAGGCTCCTGTACAGGCGTCCCCATACAGGACTTTTAGCGATAGGTCATTCCAGATCCCATCACCTATGGTGGTTTATGCCCCAGTTTCCCGGGGTTATCCACCTCCTCGGGGTAGGTTGGCCACGTGTTACTGAGCCGTACGCCAGGCCCACAGATGGCTGTAGGCCTGAGACTTGCATGGCTTAGTCTCACCCCGATAGCAGTGAGGTCCGGCAGGATCAACCGGAGTCATGCCTGGGGTTTACGGCTGCGGAGGATTTTGTGGGGGCTTGACCCGTGGTTAGACCTAAGCTTCACATGCTCAGGTCCTCATCTTGTATCCACGGTAGGAGGCCGTCGCCTCATCCCATGGGAGTGCCTATCCCACTAGTCTCGACGGTGCCGCCGTCTAACCGTGGCGTTAATAATATCTATGCAGCAGCTTAAATAGTTTCACTTGAGCGTCTGCTAATTCAGCCAAAGGCTCTGTCCCCGGCATCTCCCAGGCCTGGGACGATGTAGCCCCTCTCATCCAGCTTTTTATCAACCGCCACAGTGAATATCTCGACATCGGGGTATTCCTTGAGCACTCTCTTGATGGCCTGCTCCGTGGATATCACCGTTGCGAAGATGAGTCTCTTAGGTGTTCCCAGCTTGTAAATCTCGCCCACAACCTTGAGCATTGTTGATCCGGTGGCGAGCATTGGGTCGGCTACTATGACTATCTCAGTACCCTTTATCATGGGTATTCTTACATATGTGAACTCCACATCGAATTCGAGGCCTCCCTTGTATGTCTCCTCCATCCGTCTCGCACTCACTACACCCTGGCGGGCGTTTGGAAAAACTTTGAGCAGCCCCTCGGTCAACGGCATTGCCGCCCTCAGCACCGTTACAAGTACGACATTGTCTATGTCGGGTATATCAACGCCCTCAGCCTCAACGTTCAATGGTGTTGTGACTACACATTTGGAGACCGTGAATGTTTTGGCGATCTCAAATCCCAGCAGCCTGCCCAGCTTGACCAGACCCTTTCTAAATTCTATCTGGCCTGTTGTTCTGTCTCTTATCTTGGTGAGAACCATCTGGGCATAGGGATGGTTTACGAGGTAGGTCCTATCCGGCAATCTATCCAACAGAAGACCACTCCCACCTGCGTTTATATGATTTATAAACCTTGCCTAGCATCATAAGCCTCCACAACACCCTCGCCGATGAGACTCTCCACCTCGCTCTCCTTATACCCCAGCTCCCTCAAGATCTCCAGAGTATGCTGGCCCAGAAGGGGAGCGGGTAGCCTCACCCGTCCCGGAGCCCTAGAGAGCTTGGGAACCACTCCAACCACAGGCATCCTCCCCAGCTTTGGGTGATCCACCACTGGGAACATGCCCCGTTCAATCAATTGCTTATCCTCCAGCAGCTTGTCAACAGTGTTGACTGGTCCTGCCGGGATCCCGGCCTCCCATAGTATTGGAAGCCATTCTGAGACTTTTCTCTCCGACATCCTTGCTGTTATGATCTCGGTGAGGGCTTTGCGGTGGCCTGGCTGGATTCGGTCCTGGTTGGTCCTGAACCTCGGATCAGACATCAGCTCGGGTAGCCCCAATGCCGTACAGAACCTATGCCACTGCTCCTCATTGCCGACAGCAACTATTATGTGACCATCTTTGGCTCTGTAGGGCTCATAGGGTGAGATTAGTGGGTACTTGTTGCCGAATCGCATGGGAGGATTGCCTGATCCCATGTATATGCTGAGCCACTGACCCATCGCCGAAACAGCTGACTCGAACAATGATACATCGATTATCTCCCCCTCGCCACTACGCTCCCGCCTGTATAGGGCTAGCACCACACTATAGGCTGCGTAGAGTGATGCAAGGATGTCGGTGATCGGAATGCCGACCCTCATAGGCTCACCTTCAGGATCGCCTGTGACGGACATGATACCGCTCATAGCCTGGATGATCACATCATAGCCGCCTAGGCTGAGGTAGGGGCCTGTCTGGCCGAACCCTGAGACAGAGCATATTATGAGACGCTTGTTAACTCTATGAAGCCTCTCATATGAGAACCCGAGCTTGTCCAAGACGCCTGGCCTAAAGTTTTCCACCAGAACGTCAGCCCTCTCGATCAGTTTGAACAGTATCTCCCTGCCCTTCTCATGTTTGAGATTCACGGCCAGACTTCTCTTATTCTTGTTATAATGTAGGAAGTAGAGGCTCTCGCCCTTGACCAGTGTACCCCAGTGCCTCGAGTCATCACCCCTACCGGGGACCTCAATCTTGATGACGTCAGCTCCCATCTCACCCAGCAACATTGTACAAAGTGGAGCCGCTATAGCTGTGCCCAGTTCAATAACCCTCAACCCCTCAAGGGGTCCGTCTGAAATGGACATCTAGAGAACCCCGTGAAAGACGCTCTAATAAGGCTAGAGACACCTCCATGTAATACAACTATATATGTAGGTTAAAAATTAAGGAAGGCGATGTCGTCAAAACCACACCTGAACCTCGTAGTGATAGGCCATGTTGACCATGGCAAGTCAACCACCATGGGACATTTCCTATACAAAATAGGTGCGATAGATGAGAGGACCCTGAAAACCTATGAGGAGGAGGCCAAGAAGATAGGTAAGGAGAGTTTCAAATACGCCTGGGTCCTCGACAGGATTAAAGAGGAGAGGGAGAGGGGGCTAACGATAGATCTAGCCTTCCAGAAATTTGAGACGAGGAAATATTTCTTCACCCTCATCGACGCCCCCGGTCACAGGGACTTCGTTAAGAACATGATAACCGGCGCCAGCCAAGCCGATGCCGCCGTCCTAGTTATCTCAGCTAAGAAGGGCGAGGCCGAGGTCGGAATATCACCGGGTGGTCAGACAAGGGAACACGGATACCTCTCCTTCGTGCTGGGTATAAGACAGCTGGTCTGTCTTATCAATAAGATGGACGACTCCACTGTCAACTGGTCTAAGGAGCGATATGATGAGGTCCGCCAGCAGGCGGCCGATCTTCTTAAGACCATTGGATATGATATTAGCAAGATTCACTTTATTCCCGTCTCAGGATGGCTGGGTGATAACTTAGTTGAAAAGAGCAAGAATATGCCATGGTATAACGGCCCAACCCTACTGGAGGCTTTGGACATGTTTCAGGAGCCTCCGAAACCCATAGATAAGCCACTACGAATACCCATACAGGCAGTTTATTCCATCAAGGGTGTTGGGACGGTTCCGGTGGGCAGGGTTGAGCAGGGAGTTCTCAAGCCTGGTGATATTGTTGTGCTCCAGCCCGGCGGATTGAAGGCTGAGGTGAAGTCGATCGAGATGCATCACCAATCTCTGCCCCAAGCAGTTCCAGGAGATAACATTGGCTTCGCCCTGAAAGGTGTCGAGAAGAGCCAGATCTCCAGGGGTATGATTGTCTGTCCGCCTGACTCGCCAGCCCCTGTGGCGAAGGAGTTTATCGGCCAGATATACGTGATATACCATCCCACAGCGATAGCTGCAGGCTATACTCCTGTCCTCCACATACACACGGCCCAGACGGCTGTTAAGTTTGTTGAGCTGATCCAGAAGATGGATCCGAGGACTGGTCAGGTGACCGAGAAGTCTCCCAGCTTCATTAAGACGGGTGATGTTGCGATAGTGAGGTTGAGACCGCTTACGCCTGTGGCCCTTGAACCTGCTAGCGTCTCACCCGAGCTTGGCAGGTTTGCCATCAGGGATAGCGGCATGACGGTCGCCGCAGGAGTGGTTAAGGAGATATCAGAACCCGGCTAGCGGGTTGTCACCTGCATCTCAATAGCCACTTCATCCGGTATCTGGATCCTCATTATCTGCCTCATGACCCTCTGGTCCGTTAGGCCCAGCTCTATTAGCCGCCTATGGATCCTCATCTCATGCTTACGCCATGTCTTGGTTCCCTCACCACAGGGTGATTTCCTGGTGGAGAGTACGAGTCTCCTAATGGGGAGCGGGGTCGGACCTGATATCTTGGTCCCAGTCTTAAGAGCTATATCCTTTATCTCACCGCATACCTGCTCCAGCTTACTCAGGTCGGTGCTGGTAAGCTTGATACGAACCAGCTGGGCCATGTTATACCACCAGTCTCAATAGAGCCACAAGTAGACGTTAAAAAACTTAATCTTATGCTTTTGGCCCGGATTCGCCATGGAGAATGGGGAGCTTGACGGGCTCCGGAGCCGGATTAGGGAGGTCACCTTAGAACTCCTGCGTAAAATCAAGGAGAGAAACGAGCTTGTCCGAAGGGTGGGGCAGATAAAGGAGAGAATCGGAATGGAGGCATACCAGGCCACGGCGGAGAGGGAACTCAGGGAATTCATGGTAAGGGAGGGCTTGGAGCTGGGCCTCTCACCATCCTTGGTGAATGGCATAGCGACAATCCTACTGCAGGACTCGGTCAGAATACAGAGCGGTAAGTCCCAAGGCCTCACTCACATGGATATTCTGAGGCGGGGCCTTGAGCTGCAGAGACAGGGAGTGGAGGTTCATCATCTCGAGGTGGGAGAGCCCGATTTAGGAGCGCCTGAGGAAGTGAGGGAGGCTGTGGCAGCGGCGGTAAGGGCTGGATACGCAAGATATGGGGATTCCCGTGGACTTCCAGAGCTCAGGCGGAAAATTGCAGATCGTCTAAGGGAGAAGTTCAACAAAGATCTGGACGCTAAGAACATCCTAGTCATCCCCGGAGGCAGGTTCGGAATATATTTGGCGCTTAAGATCTTGGTAGGCGTTGGAGATGAGGTCATTTTACTTGACCCTTCATGGCCTGCATACAGACAGTGTGTCGAGTTTGTGGGCGGCAGAGCTGTGGGTGTGAAGACAAGGCTTGAGGAGGGCTGGAGACCGGATCTCGCCAAGCTGGAGAACTCGATCAACTCCTCGACAAAGGCTATCATACTCAATTATCCCAACAACCCTACAGGCAAAGTGTTGAGCAAGAAGGACTTCCGGGATATTGTGGATCTGGCGGCGGAGAAGAACATCACAATAATAAGTGACGAAGTATACTATGACTATAGCTTTGGAGAACGGACGTCCATACTCGACGGATATAGTGCCAAGTATGTCGTCATACAGTCCTTTTCTAAGAGCTTTGGAATGACAGGATATCGTATCGGCTACATCGTAGCAGATGAACAAACTATAGGGAAGATGGCCTCAATTATCTCCCTCATGATAACCTGTGTGCCCGAGTTCATACAGCATGGTGCACTCAAGGCCTTAGAAATGGGGATGACACCCGCCAAGTACTCTGAAATTATGAGGAGGAGGATGGAAATCGCTTCGGGAGAGCTTTCCAAGCTTCCGATAAGCTTCTACAGGCCCGAGGGCGGTATGTACGTCTTTCCCAAATTTAATGGGGGCAATATTGATACAATGCAGTTTGCGCTTGAGCTTCTGGAGAAAAAGGGTGTGGCCATAGCGCCGGGCACCATATTCGGTGGATATGATAGTTTCTTCCGAGTATCCCTGGGAGCGTCCGAGGAGTCCATCATAGAGGGTATTAGGCGTTTGGGCGAGTTTCTCAGCGAGAAGGGGATGGCATAGGGTGCCGCGGTGGGCAGGGGTAATTGGTGCCGGCCCCATGGGTGTGTGGCTGGCCCGCCATCTCAGGAAGCTAGGCTATCGTGTGATATTATATGATTTGAAATCGGATCTAGCCAGAAGAGAGGCCAACAGGATTGGCTGTCTATGGGCCAAGAGTATGGATCAGCTGGGTGAGAATATTCAATTGGTACTCGTGGCTGTGGGGTCTGAGAACGCAGCATCTACAATCCTCCAGCTGAGCGGGATTTTACAGCCACATGCCAATATCATAGACATATCATCTGTCAAATCACCTGTGGTTCAGGGGCTGCGGAGCCTATCTAGGAGGGATCTTGTCATAGCCCTCTCCCATCCGCTCTTCGGCCCTGGCGCATCGTTTGTCAAGGGAAAAACCATAGTCTTCACACCCTTTAGGGATAAGCGGCGGGAACTTAATCTACTGCGGAGATTCTTTCGGGACGCACGCCTCTTAACTCTTGGATACAGGGAGCACGACCTGCTGATGGCCCATTGTATGGCTGTCCCAAGGCTTGCAACCCTTTCCCTGATGATGATATGGGTTGGAATGAAATCTCTAGATCTCACAACGAGCCAGAAGGCGTTTACGCTGGCCGCATCCACTATGCTAACCGAGAGCCCGAAACTGTTCACGGAGATCATCAAGCTTAACCCCTATACTGGAGAGGCATTAGATGAGTTTTTGGAAAAGGTAAATGATCTATCAGCCCAGGATAGAGAAAAGCTAGAGGCGCATTTGAAAAGATTGACCACTAGGATACCCCGGATAAGAGAGCTTTATGGCATGGCTTATGGGTTATTGGATGGCTGACATGCTAATGGTTTATCCACGCTTTATCCGTCTTATAACCTCAGCCGTAAACTCCAGAACTTTGGCCGGATCGTCACCGAGTGGCGGTCCTATGTTAAAATGTGTAAGCCCAAAGGATTGAAGGGTACGCAGCCTTCTCACAACGCCATCCACATCATCAAATGTGCCTGTTACCGCCAATTTCATCATCTCCCTGGTTAGCTTTTCAGGCATGTCTAAGGAATTTACGGCCAGCATCTTGAAAACCTCTCTGCTGAGACCAGCTGTGGCTAGTAGTTCATCGGAAAGCATAGGCCCATAATATGCGGTCAATCTTCTCAACCCCTGATTATCAATGATGGCATCATCTGTCTCACCTATACAATACCAGATACAACCTGATATGTCTAGACTTGAAACATCCCTTGAAACGTTTTCAGCACCCTCACGGATCCATTGAAGAAACTTACCCACGGTTTCAGGGGGGACGAGGAGTGGTAGGCCGCCGTCACCCAACGTTCCCATGAGGTGGGCGAGCCTCTTACCCTGACCTCCAATGTATATGGGTATCTTGTATCCGCCATAGTCAAACCTTAGAATGGCTTTTTCCCTTATGTCGGCTAATTCATTTGAGAATAATTGCTTGAGCTCTTTAACCGCTTGCACGAGTCCGGCCACTGGCTTGCTCACATGGATTCCAGCCCACTCTAGGGTTTCGGGAGCACCAACACCTATGCCCAGGTGGAACCGTCCGCCGGATAATTCTTGGAGTGTAGCGGCCCTCATCGCTATCTCGGATACATGGGATGTGTAGGGATTAACGATGGCGGTGCCCAATCCGATCCTCTCAGTGGACATAGCGGCAGCCGTCAAAACTATCCAGGCATCCCGCTTGAAAAGATCTTCACAGTACCAGAAGATATCAAACCCAGCCTCTTCAGCCGTCTCAGCCAACTCCACAGCCCGTCTGACACTGCATACATCACTATTCAATCGGAGACTAAACTTTAGAGCCACAGTCAGGGGAAACGGGTCACCAACATAAATAGCCTAACACAATGGACCAGAAACACCGGACCACTTAGATAGTCTTATATATTGAGCACGGTCAAATACCAGGGGAAGACATATTGGGCGGGGGTTGCCAAGCCTGGTCAACGGCGCAGGGCTTAGAACCCTGTCCCGAGCTCAGCGGATTAAAGGGGTTCGTGGGTTCAAATCCCACCCCCCGCAAATAAATGCCCAACTTAACTCCTGCCTATTGCCGCAACTGATATCCGGCATCATGGTCAGAAAAGCCGGTGGAGACTTGACCTCTCCCTCACAACCCTGAACCTACTCTATATAAAAATGGCACATGTAAAGATCTACGACCTCACCTGATCATAAAAATACAAACACATTCTAGAAACGGTCTCATAATTTTCAGGTTTACAGTAGATGAAAAACTTCTCATCCTGCCCTTAAGCATAATAACGTGCTGCTCCGAGTGGAATTTGAGTTCACGGACCTTTTCCCAACCCATACTATCATCCTGCCTGCTTGCAGTGAGTATGGACGACCCTACAAGCAAGGGTGAACCGGCGTAGAGACCCAATATCAGTCCCAAAAATCAATGCAGCATTTCTCTCTCTTGTCTTCCTTCGTGTTTTGTGGCTGGCACCACGATTGTCTACTCTGAAGCGTACCTCGTAACGATTTCCGTAAACTACGATGAGAGCAACGATAACGCCGATAACAAAAATCCCAGCAAGGCCGTGAGCATAAAGCCATCCTGCATCCCAGATTATCGTCGTTGGGGGACTGAAAATAGAAAGGATGAGTAGGATTGTCACTAATACGGGCATACGTATTCCTATAGCCTTGAGTCCTGTCATCACTATAAATCTGTTAAAAAACTAATATTGAAATTCCATTCCAATACATTCGGGAGGCACTCTCCAGGAATCTGAGACACCGCCCCATGTTTAGTCCTAGATTGAGGCATGCCTGTTAAAGCGCCACAGTATGGGCAAATCCTATAATCAGCTCCAATTTCAGCCATACATTTTTGGCAAATAATTCGTACCGCCAAAAACCCATCATATATTCATTTTCCCTGCAAATTAATGCCTGTAAGACCATTGTGGAGGGATGGATGCGGTTAGCCGTTCCCTTTGCATATGTATAAGCTATCGATTTATACCGTATCCGCCGGTCACCGGGTCTTGGAAGAGGAAGATCCGAGGCGGGTAGAAGGTGAAGTAGATGAATGCTGAAGCTAAGCTAGCTATCGCAAACAAGGCTAAATATGATACATTTTTCGGCAGGATTTTCCCCATTATCTTCAAGCCGACCAGCTGGCCCAAAACTATTGAAAAATAGAAGGTGAAGAGATCGAAGGCGAGACTTTCCTTGATGAAAAGTTTTGAGGTATAGAACATTGCTACAATCACGGTGGGCATTAACCACATGCTCACAGCCTTTGCTGGGAGAAAGGAGGACGGTATTTTACGGAGGTAGGCTATCTCTATCGGCGCAAACACTGCGGCAGGCCAGAAAACCAGCTTCAAATGCTCCCAAACACTTTCGTTGACGGCGGAGAAAACTGCAACCAGGAGGTTGCCATCCGATAGATCGTATGTGAAATGCAGTGCTGTTCCCAAAAGTGAAATAAACACCATGCCAGCCAGGGCCAGCCTTCTAACAGTAGAGTATTCCACACTCATTCCTAAGTTTGCCTCACTTATCGGTTTAAAGGTGTTTTTCCAAATTACGGACAAATATGGTTAATCGATAAACATTTATTTGACAAAATAATAGTTGTGAGGGAGCGTTTTTGGATAACAATGTTGGGTTGCGCAACCTTTCTCTTTATTTTGTTATTGCCTTCGCCTTTACCTGGTCTTTATGGCTTCCGCAGGCGTTGATCTCCACAGGTTTGGTCAGCCTTCCCCAGTCGATTAGAGATTTTCTCTTCAGCCCCTACAACCCTGCCGCATTCGGCCCCCTCGTAGCTGCATTCCTGTTAACTTCTCTTAATGAGGGCAGGCAGGGTGTGGGTAATTTGTTGAAGAGGGGTGTTGCCTACAGGTTTAAAAAACTCTACTATATTCCAATATTCCTCCTAAACCCAGCCTTAGCCGGAGGAGCGCTTTTGCTGGCTGTGCTGAGCGGAGAGCCACTGCCTGCATTATCGGCACTCTCTAACCCTCTTGTTATTCTTGTAGCCTTTTTTTACATATTTTTCCTGGGAGGGCCTTTTCAAGAAGAGTGGGGCTGGAGAGGATATGCTCTGCCTAGGCTTCAAGCTAGATGGAGTGCGCTATCCTCCAGCCTAATTCTAGGGGTGCTATGGGGCGCCTGGCATATCCCACTTTTCTACATCTCCGGCACAATACAGTCCCAAACTCCTATGTGGGGCTTCATGATACTGATTGTATCAGGTTCGATCATGTTTACTTGGATTTACAACAATACGGGGGGCAGCATCCTGGCGACCATGCTTTTTCATACAATGACCAATCTCTCCTTTTTCATGTTCCCAACCCTTGAGACCGCTTTAGGCGGTCTTTATCTTCTGATCTTGTGCTTTGTGGCCTAATTCTATCTCTCTGGTTTCTTCTTTTGTTTGTCTTTTCTTATCTCGCGTGCATGTTTATTAGTGTGTTGTATATGTATGCTTTT
>Ga0272449_1005053_pt1 | contig 10466 bp, 9 predicted proteins | sample YNPCB0241_FD_198679 | JGI IMG/M metagenome (GOLD analysis project Ga0272449, IMG submission 198679) | Hot spring sediment microbial communities from Yellowstone National Park, WY, United States - YNP-CB-024-1 | ecosystem: Environmental > Aquatic > Thermal springs > Hot (42-90C) > Sediment...
GCGTCGATAGGGGCAATTCGATTCGTGGGCGTCCAAGCGGTTCGAATGCTAGACGCCGCACCGCAGGTTCCAGGTGGCCCCCGTGCAGTGGGACTTAGGCTCACACCCGTATAGCTCGTGTCTATATCAGAAGACTCCCTCAAGCGAGGGTGAACCGTGAGCCGTTGAAGCGGTGGACAATGCGTACGAACCCATGAACGGCGGCGGGGGCCTGGCAAGACGTCGGAAAGTTTACCGGGACGGGTGAGTGAGTCGCATTCCACGGGCAAGTCGTTGGAGACCCGCGCAATCCTGCCCTGTCCGCGAGTTGTGTGGCTCTGTCCCACCCGGGGAGCTCGGCACGGCCGGCGAAGCGCGGCGACAATCTGGCGGTGCCGCGGGGAGGATGACTCGGGCTGGCGGTGAACCACGGACCGGGCAGTCCCTCGACGGTGTGCCCGCCGAGTCCAAGTGCGTAGGGTTGGGCTGCTGGGCCCGAAGCTGCCTCGCCCACCATTCACAAACTCCGAGCACTTGACGACGGGTTCGATGCGGGGCACTCTGGCAAATTTGAGCCTTTCAGGAAACGGAGCGGCCTATGCGCGTGCCCTTGGAATGGTTGAAAGACTGGGTCGAATTCGACGATTCGCCCGAAGGTTTGGCGGAACGCCTAACATTCGGGGGCATCGAGGTAGAGGGGATCGAACGCGTGGGCTCCACGTACGAGGGCGTCATCGTAGGGGAGGTCCGAGCGGTGGAGCGACATCCCAACGCGGATCGTCTCACCGTGTGCCACGTGTGGGATGGGCAGCAGGAGTTGACGATCGTCTGCGGCGCGCCCAATGTGCGGGTGGGAGGTCGTTATCCGTTGGCTCGGCCCGGTGCCCGGCTGCCGAATGGCATGGAGATTCGCGTTGCGCGGATCCGTGGCGTGGGATCCGCTGGGATGTTGTGTGCGCCAGACGAACTGGGGATCTCCGACGACCATTTGGGACTGCTGGAATTGCCCGCAGATGCTGCGCCAGGCCAGCCTCTGGCGGAAGTGTTGGGCGGTCCCGATGTGGTGCTGGACCTCGAGGTTACGCCCAATCGGCCCGACTGTTTGAGCATCATGGGCGTGGCGCGCGAAGTGGCCGCGCTGTACCGCACGCGGGTCCGGGCGCCCGATTGGTCGGTGCCCGAGGCCGCGGATCTGGCGCCTGTAGGCACTCGCATTCGTGTGGAGATCGAGGACTCGACATTGTGCCCGCGGTATACCGCTCGGTGCATCGGGGGTGTGCGAATTGGCCTCTCCCCGGCCTGGATGCGGTGGCGATTGGAACGTGCCGGCGTCCGGCCCATCTGTAACGCCGTAGACGTAACCAACTACATCATGCTCGAGCTCGGCCAACCGCAACACGCATTCGATCTCGCGCGGATCCGCGGCGGAATTATTTGCGTCCGACGTGCCCGACCGGGCGAGCGGATTCGTACCCTGGACGGCGAGGAACGTGAACTGAGTCCCGATATGCTAGTGATCGCCGACGCCGAGGGGCCAGTCGCCATCGCAGGGGTCATGGGCAGCGAGGGCAGTGGGGTGAGCGAGTCGACGAGTACGCTGCTGCTCGAAAGCGCGTCGTTCCTTTCTTCTTCCGTGCGTGCGACCTCGCGCCGGTTGGGACTGAACAGCGAATCGTCCTTCCGCTTTGCCCGCGGTGTGGATCCTGAGTTGGCCGAACTGGCCAGCCGCCGCGCCGCCGCGCTTCTTGCGCAACTGACCGGCGGACGTGTCGCCCCGGGCGTGGTGGACGTGTACCCGCGCCCGGAGCGGCCGCGGGCGGTGTCGGTCCGAATGGAACGGGTCCGGAGCCTGTTGGGCGTGGATGTGGGTATGGACCAGGTAGCGGACACCTTGTCCGCACTGGGTTGGGAGGTCCGACGGGAAGAGGACGATCGTCTCACGGCGATCGTACCCACGTGGCGTAGAGACGTGACCGCCGAGGTGGATGTGATCGAGGAGTTCGCCCGGCTCTATGGCTTGGACCGTATTCCGGCACCCGCACCAGCCGCGCGCGTCGTCCCTACTGCGGACGATCGTGAGGCGCGCGCCGAGAGTCACGTGCGTCAACTGTGTGCGGCCTTAGGTCTTCAGGAGGTGATGAATTACAGTTTGACCTCGGGCCGATTGCTCGACCAGTTTGGGTTGGACGATCCGGCCCTGCGGATCCGGCTGCCCAATCCCATCAGCGCGGAACAAGCCGTGTTGCGCACGGATTTGATTCCGCAGCTTGTGGAGACGCTGGGCCGCAACCGCGCGCGGCAAATCGACCACGCCGCGGTAGTGGAGTTCGGAAAGGTGTTTCGGCGAAGGCCCGATGGCGGGTCCGTCGAAACCGAGCGGTTGGCGATCGGGTTGATGGGCTCCGCCGGCCGCTCACTGTTTTCGCTGCGGCCGACGCCTACGCCGCTGGAGAGCTTTCTTTGGGTGAAAGGTATCGTGGAACGCCTCTGCGAGGCCCTTCGTGCGCCCGCGCCGGAGTTGCGGCCCACCTCAGCGCCGGCATTCGAACCCGGGGAGTGTGTCGATGTGTTTCTGGACGGGCAACAGGTCGGGCGCGCCGGCATTGTACGCAAGGCCATCGCCCGCGAGTGGCGCATCTACGAACCGGTGGCCGTGGCCGAATTGAACCTCGAGCCGCTTCTCCGCCGTTGGGGGAGCGTGCCCACGCCCGTGCCTCCGCCGGTGTTTCCGTGCACAGTGCGCGACTTGGCGTTCGTGGTGGATCGCCGTGTCCGTCACGAGCAGGTCGTGGCGGCGATTCGGGAGGTGGCGCCGCCGTTCTTGGAGTCGGTCACGTTGTTCGACGTGTACGAGGGCCCGGGGATTCCCGAAGGCCGAAAAAGCCTGGCGTATTCCTTGACGTACCGCTCGCCGGAGCGTACGATCACAGATGACGAGGTCCAACGCGCGCAGGAGCGCATCGCGGCGCACGTCGTTGCGGAGTTGGGCGCGACCCTCCGAGCGGGGTAGGACCGAGTAGAGGATTTGACAAGGCAGAGTATGAGCACCATGGGACTGGCGACATGGATGAACCGTTGGGTCCGGGCGCGGTCGAGCTCGACGTTCGGCCTGGACGGCCAGGATGCGCAGCGGCCAGATGCGCAAACAGCGAACGCTCTGAACTTGGAAAATCCGTCTCTGCTCGCTCTTCCGGGACCGATGCGGAGGGTTTCGGAGAGTGCGCGAGATCGTTCTTTGCCATGATCGGTTCCGGGCTGTGACCCGGTGATGATTTTGTACCCTGCCTTGTTCGCGAACGGGTCCAACGCTCTGACCCAACACTGACTGCAAAGGGGGCCGAGGCCGCTCGGGGCCCTCCGCCTCGTGCGGGCACGAGGAATCCGAGCGGGGACGTCCCCACCTTGGTTGACGAGGTTGCAGAGTACCGACCCCTACGGCAAGGCGGGGTACTTTTTTGAACGAAATGGATGAGCTCTTCCAGATGAAGGACGAACCCGGGGACGCCAACATCCCGGATGCGACGCATGGTTTAGCACCGCTGGCGGTCCGGATCCGCCCCCGAACGCTCGACGAGATCGTTGGGCAGGACCATATCGTAGGGCCGGGGCGGCTGCTTCGGCGGGCCATCGAAGCGGATCGGCTCCAGAGCGTGCTGTTGTACGGTCCGCCGGGCTCGGGCAAGACCACATTGGCGGAAGTGATCGCCCGTACAACCCACTGCGTATTCGAGCGGGCCAGTGGGGTGCTCTCCAACGTGGCCCAGCTTCGAGAATGCCTCGAAGCCGCGCGGCATCGCGCCAAGGCCGGCCGGCGGACCATCTTGTTTCTGGACGAGATCCACCGGTTCAACCGTGCGCAGCAGGACGTGCTCCTGCCGTATATGGAGGAGGGGGCGGTGATCCTGATCGGCGCGACCACGCACAATCCGTTTTTCTTTGTCAACAGCCCGCTGGTGTCCCGGTCGCTGGTGTTCGAGTTGAAGCCGCTGAGTGTGGAGGATCTCCTGATCCTGTTGCGGCGGGCGTTGTCGCACCCCAACGGGTTGTCGGCCTGGAAGGTGGTGGCGGATGAGGATGCGTTGCGCCACTTGGCCACCGTGGCGGAGGGCGATGCGCGACGGGCGCTGAACGCGTTGGAGATCGCGGTGCTGACCACCCCGCCGGATTCGTCGGGTGGGGTCCACCTTACGCGCGACGTCGCGGAAGAATCGATTCAGAAAAAGGCGGTGGTGTACGACGCAAACGAGGATGGCCACTACGACACGATCTCGGCATTCATCAAAAGCGTGCGGGGCTCCGACCCTCATGCCGCGGTGTATTGGCTGGCCAAGATGCTCTACGCCGGAGAAGACCCGCGGTTCATCGCGCGACGGCTGATGATTCTGGCGTCGGAGGACATTGGCAACGCGGACCCACGAGCATTGAGCCTCGCAGTGGCCGCAGCCCACGCGTGCGAAATCGTCGGGATGCCCGAGGCCCGCATCATCCTCGCCCAGGCGACCACCTACCTGGCCACGGCACCGAAAAGTAACGCCTCGTACTTGGCGATCGAGAAAGCCTGGCAGGACGTGGAGCGGAACCCGGTGGTGCCGGTGCCGCTGCACTTGCGCGACTCGCACTACCTGGGCGCCGAGCGCTTGCACCACGTGGGCTATCAGTATGCCCATGAAGGCCCCGGGCACTTCGTGGACCAGGACTACCTCCCGACGAACCCAACGTACTATCATCCGACGGATCAAGGATACGAAGACACAATCCGGCGGCGGATGGAACAATGGGAGGCGCGTCGGTCTCGGCCGCGCCCTGTGGGACCGGACCATGAGCGCGCGTAAGTCCATCCTGCGACAGAAGCTTCGTGCACGCCCATCCGCGAAGCGTGCCGAGGCGAACCGCCAACGCGCCGCCGAGGCGGTGTGGACGCACATCCTCCAGTGCGTTCAGCTCAACGAGATCGGAACCATTGCCGCCTACCATGCGCGGCACGACGAAATCCCCGTACTGGAAGCCGCCCCCCCGTGCCTCCGCGCCTCGCACGAGTGGGTCGTTCCGGCGTGGGACGACGAAGCCCGGCGGTATCGTTGGTCTCGGGTGAGAAATGGAACCCAGTGGGTACGGGGCCCGCATGGGGTTCTTCAGCCTCACCCGCCGGAATGGGTCCCCGCAGACCAGATTGGGGTGGTCCTGGTCCCCGGCCTGGCGTTCGATCGTCGGGGCGGACGACTCGGTCGAGGAGGGGGGGACTACGACCGCCTGCTCGCCGAGTGTTCGTGCGTGCGGATCGGGGTGTCTTGGGATGACTGCGTGATGGAGGAAGTGCCGTTGGAATCTCACGACCAGACCATGGACTGGATCGTTACCGAGCGGCGCGTGTGGAAGTGCGGGCACCGCGCCCGGGGTCTTCCGATGAGATCATCGAAGGGGGCCGGCTCATGAACTGGGCAGTCGTGTCCGAGTGGCTGGCACCGATTTTCGTGGTTCTTTTGGGACTGGTCGCGGGTTATGCGCTCCATGCGGTCCTCTTCCGGGCGCAACTTGCGCGTGAAGCACGCGAGGCGGAGGAGTTCGTACGTCGGGCGCGGGACGAGGCGGATCGGATCCGGCGGGAGGCGGAGCTCACAGCCCGCGAACAGGTCCTGCGCGCCCGCGAGGCGTTCGAGACGGAGAACGCCGCGCGACGGCAACATTTGACCGTTGCCGAGCAGCGCCTCGCCGCCCGCCAGGATGAACTCGACCGGCGCGCTGCGATGCTGGAGAAACGAACCCAATGGCTCGACCAGCGCGAGGCCAATCTTCAGTGCCAGGCCGAAGAGTTTGCGGCGGAACGCAAGCGGCTCGAGGCCTTGGCTGTGCAGGCCGATCAGCGATTGGCGGAGGTTGCCGCGTTGAGCCGCGACGAGGCGCGCCAACTCTTGCTCGACCGATTGACCCAAGAGTTGGAGTTGGAACGCGCCGCCATGGTTCGGCGGTATCAAAAGGAGCTGGAGGAACACGTCGGCTCTATGGCGCGCAGACTTCTGATCGGGGCGCTCGAACGGTATGCGGCGGACCAAACCAACCACGTCACCACGACGAGCATCACGCTGCCCGACGAGGAACTCAAGGGTCGCATCATCGGACGCGAAGGACGGAACATCCGAGCGCTCGAACGCGAAACCGGATGCACGTTCATCATTGACGAGGCCCCCAAAACAATCGTGATCTCGACCTTCGACCCGGTGCGGCGCGAAATTGCGCGGCGCGCGATCGAGTTGCTCATGGCCGATGGACGCATCCAGCCCGCGCGGATCGAAGAGGTGGTCGCCGAAGTGCGTCGAGACATGCAGCGCGTGGTTCGCGAGGCCGGTGAACGGGCGGTGGGCGAGCTGAGGCTGACCGGTGTCTCGCCAGAGCTGTTGCCCTTACTTGGCACGTTACAGTTCCGCACGAGCTTTTCACAGAATGTGCTCCAGCACTCGGTCGAAGTCGGCCACCTGGCGGGCATGTTGGCGGCGGAGTTGGGCTTGGACCCAGCGATCGCTCGGCGCGTAGGATTGTTCCATGACATTGGCAAAGCCCTATCGCACTCTGTCGAGGGGCCCCATGCCACGGTGGGCGCCGACGTCTTGCGACGGCACGGGGAACCGCCCGTGGTGTGGGAAGCTGTGGCCGCCCACCATCATGAACTGGTGACGACCAACTCCTATGCGTCCATCGTCTCGGCCGCCGATACACTCACCGCGGCTCGGCCCGGGGCCCGAGTGGATAGCACGGAGTTTTTCTTGCGCCGCATGGCCAAGCTGGAAGAAATCGCCGCTTCGTTCCCAGGCGTGCGCCAGTGCTATGCCATGCAAGCTGGCCGCGAAATCCGCGTGTTCGTTGTTCCGGAAGAGGTTAGCGACGCAGCGGCGCTACTCCTCGCGCGGGACATCTGCCGCAGGATACAATCCGAGATGCCCGTGGTGGGCCAAACCAAGGTGACGGTGATCCGCGAAACGCGGTGCATCGAGTATGTGCGCTGACGAAAGGCGGTGGAATGCAAGTCCTGTTCATCGGTGACATCGTCGGCGCGCCTGGGCGGCGTGCAGTCCGAACGTTGCTGCCGCTCTTGCGCCAGCGGTACGCGCCCGCGTTGATCGTGGCCAACGCAGAAAACGCGGCCGGCGGCCAAGGGATTACACCGGCCCTGTGCGACGAGTTGTTGGGCTATGGGGTCGACGTACTCACGCTCGGGGACCACGTGTGGGATCAGAAAGACCTCGCGCCCCGACTCCGCACGGAGCCTCGGGTGCTCCGGCCCATCAACTTGCCCCCCGACTGCCCTGGCCGCGGCTGGATCACCTGTACGACGCCGATGGGCCCCGTGACTGTCACCTGCGCGTTGGGACGCGTGTTTATGCCGCCGATCGCCGACTGCCCATTCCGGACTCTGGATCGCTGGTTGTCGGAGCTGCCCAGCGACCACGGCCCCGTGTTGGTGGATATTCACGCCGAGGCGACATCCGAAAAAGCCGCATTGGCGTGGTATTTGGATGGCCGCGTGGCGCTCGTGGCCGGCACGCATACCCATGTCGCGACCGCCGATGAACGCGTGCTGCCCCGTGGAACGGCCTTTATCAGCGATGTCGGCATGACCGGGCCAGTGAACTCGGTGATCGGGCGGGACGTCGAGTCGATTTTGGGAAAGTTCCTCACTGGCATGCCTGTGCGTTTCAAGGTCGCTCGTGGACCGGCGCAGTTGTCCGCGGTGGTCGTGGAGATCAACGGTAGTGGGCGTGCAGACCGCATTGTGCGGGTTGCCGAGGCCTGTACGGACTTTGATGAAGTGGCCGAACCATCCTGACCTCCCTACGTCACCCTCGTTCCAGGAACCCTCTCTGGTGGGAGGGCTCCATGACCATGGCGAGCCGCCACTGCCTCGCGTGTGGAGTGTGGCGGAACTCGTGCGCCGGATCACAAGCTTGATCGAGCAGGGGTTCCCCGACCCGGTATGCGTGGAGGGAGAGATCTCCAATTTGCGACGTCAGCCCCACTCCGGCCACATGTATTTTTCGTTGGTGGACGCGGATACCCGTGTGCAGATCCAAGCGGTTTGGTTTCGGTCCTGGCAGTTCCATTCACCCAGTGCAAGCGAGCTCAAGGACGGCCAACGTGTTCGCGTGGTGGGTGAGATTGGCACCTATGAGCCGCGCAGCGAATATCAGATCCGCGTGTGGAAAGTGGAGCTCGCCGGGCGCGGCGCCTTGTTGGAAGCGCTCGAGCGGCTCAAGAAAAAACTTGAAGCGGAAGGATTGTTCGATCCTGCGCGGAAACGGCCGTTGCCGCGGCTGCCACGGGGCGTGGGCGTGGTGACCTCCCCTACTGGCGCGGCATTGCGGGATATCGTGCGTACGATTCGCCGGCGCTTTCCCAACATGCGCATCGTCGTGGCGCCCTGCCGTGTCCAAGGCGAAGAAGCGCCCGCGGAAATCGTTCGGGCGTTGGGTCTGGTGGGACGATGCTCTGCCGTGGACGTCGTGATTGTCGCGCGGGGCGGCGGCAGCGTCGAAGACCTGTGGGCATTCAACGATGAAACCGTCGTACGGGCGGTCGTAGCATGCCCGCGGCCAGTTGTCTCAGGCGTGGGGCACGAGACCGATGTCACGCTGACGGATTTCGCCGCGGACCTTCGCGCGTCGACGCCGACGGCCGCAGCGGAGCTGGTCGTGCCAAACCGCGGCGAACTGGAGCGCGAGGTCGTCCAATGGAGCCGGCGGCTATCCCGCTCCCTCCAGCACGCTCGGGACGTGTACCGCGAGCGCTTGCAGCGAGCGCGCAATTCCCTGCACTACGTGGTCGAGCGGCACATTGGGCAGCGGCGCGAACGAGTGACCCGGCTTCAAGAGCGGCTGCGCCACCGAGTGCGAGACCGAATGGCACGATGGCGGCAACATTGGGACGACCTAGGACGGCGCGCTCGAGAGGCGCTGCGGGTGCGCGCGTCCCGTGCTCGCGAGCGCCTCCAAGCATATCCCATTGAACGTGTGTCCGCGGCAGTGGGTCGAATTGTATCCGGGCAGCGATCCGCCCTGGGATGGATCGATGCCCGCCTCCGGGCACTCGACCCTCGAGAAGTACTTCGGAGAGGATACAGCATCACTCAACGGTCCGACGGGCGGGTCTTGACGTCGGTCGCGCTGGCGAAGACGGGGGAGTTCCTCGTGACGTTTGTCCGCGATGGCCGGATCGAGTCCACCGTGCAGGCCGTACACCCAAACTCGGACCCGACCCCGGGAACGAGCGGGCCGGGTTTGACCCAGGAGGGATCATGATGGCACGCGCAAAATCGGCACCAGAGCCCACGTTTGAAGAGGCGCTGCGACGATTGGAAGAGATCGTCGCGCGGTTGGAGTCGGGTCAGCTGACGCTCGATGAAATGATCGCGGCGTTCGAGGAAGGCTCCAAACTCGTTCGGTTGTGCAACCGGCGGTTGGACGAAATTGAAGCTCGGATCGAGCGGCTGGTTCAAACGAACGACGGACAACCCCAGCTGGAGCCATTCCAGCCCGAAGTCCCCGATACCTCGACGGCGCCCGCCGAGCACGCCGACGAGGGTGACGTCTCGTTGGAAGGGAGAGCCAACCCATGAAGTTGTGGACCCGTGGCATGTGCGTAGGACTCGGGTGGTTTGCGATCGGGTGGGCGCTCTGCGCCCCCGCCGATGCGGCTTCACCCAGTTTGGCCCGCCAATTGGGGCACGAAATCGCGGACACGGTCGCGCGCGTGATGCCGTCGGTCGTGGTCGTGCGGACCGAGGCGATGAGATACCTCCGGGCGTACGATTGGTTCTACGGCCGTATCACGATCCCCCAGGTGTTGCAGGGCCAGGGCTCCGGCATGATCATCGATCGTGAGGGGCACGTGCTGACCAGCCGCCACGTGGTGGCCGGTGCACAAGAGATCGTCGTCGTGTTGGACGACGGCACCTCGCTGCGCGCCCGCATCGTGGGCACGGATGCGAATACTGATCTGGCCGTGCTGAAGGTCGAGAAGCCCAAGGACCTGACGTTGCAGCCGATCGAATGGGGAGATTCGGACACACTTCGAGTAGGCGAATTCGTCATTGCAATCGGCTCGCCATTCAGTTTGGCCAGTAGCGTGACCTTAGGCATCGTCAGCCAAAAGGGGCGCAGCGTGGGCCTGTTGCCGCTGGAAGATTTCATTCAGACCGACGCGCCGATCAACCCGGGCAATAGCGGTGGACCGCTGGTGGACATGAACGGACGCGTGGTCGGGGTCAACGCGGTGATTCAAACCAGTGGGGCTGCGCCGGGCAACATCGGGATCGGCTTCGCGGTGCCGATCAACCTAGCCCGGAGGGTCGCGGAGGCCATTATCCGTACGGGGCGGTTCGAACGACCATGGCTAGGAATTTCCATGGATGAACTACCGCCTCCGAAAGATCCTGCTCAGCCCCGAGGGGTTCGAGTCACGGTGGTCTACCGCGGCACGCCCGCGGCGCGGGCAGGGTT
>Ga0272449_1005056_pt1 | contig 10464 bp, 11 predicted proteins | sample YNPCB0241_FD_198679 | JGI IMG/M metagenome (GOLD analysis project Ga0272449, IMG submission 198679) | Hot spring sediment microbial communities from Yellowstone National Park, WY, United States - YNP-CB-024-1 | ecosystem: Environmental > Aquatic > Thermal springs > Hot (42-90C) > Sediment...
GAAAGCCCTGGGGGTTCCTGAGGAAAAACTAAGGGTCATCCTCATTCAAATGGTAAACCTACTTGAGGGGACAGAGCTTAAAAGCATGTCCACAAGACGGGGCGAGTTTGTGGAGCTAAAGGAGCTTATCTCTGAGGTGGGCACCGATGCGGTCCGGTTTATATTCCTTTCCCGTTCAAGCGACTCCCCCCTTGATTTCGATGTAGAGCTAACAAAAAAGCAATCCCAAGAAAACCCCGTATACTATGTGCAGTATGCCCATGCGAGGATCTGTAGCGTCTTTGCAAAGGCTGAAGAAAAGGGCATAAAGCCAAACTTTCTTGAAGCTAACTTAGCCCTTTTACAAGAAAAAGAGGAATTGAAGCTTTTAAAGCTTATAGATAGCTTTGATGAGGTTTTAGAGAGTTCTGCTCTTCAGCTTGCACCCTATAAGATTACCTATTATCTTATGGATTTAGCATCCGCTTTTCATGATTACTACACTAAGTATAGAATTATCCAGGATGATACAGAGCTTATGCAGGCAAGATTAGCCCTTTGTGAAGGAGTAAGGAAGGTGTTGAGGCAGGGCTTAGAGCTTCTTGGGGTGTCAGCCCCAGAAAAAATGTAAAAATTGAAAGGAGGAAGATTTATGGATGGAGAGAAAAAATTTAAGTTTGAAGTAAGCAAACTTGGTTTGGTTTTTATAGTGCTTTTTGCCCTTTGTCTTTTGGTTTGGACCTTTATCCTTGGGGTTTGGATCGGGACAAAGATCGGAGAGAAGCCTCAAGCTGAGACGGTAAAGCTTGAACCTCAACCAGCTCAAACTCCTCAGGTGCCTCCCGTAAAAGAGGTTGCTCATTCTGAAAATCAAACTAATCAAACCCAGGCAGGGAATCAAACGGCATCTCAACAGGTAGCTTCTCAAGTTCAGCCTGAAGAAAAAACAAAGCCAGAAGCAAAGATAGAAAAGGAAAAGCCAAAACCTGAGCCAAAGACTGAAAAAGCAAAGACCGAAAAAGCAAAGACTGAACCGGTAAAAACTGCCAAGGTTCATCCCCAAGAGAAGGTAAAGCCTCAACCTCACCAGGAGGGTATGCCATTCTATGCCCTGCAGGTAGGTGCCTACTCTAATAAGGAATCAGCTGAAAAGGTTAAGGCCGAAGTTGAAAAGATGGGGTTTAAAGCCCTTATCAAAGAGAGCACCCAGGATGGGAAACCAATATACAAGGTTTTAGCGGGAAGGTTTGAAAATCGAGAAAAAGCCGAACAATACAAAACTAAGATTGAATCAACCCTTGGCGTTAAGCCCTTTGTGGTTGAGGTAAAGTAAGCTTGGGGAAGGTTCGTAAAGCTAAGCTAGCCGATGTAAAGTATATTTATAAGCTTATTCTTTACTTTGCCAAAAGAGGAGACCTTGTTCCGAGACCTCTTTCTGAGCTTTATGAAAATGTGCGCGAATTTTTTGTGTATGAAGACAAAGATTTAATCGTTGGGGTTTGTGCTTTGCATATTCTCTGGGAGGATTTGGCAGAGATTAGGTCTTTGGCTGTGGCCGAAGAATACCAAAAGCAGGGGATTGGGAAGGAATTGGTGCTTTCCTGTTTAAAAGAGGCTGAAGACCTTGGAATAGACCGAGTGTTTGCTCTAACCAACTCTCCTGAATTTTTTAAAAAGCTTGGCTTTGAAGAGGTCGCAAAGAGTGAGCTTCCTCAAAAGGTTTGGGCGGATTGTATTAGGTGCAGTAAGTTTCCTGATTGCGATGAAATTGCCGTTCTCAAGGTCTTGACAAAAAATAAACTTTGAATATTATTTAAAACTCGAGGAAAAAATTAAACTAATAAAATAAGGAGGTGGGGTTATGCCAACAGTTGAGTACAAAGGGAAGGTTTTTGAGCTTGATGAGGACGGGTTTCTTCAGGGTGGTTTAGAAGCTTGGTGTAGAGAGTGGGTGGAGTATGTCAAGGAACTGGAAGGCATTCAGGAGCTCACCGAGGAGCACTGGAAGGTAATCAATGTCCTTCAGGACTACTACAGGAAAAACGGCGTTGCCCCTATGGTGAGGATCCTTTCCAAGGTAACAGGCTACCCCCTCAAAAAGATTTACGAACTTTTCCCCTCCGGTCCTGGCAAGGGTGCTTGCAAGATGGCCGGTCTTCCTAAACCAACTGGTTGCGTGTAAAAACTATATTCTGGGGGCTCTGCCCCCCTTTTATTTTAAATTAACTCTACTTTTGTAATGTATAATTATATTAGAATATTGTTGTTTATACTTCTTTGTTTCATTTTAATAACTAATCCTAGCTTTTCTCAAAATCTGATCGACCTTAATACAGCCTCAAAGGAAGAGCTTGAAAAACTCCCAGGTATAGGTCCGGTTACGGCTCAAAAAATTATTGAACTCCGGGAGAAAAAAGGGGGGTTCAAAAGGGTAGAAGAGCTTCTTGAGGTTCCTGGTATAGGACAAAAGAAGCTTGAGGCTATTAAGCCCTATGTAAAGGTTGAAGGGATGGCTTCTCCATTTGGATACAGCAACTCTACTCTTCAATCCCAATTAACATCAAACCCCTCAACTAAACCTATATACAAGTACATTGACGAACATGGGGTTGTTCATTTCACTCAATTCCCAGAAACGGTTCCCCAAAAATACAGGAAGACGCTTAAACAAGTAAATTAAATAATATAAAACTTCAAGGGTTACTTTTTGACCTAAATCAAGGAAAGTTTTTATCCCATCTCCTATTTTAAAGTTAAAAAACTTAAGGAGGTGGGTGTATGTTTTGTAATCAGTGCGAACAAACAGCAAAGGGTTTTGCCTGCACCGTTCGCGGAGTGTGTGGTAAAACCCATGAGACGGATGTTTTACAAGACCTTTTAATCTACACCTGTGCTGGTTTATCTGAGGTTGCCCTTTTAGCTGAGGAAAAGGGAGTAAAAAAACCCGAGGTTGATTTCTTCTTGATGGAGGCGATGTTTTCAACTTTGACGAACGTTGATTTTGACCTTGATCGGATTAAAGATTACATTGAAAAGGCGGTAGAGCTTAGGGAATCTCTTAAAAAGGAAGCAAAAATCCAAACGGATTCTCCCATTAGCAACTTTAAGCCAGCAAAATCAATGGAAGAGCTTATCAAGCAAGGAGAAGAAAGGGAGATAGAACCAACGGTGTTTAGTGAAGAGGGAGAGGATGTAGGAAGCCTTAAGCTTACCATCCTTTATGGGTTAAAGGGTATCGCTGCCTATGCTTACCACGCCGAAAAGCTTGGAGTAAGGAATGAAGAGGTCTATAAAGGGTTCAAAGAACTTTTAGTAAACATCTTCAAAGATAAAACTTCAGACCTTAAGACCTGGGTTGACCGAGCTTTGGAGACAGGAAGGTTAAATCTTCTTACGATGGAGGCTTTGGATAGGGCAAACACTTCAGCCTTTGGGCATCCTCAACCAACCAAGGTCTCCCTTGGTGCTAAAAAAGGAAAAGCCATCCTTGTCTCCGGGCACGACCTTAAGGACCTTTATGAGCTTCTAAAACAGACTGAGGGTAAAGGGATATATGTCTACACTCACGGAGAGATGCTTCCTGCCCATGGTTATCCTGAGCTAAAGAAGTTTCCTCATCTTGCTGGTCATTACGGAACAGCTTGGCAGAACCAACAGAAGGAGTTTGAAGCCTTCCCAGGACCTATTGTTATGACCACAAACTGCCTTATGCCTCCTAAGGATTCTTACAAGGATAGGGTGTTTACCCTTGGACCGGTAGGCTATCCTGGGGTAAAGCATTTGCCTAATGAAGATTTTACGCCAGTTATTGAAATGGCTTTAGCCATGGAAGGTTTCAAGGAAGATATCCCTGGCAAGGAGGTCATGACCGGCTTTGCCCGGAATGCAGTTTTATCCGTGGCTGATAAAATTATAGATTTGGTCAAGGCTGGCAAGATAAGGCACTTTTTCCTCGTTGGTGGATGCGACGGCGCAAAGCCGGTAAGAAACTACTACACTGAGTTCGTGGAAAAGGTTCCGGAGGATTGCCTTGTTTTGACCCTTGCCTGCGGAAAATTTAGGTTCTTTGATAAAGACCTTGGAGCCATAGAAGGAATTCCCAGGCTTATTGATATCGGTCAGTGTAACGATGCTTACTCTGCTATCCAGGTCGCCTTAGCCCTTTCTCAAGCCTTCGGCGTTAGCGTAAACGAACTACCCCTTTCTCTTATCCTTTCTTGGTATGAGCAGAAGGCTGTAGCCATTCTTCTTACCCTCCTTTATCTTGGCCTAAAGAACATGAGGCTTGGTCCAAGTATGCCAGCCTTTTTAAGCAAAAATGTTGCTAATTTCATCGCGCAGAACTACAACTTAAAGCCCATCACCACACCCGATGAAGATTTAAGAAGCATTTTAGGCTAAGGTCTTGTATTCTCCGGGGGGTTCTCCCCCCTTCTTAATTAACTCAGAGGAAAATTTAGGTGTTTTTAAGTAGGGGCGCCTTTTGGGGTGCTCAATATTTTGTATCAGCAATCGTCTAACTTCAAGGTTTATGATAACATATAGGCATGAACCGTTATGCAGGAATAACCTTTTACCGAACGGAAGTTTCCCCTGGGCTTACCACTTTTCGTGTAGTTGTAAAGCAAACTGACCTTTTTATCCTTGCGGAAAGAGACCTTACTGAAGAGGCTGTTAAAGTCGTGAGGGAGGTTCGAACCCCTCTTGAACAATACATCTTTAAAAATCCGGTTTTTCTAAAGAGTTTAGTTCCTTTGCCCTTTGACCCGGAAGCTCCAGAGATTGTGAAAACGATGCTTAGGGCTGGGGAGAAAGCGGGGGTTGGTCCTATGGCGAGCGTTGCCGGAGCTATTGCTGAAGCTGTAGGAAGGGAGCTTCTGCGAAGGGAATTGACAAAGATTATAGCCGTGGAAAACGGAGGGGACATCTTTCTTTCGCTTAAGCGTGATGCTAAAGTCAAAGTTTTTGCTGGAAATACCGTATTTTCTGAGCTAACCATCCTTGTCCCAGAAGAGCTTCAGCCCTGCGGAGTTTGCACATCATCAGGGAAAATCGGTCATAGTTTGAGCCTTGGGAAAGCTGATGCTATTACGGTCCTTGCGAAGGATACAGCTTATGCCGATGCCTTAGCCACAGCTTTGGGAAACATTCTACGGGAAAAAAGAGGCCTTAAGCTTCTTGAAAGGGAGGTAAAAAGAAGGGAAGGCATCCTTGGCGTTATCGCTATCCTCGAGGACAGAGCCTTTCTGTGGGGAAGGATAAAGATAGTTTGATGCTCCTTGACTAAACAAAAATTGACCTTAAAATAAACCTTAGCTTAAAAAAGGGGGGCAAGATGAGCTGTATTTTTTGCCGTATTGCAAACAAGGAAATTCCAGCCAAAATTGTTTATGAAGATGATAAAGTGCTTGCCTTTCATGATATCAACCCTCAGGCTCCTTACCACATACTTGTCATCCCAAAGAAGCACATTTCAACCCTCCTTGAGCTCACAGAGGAGGATAAAGACCTTATCGGGCATATCTACCTTGTGATGAATAAGCTTGCTCAAGAGCTTGGCGTAGCAGAAAGGGGCTACCGGGTAGTGGTAAACTGCAACGAAGAGGCTGGCCAAACGGTCTTTCATGTGCATTTCCACTTCTTAGCGGGAAGGGAAATGCACTGGCCCCCTGGATAATACTTTGAAATAAGCTTGCCCAGCGCACACTTTACAAAGGGTTCTACCTTCCTTTACTACCTCCTTTCCATCCCTTATAGTTTCTCCGCACTCCTCACAAACAACCTTTCTTCGAGGTTTTCCCGGAAGTTCGCATTCTGAGAGAACAACTTCCACCTCTTCTACCCTAAAAAGCTCCTCATCCGGCATGATTTTGTAGGCTAAAAGCTCCCTTTGAGCGGGGCTTGCAATCTCTGGGAAGTATTTTTTTGCTTCCTCTTTTGCTGATTCTTTAGCAACGATTCTGAAGGCTTTTCCTGTCTCCAAGTTGAGAAAGGTTGCCGCCATGATGCCATAATCTACGAACTTCATCGTTCTTTTGCCAAGGCTAATCCCAGCAACTGTTTGTATGGCATCGGTTGCACAGCGGTCGATCTCAACCCAAACTAAGAACTTTTTTCGGTCCTCCCCATAAGGGTCTTTAATGCCAATAAGCGTAAGCCCAAGAAGGGCTAAACGAGCACCAAGCACCTGCCCTGCACAAAGATGCCCATGCCTTTCTCGGCAGACCTCAAGAAGCTCTTCAAAGGGAATTTCAAAGGGGTTAAACTTAGCCAACCTTGGCTCCGGGTTCTTTTTCTTTTTCTGGGATGATTATGGCTAAGCCGTTAGCATCCTTTGCGGCAAGGAGCATCCCCTCAGATACTAGGCCCTTTATCTTTGCTGGCTTGAGATTGGCAACGATAATGATTTCTTTTCCGATTAGCTCCTGAGGTTCATAGTATTCAGCGATGCCGGCAACGATCTGCCTTTTCTCAGGACAGCTGACTTCAAGCCTAAGGAGCCTGTCTGCTCCAGCAACCTTCTCCGCAAAAAGCACTTTAGCAACCCTAAGGTCAATCCTTCTAAACTCTTCAATGGTGATGTATTGAGGCTCCTCCTTTACTTCAGCCTCCTTCTTTGCTTCCACTCTTTGTTCCTCCTTCAGAATTTTTTCCTCATCTACCCTTGGGAAAAGGGGACCGCACCTTTTAATCTTTGTGCCAGGTTCTGGGAGGTCCCAGTTGAAAAGGTCTTTGAAAGAGAGGTTCCTCGCTTCGCTCGGAATGACAGAAGGGGAGCTTGGAATAAGGGAGATGGAGCTTGGAATGAGGGAGGGGGTGTTCGGAAGGACTGATAGGGCTGAAAGGAGGGTTAGAGAAGAGTTAGGAAGCACAGGATAGAGGGCAAGGGCAAAGCTCTTTATGGCGGAGATAATATTCCTTAGGATCGTTCCTGCCCTTTGGTAGTTTCCTTCCTTAACCCTTGTCCAGGGGGCTTCCCTATCTATGTAGACATTGGCAAAGCGAATGGATTGCCAAAGCTCCTCCAAGGCTGTGTGAAAGTTTAGCCTTGGAAACTCTTCAAGGTATCTTTTGAGGCCACTTTCTACCTTTTCGCGGAATTCTCTGTCTTCAGGCGTTAGCTCACCCCAGGGAGGGATAGTTCCCTCAAAGTTTCTCTCAAGGAAGCTTAAAGTTCGGTTTACAAGGTTTCCGTAGTCGTTTGCTAGGTCGGCATTAATGCGGTTTATAAGGTTAGGAAGGCTAAACTCCGCATCATACCCAAAAGCCATGTCCCGAAGTAGATAATACCTTACTTGGTCTACCCCAAAGGTTTGGGAAAGCTCAAGAGGGGACACGATATTACCAAGGCTCTTTGACATTTTAAGGCTTCCCATAAGCCAATAGCCATGCACGAAAAGCTTCTTATAGATTGGTATTCCAAGGGCTTTTAGCATGATGGGGAAGTAGACCGCATGAGGACGAAGAATGTCTTTAGCGATAAGATGATGGGAGTTTGCCCAGTAGTCTTGCCATGAAGGCTCATCTGGGTAGCCTATCCCCGTTAGATAGTTTAGCAGGGCATCAAACCATACATAGGTCACATAATCTTTATCAAAAGGAAGCTCTATACCCCAGGAAAGCCTTGTCTTGGGACGGGATATGCAAAGGGGGGGTAGAGGTTCTTCAAGAAGGTTTAGCACCTCCTCTCGGTAGAAGCTTGGATAGATAACCTCATTCTTTGCGAGATAATCCTTAAGCCAGCCTCGGTATTTTTCAAGGTTAAAGAAGTAGTTTTTTTCCTTCAAATAAACGGGTGAAGCCTTGTGGTCTTTGCAGAGCCCTTTTTCGTCAAGCTCTTTTAATGTGAGGAATCTTTCACAACCAAAGCAGTAGTTCCCCTCATACTCATCAAGGTAAAACTCTCCCTTATCAAAAAGGGTCTGAAGCACATGCTGGACAACCCGTTTATGTTTATCCGAAGTGGTTCTGATAAAGTAGCTATAGTTTATCCCCAGCTTATCCCAGGTTTCTTTAAAGATGTTGGCTATTTCGTCCACGAATTGCTTTGGAGTTTTGCCTTGAGCTTCCGCTGCCTTTGCTATCTTGTCCCCATGCTCATCCGTTCCCGTCAAGAAAAAGACCTCATACCCTTGAAGACGGCAGAACCTTGCTAAGGCGTCGGCAACGATCGTCGTATAGGCATGCCCAAGATGGGGAAGACTGTTTACATAGTAGATAGGGGTAGTGATGTAAAACCTTCTATCCATCCCTTAACCCTTCCTCCGGCTCTTCGGGAAGTTCTTCCTTTAGCACAAAGTTTTTTAGCTCCTCAAAAGATACAGAAAGGATGGTTCCGTCCTCCTTCTCAAGAGTGACGGTTCGTTGAAAGAAGTTGTATTTAAGGATACGAAAGTTCTCTTCTCCCAAAGAAATTTTACTCCCAAGGCGAGGGAGGCTTGCTAAGCATTCCCTATACCAGCTTTCTTCGTAGGCTAAACAGCAGAGAAGCCTCCCGCAGGGTCCAGATATCTTATTCGGGTCAAGGATTAAGCCTTGCTCTTTGGCCATCTTTATAGTCAAGGGCTGAAAATTCTTAAGGTATTGGGCGCAGCAGAATTCTTTTCCACAGTAGCCTATTCCACCGAGAAGCCCGGTTTCGTTCCTAACACCAATCTGCCGCATCTCAATGCGCATCCTAAGAGCCTTGGCAAGCTGTTTAACAAGCTCCCGAAAGTCAATCCTTCCTTCAGCGGTATAGTAGAAGATTATCTTTGAACGGTCAAAGTAGCACTCTACATCAACAAGCTTCATCTCTAAGCCCAATTCCTTTGCAAACTGTTTACAGAATTCCTTCCCCTTATCCTCAAGCTCAAGCCTCTTTTTATGGTTTGCAACCTCTTTGGGGTTTGCTTTGCGAAGGATGGTCGGCAACCCCTCTATATCCATGGGAATGCTGTAAGAAAAATCATCAAGATAAAAAACTTCTTTTCGACTATCCGGCATCTCAACCAAAGCATAGGTCCCTCTTGGAAGAGGTTCATACCCCTTTAAGATTCTCTCCGGTCTCCCGGGTCTTGTAGCCCCATGCACGAGATAGATACTCTTTTTCTTTTCCGGCTTCTTTTCAGATTTCTTTTCCCTTTTCATTTAACCACCTATAGCCCTCATCGGTCTTTGCGTGGATGCTTTAACGCCGATTTCAGGCTTTATTCTCAGAGCTTCCCTAAAGGCTTCTTCAAGGGAGCCTTTTTTGCCTCGCAAATAGTCCTTTAAGTTTATCTCTTCGTCTGAGAAAAGACAAGGTCTAAGCCTTCCGTCTGCGGTAATCCTTAAACGGTTGCAGGAGCCGCAAAAATGGCTTGAGAGAGGGGAGATGAAACCAACCTTGCCTTTAGCTCCTTCAAATCGAAAAACAGCTGCCGGACCCTTTCCCACTTTTTCTGCAGGCCAAAGCTTCCCCAACCTTTCAACCCTTTCTTTGATTTCAGAAATAGGCACAACTCGGCTTTCATCCCATAGTGAGTTTTTTCCTACGGGCATAAACTCTATAAACCTAACCTCAACGGGTAGCTCTAAGCTAAGCTTTGCAAGCTCCTCGCATTCCTCATCGTTAAAGCCCCGTATGATGACGGAGTTTATCTTTACCGCGGTGAAACCTTCAGATAGGGAAAGATAGAGACCTTCCATTACTTTTTTTAAAGAGAAGCCTCCTGTAAGCTCGGAGAACTTCTCTTCAGACAAGGTATCAAGGCTTAGGTTTATCCTTTTTAGCCCAGCCTCTTTTAGAGGCTTTACCAACTCAGATAGAAAGTAGCCGTTTGTGGTTAAGCTTAGGTCTTCTAACCCGGGGGTCTTGGCAAGCCTTGCCACAAGCTCAACGATGCCTTTCCTTAATAAAGGTTCACCGCCCGTTAGCCTTACTACCTTAACCCCGAGCTTAACCCCTACCCGGACGATGCTTTCTATCTCCTCAAAGGTTAGGATTTCCTCATGGGGCAAAAATTTAAAAGGTCCCTTTGATTGGCAGTAGATACAGCGGAAGTTGCACCGGTCAGTTATCGAGATCCGAAGATATTCTATCCTTCTTCCCCTTGGGTCTACAAGCATTTAAGCTTCCCTTTGTAGATCTCCCGAGCTTGATTGAAGGCAGAGATGATCATAGGCTCTTGATAATCAGGATAGGTCCAAGGCAAAGGTCTAAATGAGCCTTCTTTATAGATGTATTCTACCTCAGCAAAAACAGACCTGCCAAGGTATACCCGATGAGCATAATCCTTAAAGGTTGAAAGAATAACCTTCGAGAGGGTCAAATACCCAGGGTCAAGGTTCACAAGCCTCTTTCCATCCTGCGAATGCTCTCTTTCGATTTCATAGCAAAGGTGTTTAAGCTCAACAAGCTCTTCAGGGTCCTTTAAAATTTCGAAAAAAAGGACGGTTTTAAAAAGAGGGTAGCCCATCTCTTCCTCATAGTAGGAAGTAAACTTGCTAAATTCATAAACCGGT
>Ga0272449_1005057_pt1 | contig 10464 bp, 7 predicted proteins | sample YNPCB0241_FD_198679 | JGI IMG/M metagenome (GOLD analysis project Ga0272449, IMG submission 198679) | Hot spring sediment microbial communities from Yellowstone National Park, WY, United States - YNP-CB-024-1 | ecosystem: Environmental > Aquatic > Thermal springs > Hot (42-90C) > Sediment...
CGCGCGTTTGTAGTGCGCCAGCGAGTAGAGGTAGCGTTGGCTCAGCAGGCTGATTTCGGTATCGAGGAAGCGTCGGCGGTCGGCAGGCTCGCCGCGCACAATCGTCAGGTCGTTTGCGGTGAAGCACACGACGCTCAGTCGTCCGACGAGTGCGCTCGGTCGGGCGACGGGCTGCTCGTTGAGGGTAATCGTGCGCTTGCCATGCGCCTGCAGACGCACTTGCAGGTCATCGGTCAATCCGTCCGATTCGTACTGCGCAGTGAGGCGCATCTCCTGCGCGCCCCACTGGATGAGGTCTACCTCGCGCACGGGGCGCAGCGGGCGGAACGCGCTGAGGTAGTAGATTGCCTCCAGCAGGTTCGTCTTGCCCTGTGCGTTCGCGCCCAGCAAGATGTTCACGCGCGGCGCGGGGCTGATTTGCGCGTGCGCGTAGTTCCGAAAGCAGCTTAGGCGCAGGGCAACAAGTCGCATCCGTGCAAAAGTATACCTGCTACGATTCGCCCAGCAGCCATGCCGCAGCGTTGTGGTACTGAATGGCTGGGTGTGCGTCGGGTGGCGGGGCGGTCTCAAGTGTGATGATGTGCAGACTCGCGTTCGGGAACTGTGAGGCAGCGTCCAGTAAGGCGCGCACTTCGCGTGCATGAGTCGCCGAATCTGACAAGTCGGCGTACGCCTGAATCAGCAGGACGGCTCCATCGGGGCTGAACGCGACAAAGTCCACCTCGTATCCAGAGGCAGTGCGTAGGTACGACACCTCCATTTTGCGCCGCAGCAGTTCCAGTAGCACGCAGGTCTCCAAGGCGTGCCCGACAGGGAAGGGGCGCGGCGCGGTGTAGAAGGGGATAAAGCCCGTGTCTATCGGATACACCTTGCGCGGATGTACCCGCTGCTGCGCCTGTGAGTAGGCGAAAAACGGCACGGTGCGGATCAGGAAGGCATCCTCCAGATGTCCCAGCAAGATGTGGAGGGTGTCCTTGCTGACCGAGACGCCTTGCGAACGCAGGTCGTTGTAGAACTTGTTGACGCTGAACACCGCGCCAGGATTGCTCAGCAGGTGGCGCACCAGCCATCGCAGCACGCCGATGTTGCCCACCTGATACCGCTCCACCACATCCCGCAGGATGACGCCGTCGACATAGCTCATCAGCAACTCGCGTCGGTCAACCGCCTCCAGACCGACGGCTTCGGGGAAACCGCCCTCGTGCAGATACTGCCGCAGGCGCGCCTGAATCTGCGACCGTTGCGCCTTGCGCAGGTGGGCGAACGCTCGATCAGGCTCTTCCCCTAAGTGGCGCAGGTACTCGCGGAAACTGAACGGGAACACCACGACAGGCAGCGCGCGTCCGCGCATGCTCGTGCCCAGCTCGTATGCCAGCATCCGCGCCGACGAACCCGACAGGAACACGGCGACCGTTTCGCTGTCCAGCAAGCGGCGCACAAAAGTCTCCCACCCCGACACCCGTTGAATCTCGTCCAGCAGGAACAGCACCCGCTCCCTGTCGCGCGTGTGCGGGTAGAGTTGGTAGTAGGTCTCCACGATGAGGTGCAAATCGCGCGCCTGCAGGTCAAGCAGTCGCTCGTCCTCGAAGTTGAAGTAAAGTGCATATTCGCGGGGCATGCCATGCAGGAGGTGTTCCTGAACAATCTGCCACAGAAAGGTGGTCTTCCCTGCGCGGCGCATGCCGATAATCGCGAACGCTTTGTTCGGCACGGCAGGAATACGCACATCGCGCCGCGTGAAAGTAGGAACGGGGCGCAGTGTGCCCTCCACAACCTTCTCCTCGATCGTCGCGCGCAGTTGTCCGTCCACAAAGGATAGTTTACCCGATTTTTGTCCTTTTGGGAAGGATGAATTGCCGCGCGGTGGTTTACCTAACCGCGCCTCTGGCGTAGGTGTTCGGCGACCACCTCGATAATCCGTTCGGCGCAGGCGCGCTTGGGCATCATTGGCAACTCCTCGATGCGCCCGTCCGCATACAGCAGTGTCAAGCGGTTGGTGTCCACTTCGAAGCCGCTGCCAGGCTCCAGCACATTGTTGACGGCGACCAAGTCCAAGTTTTTGCCCGAAAGTTTCGCTTGCGCGTGCTGAAGCGCCTTATCGGTCTCGGCGGCGAAGCCCACGACGAAGCGGTTGCCCTTGCGAGCAGCGACGCTGGCGAGGATGTCGGGGTTCGGCATGAGGCGCAGCGTCCACGCTTCGCCCGTGCGCTTGCGCTTGCGGGGCAGTGCGCGTTCGGGGCGGTAGTCGGCGACGGCAGCCGCGGCGATGAACACCTCACAGGCGTCGAAGTGCGACTGCACCGCTTCGTACATCTGCTGCGCCGTCTGCACGCGGATTACCGTCGCGCCTGCTGGCGGGGTCAGCGCGGTGGGTCCTGTAATCAGCGTGACGGTCGCGCCGTGCGCCAGTGCCGCTTCCGCCAGCGCGTAGCCCATCTTGCCGCTGGAACGGTTGCCCACGAAGCGCACGGGGTCTATCGGCTCGTGGGTCGGACCTGCTGTGATTAGCACATGCACGCCCTGCAGGTCGCTGGCGCGGCGCAGGTGCAACGCCACCGCTTGCACAATCGTCGGCGTGTCGGCGAGTTTGCCCCAGCCCTCGTCGCCGCACGCCATAATCCCGTAGGCAGGCTCGATGAACGCCACGCCGCGCTCGCGCAGGGTCGCCACATGCGCTTGGGTGGCGGGATGGCTCCACATCGCGGGGTTCATCGCGGGCGCAATCAGGATGGGCGCGCGGGTCGCCAACGCCAGCGTGGTCAGCATGTCGTCCGCCAGCCCCAGCGCGAGGCGCGCAATCGTGTGCGCCGTTGCAGGCGCAATCAGCACCAAGTCCGCCTCCTGCGCCAGTTGGATGTGCGCAATCTGCCCTGGCACAGGCTCGTCGAACACATCTACTACGACGGGCTTGCCCGTTAGCGCAGCGAAGGTATCGGGGCTAATCAGGCGCGTTGCCGCGCGGGTCAGCACCGCCTGCACAGAGTGCCCTTCCCGCATCAACTCCCGCGCGATGTCGCACGCACGGTACGCCGCGATGCTTCCCGTAACGCCCAGCAGAATCTTCGCCATCGGTTGCCTCGTTACCAAAGCGTCGGTTGCTCCGCACCTGTTGCCTCCAGCGCGTCGGCAACCGCCTTGGATTTCGTCGCCACGAACAGCATCTCCTTGTTGCGCGTGTGGGAGACCTGCCCGACCTTCTCGCCGCGCGGGTTATGGATGCCGATTAGCGCGCCCACATACCGCCGATAGGGTCGCTCGAAGCAGCGCACAAAGCCCCACTCGCCCAGGATTGCCTCCAACTCGGCGCGGGTGAGGTAGCCCTCGTTGTTGAAGGAGACCAGCAGATGCTTCGCGCGGATTTGGCTGACCAGATGCGCCATCGCTTCGCGGGCTTGGGTCCGCGCGTTGAAGGGGCTTTTGCGGTGCTTGACATCGATGCGCTTGCGGGCGATGCCGTAGGTTTCGGGGCAGTCCCACAGCACCAGCGTCTCCCACACATGGTAGTTCGCGAGGTACGAGTGCTGATTGTACGGCGGGTCTAAGTAGAACAGGTCTGCCTCCAGCGCGCCTGCGAGTTCCAGCGCGTCGGCGTGATAGGCTTCGCCCGCGCCGTGCAGCAGCGGCGGGTAGCGCAGCTGGAGTGGGTTGTAGGCGCGCGGCGCCCACGCTTTGAGGTACGCCATCTGCAGCCCCGTCGTCGAGTCCACCTTGTCGGCAGCGAGCATCAGGCTGGTCAGCAGGATGGCTTGCAGGGTCGGGTCGTCGTAGTGGGCGATGGCGTTGCGGATGGCTTCGATGCGTGCGCCGTTTTCGGGGCGGAAGTAGCGCGCCTCTTCACAGTAGGCGCGGGTGAACCAGCCGTGTTCGGGCGGCAGTTGCATCAGCGCGTCCAGTATCGGCTGGATGCGTTCTGGTGGGTATTCCGCGCGATCCGCCTCCACCAGCGCGCGGGCGAGGATGTAGGCGTAAGCGGCATAATCGTTCGCATAAACGGAGTAGCCGCGCGCTTTGAACGCATGCGCCACCCGCGCACTGCCCGAAAAGAGGTCTACCACTGTGCAGATGGGCATACAGGCAGCCACCTGCTGCGCCACGCCGACAATCCAGCCAACTAAATTGCGTTTGGAGCCGATGTATTTAATCATTCCGTGTGTGTCGCCAGTTTCAGTAGGATTATACCCATGCAAGACTAAGGCTGTGGTCGCTTGAGGTGTATCTGCCGCTTCGTAAAGACAGTAAATTCTACATACAGTGGGCTATTCTACAGGACGCTCAATCACCAACAAGATGGCATCGCGGTAGGCGCCGCGTTTCCAATAGCGGCGGGGAATGCGCCCCACCTCCTGATAGCCCGCTTTCAGCAGCATTTTCAGGGACGCTATATTCCCGTCCAACACTTCGGAAATAAGCAGACGCAAGCCCAGCACCTCAAAAGCATGGCGGGTGCGTACCCGCACGGCATCTGTGCCGTAGCCTTTGCCCCATAATTCTTTGCGCCCAATCAGCGTGGCTGTCATAGCGGTACCATGTCGCCAGTTGATCTGATGGAGACCCGAAAAGCCGATATGCTCCCCCTCTAAAGTCTCCACGGCGAAAACGACCTCTTTTTCGTTGGGGCGCATCACCCGCTCGAACCACTCCTCCTCAGCTAATCGGCTCAGTGGGAAATCGCCTGTGAGCGTCCACTGCGTAATTTCGGGGTCGTTAATCCAGCGGAGTGCGTTCTCGAAGTGCCTTTCGCTGTCCAAGGGTACCAGCCGAACCTTCTCGCCTGACCAGCCGTAGCTCATCAGAAATCCCTCCAAAATAGACGGCACTTCGTATTGTACCTCTACACAGCTAACGCTGGGCGCGATGCTTTTTTCAGCTTGTATGGCAGTTGGACATTCGGCTGGGATGGGTTACACAACAACCGTCCCACCTGCTGCGTCTGCAAGATGCTCAGTACAAGCACTCACGCCTGCTGGGCAGCTTTCTTGGTTGCCCCTCAACAGGGTACAATACACCCGATGTCCGAAACGCGCTTCCTGAAGATGGACTTGCGCATCGAGGAGCAGCTATGGCACGACTTTCACCCGAATATGATTGTGTCGATCCAGTCGTGGCTGATGCCGTTGCTGCTGCCCAAGTACGCTGCCCAGATTGAGGAGCGCGTCTATGTGGAACATACCGAGCCATTGCCTGCCCCCCGACAAGTGTTCCGTCCCGATGTCGTGATTCACACTGCCTCGGAGAACGAGGCACGGGCGCAGGCAACGCGCGCCGCCCTCGCCGAGCCAGCAATTCTAACCCTACCAATGCCTGTGGAGCAGCGTGAACGCTATATAGCGATTGTATCCCTCCCGAATCGGGAACTGGTGACCGTAATTGAGCTACTCTCGCCTGCGAATAAGCGTGCGGGCGCGGACGGCAGGCGCGAGTATCTGCGCAAACGCGAGCAAATCTTGCAGAGCGCGGTGCATCTAGTGGAGATAGACTTGCTACTCAAGGGCGAACGCCTGCCAACGGTAGAGCCACTGCCCGAAGGCGATTACTACGCCTTCGTGTCGCGCAGCGAATACCGCCCAGCAGTGGAAGTTTACTACTGGCGACGCGACGAACGGATGCCGACGATTCCTATCCCGCTGCTCCGTGAAGATGGTGCGGTCTCCTTAGACCTGCAAGCGGTCTACGAGGAGACTTACAAGCGAGCCAGGTATGATGTGCGGCTAAGCGATTCTGGGTAGCGCAACTACGGCCACGGATACACAGGCGTGTCCACGCTGTAGAGCAGGGCAAGCACCGCCCATACCGCCGCCGAGAAAAACTCGCCGAAGATCATCCCCAAGAAAAACGGGCGCACTCGCCGATAGAGCGGCATGCCGCCATAGCGCAGCAGCGGCACCTTAATCAGCCACGCAACCAGCATTGAGAACCACAGCACAATCACGCCCCAAGTCGCGCTCATCGCGAAGCCCAACGGGTGGAACGGAAAGCCCGGGAACGCCGACCGACCCCACGCCAGCAGCAGCGTCATTATGAACCCCAGCGCGAAAAAGAGCGGGCGGAACGCAGGCACGGGCGTCTCGCCGCCAGAGGGCGTCATAAACGGCGCGTTCTCGCGGAAAAACTGCGTCGGCTGCCGCTCGTACACATATCCGTACAGGTTCAGCGCGCCGTAGGTGTAGGGCAGCCACAACTGGAAGACGAACGCGACGGCAATCGCCGCAAGGATGCCCACCATCAGCGTGCCCAGCAGCGTGCGCTTGGCGAGGCGCGTCTCGTCGCTGAGTTTCTGTGCGTCCAGAAAGCCCGTTATCGGGATGCCGCGCAGATCGCGGAACAGCACGGCATCCTTGAGTGCCATCGCCGTCAGGTTGCGCGGCGACAGCAGCGAATACTTCTCCATCGTGAGAACATCCATCGGCGTGAAGCAGCCTTCGGTGATCAGCAGTCCGCCCTCCGCCGTGCAGCGCGCCATCACCAGCCCCTGCACCAGGAGGTAAATCGCGAACACGAGCGCGGCGACCCACCAGTCCATGCCCGCCCACTGCGCCCAGAGCAGAATCACCACGAACGCGCCAATCAGCCCCCAGAACGCCCAGCGGTAGGACATCAACTCGCTGCCAGGCGGCGGAGGCGGCGCGTCGCCCTTGACCACCTGCCAGATGTAGCGCAGATGGTGCCGCGCCGAATACAGCACATACGCCGCCACTGCGAAAAACGCGCCCGAACAGAGCCACTTCACGAACCCCGCCGCCGCTGCGTGCTTCGCCTGCGTCTCAAAGCCATAGGTCAGCCCCAGAAACTCAAAGCCCTTGCTCAGCAGATAGAAAAACCAGAAGCTGAACAGCAACTCGGTCGGGATGAGAAAGAAGAACCCCACTGCCGCGAACGACAGATAGAGCGAGAACATCGTCATCTGGTCATACGGCGGCGCGCTGAAGTAGTCTTTGAGCGGGATAACCAGCGTGATTTCGGGGATGGTTGGGATGTTGCGGTGCAGCCCGTTCAGCGTGAAGACGACGATGGGCACAAGCGCACCGAGCCAAAACGCGCGGTTCGTGAAAAACTCGCCGCCGCGAATCAGTTCCAACGGCAACTGCACCAGCGGGAACGAAAGCCGCTCGTTCTCCACCCACTGCTTGCGCAGCAGCACGCTGATACACAAAAACGCCACGAACACCGCGCCGATGAGTATTAGCCAGCGCGCAGTAGAGGCGACCCACGCGCCCCACGGAATCGGCTCGCCGAACGGGATGCGCTGATAAAACCACTTGACCAGCGGTTCAGGCTGCGGCTGACTGGGATCCCACGGAAACAGCGCGGGGTTGAGCAACGGGAAGTAGATCTGCTGCCAGTTGTTGCCTTCTGCGTAATAGCTAACGCCGACCTGAGCGGGCAGGAGCCGCTCCATCACGCCGCGCGAGGCAATCATCGCGCTAAAGAGCATCATCACGAACACCACCACGAGTTCAGGTGTGCGCAGCGCAGCGTGCGGGCGCGCCCACGCGACCACGCGATTCGCCAGCACCACTACGAAAAACAGCGCAACGACGGCTGGAGGCAGCTGCATCATCCCGATTTGGATGGTCTGCGCCACCAGCTCGGCAGCGGCGACAATCACCGAAGTCGCCGCGCTGCCCACAAGTCCCAGCAGTAGGGTGCGTCCGAACCGCACGGGCGCGTGCGGGCGCGCCTCCCGAATTGGCGGCTCCTGCAGAAGCGTCATCGGGAGTGGGAGATTCGCCGCGCCCGATGGATTTCCTGCAAAACCACAGGTGGGCGAGGTTTTTGCCCCTACGAAACAGCAGGTATACTACGCTCTGGAGGATTCCAAGTGGCGAAGATAGAGCTGGAGCTACCGACAACGGTCTCTGCAGAGGAGGCGCGCCTGTTGTTGGCGGTCAAGTTGTACGAAACCGAGCGGCTCTCGCTGGGCAAAGCAGCGGAGCTGGCGGGATACTCGGTTCGCGCATTTATGGAGATATTGGCGCACTATGGAGTTCCGCTCTATCGCTACGACCCCGATGAGTTGGAGCGTGAGGTTCAAGAGTGGGGCAGCGAGTAGGGATTGTGGATGCCAGTTGCCTGAACTGAACAAAGCAAGCGGTGGGGTGCCCAGCGCACCCCACCACATTTGCCAGACTATGTGCCGCTCGGCAGTGTTGTTGGAAACCGCGTCCCATCAGGCTGGTTCCAAGTGTTGCCCTTGCCCGTCATGTCCCATAGCAGGTCTACGGGCGGGACACCGAACCGCTTGAGCCGCTCGTCGGGGTCTTTGCCGTTGTCGCGCAGGATGTTGTTGTAGATGCGGTTGCCGTCGGGGTTGGGGTCTACATCCAGCGGCGTCGGCGCAGGGAATAGCTGGCGCAGCCCAATCGTCATAATCCCGAAGGTGCCGTTGCCGACGATTTCGTTCTCGTACACTTCGGTATTGTCCGCCGCCAGCAGCATGATGCCCGTGCCCTTCAGCACATTGCTCACAATCGCTTCGGGGGCGGCGAAGTTGGGCGTGTTGTTATTGATGACGCGATTGCGCCGCACGATGCACCCGTCCTGCACTTTGGAGGGGTTGAACGGCAGCAGGAAGACCAGAATGCCGCCTGTGTTGTTGTGGACATAGTTGTCTTCCACGATGGCGTTGACGCAGTTTTCGATTTCGATGCCCGTGACATTCTGGAAGGCTTCGTTGCGGCGCACGACGATATTGCGCGACTGCCCGACATAGATGCCCGCGTCGCGCGTGCCCGACACCTTGCAGTCCTCCACCAATACGCCGTCGCACTCGATGGGGTAGACGCCGTACAGCCCCGTGTTGTGCAGGATGAGGTTGCGGTAGACAACATTCCGCGCCTTATGCACCACGACGCCGTTGCCCTGATAGTTGCGGATTTCGAGGTTCGCCACCGTGAAGTCGTTGCCCAGCCCCGAAATCGCGTCGGGCAGGAGATTGCGCCCATCCAGCACGGGTCGCTTGCCGTTGCGGATGACGCCCTCGATGGTCACGCCGTGATGGATGACCAGCACATTCTCGTGGTAGGTGCCGGGGTAGATGCGCACGACGCCGTTGCGCCCCGCTTTGTCGACAGCTTCCTGGATGCTCTCGCCAGGGCGCACCTCCACGACGCGGGCGGGGGAGGCTGAACCGACTCGGTTGCCACGGAATCCCCCCACTCCCGCTCCCTCTCCCCCCTTGCTAAGGGGGGAGAGGGTCGGGGTGAGGGGGGATTCGCCTGTGCGCGTTGCTGACGAACTGTCCTCCGCGCGGCGCTGCAACTGTCGGATGCGGCGCAGTTCGGGGCTGTCGATATTCAGGCGGGTGGGCAGGCGTGGGACTTGAGGCTGTACGACGGGCAGCCCCGACGGCACGCGCTTGGGAACCTCGGGCAGTGCCGACTCGTCGGTCAGCGCAAGCAGGAACGCAATCAGGTCTGCCTTCTCCTGCGGGGTGAGGGCGAACTTGCGGATTTTGTCGTCCTGCAGGGGCACATCGAGCCCCAGCCCGCGCCCGCCGCCGCCCGCGTAGAAGTCCAGCACCTCTTCCAGCGTCTCGAACGCGCCGTTGTGCATGTAGGGCGCGGTGAGGGCGATATTGCGCAGGGTGGGGATTTTGAACGCGCCGTTGGGTCCGCCACCGCGCCCGCGTTCGGCTTCAGGCTTGGCAACATCCGCAGGTCCGTCTTTCGGGTCGGGCACGCCAATCACCTTGAAATCGCGATTCGCGAAGGTCGGAATGCCGTGGCACTCGTTGCAGCGCGTCTTGGGCGACAGGAACAGTTTCAGCCCGCGCTTCTCTTGCGGGCTAAGCGCGCTGCCGTCGCCTGCCGCGTAGCGGTCAAAGCGCGAGTTGAAACTGACCAGCGTGCGCTGGAACGCCGCAATCGCGTAGGTGATATTCTTAAAGGTGATTGCCTCGCCGTCCTTGCCGCCGAAGGCTTTGTCGAACAGGGCGCGATATTCGGGGATGGCTTTCAGCTCGCGCACGAGTTCGGCGGGGTCGGCGTTCACCTCTTCGGGCGTGGTGATGACCATGCGCGCCTGCTCTTCGAGGTGCGCCGCGCGCCCGTCCCAGAACTGGCGGTGGTTGTAGACGGTGTTCCACAGGCTGGGCGCGCCCCGTGTGAGTTCGATCCCGCCTGTGCGCTCGCGCCCTGCGCCTTTACCCCCGCGCCCGCGCGAACGAGGCAGCCCGTCCGAAAAGCCCAGGTGCGGATGGTGGCAGTGCGCGCACGAAAGCGTGTTGTCATCCGACAGGATGGGGTCGAAAAACAGCAGCTTGCCCAGTTCCACCTTTTCGGGCGTGGTGGGGTTGTCGGCGGGCTGCACGATTTCGGTCGGGAAGGCTTTCTGTAGTCCCGTGTCGGGGTTGTTGGGGTCGTAGGGCGGGGGATTGGGAACCAGCGCGCCGTTATCGAGGCGCATGCCCACGAATCGCCCCTCCGAAATCGATGCGCTCACCAGCAGCAGCGGCAGCAACGCCGC
>Ga0272449_1005058_pt1 | contig 10464 bp, 6 predicted proteins | sample YNPCB0241_FD_198679 | JGI IMG/M metagenome (GOLD analysis project Ga0272449, IMG submission 198679) | Hot spring sediment microbial communities from Yellowstone National Park, WY, United States - YNP-CB-024-1 | ecosystem: Environmental > Aquatic > Thermal springs > Hot (42-90C) > Sediment...
CCTTTTAAATATCAGAATTATTAGAAGAGGGATCACCTTCTCGCTTATTATGCCTTTTTCATAAGCAAGTTCGACTAGCTTGGTTTTCAGAAAAGTCACGAGTTCCTTCACGAATTCTTTTTCATCCTCTCTTCCGGCGATAAGGCCTGCATAGAATTTGGCGTCAGTAAAAATTTTCCTTTCTTCATAAATGCTATTGACGTCTTCTTTAGTTCTTCTGAAAAGTATAGAGCCATGTGTAACTTCGTAAAATAGCCTTTTGTGAAGATTTTTCCAATCTTCAACTAGGTGTGGATCGAGAAGTTTTAAGCGAAGTATGTAGTCTTTAGGGTCTCCACGGTGAGGTGTTGCGGATAAGAATATGACGTTTCTTGATGGTTTTCCTTCAATTAGCATTTTTCCTATTTTCCAGAATCGCTTAGTCTTGTAGCCGAACTTGTGAACCTCGTCAACGATTATTAGGTCCCATTCTATATCCACAATCCTAGATATTCTTTCCTCCCTTTTGAGTAGATCCATTGAAGCAATATAGTAGCCCTCTGGAAAGCATTGCGTTCTGTAAAATTCAATATTATCTCTTTCCAAATGTTTGATTTTTGATGTTGGGATTCCCATCGTGACAAGTTCCTTATGCCATTGTAAAACTAAAACTCTTGGAACAATTATTAGTGTTCTTTTGACTCTTTCAGTGTTTTCCAAGTATTTCGCTATAGCTAAGGCTGTGATGGTTTTTCCCAGCCCTATCTCATCTCCAATTAATACTCTGATTGGTTTTCGCAGTGCTACTCTAGCGATCGTTTCACATTGGTGTAAGTAATGTTTCGGAGGGTTTTCAGTCGAAGTTTTCAGGTACGGAGATAATAGTGGGTGATATCTAAACTGGTTAAGCACGTTTGTAAGAAAGGTTTTTACGGCTTCCCTCAGCTCCATATCCATTTGCCTATTCTATTTCAAAAAAGAGCTTAAACGCCTTAACTAAGCGCTGAAGCTCCGCATGTTTCCCTTTTTTCCACCACAACTCTCTGAACGCCGATGCCCAATAGTGGGCGTCCCAGCTTGTCATGTCAAATATTTGTGCTTGAAGGTTGCGTATACTTTCAGTCTTTTTTAATGATGGGCGAACACATGCATATATTAGTAATCGATTGTATTGTTCAAGGTTCTGAACTAGGATTTTGCCATTATCTACTGGACTGTTGAATTCTTTGGCAAGCAAAAGGAGTTCATCTGGGCTTATTTTTGTTTTCAGGTCGATTGAGCTTTTTAGTGGTGCTTGGGGAGTTGAGGACCATATGAAGGTTGACTTGTTCTTAGTTAATTTAATCTGATATTTTGTCTGCAATACTTCTTCTAACGTTGTAGCTCTCATTTTTTCATCACCCTGAGTTTAAAGATTGCATTTTCTGATAATGGTATAAACGCTGGTATCTTTGAGCTGTCTAGGGTTATTGGCTGCTTTAATTTGAGAGTGCCTATAAATTTTGTCTCTTTGGGCTTTATGATCATTTCGATATCCCTGAGTTTTTGGACCAAGTAGCCTGCAAGTTTTGAATCTATGTCTTTGCATGAGAAGGTAATGTTATCCTCGAATATTGTGATGAGTTGTGGAACTATTGCTTCTTGATTAAGCTTAGAAACGGTTTCCGTTGCCATCTGCATTGAAATTAGGTTTTTAGGAGTTATTTGAGTCAATTTTGCACCTACATGTGTTGGGTCTAGCTTTTCGGTTTCAATCTCTTCTTCTAGGGATTCCACTCTAACTGTTAGGATTGATGTTGATTCTGTTCCATCTTCACCTGTAACTTTAATTTTAAAAGTATGATCACCTATCTCTTCTAATTTGCCTAGTTCCCATGTTACTACGAGTGGAGCCTTGCCTTTTTCTGGCTTGACAGTTCCCTTTTCGACTTCTATGCTGATGGGAAAATCGTAGGAGTCTATCGGCGTTACTTCCACCTCTACTTTCACTTGTTCGGCTGTTTTTACTGTTAATGAGCTTGGTTTTAGTGTTAGTATAAATCCTGTCGCGATTACTCTCTCTTTTTTCAAGATTATTCCGTTTTTCAGTATTTTTTCCCAGTCTTTTTGGTGGACTATGTCTTCAAGCCTTATTCTTTTGCCCGCGATTTCTACTTCAAACCATATTTCATGTACTTCTTTTCCTATTTTTTTGATTCCGCTTTCTGCTTGAAGGTTTTCTTTCATGATTGTTGCGGCTATTCTATATGGGAGGATTTCGGCATCGTCTTTGATTTTGTTAGGTATTTCTGCTCCGTTCTGCGGGCCTATTTGTTTCCAATATAGCTTTCCATCCATCATTATTCCTATATCTAAGATTTCTAAGCCGCTTTTCACTGCTTGTTCGACGACTTGTCGTGTGGTTAGTGGCGCGGATGTTACAGTATAAAATGTATCTAGGATATTTCTAAATGCATATCTGCTTGTTCCTTCTACTAGGTCCCAGTTCTGGTTCATTTTTAAGAAGTCGGCTAAGTCCCTGAAGCTAATGTCTGTTCTTAGTTTCGGTCCTGTGGCTGGGTTTTTTAATCCAACTTCGACTTGCGGTATGATGGCTGAGGCTGCGGATGTTGTTGTCCATTTTATTTCGTCTTTTCCAGCTTCTTTTGCTGGATAAGCTATTCTGGTTAATGCTGATAATAGATGCTCGTTTAAGAGCCTAATATTATCTTGTATGTAGTCTTTCAGCTTTTTCTCTTGCAAGTTTCTTATGTCTTTGTCTTTGTAGTACTCAGCTAAACTCTCCATGACTTCTTCTGCAGATTTTATTTTAGCTGCAAAGGTTAACAAAGTTTTGAAGTCTGCTTGCTTGTGGGAACATGCTACGACTATTGTATTTCTGTAGGTTCTCCGACCTTCTCTTCCTTTCATAAAGATTATTTTTCTAACTTCTTCTTCGTTTATTTCGGGTTTTATGAGAACTACAAGTCGAGGATGGGGCTCATCATTTATCGTAATTTCCTCCAGCATGTCTCCATAGCCTATAACCTCGGTGCTTTTTTCGTCAAAGATTTCCCCGCCTTCTCCGATGCCTCTTCTCTCCTTTCTTATCAATACTCCTTCTGCATGTTTCTTAATCACGTTGTAGAGTTCTAGTCTTGGTTCGTGGAGTTTTTCGGCTGCCTTCTTCTCTACATATTCTATAACTGACGGGAAAGGCGTGAACCAGTAACGCCCACTTTCTGATGTAAAGTGAGGTAATCGTCCTACCATTTCTGCCAGAGCGTCTTTGATGTCTAGTGGTGTCAGACCTTCTGCTGTGAAGGTCTCTGGTTCACAAACCATTAGGGCTATTTCCTTTGTGTCTGGAAAAACTTTTAGAGGTTCTTTGAATGTCTCATATGTGTAAGTTTTCAGGAAAACCGTTGTAGCTATCTTATATGCTAGTTCGCTTTTTGAACACTCTACCACCGACCCCAGGCGGCCTTCTTCTGAGACTATATCTCTCGAGACGACATCTCTGAATTCGCTGTAGCTTTGTGTAAGTATTCTTGTTCTTATGTCGTTGTCTTTTAGGTCTATGTGCCAGGGCATTATGAAGCTTGCCTCTTTTTTGAGGCGTAAAATTCTCCTGACAACTTTTCTCGTTATTCTTATGGCATCTCTTGTTTTTTGGAGGTCTCTGTTTCTTGTCACAAATTCTTGTAGGACCTCGATGTATTTTGGATGGAATGGGTATGTGTCTTTTGCTGTGGCGATTCTTCCTGTTTCTGTTGAGTATTGCCAGTCGGATTCTACTCCGAAAAGTTCTGGTAATTCACGGTATCTCTTGTATAGTTCGTCCCTAGCTTTCCATGCTTCGTTTTCTGGAATTTTTTTAAATATTCTTTTTTGAAGGACTTTTGCTACATCGTCTGGCGAGACTGGAGTTACTGTTTTTGTTGACTCTCTGGTTAGGTTTCTTAGGACCTTGCCAGCGTAGCCCACGAAAATGTCCTCTTCTAAAAGTTTTTTCAGGCCCTCTACTTTTCTGTATTCGGCTTGTATCGAGGCTACTAGAACTATTTTTGGTGTGTCTTCTATGGCTCTTGAGAGGTAGTCAAGGAATAGAAGGACTTTTTCTCCGTAGTCTTTGAGATCGGGAGATTTGTCCATGTTGAAGACATAGTGGACTATTTCGTCCATTAGTATTAGTATGGGTTCTTTTGCCTCGGATAGTATGCTTTTTAGGAGTGTTACGTCTGGTGCTGGTGCTTTTTCACTGTCTAGGTGTTTTACTTTGCTGTAGGCGCCGAGCTTGTAGGCTAGCATTCCCCATATTGTCTTTATTGTGAAGCCTTCGGCTTTGTATGGCTCCTTAGGGTGCGGTATTAGGTCTGCTCTGCTTCCGTCCATAACTATTATGGTCGGTTTTCCGGCCTCAGCTATTTTTGCAGCCAGTCGTTCGTTTATCTCCTTTAGTGTGACTGGGTTATTGAAGGCATGGTAGAGGGCTATTTGTGTGTGGGTTTTTCCTCCGCCGAAAAGCGATGTCAGGAGGTATATCGCTCCACCCTTTCCGTTTTTGAGGGTTTCAGCTATGTCTTCTATCAGTTCTTCCATGGATTTTGTTAGGTATGTTCTGCTGAAGAATTCTCTTGGGTCTGAGTATATGGGTTCTTCTTCGCCTTTTAGTATGTCTCCGAGGTCTGGGGCCGCTTTATCGTCTAGCCTTGCGTCGTATACGTCTTCCCAAACTTCCATCGTACCATTTTTTATTAGATTGAGTATTCCCATTTTAATCACCTTCCTCCGTAAATGATAGTTTTTGCTGAGGTGATAAATATTCTACTATTTTTTTACATAAGCTACATTCGGGGTCCCCTTTTGGAAGGATTCTCGCTAGGATTTTTGCTAGTGTTAGGGCTTCTTCGGCGTAGGAGGGGTATGTGGTCGTAAGTTCTTCGATCTTGCGCCTGAATTCTTCTCTGGAGTATGTTGCGGCGTAGTACTCAAGAGTATGGAGGGCGTCCACCGTGCATCTTATTTGTGGGTTTTCTAGGTTTAGGCCCCTGACCTCCAAGATTTCGGCGAGTTTTGAGCGTTCGTCAGAAGGCGGCTCTATGAGTTTGTAGGATTTGGCCTTGGCTACTTTTGCGCCTGGTTCTTTCTCGCCTGTGAGAATTTTCCAGGATTTTATCGCCGCGTTGAGGTCTAGGGATGTTCCTATGGAAAATATTCTTAGGTCTGTGCTGTCAAGAGTCTTTTTCTTTGCTCCAGGCAGAATGGACTTTACGAGTAGGTAGAACATTGCGTCTGGTTGTTTTACGCCTTCTTTTAGTTCGGCTTTTATTGCGAGGGCTTTTGCTAAGCCTAGGTAGGTTGCTGGGTAAACGTAGTTGTCTATTAGGGTTTTTGTATCTATTTTTCCCATGGCTTTAATTTCGCGGTATTTTGTGGCTACAGCTAAGGCTGCTGCAAGCGTCCCAATGACTAGGTCTCTGCCTACGGCGCCTATATCCATTAGTTCTTTGGCTCTTTTGGCTGATTCCTCAACCATCAGGTTATAAAGTTCTGAGGCTTCGATTGTACCCTCGGCTCCTTTTCTCCAGACAACAATTATGCTGGTGTCCATTGAGAGCTTTCCCCTCTTAACAACGCTTTGTATAGATTCTGTGGTGATTGGAAAAGCGTTTGTAACTCTGAGGCCAGCTGCATTCCATCCAGCCTCGAGTAAAGCCTTCCAAGCGTCAGGATCTGTATGGGCATAATATGTCACAAGTAAACCGCCGTCTTCAAGCTTAGAAGCCATAGTAACGAACGAGGCATTAAGAAGGTTCTGAAAATGTCTGACGCCGTCTTCATACTTAGCAGTTGCGCCAAGCCTGGGAGGGTTAAGGCTAACCTCGCTTAATGCATACTTCTCCCACTGTGTGGAAACCTCTACCCAACCGTCGCCAACCCTCTCAAAGAAAACCTCAGGCATAAACCTCGGTACGAGCCTATCATCCTTAACCTCGCTCAAAGCCCTCTTAAGCCAAACATAGTAGAAGTCGCTAAGCTCAGCATAAGGAACATCATCATAATAGGGTGGATCAGTAATAATTATATCAAATTTGTCATCTTTAAGACTATTTAGGATTGATGCGTCATCAATTTTCACATTAGTGCTGTTCACATTGCCCTTTAAATTAATGGTGAGATATTCAAGACCATCCGATATATTTTTTAAACATCTAAACCATGCACCTGTAATATTTGCAAATGGTGACATATCACACCAATTCCATACCATGGCAATGCCTCTAAAGGTTAGCGAGCCTGCAGCTATCGCACCCATTATCGTATCCGATCTTACGGGAGAAACAAGAGAAGTAAATGATGAAAATCTTAGTAGTGCTATTGCTAAATACGTTGTTATTGCGTCCACATACTTAGATGCCTCCTTTTTTATATTGTTCGTTTCGTTTTCTCCATGTTTTATTATAACAACTTTTTCTAGTACTCGTATCTTCACTCGTCTTAGAGTATCATTATCAGTTTTCCTCAGAACATCTAATGATTTAAATGGACTCTCAAAAACATTTTCAAATGTTTTTGATGTATATTTCAGAAGTTGTTCAGCCAATGTCCGTGGGTTCACAATTTCTAAGGCTAAACCGCCATATAGACAAGTAAATGTGCTTTCTATTGTTTCCGCAAGATTTTTAAGCTCTTGCCTAGCTTCGGGGCTATCATATATTACGCCCTCCCTAGAACGTTCGTATAGTTTGATAAAAAGATACTCTTCCTCCGCCCTCTTGCCTGCTTCGCGTATCAGCTTGACGAGTTTTACGAGAGTTAGGAGCTGACGCGGATTAAAGAGCTTATACCACTCAGTCATCCCGTAGAGAATCGGAAATAAGTATCTAACGCTATATAGAGAAATTCCTTCTCGTGGTATATCTGGATCGCCCATCTCAAGCATTTTTAATATTTCTTTCCTTGCAAGGTCGAGTTTTTCTTGGTCTTTTTCTATGCATGGCTCGAATTCTAGATCTCCCTGCTTAATCTTGACTTTGACGAGCAGCCTTTGTCTTGCCGGTATCTCGTTTATCCATGACGGTAATTGGGTATTTGTGCCATAGCCCATGTCCTTATTGTATAGTTCTAGGGCGAACTTGACATAACTCTTTAATCTCTCCTTAACCTCCTCTGGCAAACCTTTTGTTTCAGCATAATGCCTTCCTGTTTGGGGATCTATCTGCATTATCGGCTGATGACAAAGCAGACAAACAGCCGTCTCTCTTCTCGCTTCAATGTTACTTTCCGGGACTCTAAACTCCCTTCCGCCGGCTGTTATCTTTAAACCCGAAACTCGCGCCTCTTTAACAGCCCCATCGCCTAGAACTTTATTCAAATCAACAACTTTTATCCTCACTTCATCGCCCTTAACCACTGGCTCCATCCAAGCAAGCCTCTCATATTCATCACCAGCCTTAACTCTTGCAAGCCACCAGTTCCCAACCAATGGTGTCCAACGCCCACAATGAGGACACTTAACCTCCCAAGAACCAATGTAAACAGCAACGTCATCCTCGTAAAGCTCTCTAATCAACGGATCTTCCCTAAGCCTCTCAGTAACCCACTCACCCCAACGCCTCACATCCTCCACAAGTTTTTCACAATACTTAGCCGGATACTCCAACACCGCCTTCAAAAAAACGTACGCAACGGGCAAAAGCTCGACAGCTGTGGCTTCGATGCCCATGCGCATGGCTTCAAGAGGTATTGAACCGAAGCCGGCAAACGGATCGAGCAACCTTAAACCCTCAAACCTGTAAGATGGAGGGTTATTGTGAGCTGACTTACTCTTACCTCCAACACCTATAGCCTTCAGAAACCCTCCTGGATTAGTGTCCTCTGGAAGAAGGCAACCGGCTATAATAGCCCTAGCAGATATAAGGGGCTTCCTAGTCCACCAAAAAACCATCTCCCAATGCGGAGGCCGGCCAGGCCCCTTCTCAATAGCCGAAGCCTCACTGACCTCACGCCAGGGAAACCTAACAGACTCAATAAAACGCTTCTCAGATAGTGACGAAAGACCATATTTAGCAAGAACTGTCTGAGCACCCAAGACTATCCTCCTCCACTAAGAGTATTCTCCGACTTTGTTAACGCGCGTCTTAATCGGCCGACCCAAAACGTATCCACATGTATAACGCTGTCAACCTTTTACTTAAGACTTTTCCCCACATTTAGATTGTCCTATAGCATAAACAAGCTCTAAAGATGTTTCCATCCTCAATTCTACCACTATAATCCATGATAGCACACGGCAGCCATACCTCGAGCATTAAACCTCCAATTGAAGCTACCGAGCACACATGAATGAAACCACACATCTCGCCACAGCAAGAAAATAGAGAACTAAAGATTAGTTCGCAATTGTAAATAAGAAAATTTACGACGCTCTAGAACGGTCACCCCAATCTATTATCACTCATTCAGCCACCGCACATCGTCGGTCAGAATGAGAAAGAAAAATGCGCAGCTCTATTAGGCATATAAGACCTTTCTCGCTAAGCATGAAGATCGAGTATCGGCAAATCATTACTAAGATTCATACGTAATTAAGATAATTCCTGAGGGGCGAATATGCTTGTCAATGCTGGACCCCGCCCGATAATTATATTACATTCTAATAAAAGTGCAACAACCCATCTTAGTCCTCGTACCTTGTAAAAGAATTCTTCCTTTTCATCTCTGAGTTTATTTATAACGTTAATCTGGGGGAGCTTGATTAGTTGAAAAAGTCATCAGCTATCAGGAAAGAAAGAACCTGTACTTGACTAAACTGTTATCAATTTACCAGAAATATTGGTTAAGGATTTTTGTTTGAGGAGTGTATGTGTTATATTTTGGTAATGATTACATAATATAGGAGTCATGTGGGAGGAGAAGAGGCTGAAAAGGATTATTAGGCTTGGCTCCACTGTCGTGGTAACACTACCATCAGAGTGGGTGGAGGAGTTCGGAGATTACGTCTGGGTGATGCGTACTGACAGGAAAATTATTATTATTCCAGATAAGGTCGACTGAGGGGAGTATAATCCTAAACTAATATTCTAAAAACATTATAAGATCGTTGAGGTACGGGTCACATCATGATCTAAGCACTTTCAGCAGCATGAAAATCTCTTGGTTAACCCTCTTAATGAAGAATGACCTATAGCACCAGTACTCGATATGTAGGTGCCGAGATGCTTAAAGTTCGCTAATAATGATGATAAGTGAAAGCGCTCATATGTTTTCGCTTCTACCTGACGAATAAAATTTTGAGAGTTAAAGAGATGTCTCCCTCTTATGACATTCAAAGGAGCAATACGGTTATTGATGATGCCTTTACATAGACCGGTAGCTGAATTGTGAGGGAAAGAGTAATAAAGTGGATCGTATAAAAGTTTAACAAGTGAGCAAGACACTCAGGGAACAATAAATTAAGCGAACAAACCAGAAAAGAGAACAATAACCAATAGTGAGCACGAGTTAAATGACTGCCTAGTCTATTGTTTCGGTATTTCTTAGTTTCTCGCAGTATTCTTTTGATAAAATGTCGCATCCCTTTAAGAGGTGATTGAGATATTCTTTTGTGGGCTTTAATCCCTCGGCTGTCATGTCTTTCTTAGCAATATAGACGACTGCATCTACTGTCTCACCACCTGCTAGTTTTACTTTGAGCCGCTGCCTACCATAGTGGTGTGGGTATCCTTCGTACCTGTCCAGCTTCTCTATATCCTCGTCCACTATTTCATATAGGACTCCCTCAACATGGCTATCCTCGTCTTTTACTATGTTCGCATAGCCTTCCTTACGGTCTCTCGATGCTATTTTGTTAAACACCAACCTGTAGCCATCCAGTATGGCCCTCTCTCTTCTAGAAAATCTAACCCCTCTTTCCCTCATCCTCTCACCATTCATGTTTGAGCCATAAGCAAAGTATTTCATGGGCATCCACTAAACCTTCCCTCCACAATTCTCATAATATTCAAGCAAGTATTAATTTGTCTATCACTAACACCTAACCTTGTCTTTCGTGAATATATAGTGACCTCTCGTCCATTAACTTAAAGGATCAAAACCATAGCCAGACCTTTCCGAGCCCTGCAATCCACAAACATGAATTATGGGCCCATAATTTCTGACTATTTTTTACTTAAAAACAGCCGATCTAGCCTTAGAGAAAGAATAATGCAGATCACTCATAAAGAGAGAAGTGGAGGAACAAATGTTAGAATTTTAGAAAAATTTGGAAAGCTGGACGAAATTTCATTTAAAGTGAGACTGCGTATTAGAGTTGCGGAATTTATTGGTAAAGATGGTTGCAAAGGACTAAATGTGAATGAACTTACTGACAGCATCTTAATTATGCTAATAAACGAGAGGAAATCAGATTCTCAAAAGGCTATTTTTACACCTAAAAATTAAATCAATTGAGTGAAAACCTAAAGGATGCGATACAATAGATTCAAATCGGCTTGTTTTGTT
>Ga0272449_1005059_pt1 | contig 10457 bp, 8 predicted proteins | sample YNPCB0241_FD_198679 | JGI IMG/M metagenome (GOLD analysis project Ga0272449, IMG submission 198679) | Hot spring sediment microbial communities from Yellowstone National Park, WY, United States - YNP-CB-024-1 | ecosystem: Environmental > Aquatic > Thermal springs > Hot (42-90C) > Sediment...
CCCTCATGGTATTACCAATAGCTGTCTTAAATTGGGAGCCTTGCCACTTAGTTGCTATGGTGTTATAATCAGCCACCTTATCCACTGCAAAAGCTAGGTATAATGCTACGGCTGCACCCATCTCACCGTTCCTCGATAGCTGCTTCTCCGCTATCTCAGCTACTATCCTCGATAGCTTGGCTATTGTCAGGAGCTGTCTTGGGTTGAATAGCATGTACCACTTTGTTAAACCCTTGTTTCTAGCTGTGCTAGCCCACCTGTTATCCCTTGGTATCTCATCTAAAGGTATGTAATCCTGTAGCTCTAGCACCTCCCTGCTTAGATCTCTTAGGGCCTTCCTGAACCTCCTCATCTCATCCTCGTCACCCCATGCTGGTTTAAAGGTGTCTTCCACCCTCTTGATTAATGGTATGTGTGTCCTCGCTATCTCATCCTCTAATTCTGGGGTCACCTCCTCCAAGTCCTCTACAATACTCTTAATCATCGTTGAGTGCTCTACGAACCATCTATCGAAGAGAGTTTGACCTGTTTTAGCTCTCCCCCTAAGCTGGAGCCAGTGATTACAGTAGGGGCATCTTATGTTCAACCCTCTCCTCTCAATAGGTCTTCTCTCAATCCTTTCATCTAACGTTTCAACTGTGAAGATCTTCCTCTCCCTGTCAAAATCTACTTCGAGATATCTTCCTTTAAACTCCGGGTCCCTTGTTATCTCAGGGCTTACACCCTCAACGGGTATCAGACCTCCACAGTGAGGGCATCTAACACCTCTAGCATATATGTAGCTCTTCGAGTTTACACCGAAGTACTCTCCTAACTCCTCCCTTGCCCTCCCCAATAGCTCCCTAGCAGCTTTAACAGTCTCCTCGAAGAGCCCTGAGTCAGCGTACTTCGCTGGGAACTCGATGGTAGCCTTCAACACAAGGTATGCTACTGGGTTGTACTCCACAGCTATAGTCCTAAAGCCCAGCCTAAGGGATTCCAGTGGAATACTACCCCCACCAGCCATGGAGTCAACTACTGTGATATCATTAACATCTTTCCCCATAGCTTCTCTCACGATCTTCCCGACTTCCTCTCTTTTAGGCTTAACCATGTATATTACAGTGTTCTTTGAAAGAGCTTCACTAAGTCCCGTGATGCGCTCTAACGAGGTGACGTTAACGCTTGACGGTAGTACGGAGGATAATGTTAGAACCCTAGAGGGGCCCGCAGGCCTTCTAGCAAACCACATGTGGATATTGTGTATCTTAGGAACACGTATAAACCCAGCCTCCTTACGACTTAACTCATTGAGCTTAGTGAGCGGAAGGATGTGATCGATAAGCCTGCTACTCATTGCCACTATCATTTCACCAATAGGGTCTAGCGTTGAGACCTTCTTTTAAATCTTTACTAAGCCATAGAACTTAATGCAGTACAAGTAACCATTGGAAACCCGATATCCTCAATTAACCTTTCTATAAGAGAAACCAGCCTTAGTAAGCAAAGGAGCAATTGTGTCCTACGAGCTAAAGAGGAGGAGGTTCTTGACCTAGGAGTTCGTTCGTGTAATTATGTCTTTTTCCCTTCATAGTTCTCCTAGAGCTCCTAGAAGAGGCCTTGAGGGCTGGAGGGCACGGTAGGTATGGATCTACAGCTCTAGCATGGGTCGAAGTCGGTGAAGCTATGTAGCACGACCTCACCCTCTAAACCATCCTCCTACGAGCCTTAACCCCAGCAGACCTCCTAGCAGTCATCCCAGCACCTCATAACATTGGAGCAAGACATCCTAAACCACCATAAGGAGCCTTGGATCGTGTTATAAAGGTTGGGGGCCTGCAACGGTAGCCCTCCAAACCCTCCCGGGATAAGCAAGTCTGCCCACCCCAAGCCCTAGTGTTCTTGGAATGCTAACCTAACTTTAGGTTAAGCTCAGGTTAAGGAGCCCCCTAACCTAAACTTAACCCAAGTTTAGCCTGGGTTAAGTAAAGTTAAGCCTCAGCCTACCTCCACCCAGGGCCCCACCCCACCTTTAAGGTTTCATGCCGTACCCCCAACCTTGATGAAACTGGATAAAGCTGGATAACCTGGATGATACGGATGGGAAGGGTACCTCCTACACCATTCTCCCAGGACATGGTAGGATTTTCAGTCATCTTATGGTTTGTAAAACCTGGTAGTGCTTTTACCTGTAGAGTAGTCTTGTTATCTCATCTTCTACCCTCCTCAAGTTCTCCCTTATCTCTGCTAGCCTGTCCGCTATCTCTCTTAGTCTTGGTGGCGCTATTGCTGTGAATAGCTCGTTGAAGGCCCTATACACGATCTCGTATATCTCCTTCGAGTTCTCAGCCTCAGCCTTCCTACCAAGCTCTATGACCATGAAGCCGTCGTCTAACGCAGCCTTCCTAGCGGGCTCCGTTAGGCCTTTGACGATCAGCACCCTGAGGTGTGGCATGTAGTCTAGCTGTAGGACTCTACCGAACTCCTGATCTACAACATGCCTATCAACATCCCTATCCCAGTTCTTACAGGAGACGTAGACCCTAAACTGCGACCCACCAACACTTTTGAAGGCCCAGACGTCAACCTCAACCTCACCACCCTTAGCCGGGAGCCTAACATTAGTCTGGACGTTGAAGCCCAGATCCCTTAAAACCCTAGCGACAACACCCTCAAGAACCTCCCTGGAGGGTCTAATGCTGGAGAGCTCGCTATCAAGCTTCTTCTCAACAGCAAGCTGCTGAGCTGGAGGAGCTACCATTACAGGCTTCTGAGCTAGGGTAACCCCTTTGGGTGTAGGGCCTATGAACGTTACATTAAAGTTCCTACTAAGGATCTCTAGGAGCTCTCGGTGATCCTCATCCCTGTAGGTGTTTGATGCTACCGCAACCCTATCCTCCTCTCTGAACAGCCACAGCATCCCCTCCCACATGGGATCGCGAGAGCGTTTCTCAAGGTACTCGAGTATCGACTGGGAGGGCATCCCCTGGACAACCATAACCCTCACACTCCCAGGAGGCTTCTCGACATAGCCCACCTCCTCAGGCCAAGGCGAGAAGCACATGTAGATTGGTTTTACGAGAGGTTTTGTGAAAGTGCAACACTTCATTACACAGGAGGAGCTGTACCCCATTCTATTGAAAATTTCTACAAACGACTTTATCAGGCTACCTGAAGCCTTCTCATGTAAAATTCCAATGGCAGCCCTCACATGGTCTATCACCAGGGGGTTCACGAAACAGTTGCTCACTATATCCTCGACAAAAGCCCACTCGCATAGATGCTCGTACGGCATGCCGGAGAAGTGTGATAGGAGCTCCGACTGCTCCCCGGTATGGAGGGATCTCTGGACGACCGCTAGCTTCAGAAAGTCCCCTCTCCTGTAGAGATCGTGGATCCTAGACATTACATCAAAGTCCTCGAGGACCTTAACGTACCTAGAAGCCTCATCAGCCAGCTTTTTAACACGCTCTGCTACGAAGGGGTACAGTCTTAGTGTGTAGTAGTCATGTCTGTGAGACTTATCGTCAACCTGAAAACCTAGGAGATACTTATAGAACAGGGATCTGGCATCGGTTATTTTAGAGCCTAGAACTGATGAAACCACCATTGAGAAATACTCTCTATCAGTAGATGATACGCTCAGGAAACCTAGCCAATCCTTGCTTCTAGCCCAGAGTACAGGGTAGCCTTTATTTTCAACCGCTCTGATAACGGCACATGCAACTGAAAGAGCTCTACTATCCTCCTCCGGGATCCTGCTTAAACGTCTCTCACTCTCCTCGAGAATAGGCTTCGTTATATGCTCCTTAAGGAGATGTCTTCTAAGATAGTCCCATAAACTCCCCTCCCAGCCTTCAACCTTCACTCGGACATACAGATCAACACCTTTAAATGCGTTAACAAGATCGGAGTACACCCTTTTGGCGACATCGCTTCCGAAGGCTGGTTCGAGAGTTGCAGTGACATTTCGATACCTAAACTCCTCAGATGAGTAGATGAAAGGGTAGAGGCCTACAGCATACTCAACCCCCTGGCTTGCCAGCCTATCTACGAGGGCTCTAACACTATCAACATCGATGGACAAAGAGCACCCCTCTGGGAAGAGGTAGGTGATAGAATTTTAAATAATACACGGTAAGTGAAAGCTTAACGCTAGCACTCGAGATGACATACGTCCTGCCGGTGGGACTGTGCTCTGCAAGGTTTTAGAATTGTTAAAGAGGTCTGCGGGCAGCAACATTGATAGCAAGATACGTTGCTAGGCACGGTCTTTTAGCATTCAGATATATGAAGAGAAGCCTCATGGAAACTAATGGTAAAGACTATGCCTAGAGAAGTAGCTAGATTCATTGAGAGCAAGTTTAGAGGGTTAAAGATATCAGAGGCTGGGTATGAGCTTTTGAGTGAAGCTGATGAGCATTATCCAAAGAATTACTTGAATAATGCCCTAAAGTTATGATCGAAGATCGGATACAAAACCTTTTAATCGTTCTGTAATTGGGTAACTAAGCATTTAAGGAAAGGTGATACTGGTATCCAGTTGAACTCACGGATAGGCTCGCATGTGATATCATGTCTTAGGTTAAAGGGTTTTGTGGGAGATAGAACGTATCATTATGTCTTAGACAACGGCTATTGCATCTCCATAGCTAAGTGTGGGGGAATAGTCTCTTACATCATGTATATATTATATTTTTAGGACTTAGAGTTCATAGATATTATGGCTAAAGAGGTGGGTAACATGGGGTTTGTTACATGCGATAAACTGACACAAGATGATGAGTTTATGGAGGCTGAGGTTGTTCGGAGATTAAAGAGGCTTTTAGTTGATATGGGGTGCACAATTATCTACGAGAGTAATCGTCAGGGCCCTGACGTAGTTGCATATTGTGGGGACTCTCTCCTAATTATCGAAGCAAAAGGTGTTCCAACAAAGTTTAAGGTCATGGGTAGGGATAAAGGAAAGCCAAAGAGCGAAAACACTATTAATAATCAGTTCCGGCATTGGCCAGCAGAGGTGATAGCAGAGCTTATGGAGCGTGAACACGAGTGGCATATGGAATCAGATGATTGGGTAAAGGAAGTTCTCAGCAAGATTAGCCAGAAGATCAGTGCTAAGTATATAGCTGTCTTCGGCTACCACGAAAAGTATATCAAGGTGCTGGAGAAGAAAAAACAAGCAGTGGAAAGACTTGGCTATGAGATTTGGCTTATTGATAAAGGGGGCAAGATATGCAAGTATCTTGCAACATGAAAGCATTACAGAACTACAACTGTAGTACATTAATTCTAACCTCAGTCTTAATTTCACCAATTATTTATAACCCTAAATATACTCCTGTCGGGGAAGGAGGGCATGGTTGAGCTCAAGGCCGAGCCCATGAATAGGAGACGTGAGATGAGACCCTGTTGAGTAAACGTCCTTAAAGTTCTATGATCAAATGTTGATACAACTTTAGTGCCCATAGTACTGGTATCTTGTCTCTATCCTCTTCTAGCCAGCAACTCGGGCATTTCATTCTCCTCCCGGGGAGCTCCTCAATTTCAATCTCGCAGTCCGGGCACAACCTGCTAGGCAACCCCCTAACTCGTATGCCACACCGTACCGCTTCAGCTGTATCTCCAGTATTCTAACGAACCTCCTTACACCCACCATGTACATCCTCGCCTTTTCCCTCGATCTCTCTTCCCATCTGAAAGGTGATGCCCCAAGCATGGAGATGCTGAAAGGGTGATGTGTGTGCGTCCGAGCGGAGATCCGACAAACCACTCGGGGGAGGCTCTTTAAGCCTCCTAGGGATGCGAGGAGGAGGGCACAATCACCCATTCATTACAGGAGCACCCAGGAACATAGCAACGATAACGAAGAACGCAAGAAGATACCACGTATACAGGCTGGCAAGAGAGGCAGACGAGGTATACTAGACCACAACACCTTACACGGTGACAGCATGGCAGTTTGAAGCTCCAGCCAGGCCTGGTAACACATTTAAAGCTGGGCTTACCAACACCCCACGGTGATCTGAGTGCGGAGGCTAGCTGTAACCCTCATAGCCGTAGTCTTAGCATTGATAGCCATGACATACTACGGGATACAAGCTAAAGCTCTAGCCGTTCAAGTCGAAACCTCGATAAGGCAGGCTCTAGCCCAGATAAGCACCCAAACTTTAACCTTAATGGTTATTGTGGCACTTGTAGCCGCCATACTACTGAAGTTACTTACAGTGTTCACTAGGAGGGGTGTTTATAAGGGTTACCTTTAAGCGGGACCTCGTAAAGCGGTGTGGATAACCACTAGTGCTAGAAGGCTAGGGGCTGTATAGGTTATAGGCTCACAGATCTTGGACTAGTTTAGGTATATTGTTCGCTTCAACATTAGTAATATGGAGGTAGGGGGAACGCCGATCCTCCCTTCTCCTGTGTATTCGTGTTCCAGATCCTATCAAAGAGCTTCCTACCTCATTAAGGTTCTAACGTTAATTTTAGGTAACCTTCCTCATGCCGCCATGATAGTTGAATTTTTCAAGTTAAGGGCGTTCCTCTCGTCTGGATTCACTAGTGCTTAGAAGATATAGGCCGAGGAAAAGGACTGCTAGGATTAGGAGAGGCTTCCATTTGATAGGGTTCTGGGGTACCTCAATGTACATGGGATCTGGCGGGATTGGTTTGACGATGCTGAAGGGGATGTTATACCTCTTAAGGATATCGATTAAATATCCATAGTAGGGCTTAGATCCATACCATAGGTGTTCAAGGTACTCACGTGAGAGCTCCACCTCCGCGTCTAGAGTACCATCTTCATAGCCTCTCACATGAACCTCGACTAGTTCATTCAAAGGCTTAACGAGCCCGAAGACTTGACCTTTCCTCCACCCCTGTAGTAAAGGCTCATAGAAGCCTTCACTCAATAGAATTTGCTTCACAACCCCTAGATCTACGTAAACCTTTATGACACCATACACCATCTAGCCTCCCCACTATTAATATAATATTAATATAATATTAATGACAACAGATTAAATACTCTACGAGATATCATGAATACATATAAATACTTAAGACATGATATAGTTTGCATTGAGTATGTATAATCTATCGCATGAGGAGAGTCCATAGCCTTCCAGTCTCATCAAAATTTAAATCTAATCTACAGTAGTAGGAGAGGTGAGGAGCTAAGGGTTATAGTGGGAGAGGTTCAAGTATGTGAAAGCTCCCCATACTTTGTAGGCTCATGGAGAATAGGACAGGTAGGATGGAACCTTAATATGCCAGGCATACGTCACATTGCCTTCAAGTGGTACTTCCCACACTGTAATCCACTCTAGATGATCTACTATGATGTAGACCTAGGAGTTCTTGAGAAAACGAAGAGAGAGCAAGACGCTCTTTAAGTTAAACCTGGAGGTAGTGTTTAAGATGATCCTAGGCTCATAGGGCTCCCGTAATTGACAGATGATGCCCGTGATTACTCCTCGGCTAACGTATTTATATTCATGTGATTATCCAATTCTATTCGCTTGGTAATGAGGTTAAGGCTCTTAGAGTATTAACTTATGTTACGGAACGTTATATGAGTGGTATCTAATGTCATTTATACTCTTCATGATGACATGTAGGCACTCTGTCTTCTCCTGTTCGCATAAACTCCTGATAAAGTCCTTCCAGAGCCCCTCCCACTCTTCTACTGTATGGATATCTACACCTCCCCATTGGGGTAACTTGTTCGTAACATTTAGTACTATGAGGAACTTAGGTCTACTGTCTCTCACCAGGTGTTCTATCTTATGACTTGGGGTTATCCATGTGGGTCTAGGCACCTTTGGCGATGGTACTCCGTGAATCTCATCCGGTGTTATCACCTCCCCGATTCCTACTACCTCTAAGCCTTTCAGGTATGCAACATCAACTCTAACAGTCCACTGATACCTAGCTCTCCCTCTAGGCTCTCCGAAAATCTCCTGTTTATCTATTGGCTTTCGAAGCCTAATTTTAAACTCGGGTATTGCAAGTAGACCTAGCCCTTCAACCCTTAATAGGCAGTATTGGAGGATGCTGTGAACGTTAGACTTATCATACTTTGCAAGCTTATCATCATCCAGTAGCCCTTGTTTAATAACGAAGTCAACATTCCTCTGGATGATCTCCTTTAAAACCTCAATGTACACTACCAAACCACCTATGGGCAAGTTGTCTCCTGAAGTTTAAAATATTAGCTTCCGATACCACATAGGTAGCGGGGGCTCCTCCTCTACAGATGTGAGGTGGTACAAGTTGTGTTTTACAGGTGTTATCCTAAACCCCTATAGGAGGCCTATACACGATGGGGTCGTCGGGAGGTTACTCGAGGAGATGGAGTGGAATCTTGAGGGCTTCTACGTCTACAGCCTCGATCCAAGGGTTTACATTAGGACTCTCGACTATGAGAGGTTTAGGCCTACGCTGAGTCAGGTTCTAGGCTCTAACCCTCCAGCAGTCCACTTTCACTTCAGGCTTGCTACCGTAGGTAAGGTAGCCGTATACAACGTACATGGGTGGGACATAGGAGGACACCTTGTAACACATAACGGTATCGTTGGAGCTTACTCCTACGAGGATGAGAGTGGCTATAGCGACACGCTTAGACTCGTAGCACAGAAGAGGTTCAGAGAGTTCCTACTAGGCAAAAGGTGGAAGAATCTATATGAGTATCTCAGCAAGAAAGACTTCAAAGGCGTAATGTTCATAGTGAGCAGGGATTTCAATGAGGTGTACGCCATATCACGTGGGAGGAGCATAAGATACTACAGGTTAAACTATGTAACCTACGCTACAAGCAAGGAGCTCCTAACAGGTAGCACGTTAAGAAAGGCTAGAAGTGGAGCACATACAAATGGTGTCTTTAAGGTAACCTATGATGGAGTTATAAGGCTGGTTTAAGCGAAGTGCACGCTGTAGCCCAACGAGTTTAAGAGCCCCTGGGAGGTTAACTAAGATGTTACGAGGTGAGAGGCTGAGACATATGGGCAGTTTCTACTAATTGATGGTTCAAACTCAGCCATCGGCCTAAGTAACCCCTCAGTCTTATCCTGGGAGTTTACTCTAAGAGAGTTACCACAGCATAATCTTAATTTAAACCAAGGTTACTCTAGGAGATATGCTATACGACGGGGTGATGGTGATCATCGTGAGAGTGGTGTCTTCAGAACCTCAAGCATTACGGTTACTACATTCACCAGCGAGCTCGCCAGTTGGGCTCACTTAATAAGGGTTTGCTATGTGAGTTACTTTAAATAAGAGCTTAATCCTCTACCATGGTGGGCTGAAGGCTGGGGGGTGTTCTGGGTTGCTTGTGATCTCTAGGAGGGAGGTTGAGGGGAGGATTTCTAGGATCACCTCTGCTATGGAGTCTAAGGGTCTTGACGGTCTCTATCTGGCTTCTCCTGCTAATGTCGCCTATGTTACTAACTTTATTTTCATTCCTACTGAGAGGCCTATAGCTGTTTTTGTTAGCGGTGGTGGTGAGGTTACACTATTCGTCCCTCTGCTTGAGTACGAGCATGCCTTGAAATACTCGTATGCTGATAGGGTTGTGTACTACGAGGAGTATCCTGGTGAGAGGCACCCCATGGTTGTTATTGGCGAGGAGTTGAGAAGGATGGGTTTTGAGGGGAGGAGGTTGGGCTATGATGTTGATGGTTACGGTCATGTCTTCGGCTATAGGGGTCCTAGGCTTAGTGATGTTCTAAGGGCTAGCTATAGCTATGAGAGGGATCTAGTAGAGGGCCTTAGGATGATTAAGTCTCGTGAAGAGGTGGAGTTGCTTAGGGAGAGTGGTAAGTGGGCTGGCCTAGCCCACAGACTATTACAAGAGTACACTAGGCCTGGAGTCTTGGAGGATGAGGTTTCACTAAGGGCTAGTATGGAGGCAACACTAGCAATGGCTAGAGCCCTTAAGGGCATCTACAGGCCGTGGGGTTGGACCTACGGGGCTAGAGCTGGGTTTAGAGGGCAGGTCGGCCCACACTCATATTACCCACACTCCCACACAATACACGCTGTGATAAAGAGGGGTGATGTACTTGTAACAGGGGCTACAGCGATTGTAAGCGGTTACGGAGCAGAACTAGAGAGGACAATGATCGTAGGAGAGCCTACGGGAGAGCAGGAGAAGTACTTCAAGTTAATGCTGGAGGCAAGGAGGGTAGCACTGGAGACCATAAGACCGGGTGTTAGGTGCAGCGATGTAGATAGAGCTGTGAGGAAATTCTTCAAGGAGAAGGGGTTGGAGAAACACTGGAGACACCACGTAGGGCACGGGATAGGGCTGGAGTACCACGAAGCACCATTCCTAGACATAGGTGATAACACAGAGCTAAAACCAGGCATGGCCCTCACAGTAGAACCGGGAATATACGTAGAAGGCCTAGGAGGATTCAGACACTCAGACACAATCCTAGTAACAGAGGATGGCTATGAAATGCTAACAAACTATCCAG
>Ga0272449_1005060_pt1 | contig 10456 bp, 9 predicted proteins | sample YNPCB0241_FD_198679 | JGI IMG/M metagenome (GOLD analysis project Ga0272449, IMG submission 198679) | Hot spring sediment microbial communities from Yellowstone National Park, WY, United States - YNP-CB-024-1 | ecosystem: Environmental > Aquatic > Thermal springs > Hot (42-90C) > Sediment...
CAAAAAATTCTATTTTTACCTACAAAAAAGTCGGAAGAACCTTTAATGGTTTCATGCTATTAAATGTGGCCTCCTTTCATATTTTCCAGATTTCCTATTTGCTGAATTTCATGATGGCTCAATTTCATGCAAGAAATCGGCCCGAATTTCTTTTCTGTACATTCCAGAATCTAATTCTGCCGAATCCAGGTAAATCATGAGAAATGAAGCTTCTGAGATGGAAACTGAATGCCTTCCCAGAAATAAAAATGCTTCCATAGAAATAAAAACGCTTACATAGAAATAATTACATTTGATCTGAGTGGATAATTGCCTCAGAACTTTTCCACATTTTATTGGCAAAAACAAGGAAGAAAGATAAAATATGATAAAAATTAATCAAACAGGAAAATTTTCAGGAGGTGGGCATGGAGATAAAGGTAATTAAAATTGAGAAGCCGGAGGAGATGAATTTTATTCTTGGCCAGTCTCATTTTATAAAAACGGTTGAGGATATCCATGAGGCTATAGTCACCACCGCACCCCATCTGAGATTCGGTCTGGCCTTCTGTGAATCTTCTGGCCCGGCTCTGGTCCGTTATTCTGGCAATGATGAAAAGCTTATTGACCTCGCCAGGAGAAATGCCCTGAATCTCGGTGCCGGCCATAGCTTCATCATCTTCATGGAAAATGGTTACCCCATTAATATTCTTAATGCCATTAAAAATGTGCCTGAAGTCTGCCGGATATTCTGTGCTACAGCCAACCCCGTGGAGGTCATTATTGCCGAAACAGAAACAGGACGAGGTATCCTGGGTGTAATTGATGGGGTTAAAACCAGGGGAATTGAGGGAGAAGAAGACATAAAATATCGGAAAGAATTTCTCCGCAAGATCGGCTACAAATTCTAAAATTAATTTAGAATTCCAGGTCTGAGATAAATTGGCCTTTTAGTTTCCAAAAGAAGAAGTTATCAATTTTTCTAATTCATCCAGTCAGCTTTAGGCCTGCCTCTCATTTCAGAAAGTTTTTAAAAATAAAGTTCCGTTAATTACTACTAAAAGTAGCTATTTCAGGGAAATTAAAACAATCCTAATAAGCTTATCCGCAACAATGAAGGTAACTTATTATTGACCCATTATTGATGAGTTCAATGCTTTAAGCTAAAATTTTTCTTTATTTCACATCTTTTCAGCTGATGAGAAAATGGCCGAGAAAAGCGATTCTCTCTGGACAAGGCCCTTCCTTGTAGCCCTCCTTGGTTATTTTTTCCTTTTTATGAGTGTTAGCCTTTTCTTTCTTCTGCCCCTTTTTCTACAGCAATTCAGCCCTTCTAAGAGCCAGATCGGCCTTATTATGGGCATTCATAGTGTCATGGCCATTGGCGTCAGGCCCATTTTTGGTCGACTCATTGATGAAAAGGGAAGGCGTCTTGTTTCCCTGGCCGGCATTTTACTTCTCCTGTTTACCGTTCCTCTTTTTCACCTTGTCCGGGATGCCGGCGCTTTCCCGCTCCTTCTCCGGGCTTTGACGGGACTCGGGTGGGGAATAAGCATGACCGCCACCATTACCATGTGCTCTGACCTGGCGCCGGTGGAAAGACTGGCCCATTCCATGGGCATTGTCGGTGTGGCCGGCCTTGTCGCCAGTGCCCTTGGTCCGCTTTTAGCCGAAGAAGTAGTCAGGCGATTCGGTTTCAGCTGGCTTTTCCATCTGAGCTTTATTTTTCTTCTGGCCTCCTTTGCCTGTATCTTAATAACCAGGGAAACAGCCCCTTCGCCCAGCAAAAAAAATGGAAGCCAGGAGGCCATGTTAAAATTTGAAGGCTTGAAACCTCTGATAATTTTCCTCATGGCTTCTCTGCCTTTAGTTCATGGTGCCATCAGGGGAGCCATGGTTAATTTTGTGGCTCTTTTCAGTCGCTCCATAGGCCTGGAGCATGTCGGACCTTTTTTTGTCACCTTCTCTCTGGCTGCTATTTTAACTCGTTTCTGGGGAGGAGGCCTATCTGACCGCTATGGCCGGAAAAAAGTTATTTTTCCGGCCGCCCTCGTCATCGGCCTCAATGTTCTTTTTCTCTCGCAGGTCAGAAATTTCTGGATGCTGATTTTAGCTGGTTTTATTGGCGGCTTTGGTCAGGGGCTGATTTTTCCGGCTCTAAGCACCTATGTTATTGATACTCTTGGCCGGGAGAATAAAGGATTCGCCCTGAGCCTGTATCTTTCCCTTTTTGATGCGGGCATGGGGCTCGGTTCGCCCTTTTTCGGCTGGCTTTCTGACCTTTTCGGTTATCGAGCCATGTATTTTTTAGCTGGCCTCACCATCCTCATTTTCAATGCTTTTTTTACTCTCAAGGCGCCAGAGCCTTTAAAACAGCTACCAAATAATAAAGATTCCTGAATTTTTGCTTTTATGGGAAATAAAGGGGGATCGGCCAGAAAGCAACTCAAAATATTTTTGATTTATCCTGAGAATAAGGCCTTTTTACCGGCTTTATCTAAATATTTTTTTACAATACCGGTGCCTGAGTCATAACCCCGGCTGATTTGAGATGCCGCTATAAGAAACAAGAAAAAGAGAAATTTGATATTTTTTTCTGCTCAATCGCGCTTAATTTTAATCATTGTTTAGGAAGCCGATTCAAATGAAGCTCTTCCGTAAAAAGTGTGGTATAAAGAGTAGGGCGATTTATAGGGCTTATATCAGCTCAATTTCTTTTAAAATCAATAAATTATAAAAATCTAAATGACCTCCAAAGGAATTTCAAAATTGAATGAGAATCTCCTGTCAAAGTTGTTCAGGGTGGGATTTTATGATACCCAGTTTTGTGGCTGAGATAAAAGCTTATTAAGGCAAAAAGAAGGCCCCCTGATTATGATGAAAGACCTTTCAGATCAGACCAATTTTTAAGAATAAGCCCTGAAATGATGGAGTTTTAAGCTCACAACAACCAGAAACTAAATCATGTCAGATTTCATAAGAAATGGTAAAATAAATATAAGCTTTAAGATAAGAATATGCTAATATGTGGTGTCTTTTCTTTTCGCCAGTCACAGGTCGCCGGCCGGCTCTGGCTAAAAAATTGGGAAGATATAAATGAAATTACAAAAAATAAGCCTTAAAAAAGGAGGCAGGGGTGATTAAGGATGAAAAAAGTTTGAAGCGAAGGGATTTCCTCCGGCTTTCAGCCTCGGCCATGGCCTCCCTTCCGCTGGCTGCTTTCAATCATTTCGGCTCTCGGAAATCTTCAGCCATTAAGTCAGGTCTGAAAAGAAAACAATTCTCCGGCGCAGCTCAGAAAGTCAGGGTTGCTTTGATCAGGACAAAAGACAGGAAAGATGGCGTAAAAAAGTCATTTGAGCTTCTTGATGTAGCTCCCTTCAAGCAAGTGCCTGTTTTCATCAAACCCAATTTTAATACTTCGGATCCAGCTCCTGGCTCAACCCACAATGATACCCTGACAGCCATCATCGAGGAGGTCAGGCGAAGGCAGGCTGGCCCCATTACTCTGGGTGAAAGAAGCGGGCCGCCGCCCACAGCGAGGGTAATGGCAGAAAAGGGTATTTTTGATCTGGCCAGAGAACTTGACTTCAAGGTCATCAATTTTGAAGAACTTGATGAAGCCGATTGGGTCTGGTTTAAACCCGAAGGCATCCACTGGTCTGAAGGTTTTGCTATTCCCAGAGTTGTTGTTGATGCTCCCTGGATTATTTCCACCTGCTGTCTTAAAACCCATGGCTTTGGGGGCGTTTTTACCATGTCTTTGAAGCTGGCCGTTGGCCTGACGCCCAAAAGATTAATGAGAGAATTGCATCGCTCTCCGGACATGAGACGGATGATTGCCGAAATCAATCTGGGTTATAAACCTCAGCTCATTATCCTGGATGGTGTCGAAGCCTTTGTTGATGGTGGTCCCAGCACAGGTAAAAGAGCTGAGGCCAATGTGTTTATTGCTGGCACCGACCGGGTGGCTGTGGATATGGTTGGTCTGGCCGTTCTCAAGGAGCTTGGTTCCAATGAGGCCATCATGGGCAAGAAGATAACCGAACAGGAGCAGATTGCTCGCGCCATTGAACTCGGAGTTGGCCTTTCTGACCCCGGGGCTATCGAATTGGTTACACCTGACGAAGAAAGCCGTCTTTATGCCCGCAAAATAAAGGAGATTCTTCATCAGGGGTAAACCATGAATTTTTATGATTTGATTATAAGTCGTCGGACAATCAGGCAATTCAAATCAGAACCTCTTTCCCGGGAACAGCTCGAGCGCATTGTTAATGCCGGCCGCTTAGCCCCCTCAGCCGGCAACCAGCAGCCCCTTGAATTTATTGTAGTTGACGAGCCTCGACTCTGCCATTCCCTTTTTCCCCATCTAAGATGGGCTGCTTACATTAGCCCCAGGGGGAATCCCAGGCCAGGTCAGGAGCCAGTGGCCTACATCATCACGCTGGTCAATCTTTCCCTTCGCTCTCAGGGCTATGAATATGATGTCGGGGCTGCCATGGAAAATATGATTCTTGCCGCCTGGGCGGAAGGTATAGGTAGCTGCTGGCTAATTTCCATTAACCGGGAAAAAATTGCCTCCCTTCTGGAAATTCCTGAAAATTATCGTGTTGATTGTGTTCTGGCGCTGGGTTATCCGGCTGAAAGCCCGATAGTCGAAAAATTTCAGGGGTCAATCCGTTACTGGCTGGACGACGAGGGCCGGCTTCATGTGCCCAAACGTCCCTTAGAAAGTGTCATTCATTTCAACCGTTTCATTCACCGGCCACCGTCAGCTCAGCAACTTTGATGGTCGGACCACAAACAGCTGTTTCAAATTTTAAATCCGAGCCGATAAGCTCGATACTCTTAAGGATTTCAGCCAGATTGCCGGCAATAGTTATTTCTGAGACTGGATAAAGGATTTCACCCTTTTCCACCCAGAGACCAAAGGCTCCCCGGGAAATGTCTCCAGTGACCGGATTCAATCCGTGGCCTATGGTCTTAACCAGAATCAATCCCTTATCGAGGGAAGCGATAATCTCTTCAGGGGAAGATTTTCCGGGAAGAAGATAAAAATTGTTGGGGCCAATGCCTCCCCCCTCAGCGTTACCAGTGGAATTCAGATTGAGCTTCCGGGCAGCGTAGGTATTGCAGAGATAATTTTTCAGAATGCCAGCTTCAATGACCACAGTTTTGCGGGTGGGCACGCCTTCTGAATCAAAGGGCCTGGTACCGAGCTTTCCCGGCATCAAGCCATCATCGATAACAGTAATCTGGTCACTGGCAATTTTCTCACCAAGCTTATCGACCAGGAAGGAAGCCCGATGGTAAATGGAAGTTCCAGCCACACAGGTAAAGAGGAAACCTAGAAGCCAGGACGTCTGGGCTGGTTCAAAAATAACTGGAACCGACTGCGTTTTAATTTTTCTTGGCTTTAACAATCTGACCGTTCTTTCAATGGCTTTCCTGGCCACGGCTTCAGGAGGCTCAAGCTCAGAAAAAAAGCGCTTCGAGCTGAACCAGCCATCTTCCACACGGTCATCTGTGTCGCCTGCCTGAAGTCCGACGCTGAGGCTGCAGGAGGTGGCTTTATAAAATCCAGAAAAGCCAGCGGAATTGACCAGAATGAAAGCTCCTTCAGAAGTGCCAAAGCTTGCTCCATGAGAATTGGTAATTCTTGGATCAGCCAGAGCTATTTTTTCTGTCTGGAGGGCCAGATTAATCTTTTCTTTTGGTTCGAGCTGAACAATTTCAGGATCAAAAAGGTTGAGAGAGGCAGGATCAACGTAAGGCTCAACTGAATCAGGTAATCCAGCACAATCATCAGGACTGGCAAGCTCAGCTCGCTTGACCGCGGTTTTCATTAAATCTTTTAAGGTTTCCAGGGAAAAATCAGAAGAGCTGGCCGAAGCAACTCGCTTCTCTTTGATAACTTTCAGGGAAAGATAACGAAAATTGGCCTCCGTTAAATCCTCAATAGCCTGAAGGCGGACATTAACCGAAAATTCCCGACCGGTGGCTACAGCTACCTCAATCTCATCGGCCCCCAGACTCTGACCATAGCTGACCAGCCTTTCAGCCAGTAGCTGCAAATCCTTTATCTCTTTCTCCAGATGACAGTTTTTCTCCGAAGTCATAGTTGTCCCCCAACAGTCATTTTTTCAATTTTCAGGGTTGGACAGCCATCGCTGACCGGAACTTCCTGTCCCTCTTTGCTGCAGGTTCCAATCTGAGGGCTGAAAGCCAGATCCGAGCCGACCATGGTAATATTCTGAAGGATATCGATGTTCATCCCGATCAGGGTTGCCTGCTTAATGGGTGCCGTCAAGCGGCCTTCTTCAATGAGCCGGCCTGAACTTATGGTAAAGGTGAATTTGCCTGAATCCTCAACCTGACCACCTTCGAACCTTTCTGCATAGATGCCCTTGCGCACTGACTTAATTATTTCTTCAGGCGAATGTTCACCCCTGTCAATATAGGTATTGGACATCCGGGGCAGGGGAAAACAGGTAAAATCCTGGCGGCGACCATGGCCAGTTAAAGGCAGCCCCATCAGTTTGGCTGATAGTCGATCCTGGAGATAGCCGGCGACAACACCCCGGTCAATCAAAATGACCGGTTTAGGCTGTGTCCCCTCATCATCCACATTATAGGAGCCCCGAAAATTGGGAATTGTCGGATCGTCAATGATCCGGACGAGAGGACTGCCTACCCTCTGGCCGAGCTTATTCCAGAAAATCGAGGTCTTTTTTCGATTATAATCAGCTTCCAGCAGATGGCCTACGGCTTCATGGACTAGAACACCGCTGTGTCCAGCAGCCAGAACCACAGGCATTTCTCCAGCTGGCGGCTCCACGGCTTCAAGAAGCTTCAGGGCTTCCTGAGCTGCCTCTTCACCCAGCTGGCGAGGGGGATAAATTTCAGCAAAATAGTCATAACCAATGCGGCCGCCTGCTCCAGCGAAGCCAATTTCCCGCTTGCCCTTGTCCTCAGCAATGGCCAGCGAACTCAGACGAATCATGGGCCTTGTTTCCGCGACATAAAGCCCTTCGGAGTTGGCCACGACCAGCGACTGGACCACATCTCCCAGAGCCACCTTAACCTTGATTATTTTCCGGTCAAAACCAAGACAGGCAGAGTAAACCTCTTTGACCAGAGCCACCTTCTTTTCGAGCTCAAGTTTATCAGGCGAAATTTTTAGGGGATAGAAGTTATGTTTAATTTCCTGGGAAGATAGAGATTTGATTCTGGTCGGGGAAGGGGAGGAGGCGATGGCGGCGGCTGTCAGGGCAGCCTGACGGGCTTTTTCATAGCTGATGTCATTAGTATAGGCATAGCCAGTTTTTTCCCCGCTGATAACTCTGATACCGATTCCCTGAATAATGCTTTCGCTTGTCTCCTTAATAATATCCTCTTCCATAACTACAGCCTGATAGTGGCGATACTCCATGAAGATATCGGCAAAATCACCACCTTGACTCAGGGCGGCCTCGAGAATCAGCTCAAAATCTCTGAGGCTAAAAGGGAAGACATGATTAAGGGCAATCATCCTCTTTCTCCTTGAGATAGATTGGGACGGAAATGGGGCAAAGCTAAAAGAAAAAGACTGGCAATACCCAGGGAATATTCAAAAAGGTTCGTGAGAAAATGGATGCCCAGACCGGAAAGGATGGCTATATTTTTTTCTGTGCCCATGAGATGGAAGGTCAGGGCCCAGGCCGATTCCCAGGTTCCAAAGCCAGCCAGGCCTTTAATGGGAAGAGCTGAAGTAAGTTCAGCACCGCTTGTTCCCAGGATTAATCGCCAGAAACTCAGTTCGGCCAGGCTGAAACCATGAATTCGCAGCAGGGCATGAAGCAAAAAGAAAAGGGAAACGTATTTGGCCAGACGAATGAAAAAAGAAAGGAGGAGAATCAGCCAGGAAGAGCTCTGATTTCGAGTGAACCGAAGAACATCAATCGTTTCCCTGAACTTTTCGAGGGATTTTTGAAACCAATTTTTCCTATTGAGTTTGAACCTGAGCCCGAGAAAAGAGTAAATCTGAAAAATTATCCTGGCCAGAGGGATTAGCAGGATGAAAGCCAGAATAACCAGGAGAAAGAAGAGCAGGGCCAGGGCCAGAACCACAGGTGAGGCCACAGCATCAACCCCCAGCCCAACAGAAAGAATGGCGGCGATGAGAAAAGGACTAAGGGTCAGGAAATCAAGCAAAAAGGCGGCAATGAAGGACGAGGTTACCGGTTCGAAGGCCAGACCGAGACGGCGATTGAGAAGATAAATATAGGAAAGGGAGCCCAGACGAGCCGGAAGTAAATCAACCAGGGAATTCTTGACTAAGGTGACGAGAAGAATTCCCGGCCAGCTCACCCTGGCTGGCTGAAGTAACAGGCGATAGCGCCAGGCCCTTATTAGAGCCCCTGTTAAACTGATTAGCATATAAATGACGAGGGAAGGGAGGTAAAGGTTTTTTAAGGTATAAGTAAGTTCCTGGGTGGAAATCTGAGAGATAAGAAGGAAGATGAGGGCAGCCGAAATTATCAGGGAAAGGAGAAGATAAAGGAACTTTTTCCGGCTTTTCATTTGATTCGGCTTAAATCAAAATTATCCCAGAGAGCAGTCAGAGTTTCAACCACCCGGGCTTAATTTTGAGAAAAAATGAAGCCAGCGGCAATTGCCCGGTCTGAATTCAGCCTTCATAAAATTGGCAAAATAAGGCAATACCCCAGGAGAGACTATTGTGATTAGAGCTCACTTTCTGGCCGGATTTCCATTTAAGCTTTTTTGCGTTTTTGCGGGATCAATTTGAGACAATTTGAGATCAATTTGGGAAAATAGAGGTATCAGTGGAGCTGGAGAAAGTCTTTTGTTAAGAGTTTCAGATGAAACTTAATTTTAAGGCCAACTCAGGTCATTTATTTACATTTAATTAGTCCTAAGAACAAAAACTTTTCCGCCCCCCAGATTCCTGGATTTCTCTTTCTTCCGTCCAAAGCCGGCGGAACCTGATTTAATCAAAGGCCGTATTTAATTAAAAGCCACCGATTCGTTTTGAACCCTAAAGCCGATTTTATGCTATAATTCTCAGGTCATGCTGGATCTTCGCTTTATTCTTGAAAAAAGAGAAGAGGTCGAGGCTCGTCTGGCTACGCGGGGGATTAAAATTGATTTAAGCCATCTGATTCTTCTGGCAGAAAAAAAGAAAGCTCTGCAAAAGGAGGTTGATGAGCTTCGCTCGCGCCAGAATCAGGCTTCTAAACAGATTGGCCGGCTTAAACAGCAGGGGCAGGAGGTTACGCCGCTGATCGAAGAGATGAGGCGCACGAGCGAGGAGATTGAGAAGAAGGAAGAAGAGCTTAAAACCCTTGAAGAGAAAATTCGCGATTTTCTCCTGAGGATTCCCAATCTCCCCCATGAATCGGTTCCCCTGGGTTCAAGCTCAGAAGATAATGTGGAAATTCGACGCTTTGGCCAGCCGCCTGAGTTCTCTTTTGACCCATTACCTCACTGGGAAATAGGCCGCAAACTTGGTCTTCTTGATTTTGAAAGAGCAGCCCGGCTGGCTGGTTCACGTTTTACGGTTTATGTCGGGGCCGGAGCCAGGCTGGAAAGAGCCCTCATCCAGTTCATGCTGGATATTCATACCAGAGAGAAGGGCTATCGGGAGATTCTTCCACCTTTTATTGCCAATGAAGACTGTTTGATTGGCACGGGAAATTTACCCAAGTTCGAACGGGACCTGTTTAAACTCAGAGGAAGACGGTGGTATCTTATTCCCACGGCTGAAGTTCCCCTTACCAATCTTTACCGGGATGAAATTCTGGCCGCAGAAAAATTGCCCCAGCGATTTGTGGCCTATACTCCCTGTTTTCGCAGCGAGGCTGGCTCCTATGGGAAGGATATCAGGGGGCTCATCAGGCAGCATCAGTTCAACAAGGTAGAGCTGGTGGCCTTCACCTTACCTGAAAAATCCATGGAAGAACTGGAAAAGATGACAGCTGATGCCGAAGAAGTTCTGAAGAGACTTGACCTGCATTACCGTGTGGTGGCCCTGTGCACAGCAGACCTTGGCTTTGCTGGCGCGAAAACCTATGACCTGGAAATCTGGTTTCCTGAACAGAAGAAATATCGGGAAGTTTCATCGGTTACCAACTGTCTTGATTTTCAGGCCCGGAGAGCCAACATCCGTTTTCGCCGGGAACCAAAAGCTAAACCTGAATTTGTTCATACCCTCAATGGCTCAGGGGTGGCCATAGGACGCACGGTAGCGGCTCTGCTTGAGTCCTATCAGCAGGCTGATGGCTCCGTAATCATCCCTGAAGCTTTACGCCCCTATATGGATGGACTGGAAAAACTCGAGCCAGAAGAGCCCCTCTGAGCCCTTTATCCCGCCTTATTTTCTGAACCCTCCTTTTTTCAGGCCTGTTCTTCTCCTGATAATCTGTTTTAAAATATTGAGCTTCTTCATCAGGTTCATCCTGGCTGGATTTAATTCAGG
>Ga0272449_1005061_pt1 | contig 10455 bp, 9 predicted proteins | sample YNPCB0241_FD_198679 | JGI IMG/M metagenome (GOLD analysis project Ga0272449, IMG submission 198679) | Hot spring sediment microbial communities from Yellowstone National Park, WY, United States - YNP-CB-024-1 | ecosystem: Environmental > Aquatic > Thermal springs > Hot (42-90C) > Sediment...
GATCATCCGGCGCATTTCCAGAGCTTCTGCACTCCCTTTGGGCCGCATCCTACCATCCTCCCTACCTGTGATAGGTGGGATATATTCTATACAAAAGATGTTACTATGGCAAGGCGAAGATCAATAGGAAAGCCCAATTGCTCAAGGAAAGAACCTTCCCCGCCAGCATCTATTTCCGATGAAGTCTAATACTCTCAATATTATCAATATTTCATATAGCATCTCTCCGTAAGGCGTTACTCAAATCCAATCAAGCTCGCAAATCGGTTGTTGGGAGTACTCTGCAAAGGTAACGTTTTGCTAGCCCAAAAGTGATAAGATATCTATTGCTCTGTCAATTATGAAACTTATATTTGCGATAGGGTTGAACACCCCCAAATATGGGCAAATGAGGTCATTATAGGCCAACATATCCAGCCAGCAGGGTATTACTCAAATCCGGCCAAACTGAAAAATCAGCCTTGACAGAGTACTATGAAGCATACTGAGCTACCTTTAGTGTATGTAATAGTACTTGCTTGGAATCACTGTCCAGAAACAGTAACCTGCTTAGCCTCACTGACTAGGTTAAATTATCCCAATAAACGTATTCTATTGGTGGACAACGGCTCTCAAGATGGAACCCCTCAAGTCGTTGCTGCATTATTCCCCAATGTCGAGATCTTGATGAACGAGAAAAATTTAGGCTTCGCAGCAGGCTGCAATGTAGGGCTGCGATACGCGCTGGAACAAGGAGCTGATTTCATGTTTCTCGTTAACAATGATACTGAGGTCTCTCCCGATGCTCTAGACCATTTGGTCGCGTCAATGAGGCCTGACGTGGGTATGGCTGCCCCGAAGATTTACTACGCCTACACTTTACAGCCCATTATCTGGTCAGTAGGTGGTAAATGTCATCCTATCACCTTGGAGAAAATAGGTGACGCGCGCGGCCAAATAGACCGAGGACAGTGGGACCAAATCATAGAACGCGACTATCTAGCTGGGTGTGCGTTGTTAATTTCCCGAAAGTTATTAGAGACTGTTGGTTTGTTTGATGAACGTTTCTTTATGTATTACGAGGATTCAGATTTATCACTACGAGCAAGGCGGAAAGGATTCACTCTGTTGCTTGTTCCCTCTGCGCATGTCTGGCACAAAGTAGCTTTAAGCAGCGGAGGGAGCAATACCCCAAACGAAAGGTATTGGATGGCCCGAAGTAGCGTTTGGTTTTTTTACAAGCATGTTAAAGGGCTTCGATGGCTGATTGTGGTACCCTATCGAACTGGCAGTGCTATTAAGACCCTGTTACGGCTTCTCTGGAGAAAACGAGGGGATGCTGCCTGTGCTTATTTTCGGGGATTGTGGGATGGGTTAATGGATATGTGGGGAGATTCACGATGCACTTCTTGATGGTGGTCCACAATGTGGTTGAAAAGGGCACTTACTGGCGTGCTCTATATTTAGCAAGAGCAGTAGCTCGGAGAGGGCACGAAGTAACCATTATAGCCACTTCGCGAGAGCACCGTTTCAGATCTGAATCTTATTTTGATATTCAAGCCGGGGTGAGAATCTTAGAATCTCCTGATCTGTTTAAGGGGCCATTACGGTCGGGATGGGATTTGTGGGATTCATTTTTCCGAATTATGCAAACTTGTGAACTAAGGTTTGATTTGGTACATGCTTTTGAATCCAGGCCAGTTGTTATTTTCCCAGCGCTCTATTGGCAACGCTGGCGAAAAGTGCCTTTAGTTTTGGATTGGTGCGATTGGTTCGGGCGTGGTGGTGCGGTAGAAGAGCGTCCCAATCAACTATTACGTGCCCTGCTAAGGCCCGTAGAAACTTTCTTTGAAGAGCATTTCCGAGCATGGGCTGACGGGACGACGGTAATCAACAGCTTTTTGCGCAAACGAGCTATTGAGTTGGGTGTTGATCCTAGTTGCATCCTTGTTTTGCCTAATGGTTGTAATGTTGAAGAGATTTACCCTCTCCCTCAATCAGAAGCGCGAAAAATGTTAGGATGGCCAGAAGATATTTTTATCGTTGGGTATATAGGCGCTATCTTTCCAGGTGATGCGGAGCTGATGGTGCAGGCATTTGAGAAACTGCACAACAGGGAGCCATGCGCTCGCCTATTGGTAATCGGATACTGCAACATCGCTATAGAGACTATGGTAAAGGCTTCTGGGATCGTGTGGCGGACCGGAAAGATCAACTATCGGGATATTAATCTCTACCTGGGAGCTTGTGACGTGTGCTGGCTCCCGATGAGAAACACCGGGGCCAACTTAGGACGTTCACCGCTCAAACTTAATGACTATATGTCAGCCGGGCGTCCTGTCGTAATCACTAACGTGGGGGATGTAGCCAAGTTGGTAGCGAGGGGAAACTTCGGCTTAGTCGTCAACGATGATCCAGAAGACTTGGCCCAAGCAGTTTTCTACCTATCAAAAGAGCCTACTTTGCGCCGGGAAATGGGCCAGCGTGCTCGCTACCTGGCTGAATCTGAGTTTGCATGGGACTCTATTGCCAAAAGGCTCATACCTTTTTATGACGAGGTGATAAGGAGGTACCATGGATTTGGCGCGTAAGAGAATTATGGTCACTGGCGGCGCAGGTTTTCTAGGACAATACGTGGTTAGCGAATTGCGTGCAAGGGGGTGTTCAGACATTTTTGTCCCTCGCAGTGTCGAGTACGACCTGCGGACGCCTGATGGCGTAAGGCGTGCCTTTGATGATTCAAGTGCGGAAGTGGTCTTTCACTTAGCTGCTGTTGTTGGAGGTATCGGAGCCAACCGCGCCCGACCCGGCACCTTTTTCTACGATAATCTAATAATGGGAATTCTATTGATGGAAGAGGCACGGCAGAGGGAGATAGAAAAATTTATAACGGTTGGTACTGTCTGCTCTTACCCCAAGTTTACCCCTGTTCCCTTTCGGGAGGAGGACCTTTGGAATGGTTACCCTGAGGAAACCAATGCTCCTTATGGCCTAGCAAAAAAAATGCTGTTGGTGCAAGGCCAAGCATACAGAGCTCAATATGGTTTTAATGCTATTTTTTTGATACCAACAAACCTGTATGGGCCCGGAGATAAATTTGATTTAGAAACATCTCATGTTATCCCTGCACTCATCCGCAAGTGTGTTGACGCGAAAGAAGCAGGCGAAGACGAAATCGTTGTATGGGGGGATGGCTCTCCAACGAGAGAGTTTCTATACGTCGCTGATGCTGCTGAGGGAATAGTGCTAGCCGCTGAGCGATATGACGGTGCAGATCCAATAAATTTGGGTTCCGGTTTCGAGATTAGCATTAGGGAGTTAGTGGAGATTATCAAGGAGTTAACGGGCTTTAATGGGCGAGTCATATGGGACACCAGTAAACCCAATGGACAGCCAAGGCGTAGGGTAGACACTTCAAAAGCGGAAAAGCTGTTTGGCTTCCGTGCGAAAACAGACTTCAGGGAAGGCCTGGAGCGGACAATTGCCTGGTATTTATCATTAAAACAAAATAGGAGGAGATGAGGGTCAATGAAAAACAAGAGGCAGCTTATCCCAAAAGTTCACAAGGATCAGAACATAATCAGTTTTTGGAAGTTTATACGTATGGGAAGCTTCCAGTGGCGCGGACAGCGATCACTTGCAAGGGCGGCCTTCTTCTTCCTGCTTGGAACACCTGACATTCACACTCGCTTAAGGTGTGCTCATGTATTGAATAGAATCGAAAGGTTAGATATTCCAGCTGGGGCTAAGGTGGTAGAGGGAGGTTTTGGACGAGGAATTGTGCTTTTTGCGCTATCAAAACATCATCCAGATTGGCGTTTGATAGGCTTTGAATTGGATCCCTATATGGCAGAAAGTGCCCGCCGGATAGTTGAACGAAGTAAATGGATAACCAATATTGTGATCTTGGAAGGTTCGATAGAGAACATCGATGCCAGCAATTCTTATGATCTGATAGTTCTGGTAGATGTCTTGGAACACATAGAAGACGATATGAGATTAGCAAAGCGCCTGGCACGGGCTCTCAAACCAGGAGGGTATATAGTTCTTCATGTTCCTAAGCCTCGCCAAGAGCATTGGCGATTCCTACCTATATTCCGGTCGCATGACGTGGAGGAAATACTCCGTATTAAGGAAGATAAACACCAAAAAATAAGGATATCCGGCCACGTGCGCGAGGGATATAGATACGAAGATTTGTGCCAATTGGCAGATATGACTGGGGTAAAAATTGTAAGTTTGGAAGAAACAATAGGGGTTTGGGGGGAGGTCTCTTTTGAGCTGAATCAACTATTTTGGAAGCGCCCAATCTTGCGCTATCTTTGGGCTTTCCTTACTTATCCCATTGCCATGGCGATTGGCTATTTAGATATTCTCAGGCCCCCCTCTGCGGGCAATTCATACCTGGTAACGCTTCAAAAAATATAATCCAACAAAATCCAGATTGGCAAGTTAATCCAGTTATAGGTTAACGGAACCCAAAGATCTATTAGGAACTCCCAAGCATGTCTACAGATATCCAGTTGGAAACGGTAAATTGTGATTTGTGTGGCTCGGATAAATCTAGAACTATATATAATTTAAGAGATACATTATACCAGGTACCCGGTGAGTTTACTTTTCATCTCTGCCTGGACTGTGGCTTAATATATCTCAACCCTCGCCCTTCTCACAAGTCTATAGAGGCTCTATATCCCCATGTTTATCATTCCTTTCGCTCGCCGATTGACCAAGAGGGTCTGCCTATTGTCCGTTGGATGCGCCAGCGTAAGATATCTAAACGGCGTCATCTTATAGAGCATTATAGCGGCTTCCAAGAGGGTGCTTTATTAGATGTTGGTTGTTCAACTGGCCTTTTCTTAAATGAGATGTCAAGGGCGGGTTGGAAGGTATGGGGAGTAGAGCCCGTTACGGTTGCAGCTAATTTCGCCAAGCAATACTTTGACCTCAACGTCTTCAACGGTCTTTTAGAAGAATCTCCCTTTACGCCGGGATCCTTTGATGTAATAACTTTTTGGGATGTGCTAGAACACACGTTCTCACCCAAAAGCACCTTAACAAGAGCATCTGTTCTTTTGCGGGGTAATGGTTTGTTAGCCATAAGTATACCTAACTGGGATAGTTTGGAGCGAAGACTTTTTGGTCCTTATTGGCAAGGACTGGATCCCCCAAGGCACTTTTTTGTCTTCACACGCAAGACGCTTAGCGACTTGTTGGACCAAACAGGCTTTCAGATTGTAGATTGGAGGTGTGAAGTTTCGGGCTATTTTTCCTTAGCGCTTAGCCTTGAAAGAATGATGGCGTCTAAAAATAGGTATTTTGCACTTGTTTTGAGAAAAATGGCTAATGTCCCAGGCATGCGCTTACCGTTCGAGCCTATGTTCATGCTGCTCAATTGGCTCAAGAAGGGTTCCACCATTTTCGTATTTGCACGAAAGACGCGAAGTTGAGAGTGTGGAATGAATCGGACCTTTCTTTTGACAAGAAAAAAAAGCGGTGAAAGGTCACCCTTATTTATCCCCCAATGGTTTAGAAGGAGAATTGAACCAGATACATTCGCGATTTATGATTTCGTTAAGCAAGCTGCCAAGTTGCTTGCACCAGGCTCTCGGGTGCTGGATGCCGGAGCGGGTCAAGGACGGTTTAAGCCAGAGTTCTTACATACACGTTACGTGGGTGTTGACCTCGCTGTTGGTGATCCTACCTGGGACTATAGCAATCTTGATGCTATTTGTGACTTACAGCATCTGCCTTTTTCCTCAGGGGTATTCAATGCCATATTGTGCATTCAGGTATTAGAGCACATCCAAAACCCCTTGGACGTTTTGAGGGAGTTGGAGCGCGTTCTTCAGCCAGATGGGCTATTGTTTCTTTCTGTGCCTCAAAGCTGGCCACAACATCAAAAGCCTTTTGATTTTTATCGCTATACATCGTTCGGCTTACGCTATTTGTTGGAAAAAGCAGGTTTTTATATTTGCTCTATAAAGCCAATTGGAGGATATTTCTGGTTTCTTTCCTTTCAACTGCAAAATATCAACTACTGGATTTTCCCAAAGGATCAGGATACAAAGGATAAAAAACAGCTATTAACTTGGCCGATTAGGGCTCTTCTCAGCATGCTTTTCCAAATCATACTCCCGATCGCTCTATATCATTTGGACAAATTAGATCGGATTCGCGACGAAACCATAGGGTACCTCTGCATCGCATGCAAGCCTTCGCACGCGCTGTAAATATGCCGATTCGATTCCTGCAAAACATAGCACTCTCGGCCGTATACCAGGTGGCTCCGAGGTTAGCCAATGTGTTTGTTTTCGTCTTGGTCGGGCGTTTGATTGGTCCATCTGAGGCAGGCACTTTGGCGCTGGCTCTTGCGTATTTAACCTTTTCTACAATGCTTGTGCAAGGTGTAGATGATTTGGTTATTCGTCAAGTAGCACGTGAACCGAATAGCGCTGGCCGATATCTATGTAGTTTCCTTATCTTGCGGCTTGGGTTTGGTGTAATATCTTATGGGGCAGTAGTACTCATTGTAAGTTTAATTGACTATAGCCCCTATACTACCTCAGTTATTCTTGTTCTGAACTTAAGTTTAATTCCCGAGGGATTAATGTACGTTGTTCAATCAGTTTTGTTAGGTCAACAACAGTACTTAATACCAGCCGCAGTAGTGACAGGCACGAGTTTGTTTAAATTCATAGCCGGAATACTTGTTGAGGTGATGACACGAGATTTGCGGCTATTATCAGGGTGCTGGTTCTTAGGAAGCGTTCTAGGTCTATTAATTCTGCTACGAGTTTCCCTTATGAAGAACAGGCACTTGGTCCGGACAGCCCAATTTGATTTACACCTTTTGGCCGTTAATAAGCATCCTATTATTGTCTTTCTTGCATTTACACTAATTCTTGTGATTCAGACCCAGGCAGGAATTCTAATACTGAGTGGTTTCCGGAACGAGACAGAGGTAGGATGGTATAATGCTGCCACGACGATCTTGTCTGCTCTCCTTCTGCTTTTACATGCTTATCGGCTTGTTATTTACCCTTTGATGACTCGCTATGCAATTTCTCTGCCGGAGAGACTTCTGGCAGTTTATATACAGTCTCTGCGCTATTTGGGAATCATCGTCTGGGGCATAACGGCTGGTATAGTGTTGTTGGCCCCTCAAATCATTAGCCTCTTGTTCGGGCACTCCTTTGCTCCGTCAATAGAGATATTGCAGATTCTTGCAGGGGCGTTGCCTTTCATTTTTCTAAACGAACCCAGTTCTCGGATTATGTTAGTTTATAACCGTTACAGCCAGTTGTTGTTAGCGTTAACAGGAAGTACTTTGATCAGCGTATTTCTTGACTTTTTGCTTGTGCCCTCAATGGGAGCCAAAGGTATAGCTATTGCATATGTCATTTCTACAGGTATTCTATTTGCTTGGATTCACTTTTATGCTGCTCAGTGCCTCTCTCGTGCGAATTTTTTACAAGAATTAATTCAGCCCCTTATAGCAGCGTGTGTTTTCCTTCCGGTGCTCGCGTTTAAATTTGTGCCTCCCTGGGTTAGTTTAACTATTAGTGTTTTTCTCTACATATCCGCCCTAATCGCGCTTAAAGTAATTTCAATCGATGAATTAATATTGTTTTATCAGGATCTACGTCGTTACGTTTGTCCTAAATAGGCAGATTTTGGAATATAAAGTAGCCACCCTCTGGAGCAGCAATTTTGCACGGTTATATGACTATTGGTAGCCTTCGCACAGTTCCCGCATCGCGCCTATAGGGCAAAGGCGAAAGATGGCTCAGGAACCTTCGCCCAACGATCCAACTTGCCCCCACAGCAGGACAATCTATGTTGTCCACAATTGCGGCAAAGGGGGCCGGCTCTCGCCGGGTTTGGAAACTGCTATTGCTCCCTTAATTCTACCTCTGGGACACCGACTATAGCTGGCTCCCGTCACCGAAGTGGCCCGAGATTTTGCCTGATGATCTGCCGGGCCAAATTCAATGAGATGGGTACCTTCTGGTTCTTCAACGGTTATAGGCTTGACAGACCATATCTGGACTGGGGAAGAATTCCTGATACATAGGGTTAACCGCTACCAAGCAGAGTACTGCCGAGTAAATCACTCTTATGGGTTATTGCTTGGAGGGCATCTTGGAGTTATAATTTGCTTGTAAGTTATAGCCAATCTACACGCACGAAGGAGGTGGACGAGCGACAAAATTACAAAGTTGCCAAGTACAACCGAAGTCATAAGTCACTCTCATAAATTTAACTCAAATTGTAGGAGGTTAACATGAAAGGGTTAACTTTGACATTGACTGCTCTCGTGATTGCGGCACTAGCAATCAATGTAGTATTGGCTCAAGGCACCTTACCTGGCAGCGGTTGGTGGACTGGTGAGCAGGTGCAAAATGTAGGCGATGCCAGGGCCAACGTAGTGATCACTGTGTACGATAAGAACACATCGCAGACCTGGACAGCAACCAGGCAAATTGATCCGGGTGCCTCTTACACATTCACCCCATTCGATACCGAGCTGAGCAATATGGCTGCTCAGGGATCAGCTATCGTCAGTGCTGATCAACCTATCAAGGCTATCGTAAACGTGACAAATGTTAAAGCAGGCTCGTTTGGACAGGAGGGAGGTAAAGCGGCGGCTCAATATCAAGGAGTTGATGCTTCTGCTACGTCCACTACACTTCTTTTCCCGTTGGTCAAAGGGGATTACTACGGTAATACTACCAGTTTCTATGTCCAGAATGCTGGTAGTGCAGCAGCAACGGCCCAAGCTGTTTTTAAGATGCGTACAGGTGCTGTGTATACTTATACAACCCCCTCCATCGGTCCTGGCCAAATGGTTGTCTTTAGCATTTACGATGCAGGGTACACTCCTCCTGCTAATCCAGATGGACGGGTCGGTAGTCTGATTGTTACGTCTGCTCAGCCCTTGGCCGGAGTTTCACTTGAGCACAAGACTGTTGAGAATCCAGCAACACTTCTGCAAGGTACGCGAGGCTTTACCTCGGCAGATTATGACACCAAAGCATATGCTCCGGTAATAAAACACCAATGGTACGGACGCTTTACTGGTATTCAGGTGCAAAATCCCGGGACAAGCGATATAAATGTTACTGTAACTTACAAGGGGACTAGTGGCACTTGCAACGGAAGAACCTATACGGAGTCCCATAGTGTTCCCGCTGGTGGTGCCTATACCTTTGTACAGTTTGCCGGCTACACACCTTTGGAACCCCCCTGTCTGGCTTCAGCAACTATAGAGGGAACGGGAGAGTTTGTGGCGCTTGTCAATGAAGGGGCATTGTCTGGATATACACCTGCTGGTATTACCTATTCGGCGATTCCTAACAAATCGGCTACTACTAAAGTGAGCGCTCCACTCTTTAAGGATAATTACTATAACAATACCAGCGGGCTACAAATCCAGAATGTGGGTACAGCTAGGGCTACAAACGTTGTGGCCACCTTTAAATGTACAACTGTAGGTGGTTCATCCTTTACCGCTGTTTCACAACCAAGGGCAATTGATCCTGGTGCTGCGTATTTGTTCTTCAGACCTTCTACTATGGCGGGCGTGTTTACATCCAGTAATCCTTTTGTGAACGACCGAGTAAATTGCGCTGTAACTGTGACTGGTGATCAACCCATTGTAGTTATTGTTAACGAAATGGGGTGGGGAGTGTCAATGGATGATAACAATTATGAAGGTTTCAATCTAACACCATAAGAACAATAACACTGCAAGGCAAATAGGGCCACCCTCAAGAAGGGGGTGGCCCTATTTGCGGAGGTAAAGGTAATGCGTTTCAAAGTAACCCTGTTGTTGCTGGTGATCACAGTATTTTTAACTTGCTGCAGTCCGGGCCCAACTCCTTCTGTGAGCCCTTTGGCAAGTACTCTCTATAGTCCATCAGTGCCTCCGCCATGGGCTGACCATGTATCTGCTTTCCGATTGGATAAACCAATTCGTTCGGGGACTACACGTATCACCGGGAGCGGACCCGCTGGAGTACCTATCATACTCGTGGACGTCACTTTTGGGGGGCTTGTTTTGGCTACAGGCGATATAGACCAGAATGGCCGCTTCGTCCTAGAGCTAGATCAACCTCTTGAGGCTCGCCACCGAATAGGGCTGACATTAGGAAATTTGTCAGGTACTCCTTGGGAATCCGTAGAGTTTGATAGCAAGTTTTACGGTGGAGAGCCGATGAGTGTTCCGCAGGTAGGATTTTTCTTTGACACCTGCCTGGTAGGCGAGTAACGTGTAAGGCGACTTGATAAACACAGGCAGCACAGTGGCTTTGCCATTGTGCTGCTTATGTTTTCCCCTGCCTCAGCGGGATTTGTATGCCCTCCCGCTTCAGTGGAATACGGAGGATATAGAACGGGTCGTGGAGCGGGCAGCGATGCTCCGCAAGGCGGGATACGCCGCGATCCCCGCCGTGGCCGGACGGGAGGTCACAT
>Ga0272449_1005062_pt1 | contig 10455 bp, 7 predicted proteins | sample YNPCB0241_FD_198679 | JGI IMG/M metagenome (GOLD analysis project Ga0272449, IMG submission 198679) | Hot spring sediment microbial communities from Yellowstone National Park, WY, United States - YNP-CB-024-1 | ecosystem: Environmental > Aquatic > Thermal springs > Hot (42-90C) > Sediment...
ATGATCAAAAATACTAGAATGTCTCCCTTTGGTTCAGAGAGGAGCGCCTAGCAAGTGAAGGGATGGTGTTGCGTGAAGCAAAGACTCGATGCTAGGAAGATGCATGCCTCAAAAATGCATCAGAACCGAACAGTTTCATCCGTCTAACGAATAAGCTTAAATCTAACCTCTTAATACTTGAATAATGTCGATCTACTACATGGAGCGCTTAATGCATGGAAAAAATCAAATTGACTTCTGAAGAGATGGGCCTAATATCTCTCTTCCAAAGTATAAGTGGCGCAACAGCCAAAGATTGCATCATAGATAATAAAATGAATAGAGTAATCTTTGTTGTGAACAAAGGAGAAATGGGCTTGGCAATAGGCAGAAAGGGGCAATCTATAAGAGCCTTAGAAAAACTCATAGGTAAACCTATCGAACTTGTGGAGTACTCTGATGATCCAAAGGAGTTCATAGAAAAAGCCCTTAACATCAAGTCCATTTATGATGTTAGGCTTACAGAAACATTAGATGGTACAAAGATAGGAGTCATAGTTGTGGATCAAAAGTACAAAGGAGCGGCTGTTGGAAAAGAAGGAAGAAACGCTGAAAAGGTAAGATTGCTTGTCAAGAGATACTTTCAGATAGAAAGGATACATATAGTCACGCAGTAGATTATTAGATAGCTTGGTCATCCACTTCTTAAAGATAATTCCGCGAAGGAACAAAGTGATAGAAGGAATTTACTGAGTTTTAACAAGGGATTGATTATAAAATTTTAGTTTTTTATAAACTATTCTATACCTACTTTCTTATCGCTTATAATTCTCGACTATTTCTCAGGTGATAAAATGTCAAAGTTTGCTGATAAATGGCAAAAAGCGCCTACTCCAACAGTTGGCGAGAGGGTCAAAGAAGCTGTTAGGCCTCCAGGTCCTCTAAAGCAAAGGTTAGAAGCAGCAGTAAGACAGATTCAAGTCCAGATTACTCGACTCGATAGCACTGCTAACAGACTAAGAGAAAAGGATAGCGCTATATTTAACAAAGTAGTCGCAGCTATTCAAAAGCATGATATGAGCCACGCATCGGTGTATGCAAACGAACTTGCTGAGATAAGAAAGATAAGTAAGATGGTCACTCAAGCTAAGGTAGCCCTTGAGCAGATAGTTTTGCGTTTGAACACTGTACAAGAGCTCGGTGATATAGTCGTTACGCTTACTCCAGCAATGGCTGTAATAAGGAATGTAAGGACAGGTCTTGCAACTGTATTGCCAGAAGCTGAACACGAAATGGGAGAGATAAACGGCCTACTAAGCAGTATTCTTGTAGATGCAGGCATGTTAGGAGGTTACACAATAAGCTTCGAAGCAGCCAGTGAAGATGCTGAGAAAATCCTTTCAGAAGCCTCGGCAGTAGCAGAGCAAAGAATGAAAGAGAAGTTACCAGAATTGCCAATCGGGACGAAGATTCCCACTAATGAGAGTATAAGCTGAACAGAAAAAGAACGAACATGACAGCCGTAGCTCCAGTAGGGCTCAAAGAGGCTTCTATAAAGACAGCCAGAGAGCTACGGCTGTCTTCACTTTTTCTTTCAAAGATCTACCATCAATTTTACTCACTATTAATTATCAGAATTTGTTATGCTAAATTTATGAGGTGATTTTTTGAAATTTTTTAGATTTTTATTAAACGATAGGGATGATAAAATGAAGGATAAGCTATCTCTAGCTACAAAAGAGATAGAGACTCATAGGATCGACCTTTTGAATATAAGGGAAAGGCTAGAAGCTCGTTGTAAAGATTTTTTAGAGATGGCTAAAAAAGAGAACACAAACATATACGATATGGATTATTTAGAGCTGAAGAAAGCTGTTCAGATAGTCAATAAAAGTGAATCGGCGCTTAATCAATTAATATTGAGACTAGAAACTTTAAAAGATTTAGGAGATATCGTATACCATTTAAGTACCACATTAAAGGTTATGAAGAAAATAGACAAGTCTGTATCAGAGCTATTGCCTAATCTTGAAGGAGTTTTCGATGAATTTAGCTCTACTTTAAGTGAGATCATGGTCAAGTTACAAATCATGCCACCTTCATTCTATCTTAATTTGAAGAAGGAAGAAGGTGAAGAGTTTATCGAAAAAGCCATAGAATATGTTGAAAAGAAAAATATACAAGAGGAAATTCTAAAATCTAAAGAAGAAATTGTTAAGACAAAAAGATTAGCTTTACTGGCAACCGGAGAAAGTATGGATGAAGAAGAGCCTGAACAAGTTCTAAATAGCTTTGATCTTGATAAGATGGTACTTGATTACATTCATGAACATAAAGATAACTTCAACTTGATGGAGGCATCGACTTTGCTCGATGTACCTTTAGATGAGGTTAAGCATTCTATTTTAAGGCGTTTACATAAAGATCTCTTTTGAGGAAAAGGGTGAGTGAGAGAAATTGAGCATGGTTGCTGCCAAAGAATTAGAGGAAGCAGCCGGCAGGTATGCTTCAGAAGCCATACGCCTTGATTCACAAGGCGCCCATGGCATGGCTATAATAATGTATCAAAGAGCCATATCGGCTTTGATAAAACTAGCCCAGCTTTATCCTGAGTATAAATTGAATAAGCTTTACTTGGAGAGGGCTACAACGTACCAAGAGAGAATAAAAGCTCTTCAAGCTGCTCATGGTCTTATTCAAGATGATTCACAATTAGAAGACTTGAAAAAACATGCTGATACTGGCATAAGCTCTGGCAAAGGGCTTAAGATGGTAGAGCCTTTAAAGGCATCTTACGATGAGTTGGTTTTAAGAGAGAAGCCCAATGTAAAGTGGGATGAAGTTATAGGTTTAGATGATGCTAAAAGGGCTTTAAGAGAGTCTATAATATTCCCTGTCCAAAGGCCGGACCTTTTTCCTTTAGGTTGGCCAAGAGGGTTGCTTCTCTATGGCCCTCCTGGTTGTGGTAAGACGATGCTAGCAGCAGCTGCAGCTTCAGAGATAGATAGCAATTTCATAACTGTCGATGCAGCCACTATAATGTCAAAATGGCTAGGAGAGGCAGAAAAGAATGTAGCAAGACTCTTTGATTCAGCTAGGAAGATGCTAGAGAAGGATAAGGCTGTTATAATATTCATAGATGAATTGGATTCTATGCTTGGATCAAGGTCTCAAGAGGTTGGAGGAGAGATTCGTGTAAGGAACCAATTTCTTAAGGAGATGGATGGCATAATAGATAAAGGCAAGAATATACACCTGTACGTAATAGGAGCAACTAACAAGCCTTGGTCTTTGGACTGGCCTTTCTTAAGGCGTTTTCAGAAGAGAATTTATGTACCATTACCATCTTTAAGATCAAGAATAGAAATGTTTAAGCTCTATACATCTCCCCTTAGGCTTGACTCAAGCGTCAACCTGTTAGAGCTTGCAAGAATGACAGAAGGTTATTCTGGTAGTGACATAAAGGACATATGCCAAGCTGTTCAGATAAGAGTTGTCTCAGAACTCTTTGATTGTGGCAAAGCCTTGGATAAATCTTTGCAACCAAGAGAGATAACTCAGAACGATTTTAAGGAGGTTCTAAAGACAAGAAGGCCAAGTGTAAGTCAAGACATGATCAAGGCTTATATAACTTGGAGTGAGAATTTTAAGGCATTATAAATGATCTAATCTCAGCTTCTAAGGAGTCAGCCTGAACCTGTCTCTAGGATACAATACTACATCTCTTATGTTTTTCATACCTGTTAGAAACATGACAAATCTATCCAAGCCTAACCCCCAACCAGCATGGACAGGCATCCCCCATGTAAAGACTTTTAAATGTTCTGAGAAATCTTTGGGATCAAGACCATTGTCTAATAAGCGCTTTTCCAATTTCGCTCTATCCGAAACTCTGGTACCTCCTGATGCAAGTTCAAGGTAACCATACATTAGATCGAAAGACTCAGAAATTTCCTCATTATCTTTTTTTGTTTCTATATAAAAAGGTTTAAGGCTTGTGGGCCATTCTACGATAAAGTAAAACTCTTTGTGTTTTTTACTAAGGCTTTTTAAAGCCTTAGTATCAAGATCATCCCCAAATTTTATCTTCAGACCTAATTCTTTTAACTCCTCTACAGCTTGGGAGTAAGTTATTCTATCGAATGGAACTTTGGGAACTTTCAAATCTCTATTAAGAATTTTCAACTCATTCTTACATTCCTTCAAAACATCATCAATAACCTTTACAACCAGCTCTTCCAATATATTCATGACATCTTCTTTATAAGAAAAGGCTGCTTCAATATCAACGCTTACGAATTCGTTAAGATGCCTTCTTGTATGTGATTTTTCAGCCCTGAAGTATGCCGATATCTCAAAGACTCTATCTAACGATAAAGTTAACTGCTCCTTGTATAACTGAGGGGACTGGGCAAGAAAAGCCTTCTTCCCAAAGTAATCTAGAGAGAAAAGGTTTGCACCCCCTTCTGCTGCTTGTCCTATGATCTTTGGTGTATTCACTTCGATGAATTTCTTATCAAGCAAAGTCTTTCTAATCGATTGTAAAGCTACATGCCTTATCTTGAATATGGCCGATGTGGAAGGATTACGAAGATCTAAAGCTCTTGAATCAAGCCTCAAATCTAAAGATGAACCAACTCTTCCAGTAGGATCTATGGGTAAAGGATGTTGAGCTTTAGAAAGGACTTGCATATTATCAGCTTGGATTTCAACCTTTGCACCTTTGGCTTTGCTCTCTTTTACAGTACCATGAATTATAACAGCACTTTGCCTTGTTACTGACTTTGCAGTTAAGAATATATCTTGGGAAATGTTGCCTTTGTTAAATACAACCTGGATGATTCCGCTAACATCTCTAATAGTCAAAAAGATTAGAGAGCCAAGAGGCCTTACATCTTCAACCCAGCCTGCTATACTAACCTTCTTTCCAATGAGACCTTCGTCTAGCTCAGATACAAACATTCTTTTCATTGTCTTCTCATCATTCATCAAATAACTATGCACCTTTAATAATTGGATAGCGCGCTTCAACTTCCACAGAACTGCTATATGAGGGTGTCTATATAAAGCAAAGTTGTGGTTAATCTTTACTCTTTATGCTACCAAAAATAAAATTGTAAAGTTTTAAAGGGCTAAATAAATTGATATGATAGGCGTAATATCATTTAATTAAAGAGGAAAGGTCGGCCTCTCCTGGAGACTTTATTGCTATTGCAGATATAGGGAAGGGTTTGCCACAAATTCTACCGAGTTCCACAGAGGTTCCTTTAAATTCTATGAATGGTATTGATAGGGATTTGCATGCATTTACAACTTCTGAGACCTTATCTTTTGGTAAGGATGATGAGTAGATGATGAGTTTTGATCCCTTTATGGACTTTGATACTTCCTTTGCTCCTATAATATATTTTCCTGTTTTTATAACCGCTCTTAAGATCTTCTCAAAGTCTTTTTCGCTAATCACTTTTCTCACTTCTCATGAAAAGATCAACCATGCCTGTGCCTACAGGTATGGGTAACCCAACAATTACATTCTCTGTCACACCTTTCAGCTCTTCGACTTCCCCTTTTACAGACGCTTCAACTAAAGTAGGTACCGTTATTTCAAAAGCAGCTCTAGCCAGTATGCTAGGTTTCTTTCCAGCTATTCCATGCCTTCCTATCTGTTGGAAGAATCCTTTAGAAGTCATAAGGTCTGCTACGAGGAGCACATGCCTTATGTCCACCTCAAGACCTTGCTCCTCCAATGTGCCCATGATCTCTTTCACAAGAGCCGTCCTTGCTGCTTCTATTCCTAAAATTGTCTCAATTTCATAAATAGAGTTTGTGGTTGTGCGTGTAGGGTCTACTCCTTTTATCTTTAAGACCTTTGCCAAGTTTGATCCTGCAGTTTGTATCATCCACTCATCACCTTTCTTAATCAGCGCAATATGCTCTATTCCTGGGACTCCCTTTACACGCATGCTCATTATCTTGTTTTTTAAAGCAGACAAAGCTGAAAAATCGGCTCCCTCTACTGTAATGGAAATGATTCCACTTTCTTCATCCACTTCTACCTTACGCTTTCCTACTTGCACTACTTTCCTTATGAGCTCAGGACTGCAATCTCTCTCTTGAAGTGCCTCTTTATTCAAGAATAACTTTATGGTATTGTATTCTATCTCCCAAGGTTGATCCGGGTTTAATAGATCTGCAACCTTGGTGAATAAAATCTCTTTTGCTACCTTGAGAGCACTTTCTTTGCTAGATTTGTGCTCATCATCAAGATAAATATCCATGGATGGTGTTGAGGGTTGCTTTCTTGCGTCTATGAGTTCTATAAGCCTTGGTAAGCCCAAAGTCACATCTCTTTCTCTCACGCCTGCAAAGTGAAACGTCCTTAGCGTCATCTGTGTGCCTGGTTCGCCCAAAGACTGAGCCGCCACTATCCCGCTAGCTTCTCCTGGTTCAATTGTAGCCTTTCTCAATAACTCTACAACCTTTTTACAAACATTTTTTATGCCTGATGTGTTTAAAGGAATTTTAAGCAGAGAATTCTTTAAATCTTGAACCAATCGAGGATTAAGCTCTTTTGCATATTGATCTAAAATGCTCTTTATTAGCCCTTCTTCTAATGGTTCTTTGCTTCCATTAGTCAACGCTTCAATTTCAACCAAGCGCTCTACGTTTACAGCTCTTCCATGGTCGCTTTTAGCTGGATCGACCCCATCTTCACCATACAAGAACTGTATTATGTTACCGTAAGAATCCCTCACAGTCAGATCATATTCTACCTTTAGATTTTCAAGGGCATTTATAAGGCGTCTTTGCATATAGCCACTTTGCTGAGTTCTTACCGCTGTATCCACCAAGCCTTCACGCCCTCCCATAGCATGAAAGAAGAACTCTGCCGGATTCAGACCATCTCTATAATTTGATTTAACAAAGCCCTTTGCATCGGGTGTAACATCTTTTGGTAAAAAGTGAGAAAGGGCTCGTTCTCTATAGCCTTTTTCGATCCTTTTTCCTCTTACAGATTGCTGTCCTAAAGCAGCTGTCATTTGACCTATGTTTAGGCTTGAGCCTCTAGCTCCAATCCTTGCCATGATCACACCGCTATTGTTTAAAGGGAATGCCTTGTCTGCAATTCTTCCGGCATGGTCTCTCGCTCTTGCCAATTCATTTATGATATGATATTCAAGGTTTTCTTCTGGCGAGAGACCGCGAACTATTGGAAGAGTTCCCTGTTCATACTGGTTGATAAGTTCTTTAATTTTTTCGTATGATTTTTCTATCTCATCATTTATAGCCTTTCTGGCTTCTTCACTAAGGATGAGCTCGTCATAACCATAAGAGAAACCATACCTTGTAATAAAAGACTTAAAGACAGAGAGGATTGAATTTAGAAAACTACGGGCTACTTCAACACCATAGTCCTTTGCTATTCTATGAAGAACGCTATCCGATTCTTCAGCCCCGATGGCTGCTTTATCTATTACCCCGCTGATCAAAACGCCATTCTTGATGACTATATCCTTAACATCTCCGCCTTTCTTAAGACTTTTAGCCCACTTTGAGCTCATAATATAGTTGAAGTCCTTTGGCAAGAAGAGGGAGAATAGTTGCCTCCCTGTATAAAGCTCGACTGGTTTCTTTATTTCAGGTTCAGGTAAAGCCCCTTCATATCCACCTGATAGGGCTAAATCCGCAAACTCTTCTTTTGTCAAAAGGGTCTCTGGCTTCGTCAGCAAATATGCTGCGGTAATGAAATCTCTTATAGCGCCTATAATAGGTCCACCATACCTTGGAGATAGTATCTGTTGCTGGACTCTCATCAATGTTAAGGCTTCTGATCTTGCTTCCTCGCTTTGAGGTACATGAAGGTTCATCTCATCACCATCAAAGTCAGCGTTATAAGGTGGGCATACTGCTGGATGCAACCTAAAAGTCCTATAAGGTAATACTCTTACATAATGAGCCATTATGGACATTCTATGTAACGAAGGTTGCCTATTGAATATCACTATATCCCCATCCATCAGATGCCTCTCGACTATGAAGCCTGGGGCTAAAGTATTGGCCAAGGCTGCTCTATCACTAACGTAATCAAGCCTTATCTTTACACCATCAGGCCTAATTATATAATTTGCTCCAGGATGTTGGAATGGACCGTTTATGACAAGATTCTTTAAGAAGTCAACATTCCAAGGTGAGACTTTTTCAGCGATGGTCAGTTTCTTTGCTACTTCTAATGGTACCCCAACTTCAGAAATGTCTAAGCTTGGATCTGGAGATATGACAGTTCTGCTAGAGAAGTCGACACGTTTACCTGATAAGCTTCCTCTAAAGCGTCCTTCTTTTCCCTTAAGACGTTGGCTTATAGTCTTCAAAGGCCGCCCTGATCTATGATGAGCTTGGGGTATTCCAGAAACTTCATTATCAAAATAAGTAGTCACATGATATTGTAGTAAGTCCACTAAGTCTTGGACGATCAAAGGTGGAGTACCTGCTTCTTTGCTCTCTCTAACTCTTTGGTTCACCCTTAGTATATCAACTAGTTTATGAGTTAGATCGTCTTCAGACCTTATACCTGATTCAAGTGTAATGGAAGGTCGAACGCTAACAGGAGGGACTGGCAAGACCTGCAAGACTAACCATTCAGGTCTTGAAGATTTGGGGTCATAGCCCAAAAGCTCAAGATCTTCGTTAGGAATTCTCTCAAGCCTTTCCCTTATGGCTACTGGCAATAACCTTATGACCCCACCGTCTTCTGTAATTTCATGGAAAATGCTCGGTTTTGTCAGTTCTATTTCATATTGCTGCTTACCACAGTGAGGACAGATCTTGATCTTCTTAGCCTTGGCTATTATCTCCTTTACATTCTCTTCTTCAAATCTCTGAGTAAGGACACTCTTATCAGCAAGTTTTTTTCTATAATTTTCAATTTCAACTTCAGGAATCAAAAGCCTACCGCAGGCTCTGCAAGTCGAAAGAAGTAGTTTATGGATAACATCGATAAAGGCTATATGTAGCACAGGTTCTGCCAACTCTATATGGCCAAAGTGTCCCGGGCATCTTGTAGTATTTCCACATGTGGCACATTTCTGTCCTGGTTCTAATGTTCCAAGCCTGCTATCCATGAGCCCACCTTGAACTGGCATCCCATCTTCATCATAGGTTTCGGGAGCTGTTATCTCAGCAACAGAATACCTTCTAATTTCACTAGGGGGGAAGACCGCAAATTTTATAGAACCTATAGTCTTAATAGATTCTTCAAGAGACATTCTTTGATCCCCTCACATTTTATCTTTTACCACAAGCCTGGGAGCGATGTTTAGGCTCATTATCTCCTGTAATAGTAATTTGAATGCGTAGGCTACAACGACTACCGATATCTCTGCTGAATCTCCACAAATCCTACACACATATTTCCTTTGCCTTGCATCATAGTATGCTATCAATCCACATCTCTCACAAACATGAACTTCCGTCCTATCTGCCTCGTCCAATAGTCTATCTTTTAGCATCATAGAAGCTCCATAAGCTATTAAGCAATCTCTTTCCATCTCACCAAACCTTAACCCACCGCCTCTCGCCCTTCCTTCAGTAGGCTGTTTCGTAAGCATCTGGACCTGTCCTCTTGCTCTAGCGTGAATCTTGTCAGCCACCATGTGGTGGAGTTTTTGATAATAGACTATTCCTATGAAAACATCTGTCTCATATTTTTTGCCAGTCTTTCCGTCATACATCACCTCTCTTCCTAAAGGATGAAAACCTGCTTCTTTCAATATCTCCCCTAAATCTTCTATCTTCTCCCCAGAAAACGCCGTAGCATCTGCAGGAGTACCTCTTATCGCTGCAGCCTTCCCTGCTATGGATTCTATGAACTGACCAACGGTCATTCGTGATGGGAAGGCATGAGGATTTATTATTATATCAGGGACGATGCCATCCTCTGTATAGGGCATATCTTCTTGATTTACCAAAAGACCTACTACACCTTTCTGCCCATGCCTAGAAGCAAACTTATCCCCTATCTCAGGAATCCTCATGTCTCTAACTCTCACCTTGAACATCTTGCCACCATCCACGCTCTCAGTAAGGAAAACATCGTCAACAACTCCTGACTCTGAAGGCCTTATCGTCACAGATGTATCCCTCATGTATGGTCCCTTTATCTCAAACCCTCTATATTCTTCCATGAATCTGGGTGGGCTTATCCTACCTATTATTACATCTCCACCATATACATTAGCTTCCTTCATAACCGCACCATCAGGCTCCAAAAGACGATAGTATTTCTCGCCACGATAGCCTTTTATGTTATCTTCTGGCGAAGGTATTTTTAATTCGTCCTTCATGCCACCTAGATACTGCTTGGCTTCTACTTCATAAAGTCTGTAGAAGAATGAGCGGGCAAGTCCTCTATCTACAGAAGATTTATTCATAACTATCGCATCTTCTATGTTATATCCTTCAAAGGATAACACTGCTACT
>Ga0272449_1005063_pt1 | contig 10449 bp, 8 predicted proteins | sample YNPCB0241_FD_198679 | JGI IMG/M metagenome (GOLD analysis project Ga0272449, IMG submission 198679) | Hot spring sediment microbial communities from Yellowstone National Park, WY, United States - YNP-CB-024-1 | ecosystem: Environmental > Aquatic > Thermal springs > Hot (42-90C) > Sediment...
TGTTTTATCATTAATCGTCTACGACGATTTTTTGTTGGTTGGTGGGGATATTTTTTCTACAATAATTAATCGTCTACGACGATTTTTTTATTAGTGGGTGGGTATGTTTTTTCTACAATAATTAATCGCCTACGGCGATTTTTTTTGGTAATCTTTAAATCAAAGTAAATTGACCTCGTAGAGGTCAAATGATTGTAGAAAATAATTAGGCAAAAAAAATAAAAACCTCGTAGAGGTTTAATGATAAAAATCCAAAGCATCTAAGAATATGTTTCGATAACTTTTACACATCAATGGTTGTAATGATAACAAATCCTTCTCTTCTCAAGAGAAGGATTACAGGATGAGTTCAAGTTAATCAATAAAAATCGCGTTTTATTCTGTGTTCATCTATTTCCTATTATTGAATTTAAATTGAACACAGATTTTCACGAATTAGAATGAATTGACACTGGTTTTTTTCTGGGACAGATTTCCGATATGTTTAAGGAGGTTGTTTTAAACATATAAAATAACTCACCCTAAATCCCTCTCTTGAGAAGAGAGGGACTTTACTCCAGCTTCTCTTCGCAAGTCTCAAGATCCAAATTGCAGGGAGAGGGAGGAATGGAGTAGACTTGTTCAATTTATATATTACGTTACCGATCCAAGCCCATCCCATACAATTTTTTATCATTAATCGTCTACGACGATTTTTTTTGGTTGGTGGGTATGTTTTTTTTTCTACAATAATTAATCGCCTACGGCGATTTTTTTGATAATCTTTAAATCAAAATAAACTGACCTCGTAGAGGTCAAATGATTGTAGAACATAATACGCCAAAAAAATAAAAACCTCGTAGAGGTTTAATGATAAAAATCAAAAGCATCTAAAAATATGTTTCGTCAACATTTACATATCAATGGTTATGATGATTAAAAATCCTTCTCTTCTCTAGAGAAAAATTACAGGATGAATTCATCTTTGTTTTTTTTCACACAGATTTAAACGCACTAAAACAAATTCATACAACTTTTTCTTTGCGTTCTCATTATTCTTTGTGATCTTTCCTTTTATAATTAATCATCTTATTAGCCTTTCTAATCATTCTTTTCTAACAATTTATTTCTCAAAAGAATTTAAATCTTAGGATTGAGAAAAATTCTCACATTTTGTGTATATGCATTAGCAAGTCGGGAAAATAATTAGTGAATTTTTTAAGAGGAAAATATTTTGAGGAAGGGAAAATATTTTTCTCTTCCTTTTTAATTAACTAAACAATAAACTAATTAATGAGGTGCCCTATGCCCTATCAAAACATTTCTGCAGAGATAAAACCTGATGATAAAAATGAGATCATCGGTTTTACTCAACAAATCACAAATAAACTCCCATTTTTGATAAACCTGACAGAAGAGGAAAGAATGCAAATTCCAAAAATGGGAGACAAAACAATTGCATTTGTTGAGAAGGCTCTTGAACTGGCTCAACAAAATCCTAATTTAGTTCCACCTTTCCTAAATGTAGAGGAACTTAAAAGGGATTTAAATTTAGCTAAGGATTTAAGGGACCTTCTTAATTATCTTTCTTCTCTTGTTGAGAAGGTATCTGATACATATCTGGCAGTGGGAAGTGAGGCTTATGTAGCAGCACTTTCATTTTACAATTTAGCAAAAGCAGCTGCAAAATCAAATGTGCCAGGGACCGACTTTATAGTTGATGAACTCGGCAAGAGATTTGTAAAGAAAACAAATGCTAAAACAGAGCCTCCAGCCAACCAATGATAGATTGTCAATTTGACAAAATTTTGTCATAATTGACAAAATAATAAGAAGGTGCAATCCTTGAAAAATTTAAAAAATTTGAGGGTTGCACCTTTTATATTTATAACCTGCATTTTTTTTAAAATTTTGAATGTCAAAGGTTCAATGATGGACCTAAAAGGTTCAACGATGGACCTAAAAGGTTCAACGGAGGACCTAAAAGGTTCAACGATGCACCTCAAAGGTTCAACGATGCACCTTAAAGGTTCATTTTTAGGGGAAAAGGCAAAATATTAGGCCAAAAAGCCAATTAAAGCCTTAATAAATAACCAAACCTCTTTAGCGAATCTTTATGTTTTTCGTAATCTGGCATTAAAATTTTTACTCTATTCCAGAAAATTTTTCCATGACTTTTTTCTGTTAGGTGGGAAAGCTCGTGGACCACAACATAATCTATCACTGAAAGCGGAGCCATAATAAGTCGCCAGGAAAAATTCAGGTTTCCATTGTGAGAACAAGATGCCCATCTTTTTTCTGCATTAGAAATTTTGACCTTTGAATATACAAATCCACCAATATTAGCATACCATTGAACTCTTTCTGAAATTTTTCTTAAAGCCTCTGCTTTATACCATTCAATAAAAGTTTCTTTTGCCTTGGGAAGAAAATCCTTTGAAAGGAAAAAACCATTGTCAAATTTTAATGGTACATCCTGTTCTTCTACTATACTTAGCTTGTAATATTTGCCCAGATATAGAAAGCCTTCACCATTAACAAATTCTTTAGAAGTAAATTTTGGGTCTCTTAACTTAAGATCATTCTGTTTTTGTTCAATCCATTTTCTGTATCTGTAAATTACATCAATTATTTTACTTTGATCTATATTAATTGGTGCTTTTATTATTAGCTTTCCATCATCAAGAACTTGTAATGCAATTGTCTTTCGATTTGTTCTAATTACTTCTTCAATTTGAAAATTTAAATTACCTTTTTCCATATAAATGATATGCAAGCTCCATTATTTTTTGAACAATTTCATTTCGCCTATTATATATAAGATAATTTCTGTTATCATTTGGAAGCAAAATGTTTGAGATGATATAAGATTTCACTTGTTTTTGTTTGGAATAATTTTCCCAAAAGTCCACTACTTTCACATTTACTTTAATAATACTAAGAATGTTTTGTGTTAAATCAATTAATAGATCAATATCGTCTTTACTTAGTTCATCAATTGTTTTCTCCCCATACAATTCTTTTTTCAACAAACCAAAGAAAGGCATTTCTTTTTTCGGTTCAAAACCAAAAGTCTCTTCATTTTCTCGTCCCTTCTTCATTTCTTCTCTTAACTTCTCAAGTTCCTTAGCTAATTCATCCCAGTTCTCTCTGTAAATCTCAAGTATGCGTTTCAACTTATCTGAAAATCTTTCATAAAGTTCAGGATCTTCTTCAGAATGAAGTTGGAGATATTCTTTAATTGCATATTCAAGCTCAATAGATTTTACCTTGCTTGATTTCTCCCTTTTTAGCTTTTCTAAAAATTCTTCATCAAATATTTCGGTTGGTGGTATTTTTGGATCGATACCTTTTGAGATGAGATACTCTTCAACTATCTCTCTTATTTTTCTACTTGCATCTCTTAAGCTGAGTGAATCTTCTCTTTATCTGTTTCTCGCAACTTGTTTGATAAAATTTAAAACTTTTAATTCTGTTAGAAATTTAAGTGCTTCAACTTCTGGCAAAACTGCATCCATCAATCTATTAAATTTATTTACAATCGATATGAATTCATTTCTCGTTTCTTCATCAACAAGTATGTCTATACATTCGTCAATTTTCTTTTTCCAGTCTTCAATACCATATTTCCTAAAGAAATCATTAATGTGTTGAAGAAGATATTTTAAGTTGTCTAAATTTCTTTCTTTGACTTTTAATACATCTGTAATTTCATCGATGTCTTCATTTGAGTAAATGGAGAGTGCTTTTCTTAAGTCTTTTAGAACACCAACATAATCTACAACAAAACCGCAACTCTTATCTTTATTATAAACTCTATTTACTCGTGCAATTGCCTGCAAAAGATTATGTTCTTTTATAACATTATCAAGATACATAACCTGTTCGATTGGTGCATCAAATCCTGTTATAAGCATTTCATTAACAACCAGAATTCCAACATTGCCGTTTATTCCAGAATGTTCATCAGCAACATCGAAAGGCAGGTTAAAGCTTCTAATATTCTTATAGTGTTCAGTTTCATCCGTATATTCTCTCTTATAGATTACGGGATCATCATTTTGAGAGGATGAAATAATAACAGCTACTTTTAGTCTTTTAAGTGTATCTAAGTCAACTGAGTAATCCTCTTTCTCTACAAGTTCCTTAATTTTTTCTTGAAGAGCTTGTTCGAGTGCGGACTTGTATCTAATTGCCGCAAGTCTCGAAGCAGCAACGACCTGAGCTTTTAATCTATTTGGAAAAACATAAGTAACATAGTGATTAATCATATCTTTGGCTTTATCCAATATCACATCCTGATTTTCTAAATAAGCACGCCAGATGAATCTATTCTGAGCTTTTTCTTGTTCTTCTCTTTCCATCTTTGAGAATACATCTTCAAATCTTTGATTTGCTGCATCTGGATCAGAGATTTCTGCACTATGAGCTCGACCTTCGTAAATGATTTCAAGTGTTACACCATCTTCAACAGATTGTTTGATGGTGTATTTATCAATGTAATCACCAAATGTTAGTTCTGTCTTTTCAATTGGTGTTCCTGTATAGGCAATCTTGACTGCATTTGGTAGAGCTTTTGATAAGTTAGCTCCTAGCAATTTGTATTGTGACCTGTGAGCTTCGTCAATCATTATCAATATGTTTGGTGAAGTATTGAGAATCGGGAATTCTGTTTTTAATTCTCTTTCTTTAAACTTATGAATTAAACCCATTACAAGGTCTGGTGTATTTGTTTTTAATTTCTCCTTTAGTTCATTAATACTTCTTGCAGGATGAAGTGTAAATCCAATATTTTTTGATGTATCGAATAATTGTTTTTCAAGATCTTTTCTATCAGTTATAAAAACAATTTTGAAATTCTTGAATTCATCATCATGATACATCGATCGCACGGTGTATAACATCGTCATTGATTTACCAGAGCCTTGAGTATGCCAGATTATTCCACCCCGATCCTTAGGTGTTTTTCCCTCTTTTAATTTTTTCAAAATTTTCTTTACTGCTCTGTATTGCTGGTATCTTGGGACTACTTTAATTTGATTGCCCTTTGGTGTTTCTTTGAACAGAGTAAAATTGTGAAGAATATCGAGTAAGTTATCTTTTGAAAGCATCCCCTGAATTAAAATCTGTTGAGCTTTAATACTTTTTGCATCTGGATCTATATCAGAAAAAGAATAAGGGTAAGGGTCTTTCCATTCATAAAAATGTTCATATTCACTGGTGATTGTTCCATATTTAGCTTTTTGGTTTGAAGTGGCAATAGAAAAAAGATTATACCAGAAAAGTTTTTCATTGCCTTCTTTTTCGCCTCTTCTATTAGAATATCTCATCAATTGAACTATTGCTTCTGCAACTGGATCTGATATTGCTGGAGATTTACATTCAACAACCACAAGTGGGAGACCATTAACAAATAAAACAATATCAGGTATTATGTGTTTCTCTGTTCCGGGAATTCTAACCTTAAATTGTGAGATAGCTATAAATGAATTATTCTCAGGATTTTTAAAATCAATGTACCTAACAGTTGGACTTCTCTCACCTGTTTTTCGGTTTTCAGAAACTGAAATATTTTCAAGAAGCAAATCATGAATTTCTTTGTTTATTTCTAAGAATGTATTTGCCTGTGGAGTTGTAATTCTTCTTACAACTTCATTTATCTGATCTTCTACAATCCATGGATTAATTTTTCTTATACTTTCACGCAAAACATTTTCAAGAATTACTTCACTGAAAGATTCTCTAAATTTTTTACTTTCACCATATACTGGTTGAAGTGAATTATCAAACTCTGAAATTTCTTTTGCAACTTCTGGATTATCTTTGTCTTGTCTGTAAATTTTCCAGCCAAGCTTTTTAAGCTGATTTAAAAATGGATTTTCCACATAATGCTCTTCATCAAGCACAAAAGACATGTTTACTCCTTTAAACCTGTAAGGGTTTTAATTTTAACAACTATCAATTTCTCTCTCATATCAATAAACTTTTCAAAGTTTTGCTTTATTTTCTCCTTTGGTAAATTCTTAGATGTTTCTCTCATAATTTCAAACATTTCCTCATTAATGAAATGTTTTTCCAAAATTTTTTTAACTTTATTTTCTGCTTCCTTATAACTTATATTTTTGTTTTTCATTTGGATCTCTATCATTTCTTTTAAATAATCTGCAGGGCTGTTGTTAGAGATAATCTTGTTTGTTTTGTCAAATATAAGGGTTCTATTCAGAACAATATCAGCCTCAGCCTCTATATCCTTTAAAAAATTCCTTGGGAAAATGTGATGATCGTTTAATTCGTTGAAGGCAATATTTTCGGGCTGGAAGAAATCAAGAGGATTATTCATCATTAATAAATTAAAGACGCCCTTGTATAAAGAGCTTCCAACTCTTTTAACATTCTTTAGCGTAAAAACATTTTTCCGAATGTGCTCTCTAAAATCCTTCACCACCTCAGGAACTGCTGAGTCATCATTGAACCATTTTGAAACTTCCCTGAAATCTTTCATGATTTTTGATTCTGTAGAACCAGAATAACTTTCTGAGAAGACTACACTCCAATACCACATATTAATCTTCTCCATATCTGGATGCGCATATTTTAAATGGAAAGCAAGATACGGAATAATTATAGTTGAATACGGGAGCCATTTACCAACATTTTCTCCAATACCATAACTTCCTCTTTCAAAAAGCTTATTTAAAACCTTATTCTCTGCTATATCGACTACTCTATCCCATTCCTGCTTGTTTAAAGTTTGCGAATCTAACTTTATCAGATCTCTATCTTTTATGCTTTTATCCTTTGAAAGAGCAAGTGCTTGAATAAAAGAAAAAGGTACTGAAGTCTCATCTACATTATTAGAAGCAAGTTTCTTAATGTTGTGGTAACCGTTGTTATCCTCGAACAATCTTTCCCATTCTTCTCTTAGTTTTATAAATTTGTAAAAGCGAGCAACAAGCAAATCATAGGTAGACAATTTTATTCCAGTTCTATTAAGCCTTTCAAATAGCATAACAATTTTATCTGGTTGTACATTAAAATACTGTTGTAAAGAAAGCGTTATCACATAATAATTAAAAATCCTATTCAAGTAACTTTTAACCTTTTGGGCTGTATCCCCATCAAATAAGCCTCTGAAATTTTCATACCAGATTTCGTCAAAAACTAGGAAATCTTGGAAATAAGTCATTGGAATTATTTTTTCTTCCTTAAGTCTTTGAATATTAAACGAATTTTCTCCATTTAAGAGGCTTTTATAAAACCTGTCATTTTTTGGTACACTAAATACTGCTTCATCGAAATTGTCCTCTGAAAGTTTCTGTAGGTCAATAAAGAACGAGTAAGGTCGCTCAGTAAATCTAAGGGGGATATTAGGACTATATATAGCATAAAAGAGAGCAGTAAGCCTCTGTTGCCCATCAAGAATTAGTATTGTAGGCTTAGCCTCTATTTTAGGATTTACTTCTTCTGCTCCTTGAATGAAAATACATTTAAAAGGATTCCTCTCGCTGCTCGTATTAAGAATCAGGAAAGTGCCAATAAAAATATTTTCCAAAATTGACTCTATCAACTCTTCTATACTTTGTCTTTCCCAGACAAAATTTCTTTGAAAATCTGGAAGCATTACTTCTCCTCTGTATGCCATATTTACAAGATCTAAAATCTTTTTTGTTCCGTGTTCAATTTCCATAAATTAATCCTCCTTTATTAAATTGTTCACTCGTAATTTGCCTGTTAAAAGGTCTTCCATAAGTCCTTTTTTAATTCGCTCAAGTTTCTCTTTGTACTGCTCTTCTTTTTCTATGGTTTGGTCTATTTGTGAAAGTATAGAAGCAATGCGTTTTTGCTCGGGAAATGGGGGAAGGGGGATTAAAAAATTATTTAATTCTTTATATCCTACTGCTTCAAATGTGCTTCCTTGAGACATCTTAACTAATTTATTACGATAAAAATAAAGGTTATACCAAATAAATAAATTGTTTGCTTTACTGTCATTAATTTTTATTGCAGATAATCCTCTACCTATGCTATATACATTATTAGCTATATTTAAATCTCCGACGGGAGCTCTCACACTAATAAGAATACTTTCTATATGAGCGATTTTAAGAGGTTTTACTATCCAATTTTTAGGTAATGGATATTTAACTCCAAATTCTGCACTGCCTTGTAAAAAAGGTATTCCATTCTCTTCTTGATTTACTAAAGATGATACTGGAGATTGTCCCATAATTATCTCTCCAATCTCCCCCAATCTTACCACTTCCCACTCCTCCGGTATCCTGCCAAATGGGGAGTCTTTAAACTTTTGTGTTTTTTCATCTCTGATGTTGCCGTTTTCGTCTATGCCTTTGGTGAGTAAATCCTGCATCAAGCCCTGTTTTATGCGTTTGTATTTTTCTATAATCTTCTCTGTCTTTTCTATGGAATTATCAACAGTTTCAAGAATTTCAGCTATTTTTTGCTGTTCGGGTAGTGGGGGAAGGGGGAGTTTAAGATTATATAAGTCAGAAGTGTTAACAGAGACCTGATTTACAGCCTGTCCAGATAAATTCCTAATTTTGCCTCTTATTTCTTCACTTTTAAGCAAGAATATTAAAAAAAATGGAGAGCAAATACTCTTTTTAGCTCTTAATAAGAGTAAATTCATCCCATGTATTAAAAACGATGGTTTCCCTTTATAAATAGATGTTTTTCCTACATGTTCAAAACTGTTTATATGACTAAATAAAATGTCGCCTATTTCTAATTTAAAATCTTTAACTAATTCATTATGAGTTAAGTCTAAGTATCCAACCTTGTTCTCATCAATATAGCCTTCTGAAATACTTTCTATCCTTGTTATGGGTATTCCTTCTTTTTTAATTTGTGAAAAATTATATACATAACCATTTTTTATTTTTTCAACTACCTCTCCCAGCCTCACCCTTTTCCAACCCTCTGGTAAATCGTTAATTTCTCTCTCATCTCTCATATTTAAAGCACCTCTAAATTTTTGTGTAGAATACACTTTACACAAAAAAAATTGCGTAAAATCAAACACACTTTTACTTTACACAAAATAATTTGCGTGCATTCTATTGCCCACAAAATTAATTGTGTGCATTAAAATAACATCTATTGCACACAAAAATTTTTCCGCACATTCTATTGCACACAAACCTGGCATTTTAACTTCCTATTATATTGCATATATTTTCAAGCTTATAAATTGCAGGAACACTTCCCCTTGATGGACTTCTGAGGCTAATTAAATTAGAATCAAGTAATTTATTAAGAATTAATATTCCTGTTCTTTTCGGCGTTCCTACTAACTTGATAAAAGTTGTCGTATCAATAACAGGTTGCTTAAAAAACGCATCAAGGGCAGGAATAGCATATCGAGATTTAGTCGCCTGTATAAATCTATCCTTCATCTCATTATAAAGATTTAAAAGCTTTTGAGCTTTATTAATATTTATTTTAGCCTGCTGTATTACTGCCGTTAAAAAGAAATCTATCCAGCCAGACCAATCACCATCCTTAGTTATCATTAATAACCTATCGTAATACTCAGTTCTATTTTTCTCAAAATACTCACTCAAATAAAAACTTGGTTTTGAAATTAAACCTTTCCAATACAAAAACAAAGGAATTATAAGACGCCCAACTCTGCCATTACCATCTTCAAAAGGGTGAAGAATTTCAAACTGAGTATGTAATAAACCAAGCTGGACTATTTTATCAGGATAATCATTAGACTTTAAAAACCTTTCCCAGTATTCAAGATGCTCTGGCAAAATAATAGGGTCTGGTGGTATGTATCTTGCATTTTCAATAGAACTACCGGGTGAGCCAATCCAATTTTGAGTTTTTCTAAATTCACCAATTAATCTTCTTTCTCCTCTAACGCCAGTTAAAAGTATTTTATGAAGATCTTTTATTAAAGATAGTGATAAAGGTCTCCTCTCTACTTCTTCAGCACCAGCGAGTAATGCTTTTTTATAATTAAGCACATCTTTTCTTTCGTTTCTTTCAAAATCGGAAATCCCTTTTGGAATTATTCCTGCTTCCTCTTGGAGAACATCTTCAAAGGTTGCTTGTGTACCTTCAATTCTGCTTGATAAGACAGCTTCATTTGTCATCAGTGGTGCAAGTAAAATATCAGGATTCAGCGATCCTATTAAGATTCCATCAAAAAGAGCTATTCCTCTGTTCGCTTCACTGATCTTTCGTATAAAAGGTTCTAAATTCAATTCCCTCGGTGGAAATTCAAGAGGAATATAAGGTTTTACTATGTTCATCAGTACTCCAATTTATTCTATCCCATATAACCCAAGGTTTTTAAGAACTCGTCTAATTTTCTAATTAATAAAGTTCCTAAAATTGTGTAAGAGCTAATTTTTTAGAGAAAGAGGCATTACCGAGAATTTCGTTAATAAAGTTGATTATAAAGAAAAAGATTTTATTCAGACTTTTTCTATTTTCAAAACA
>Ga0272449_1005064_pt1 | contig 10449 bp, 9 predicted proteins | sample YNPCB0241_FD_198679 | JGI IMG/M metagenome (GOLD analysis project Ga0272449, IMG submission 198679) | Hot spring sediment microbial communities from Yellowstone National Park, WY, United States - YNP-CB-024-1 | ecosystem: Environmental > Aquatic > Thermal springs > Hot (42-90C) > Sediment...
GTTGTAAATCATTATTTAATGCATAAAAAGAAATTTTTGTATTATTTTCTTCTTGTGGTGGTTTAATCTTTTGGAATGACATTTTATTAAATGGTTCTACGTATTCAATAACTATTGTTGAACCAGGTAAAATATGTGTAGAAAATTGCATACTGGGATGATTGTTTTCACTCGTGAAGGCTCCAATTATCATTTTCTTATTAACATCGTACAGGTATAATTCAGCTCCTTCGGGAATATAAAAGTCGCTGAAGACAACTCCTAACGCTTGAGCATTATTACTATGAAACATAGCTTGCCACATCATTCTTCCATCTGGCAGTCTAGTCCATTTCCCGCCAGAATTAAGGCTTATATCTCCAACTGGAACAGAAAATCCTGCTCGTAAAGGAAGCCCTTGTTTTTCGTTAATAGAGTCTTGGAGTAAAAGACTTTTTAAATTCACACTAGGTGAATAATCAAGAACTTGAAGTTCTGATATACCAATGTTAAACACTATACTCGGTGGTGTCCCACCTTGACTTGGTTGTCCATAAATTTTAAAACTAAAACTTAGAACAACTAAACCTAAGATAATAAATGTTCTCATAATTATTTGGTTTTAAATTATTTCAATAATTGAAAGCAGGCTTTTATTATTTAATTTTCAAATTTAATTTAAATAATTAAAATGTCAAATATTTTTAGTAAAAATTTTGACGAAAGCAGAAAAAAAATTGACAAAAATTTTAAGACCTTTGCAGTCAATTATATCACCCTTTATGAAGAGAAGAATAAGCAATCTTCTCTTAACACTAATATTGATAAAAAAAAAAAAAAGCATTAGTAAATTGTGCCTTGCTTTGTTCTTATAAATAATAAAAATGGAATAACTACTTCATTAAAAGAATTGCAGAGGTCTCAATATAGTTTGTTTTTACTGAATTAACCTTTTTCTTTTTTAGATTTATACCCATCGTTTTTTCAAAAGTTTTGCTGTGTATTGCAGAAATTTGCTAGCTTAACATTATTGCTAAGGAGGTTAGAAATGATACAATTTTAGTTGAGTGAAATTATTTTAAAATTACATTGCAAAAGTCTTAAAATTAAATTAAATTTGCATAAAGGTGCTGAATTATGAAGCTTAATACATTATTGATAGTTATTGTTTTTTTAATAACTTCTTGTACTAAATATGAAGATGGCCCACTTATTACTTTTAGGTCAAAGACTAAAAGATTATGTAAGACTTGGTCGTACCAGTCTATTATCTATACAGAACAAGGAATTACGGTAACAACAAACCTTCCAAAATACAAGATGACTTTTAATAAAGATGGTTTGTATTTCCAAGATGATGGATATACAGGAAACTGGAAATTTTCTGGTGATGTTGGATTAGAAATAAATAAACACAAACAAAATAATGATACAATTGAAAATATTGTTTGGGAAATTACCAGATTATCAAACAAAGAACTCTGGTTAAGAAAAAATAAAGAAGAACATCATTTTAAAGCAGATTAAAATTTGACTTTAAGCTTTAATTTGATTAAATTTGCAAAAAATATACAATTATGAAAATAAGTTTTTTGTTAATATCAAGTTTTATTTATATAACAGCTTTTTCGCAAAAAGTTTCTATTGTTAAAAGCATTGAACAAGATTTTTTTAAGATGGTTGAGATACAAATTTCTCAACCAGAAAAAACTAACCCAAGTTACTATTACTTTAAAATTAAAGCACCATTAGATTACACAAGCTTTGGTATTGGTTGGGCAATGCCTTCTTGCTCACATGGCTCTGGTGATTTTACTATTAAATATAGCACAAAGAAAAAGGATGCAAGATGGAATACTTTAAAAGAAACAGATGCTTTTGTTAGTCCAGACGAAACACCTACAGGCTTATACTGGACCGATGTTTTATTCGGAGAAGATGAAAATTTAAATGATAGTTTAGAGTTTTATTTATTCTTACCTAACCAATGTGATTTAGACTTTATACATATTGCTTTTTACGATCAACATAAAGACTTTGGAAGAACCAATAACTTAAAAAATGTAAAGACCGACGATAAATCGTGCCCACAATTTCCAACTTATATTCCACGTAGTGATTGGTGCGGTAGTTATACAGCTTGTTTAAATCCGACGTATACTGTTACCTATATAAATCCAACTCATGCAGTAATTCATCATGGGGCATCACCCAATACTTATACCGATGGAGCTGCTGTAGTTAGGAGTTACTGGAATTATCATGTAAATACGCTTGGCTGGAACGACATAGGCTATAATTATCTGAGTGATAAATATGGAAACCTTTATCAAGGCAGACATAATCCTTATTATCTTAATCCAAATAATTACAAAGATGTTTTAGGAGCTCATGCAGGAGCTTCTAATTCATATTCAATAGGATATAATTATTTAGGTAATGCCGATATAACAACTCCTACGCCAGTTCAATTAGATAAATGCGAACAATTTCTTGCGTGGTGGTTTCATCATTATGGTTTTGATCCTACATCATCTGCAACAATAGTATTGCAAAGTGGAGGTTCTGGAACTGTGCCAAGAATATGCGGTCATAGAGATGTAAATATTGGAGGTACTACATGCCCAGGCAATACTTTATATAGCTTGTTACCAACAATAAGAACAGAAACAAAAAATAAAATATTAGCTTGTACAGCAAGTGCTGATACTATTCCACCAACAACTGCAATTTCGTTAGATGGGAACATTATTGATGATTGGCGTGGAACAGACTTTTGGGTCGATTTTAACGATTACGATAATTCAGGTGGAAGCGGTATTGATAAATCTTTTTACCAAGTAATTGAATTTAACGGCACAGAATGGCGTTGTAATACTCAATACGGAATGTTTAATGACAATTTTAACACTTCTTTAAACCCCGCTTGGACTATTCAATCAGGAACATGGACTATTACTAATGGATACCTTGAACAAACCGATGAAAGTCTAACAAATCCTAATATTTATACACCTTTAACACAAACTAACAATAAAGTATATCTTTATCATTATAAAGGTCGTATTCAAGGTAGTGGAACTAACAGAAGATTTGGATTTTTTTTCTTTTCCGATGATGCTACATTAACATACAGAGGTAATGCTTATATGGTTTATTTTAGAGCCGACGGCGATAATGTAGAAATATACAAAAGCACAAACAATAGTATTAGCGGAATTTTAGCTCAAGGAACATATACAATAGATCCAAATATTTGGTACGATTTTAAAGTTATATATAATCCATCAAACGGAGTTATTAAGGTTTATGTTAATAATACTTTTGTTTGTTCATATCAAGATCCCTCACCTCTCACTAGCGGAAATTATATCTCACTTAGAACAGGAGGTTGTAAAGGGCAATACGACGATTTTAAAGTACGTATTTCGAGAAGCACTAGAGAACTCATTACTGTAGGAAATCAAATTGATAAGCAAGTTAGGTATGAAAGCCCTTCACAAATTCAAGATGCTTGTAGAATTAATACTATTACTAAAGATACAGCAAACAACTGGTCGAATGTTGTTGCTAAATCTGTATATATAGATTGGACACCACCAACTACAATTGTACCATCGTTAAATTGGCAAGGACAAAGCTTTACAGTAAATTTTACCGATACTGATAATACTAATGGTAGTGGCGTTTCAAGAAGATTTTATCATGTTGGTAATTTTAATGCTAATAAATGGTCAGGAAATCCATTAGCAGGTTTCATTTATGATGATTTTAACGGTTCTCTTAATCCAATTTGGACGATACAAACTGGAACTTGGAATATACAAAATAATGTTCTAGTTCAAAGCGATGAAACACTTACAAATACAAACATTTGGACTTACTTAAAACAAGATTTAAGCAATAGATATTTATACGAATTTGATATGAAAATTGAAGGAAGTGGTAATAACAGAAGAGGAGGATTTCATTTTATGAGCGATAGCGCATCTCTTACAAATAGAGGAAATTCTTATTTTGTCTGGTTCAGAATAGAACAACATACATTGGAATTTTATAAGGTTTATAACGATGTTTTCGAACAAGAAAAAGTTTTACCATGCAATATTCAAGCAGGAACATGGTATAATGTTAAAGTAATTTTTGATCGCATAACAGGAGAAACATTTGTTTATTTAAACAACAAATTAGTAGGCGAATGGAAAGACGATAGTCCTTTTACTACTGGTAAATATATTTCTTTCAGAAGTGGTAATAGCAAATTAAGTATTAATAATTTAAGAGTTTACAGAACTCGATATCCACAAGTTACAATAAATCTTAATCAACCAAATGCTCAAATTTTATACGAAAATCCCGATCCAGCGACTCCATCTGCTAAAATCATTTCTATTGTTACCGATAAAGCACATAATTTGTCGAATCCAGACAGCCAATTTGTAAATATAGATTTTTCTCCTCCTATATTCAATACTGTGTATGATGGAATAGGAACAGATGTTGATACAATTTACGATCCAAATAATATTTCGGCTAGCTGGTTTCATGCAATAGAACCTAATTCGGGAATATTACGTTATGAATATGCTTTAGGAACAAGTCCTGGATCTACCGATGTATTAAACTGGACTTCTGCAGGAACAGATACAAGTGTAAGCCTTAGTAATTTAAATCTTAATTATGGAACTACTTATTATTTTAGTGTAAAAGCAATAAACCTTGCAAATCTTGAAACAATTGCTACATCTGATGGATTTATCCTAAGTTCATTAAATTTACCAATAGCTAATTTTTATGTAATAGAAGACACATTATATTTACCAAATGCTATTGCATTATTTGTAAATCAAAGTCAGAATGCTAACTCTTATATTTGGGATTTTGGAGATGGAAGCACTTCAACACAAGTAAATCCTTGGCACCAATACACTCAACCAGGTACATATACAGTAAAACTCATTGCTATGAATCCTCCATTGCCAAATGATACATTAATTAAAACTAATTACATCACCGTGCTTAATAGTCAACTTATTCAAGAAAATCAAATTTTATACAGTATTTACCCAAATCCTTTTAAATCAAATATTTTTGTTAGCTTTGACAATGATTTTACTGGATATATCGAAATACAAGATATGTCAGGTAAAACACTGATACATAAAAGTGTTAACAATAAAGTAATCGTTAATATTGATAAGCTTGAAAACTTAGAAAAAGGTATTTACATCGTTAAAATTTGTAATAACGATAAATTAATGATTTGTAATCGTATAATTATTAAGCAATAGTTTTTTGAATATAATTTTTTTATTATTTTTGCCATAAGTTTAACTTTCTAAAAACGAAGTTGTATGAAAACGTTAAGTTTAGGTTTTATAGCTTTATTAATGATTTATAAAGCTTATAGTCAATTAGGTGCAACATGTGCCGAAGCTCATGTAGTAGATAATATACCATTTATAGTTAATAATTTAACTACAATTGGTACATCTTACAACAGTTTACCGTGTAGTGGTTCTGGTTTTAGTAATTATATGTCCGGAAAAGATTATGTTTTTGTTTTTACACCTACTCAATCGGCCAATTACACTATTAAACTTACAAATACTTCTTTAGCCGTTGGCTTGTTTGTTGTGGATAAATGTCCCGATGACCCTTCAGTTCAGTGTATCGCAGAAAATAAATCTGCCATGGGCAATCCTTCTTTAAGTGTTAATTTAGATGCTAATAACACTTATTACATAATTGTTTCTAGTGTTAATTTCACTACTCCTCAAACAAACTTTAATATAGAAATTCAATCATGTTCAAGTGCTCCACAAGCTAGTTTTACATATACGCAAAATGGATTAGAAGTGTCTTTTACTAATACTTCTACCGATGCAAGTTCTTATTTATGGTACTTTGGCGATGAACTTCTTCCACCACCTTTTTCACCTGGAGATACAACAACTAATCCTGTTCACACATATGCTCAATACGGTGATTATATTGTAACCTTAATTGCTTATAATGCATGTGGACAAACCGACACATTAAGGGATACTATTCACTTAGTTTGTCCAGGCAATTTACCAGTTGCAAGTTTTACTTATACAGCCAACGGTTTAGAAGTTCAATTTACCAATGAATCTACCGATGCAACTTCTTTTGCTTGGTTTTTCGGTGATGAATTATTTCCTATCTTTCCATCAGATACAACTGCAAATCCTGTGCATGTTTATACTCAATATGGTACATATCAAGTAACATTAATAGCTACTAATGAATGTGGAAGCGATACATTTATTGTTCAATTAGTGCTTGAATGCCCTGGGAATATGCCTGTTGCCTCTTTTACTTATAATATTCAGCCCGATGGCACTGTTTACTTCACAAGTACTTCATCAGATGCAACACAATGGCAATGGTTCTTTGGAGATTTCGATTTTTTCCCATTTTTACCAGGAGATACTATCGAAAATCCTGTTCATACTTATTTGATAAGTGGTAATTATACAGTTCATTTAATTGTTAGCAATGAATGTGGAAGCGACACTGTTTCAGAAGTTATTAATGTTGTCATTACAAACTTAAATAATGTAAATATTTTGCAAAATATTAAAGTCTATCCTTTACCTGTTAACGATATACTTACAATTGAAGCTAATAACGATTACTACGAATACAAACTTTACGATACCAAAGGAGTTGTTTTAACAAGTGGCAAGTTTTACAATACATGTTCTATAAATTTCAGTGAATTCAAGAGTGGCATTTATTTGCTAAAAGTATATTCAGAAGGCATAAATCGGAAAGTTGTTATTGTTAAAAAATGAACAACGATAGTTTTTGGGCTTTTGTTTTAGGTGGTTCGAGTGGATTGGGTTTAGCTTCTGCTAAAGCATTAGCAAAAAAAAATTTCAACCTTTTTATAGTCCATCGTGACGGCAAAATAGCAACAAAATCTTTTAACGAAGAAATTGAAAAAATTAAAAAAGAACACTTGGTAGATATAATTACATTAAACACAAATGCTAATACCGACCAAGGTAAAGAACTTATTAAAATTACATTATTAAAATTTCCAAAAAAAACAATTAAAGTATTCTTACATTCCATTGCCGATGGTCATATAAAATCTTTATTTGACGGTAAAGATACTTTAACAGAAGAAGAGCTTTTATATACTGCACAATCAATGGGATTTAGTTTTCTTGTATGGACACAATGGTTACTTAAAAATTCCTTTTTTTCTGAAAACGCTAAGGTATTTGGTTTTACAAGCGCAGGAAGTCATCGGGTTATTCCAGGTTATGCTGCAGTTGGTACTGCTAAAGCCATTTTAGAAACGCTTTGCAAATATATGGCAGTTGAACTTGCACCTTATCATATTTCTGTTAATTTGCTTTGTCCAGGTGTTGTTAAAACTAAAGCCATTCGTGTTTTTCCTGAAATAGACAAATTTATCAATCAAGTTGAACAAAAAAATCCGCATAAACGATTAACTACACCTGAAGATGTTGCAAATTTGCTTTCAAGCTTATGTTCAGATGAAATAAACTGGCTTACAGGCGAAATTATACACATCGACGGAGGAGAAAGCAATGTCTTCTGAAACGATACATAAACAATTGTTAAAGTGAATTCACTTTGCTTTATCTTTTTTATGAATTATATTTTTTAATAAAATATGTCAAAATTTTTTAAAAATGATTTTCTTTGTTCATACTCCTAAAACAGGTGGAACTACTTTTGAATCTATTATTCAAAATAATGTTAATTTTAAAAATATTGGATATTTTTATCCCAAGATTATCAATTTTGAAGACCTTCTCAATTATGAAAAATTTGTAAAAGAAAGTATGAGAACCGATTTTGAGAAAAAGGAAAAAATAAGTTTTCTTACGATGTTGGACATTATACGTTTGGGTTACATGAGTTTTTTAATACTGATTTTTCTTATATCGCTATTATTCGTTATCCTATCGAACATTTTATTTCTTTATTTAAGGCTTTCAAAAGAATGTCACTAGAATATCAAAATATAATCTTAAAAGATAAGCCAAAAACGTTTGAAAATTTTATTGAGTTATATTCTTACCATAATATGCAGACATTTTTTATTTCAGGGCTTCCATTAGAAGAAATTAAAAGTAATCCTCAAATAGCTTTCGAAAAAACTAAAAAAATAATTCAAGAACATTATACTGGTTTTATCTTTACAGAATATTTTAACGAAAGCCTTCTTTTGCTTAATAAAGAATTGAAATTTAAAAAGCTTTTTTATAAAAAAGAGAATGTTAGTAAAAATAAAATAGAATTGCCATTAAATTATAAAGAACTTATAATGAAGTATAATGAAGCAGATATTTTGTTATATAAATATTTACTTAATCTTTTTCAAGAAAAAAGAAAAGAAAAGAAATACCCAAGATAAAATTAAAATTCTTTTCTTTATTAAATGAATTATATCAACAGCTATGATTTTATTTGTATTAATATTGTTACTTTTGCTTTTTATATATCTATATCTAAATTATTATAGAGTTTATTATTTTAATTTAAAGAAATTATTTCGCAGTAAAATTTCTCCGAGAAAAATAGGTAAATATTATGATAAATGGAAAAATGAATATTGCAAATATTATGGAGAAGTACTCCAAGCTCATCGTTCCGAAAATGTAGAAGAAATGCTTGACTATATTATAAAAAGTGCAGGAATAGAAGAAGGATATAAAATATTAGATGCTGGATGTGGTTACTGCGGTCCTGCAATATTTTTTGCAAATAAAGTAAAGAACATCAAAATTGAAGCCATTACCATTTCTAAAGAACAATATGAATATGGATTACAGGCGATTAAAAATAAAAAAGTTGAAGGTAATATAAACCTTAGACTGGGTGATTATCATAAATTAGTTTCATTATACCCACTTCAATCTTTTGATTTAGTATATTTTCTCGAATCTTATGGACACGCTACAAATCAAACAAAAGTCCTTAAACAGGCAGTTGAAATGCTAAAACCTGGAGGTAAATTATATATAAAAGATTACTTTATGGCAGAAAATTTTAATGGAATTTTAAACAAATATAGAATGAGAAAAAGTATTAGTAACTTGAATAAAGTGTATAGATATAATTTACCTGATATTTACCATACTATTTATGTTTTAAGAAAAGCTGGTATGGAATTAGTCTTTATTAAGAAACCTTCTTTTAATTGGAATAAAGGAATAACTGTTATAGATTTTCAAAAAAACAATAACATAAACCTTTTTGATGGAATTAAGGTTGTCAAAAATGTAGAAGTTTTTGAACTTTTATTTAAAAAACCTTGAAATAATCTTAAAAGAAAAATGAAAAAAATCATATAATTCCCAATTGATGCGAATTAAAAAAGTCAATAATTTATTATTATTAATTCGAACAAAGCAATGGTGGCATGCAGTTTTAGCTTTTTTATTAGGATTAACTTATATATTTATTTATAAATTTCAAATCCAATTCGATAAAGCAATAAAAATTCTTCCAATTATAATTTTTTTAGTTTTATTCACTGCTATTACAGGCTATCTTATAAATAATCTAACTGATTACGATGAAGATATCCATGTGAAGAAAAAAATAGCTAATATAGGAAAACGAAAAAGTTTAATAATATTTATTATAATCATAAATTTAATTGCCATCTATATTATTATAGGAAAACAAAATACATTGTGGTCTCTTTTTTTATATCTACTTCAGTTTTTATTATTTATTTTATACTCTGTAAAACCTTTCAGATTAAAAAAGCATCGATATTTATCTATTTTATTGGATTCCTTATACAATTCTACTGTATTTTCTATATTTATTTTATCATTTTTTATTCCTTTCAATTCAAGTAATTTTACTTTTATAAGCATTCTTTTTTTATATTTATGGATACGAGGAATAAAAAACTATCTTTCACATCTTATAGACGATAGAAAATACGACATTAAAATAAATAAAACAATTGTTCATGTTTATGGCTTAAAAAAGATATTCAGATTCATTATTATTTTGTTCGTTATAGAATTTTTCTTTGTAATTTCCTTTTTTTATACAATATCTAAACACTTCATATTATTTTTAATTGGGTTTATTGTTATTTATTTCTTTCGAAATATTGTGTATGCTTTATACAAAAAACAGTTTAAACGTTTAATTATTTATTTTAGGTATGTATTAAACGATTTTTACGAAAATTGGTTACCAATATTTACTTTAATAATGCTTTCTTTACATGAGGTAAAATATATTATTCTGCTGGTGGTTCATTTAATAGTATTCCCAAATACAATTCTTCAACTTACTGAATTTTTAGCTTTTTTTTATGTGCAAATTGTTAATTTATTGAGGAAAAGTAAGATAATAGTAAAAACACCTTTTTAAACAATTCACTTTAACAATAGTTCGGGATTACTTTAATTCAAAATTTTAGTAAAAAAAAATAGA
>Ga0272449_1005065_pt1 | contig 10446 bp, 6 predicted proteins | sample YNPCB0241_FD_198679 | JGI IMG/M metagenome (GOLD analysis project Ga0272449, IMG submission 198679) | Hot spring sediment microbial communities from Yellowstone National Park, WY, United States - YNP-CB-024-1 | ecosystem: Environmental > Aquatic > Thermal springs > Hot (42-90C) > Sediment...
AAGAAAGTATGAGGTCCATCCCAATCAACTCTTCAGGTGGAGGCGTCTTATCCATGAAGGTGCTCTTCAAGCTGCCCGTAGTGAAGAGCCCCTTGTGCCTCTTTCTTAAGGTGAAGAATCTTCAGAAACAAGTTCGTGAGTTACAGCGTTTATTGGGAAAGAAGACCATGGAGGTAGAGATATTAAGGGAGGCTTTATAGAACTGATATCGCGCATGCCCTTATTAGAAAAGGAGTCTACTCCATGAAGAGAATAACAGATACATTACAGATATCCAGATCAAATCAGTACGTAAGAGATATAGAAAAAAAGAAGAGATATAAACCACATCCAGATGATAGAAAATATCTTCCCCTTATTCAACAGATTACCGATGAGAGGCCTACGTATGGTTATAGACGTGTAACTGCCCTTGTCAACCGCTCTCTCAGAGCTAATGGGCAGCCATTTGTTATCACACTGAGAAGCAATATGCGCTGGTGTTCCGATGTCTTTCGGTAAAGTAGATAGACTACCTCACAGAATCCAGTGGTTAAGTGATAAAGCCCCTTCCTATACAGCAAGGGGTACAATAGAATTTGCCCACATGATGGGTCTTGAGGTATGTACGACCCCATACTACAGTCCCGAATCGATATGCATGATCTCCCTGATGGAGAATAAGTTAGAGGGGTGTCCGGCTTGAGCGGGGCGACCCCATCTCTCCTTGGGGAATTTGAGTTAAAATACTACATAAAAAAAGGGAAAAATGCTGCATAGACCTCTACAAATTGAAACCTTAAAAAGTGTCCACAAAAATGGGGTGCAGTACAGCTTAGATGGCAAGGAATACTATTTAAGGATACCTGAGCCCGCCCGTATATCAGCTAAAGAAGAACTGAGAATATAAACTGTTGTACAAAAAATCGCCTTCACAAAAAACAAAGCCCAGCATTCTCAACAAGTTGTAGGATTAGGTTGATAAATTCGGGGATACTTCAGGCTTTTTTATTCTCGGCAAAACCCTTCGGTACTTAAACTGACAAATCTCGGTCCTATGTTGATAAGGATCGTATTCTTTATGAAATCAGGCTTCTTTCAGAGTTTGCCCCTGACGAAGCTTTAAGAATCGAACAAAAATTCGCTTGATGAGGATAAAACCCTTTTCCGGGCGCATAGAGTTCAATCCAGGTTACTACCGAATAGGACCGCGGATATAAAGGGTGTAACCTCAAATGTCGAGCCGAAACTTCAAGATGTAACTGCGTTTGGTCTTCTGATACCCAGCTTTTTCATCCTCGAAATCAGCGTGGTTGGTTTCAGATCTAGGAGTTCGGCTGCGCCTCCATGTCCGTAAATCTTCCAGTTTGATTTTGTTAGTGCTTGAAGTATGTGAAATTTTTCATTTTCTTTCAATGTCAAGAATGTCCTCGGTTCGGAGGTTTTGTAGTAGAAGCTCTCTAATGGCAGAAGTTGGAAGCAAGAGTCAGGACTCACAATAATGCTTCTTTGAATAATGTTTTCGAGTTCCCTAATGTTTCCGGGCCAGCTGTATCTCTGCAAAGTCTCTATTATGTCCCTCGGAACATTCTGGAATGCTTTACCGTAACGTAACGAGTACATGTGCAAAAAATGTTGGAAGAGCAATGGAATGTCTTCCTTTCTTTCTCTAAGCGGAGGAATATAGATGGGAAAAACATTTATTCGGTAAAAAAGGTCTTCACGAAACTTTTTTTCTTTGACTTCAGCTTCCAGATTCTTATTTGTTGCCATAATAAGCCTAAAATTCGACCTGAGGGTTTCCCTACCCCCCACTCTTTCGAACTCCTTTGTTTCGAGAACCCTAAGAAGTCGAGCCTGGACGTCCAGAGGTAAGTCACCTACTTCGTCAAGGAAGAGAGTTCCCCCGTTGGCCCTTTCTATTTTTCCTATGTGTCTGGCTATTGCTCCCGTAAATGCACCCTTCTCGTGGCCAAAAAGCTCACTCGTTATAATACTTTCTGTAAGTGCTGTGCACTGGACAGTTACAAACGGTCCATCTTTCCGGTAGCTTCTATCATGTATGATCTTTGCGATGAGACTTTTTCCAACTCCGGTTTCTCCAAGAAGGAGCACAGGTATATCTGTTCTTGAAACCTCCTCCACTTGGCTCATAACCGATTTTATTGCGGGACTCTTACCTATGAATCCGTCAGAAATGTATATACTACCTCTGTTACTCGCACTGGTTTGCTTGCTTGTTGGATCCAGGTTTCCGAATTCTAACGCATTGCTTGTTCTTTCTCTTTCAAGCCAAATTCCTATAAGAGCAGAAAAGTAAGTCATCAATTTTAGATGATTTTCATTGAAGGCTTTTGGGAATAAACGATTCTCATGATAAAGGAGTCCCAGGGGGTAACCTTGGAAAATTACTGGAACACAGATACCTGATATACGCCTTCCATTCCTTTCTATTTCAACGATACGTCCTTGCTCCGTTTCCATTATCTCCGCCAATACTTTACGCGTTGATTCGAACTCAAGCGAGTTTATCTCCTCAATCGACATATTTTTCGATGTTCTGAGAGCTAACTTAGGAGGCTTTGTTTTTTCCTCCAGAACGAAAAGACCCCCCCTTTCCGCACCTATTACCCTATTTAGACTCGCCATCAGTTTTTGGAATAGTCTGCCGCTACAGGTGTTCCTTGCGATTTCCACTGTGATATCCATAACCTCTTCCACTACGTGTTTCGCTGAATCTACCTCTTGCAACAGACTGCGTATCTCATCAGGAAATATATTGTCTATGAAGGGAATTTTTTGAACTGACCGAAGGACATTTGTTGCTTTTTTATGTTCCTCCCTTGCGACATAGTATTTTGCGAGCTCTAACCTGGTTTTCGTTAGTTCTATCGAATGGCCGGATTTTTCAAGATGTTTTGAAGAAAGAAGGAGGAGACAATGAATTTTCCTCTCGTCGGACCCTCTCGATTTTTCCCACAGTGCCAAGTACCTGTAAGCGACACCCTTCAAAAAAGGATTTTTGACTCTTTTTAGTTGAGCCATTTCCTTCTCAAATGAAAAGTCGAATAAGGGAGGGAGGTCACCCTTTCCAATTGCTACCATCAATTCAGCCAGAAACGGATAAAAAAGTATATTGAGCCTCATTCTCTCGATATGTTTAAGAAACTTTCTGAGAAATTTGACCGCTTTCTCTTTTTCGCCAGAGACGTAACAAACATAAGAACGCATGACAGTGATAATCATATTTGCCCAGAAGTTGGCACCTTCTTTTGCTTCTCTGGACGCAATCTCCAGATATTTGAGGGCCTCTTCCACATAGTTCACAGAAAGCATGATCATCGCTATGGCAGAGGACGCGTGAGCCGCCAAATAATAGTCCTTTTTCTTCAGACAGTATTCGTGGATCGCATCAAGCATCCCTGTGCCGTGCGTAATGTTGCCGACCATCGCGTAACTGTGTCCCACCACAATCGAGGCTACCACAGGGAAGTGGCCTACTGGATATTTTTCGACATCAGGAACAGATCTCTCGTAGACTTCAACTACGTCCTTAAATCTTCCCTGCCAAAATAAGAAATATATTTGAAACCTAATAGATTCATCTTTCAATTCCTGATTATCAAAGCTTCTAAGTTTTGAGATTGCTTTCGCGAACCTTTTGAGCGCAGAATTGAACTTTCCCATAAGTCTTTCGTACTTGGCCATATGCAGGTCTATAACTGCTTCATATACGCAGTCGCCAATCCTCTTTGCCCTTTTTTTGGCCTCTCGAAGGTAGCTATAACTCACCTCTATATTGTGTCTCGCAGCAAAGATGTTAGAAAAGTTTATTGCAGATTTGATGAACATGAAGTCGTCTTTTCCGACTTTTCCGGAGAGTTCTTTCAGAACCTTTTCGAAGCACGGGATCGCCTTTTCCGAGATAAGGGAGTTCCCGTAAATTTCACCCGCCCTTAATAAAATTTGGCACTCTTCCGTATCGAGAGGGGAAACCCGTAAAAGATGTTCTGCTACTTTTAGGATTTTGGTTGCATCATCCGGCATTTCTCTCATAAGAATCGTCACTATATGCCGATGAAATCTACTTTTTTGGTCATCGTCAAGTTTTTGCGTAAAGGACTGTCGTTTTTTTTTGTCCAGAAAAACGTAGATACCGGGGCCTTTTCTTGATAGTAAGCCATCTTTCACGCATTCTTCCAGTGTGGAGAGAATCTGGGATGCCTTCATTTTCGTTATTTCCTCAACCCAGTCTATGGAGAATTCCCCGTCGAAAAGGGAAGATACGGAAAGTATTAATTCCTTTTTCGCTGAAGAGCACATTTTAGCACCCTCTTGCATGGAGACCACCCCCCTTTTTACTTATGTGTAACATAAATGGCCGCAGACTTCAACAGCCGGTTTCAAAGGAGGCGAAATATCGCTGCAATAACGAAATATCGTTGCAGGAGGAGATACCACATTTTCTCTGAGACTTTAAAAACGAGGAAGCGGTTCCTGGCACGCCTTTTGCCTAATTTCAGGTGGCAGGTGCGGACCGTGGAGATAAAAGTCTCCGACACAGTCACAAAGCGTTCAAAATTGGGGCTCAAATAGCAGAGGTGAGGGTGTAGCGTTTTTGAACGGCGTAGAAGGAGGCTCCTAACGGCATGAACTTAAACGAACACAAAAATGGAGGATTCCATGATTGACCTTAATCTGCCATATTTCACTGAAGAGCACAAGAGCCTTGCAATGCTCGTCAAGGAATTCTGTGAAAGGGAAGTGGATCTGAAGAGACTCAACGAGATTGCGGACCAGCCAATATCCCCAAATGCCACACCGGAGGAGCTAAGAAAGAGAATCCCTGTTGATCTAATAAGCAAGGCTCAGGATGCAGGTTTAAGACAGCTCTGTATTCCAAAGGAATTCGGGGGAAGCGGATATGAAGACGACCCTGTAGCCCAGGGTATTGCTGCAGAAGTGGCAGGTTACTATGGTGGCCAATTTGCGAGATTGCTGACGATTCCATGGAAACATCAAATTACCTTCGCTTACGCTCCGAGACACATTCAAGAGGAGGTATACACGGATTTCCTCAATGACAAGACGACAATGATGGCCTCCTCCATAACAGAGCCGAACAGTGGTAGCGACTTTCTTTTCCCCTACGATGAACCCGGGGCTGCCGGCCAGTGCATAGCCGTAAGGGACGGAGATGATTGGGTCATAAACGGGGATAAGATGTTCTGCACCGCAGGAGGCGTCTCGAACTACATAGACCTGACAGTAAGAACAGATCCAGCCGGTCCGATCACAAAGAGCACGACAAAATTTGCCTTTCCTACGAGGACAAAGGGATGGTCCATATCCCGTGTGAATGTCATGATGGGAAATGAGATTGCACCTAATGTGCAGATGAGGTTTGAAAATGCAAGGATATCGGATAGATACAGAATTTCTCCAGTCAATGCAGGATTCGATCTCATGAAGTCTCGGCTGGGCGGAAAGACTGTCCATCTGTTTGGTCAGTTCCTGGGCTGGTCCGAGCGGGTTTTCGAAGATATGAAGGAATACGCAAAGGCGAGGATCCAGGGTGGTAGACCTATAATCCAGCATCCAAATGTAGGTGCCATGATCGCAGAGGCCGACTGCCTTCTCAAATCCTTGAGGCTTTTGCTTTATCAAAATGCATGGGAATGCATGGGGATCGTTAGTAGGAAGGAGTTGATCCCGGTCAAAGGATGGTACTATCTAAACTGGTATGCGAAGAAAGTGGTGATGAGGATCATAGAAATAGGACTCGAGGTATATGGTGGCATGGCACCTCAGAAGGAGCTTCCATTCGAACACTATGTGAGAGTTCTTTTGAGCGTGATGCACGGTGGTTCTACAGGCCTTTTGAACCTTATAAAGGCGTCGAGGATGTTTGATTGATTTATCGTTCGTCTAAGGAGGGAACCATGAAGGCAGCGATCTATTATGGACCGGGAGTGATAAAGGTGGAGGATATTCCAAAGCCTGATCCTGGACCCTGGGGTGCAGTTGTGAGGATAAGATACGTGGGAGTGTGCGAGATAATGGATGGTGCTGCGTGGCAGAGACGTGGATTTAATGCGATAGAGATAGGAAAGGCAAGAGGCCATGAATGGAGCGGGGAAATAGTGGAGCTTGGCCCGAACGTCAAGGGATTCGAGGTTGGGGATAGGATATACCAAAACGCTGTTTTCAAACCATGTTTTCAGTGCGAGTATTGTAAACTCGGAGACTTCTGGAAATGTGTGAACTGGAGGAATGGTCTTATCCAGAGAGGTATCCATGGAGCGATGGCAGAGTATTTGTGGATTCCCTTTCTCACTCCTGAGACAGCTGCAAAGCTGCCAGAGGATGTGGATTTCAAGACCCTTGCGATGGTTGAACCTGTCGGTCTTGGTACGGGTGCTGCAAAGAAGGCAGAGCCTGATGATGTAACACTTGTGATGGGTCTTGACATAGTAGGCCTTGCGTGCGTAGCAAAGCTAAAAGAGCTGGGTGTGAAGAGGGTAATCGGTGTGGATGTATCAGATCTTCGTGTAAAGGCTGCGAAGGAGCTCGGGGCCGATATCGTTGTGAACAGCCTCAAAGACGATCCTGTGAAGGCCGTTATGGATGTAACTAAGGGCAAAGGTGCAGACGTGACGATCCTTGGAGACAAACGGCCAATAGCGCTTCTGCAAGCCATAGCATCTACGACCACGGCAGGCGTTATTTGGCTTACGACATATTACTATCATCCCTTTGTCTTGGATCCTTCGGTTAAGGCAGGCACATCATTCTGGATAGGGCCGGGAGTCAGCTATGAGGTTCCGCCTATCAATTTTGATCCTAAACTGGTAACGATCCATACCGCATGGGGCACACTTGGTCCGAGGGTACCGCGCTGGCTTGAGGCAGCCGAATTAATGAGGTCGGGCAAGATAACTGCCGAAAAACATGTGACCCACATATTTCCGCTTGAAAAAGCAAAGGAGGCTTTCGATAAAGCCATGGACCCGCATGACACAATAAAAGTTTTGATCGAGATTTGAGAGCCGGAGTGAGAAAAGCAATGAACGTGAAAAATAGGAAATTAGAAGAGGACGAGTTTCTTAGGGAAAGAAGGGAAGTACTCTCGGAGTGGCCGACAGGAAGAGAAGTGGACATAGAAGAAGCAATTGAATTTCACAAGAGCCTTCCAGCTCATAAGGTTATGCTAAAAAAACTTAGGACGGCAAAGGAAAAAGGGGAGATATATGCTACGACCGGCATGGGGAAGGCGACTATTGAAGAACAACTGGAGCTACTCACCCATGTAGAAAAAGAGGGTCTTGCAGACATTCTGGGTACGTCAGTTGATAGCTTCTCGAGACAAAAGAACTTCAAAAAAGCGGAAGACGGAATAGTTGAAAGCATGAAAAGGGGTCGGTCTGTTCTAAACGGTTTTCCGATGGTTAACCATGGAGTAAAAGGGGTGAGAAAGCTTGTTGAGGCCGTGAATTCGCCGATTCATATGAGATATGGTGCGTACGACCCGAGGCTCATAGACGAGATTGGCTATGCTGGTGGGCACACAGGAGGTGCAGCGGATGCCATGATGGACTTCTGGCATCATAACGCAAAGGTTCCTCTTGAGGCTGTCATCCGCAATCATCAATACTGCCAAAGGCTCATAGGGTATTACGAAGAGCACGGGGTGGAGATTTGTGCTTCCTGTCAAGGGTTTTATGGTGCGGGTGTACCCCCGAGCCTGCAAATAGCTACAATCCTCACTCAAGTTCTTATGATGGCAGAACAAGGAGTGAAGCACATGAGGCTTCATTTTGCTGCCCATGGATGTCTCGTTCAGGATGTTGCAACCGGTAGGGTTCTTGAGAAGCTCGCTCACGAGTATCTGAAAAAGTTCGGTTATGAGGGGATAGAAATCTTTCTATCGGTAAGCTTTTCCCTTGTACAATATCCCATAGAGATAGGTCCTTCCCTTGTTGTTGTCTTCATGAACACATTGATGGCAAAACTGTGCGGAGCACAGCTGAACGATATAAGAACGATTGCGGAAGCGAAAACCATACCCACAAAGGAGGATATAGCCATAAGCTTTAGAACAGCGAAAATGATGGCAAACTTGTTGAAAGATCAGAAAATCCTTATCGACGAAAAAGAGGTGGAGAAGGAGATGCATTTCGAGGAAAAAGAAGTGAGGTGCATTATAGAAAAAGTGCTCGATATGGGTGATGGTGATGTAGCGGTCGGAGCTGTAAGGGCAGTTAACGCAGGCGTTCTTGATCATCCCTTTGCGGCTAATCCTGCAGGTCTCTGTAAGGTAATGGGAATAAAAGACGCTGACGGCGCCGTAAGGTATTTGACCCACGGGAATCTGCCTTTTACGCCAGATATAATAGAATTTCACAGGGAGAAAATAGCCCAGCGAGAAAAAAGAAAAGGGAGAAAGCTTGACTATGAAGTTCTTGTTAACGATCTTTTGTCTGTAAGTAGGGGGTATCTCGTTGACTAAAACAGTTTAAGGGGGAGACGATATGAGGAGAATGAGATTTAGCTTCAAAGAGTTCATGACAGTCATTTCCGTTATTTTCATATTGCTACCATGCGCACTCTCTGCTGTTGAGAAGTATCCGACCCGTCCTATAGAGATAGTTACGCCTTTTGCTCCAGGAGGCCTTTCTGACATAGAAGGCCGTTTGTTTTCGAGATTTCTCGAGAAAGAACTTGGCGTTCCTGTTATACATACGAATAAGCCTGGGGGTGCAACAGTCATTGGCGTTTCTTACGTAGCGAATGCAAAGCCCGACGGTTATACGATCCTGAATATGGCGGATATAATTGTGCCCATTCTGATGGGCACGGCTACTTATAAGCTTGAGGATCTCTATCCTATTGCTCAGAAAAGCATTGTTGGCTCCACGATATGCGTGAGTAAAGACGCTCCCTGGAAAAGCTTCCAGGAGTTTGTGGAGTATGCAAGATCGCACCCAGGTGTGAAATGGGGTAACAATGGGTGGGGATCGATAATTACGCTCAGGGCGCAGAGTCTCAATAAATTTGCGAAGCTTAACCTTGTGGGAGTGCCCTTTGACGGCGAGGCTGGAGCTCTTATGGCGCTTCTTGGTAACCATGTACAGGTTGCAACCTTGAGCGCCACGACTGCAAAAACGCAGTCTGAAGCGGGAAAGGTGAGGGTACTTTTTAGTTTCGACGCTCCCGCTGGCTTCGGTCTTGATGCGCGCATACCAGACTTTGTATCTGTCTTCGGGAAGGAGGCTAAGGATATGTACGACATAACCATACCCACGTATATATGGGTTCCGTCAAAGACTCCCGTAGAGGTAATCCGGATTCTTGAAAGGGCGACAGAAAACATCTGTAAAAGCCCTGAGTTTGTTACCGAAGAAAGGAAATTATGCATCAACGCAACATTCGAGCCCGGAAAGAAGGTCCTTGAAGGAATGCCGCGAAGGGTCTCGATCATAAGGACCCTCATGCGAGAAGTGGGTGCCATAAAATAAAGTGAGGAGGTTCTCATGATTGATCTTAATTTACCCTATCTCACAGACGAACACAAAAGTCTCGCGATGCTTGTGAAGGAATTTTGCGAGAGGGAAGTCGATCTGAAGAAGCTGAACGAGATTGCGGACCAGCCAATCTCCCCAAATGCGACACCGGAGGAGCTAAGAAAGAGAATTCCTGTTGATCTAATGAGCAAGGCTCAGGACGCAGGCTTGAGACAGCTCTGTATCCCAAAAGAGTTTGGTGGCAGCGGGTATGAGAATGACCATATAGCGCAAGGAATCGCGGCAGAAGTGGCGGGTTATTACGGCGGTCAGTTCGGAAGACTCATGACGATCAACTGGAAGCAACAGGTCGGGATCGCGTATTTGCAGAAGGACCTTCAAGAAGAAATATACTCTGATTTCTTAAGAGATAAAAGTACGATGTTGGCAGCGTCTATAACTGAACCGAACCATGGAAGTGATTACCTGGTCCCTTATGAAGAACCTGGACTTATGCCGGACTGCGTCGCGGTGAAAGACGGTGATGAATGGGTAATAAACGGGGATAAGATGTTCTGCACAGCCGGCGGGGTGTCTAATTATGTTCACGTTACGATTAAGACCGATCTTAAAGCGCCGGTCACAAAGGGGATGACGCAATTCATCGTGCCTACGAGGACAAAGGGATGGTCCATATCCCGTGTGAATGTCATGATGGGAAATGAGATTGCACCTAATGTGCAGATGAGGTTTGAAAATGTGAGGATACCTGACAGATACAGGGTTAGCCCTGTAAATGGGGCATTTGAAATCATGAGATCGAGGCTTGCTGGTAAGTCCCTTCATATGTTTGGTCAGTTCCTCGGTTGGTCCGAGCGGGTTTTCGACGATATGAAGGAATACGCAAAGGCGAGGATCCAGGGTGGTAGACCTATAATCCAGCATCCAAATGTAGGTGCCATGA
>Ga0272449_1005066_pt1 | contig 10446 bp, 7 predicted proteins | sample YNPCB0241_FD_198679 | JGI IMG/M metagenome (GOLD analysis project Ga0272449, IMG submission 198679) | Hot spring sediment microbial communities from Yellowstone National Park, WY, United States - YNP-CB-024-1 | ecosystem: Environmental > Aquatic > Thermal springs > Hot (42-90C) > Sediment...
ACAACATCAGTTTCTGAATCTATAGGAGATGATTCAAGATATTTCCACATGGGTTTAACTTCCTACGATGTTGTTGACACCGCTCTTTCAATCCTTATAAGGGACTCATTGAATTTAATTATTGAAAAAGCAGAAAAATTAAAGGAAGTTCTTAAGGATAAAGCCATAGAATGGAAGGATATAATTGTCATGGGAAGAACCCATGGAGTCCATGCTGAGCCAATAACTTTTGGATTCAAATTTTTAATTTATTACGAGGAGATGAAGAGAAATATTGAAAGACTGAAGAGGGCTAAGAAAAATATTGAGGTTGGAAGAATTTCCGGTTCTGTTGGAACATATGTCCATCTTGAGATGGATGTGGAAAGAATTGCCTGTGAGAAATTGGGTCTAAAACCTGAGTCTGTATCTAACCAGGTAATTCAAAGGGACAGGCATGCAGAGGTGATGAGTTCTCTATCCATAACAGCATCAACCCTTGAAAAGATCGCTACTGAGATAAGGCATCTCCAGAGGACAGAGGTTCTTGAGGCAGAGGAATATTTCTCAGAAGGACAGAAGGGTTCATCATCCATGCCCCACAAAAGAAATCCTGTTAGGGCAGAGAGGGTATGTGGACTCTCAAGATTAATAAGAAGCAATTTAATTTCATCCCTCGAAAACATAAATCTATGGCATGAAAGGGACATATCCCACTCCTCGGTGGAAAGAATAATTTTCCCTCAAAGTTTCCTCCTTCTTGATTTTATTCTTCAGGAGATGATAGAATTGGTTTCAACCCTTATAATTTATCCCGAAAGAATGAGGGAAAACATAGAAAAAAGCTTTGGACTTATATTTTCCCAGAGAGTTCTTCATTCCCTCATGGAAAAGGGTCTTTCAAGGGAAAAGGCTTACTCTATTGTTCAGAGGAATTCCCTTAAAGCATGGAAGGAGAGAAGAGGATTCAAGGAAGTTTTGCTTGAAGATAATGAAATTTTAGGGCTTCTGAAATCTGAGGAAATTGATGAAATTTTTGATATAAAATATTTTCTAAGGCATATAGATGAAATTTATAAAAGGGTTCTGGAGGAAAAGTGAAGAAAAAGTTTAGAGTTCTTGTAATGTTTAAAGATGGTGTTCTTGAGCCTCAGGGTTTAACAGTTATGCAGGTTCTCCATACAATGGGATACAAAGAGATAGAAGAGGTGAGGCAGGGAAAGTTTTTCGACATTGTTGTTGAAGGAAATGATAGAGTTGAAGAAAAAATTTCAGAAATAGCCAAAAAGGTTCTTGCAAATCCAATAATAGAGAGATTTGAAATTATAGAGATAAAATGAAGGCTGGAATTGTAGTATTTCCTGGCTCCAATTGCGACTGGGACACCTATCATGCCCTCATGGGTTGTGGAATTGAGTCAATCTTTTTGTGGCATAAAGAGAGGGACCTAAAGGGTTGCGATCTAATAGTTCTTCCTGGTGGCTTCTCCTATGGAGATTATCTTAGATCTGGAGTTCTTGCATCCTTCTCCCCAATTATGGATTCAATAAAGGAGTTTGCGGAGAAAGGTGGTCTAATTCTTGGAATATGCAATGGTTTTCAGATACTCCTTGAGAGCGGTATACTTCCTGGGGCAATGCTTAGAAACAAAGGGCTTAGATTTATATGCAAATTTGTAAATATAAGGGTAGAAAACAGCTCAACTCCCTTTACAAAGGACATAAGAAAAGGGGATGTCCTCAAAATACCAATTGCCCATATGGACGGTAATTACTATCTCCCTTATTCTGAACTGGAAAGGCTCAAAAGGAATAATCAGATAGTTTTCCGATATTGCGATGGGAATGGAGAAATAACCGACGAAGCAAATCCCAATGGTTCAATGGAAAATATTGCGGGTATAGTGAATGAAAGGGGGAATGTTCTTGGAATGATGCCTCATCCTGAGAGGGCATCCTTTTCAATTCTTGGGAGTGAGGATGGGAGGAAGATCTTTCAGTCATGCCTGAATTATTTGAGGGAGAGATGATAGACAAGAAAATCCTTGAAGCCCACAATCTAACTGAAGAAGAATATAAAAGGATAGTTGAACTTATTGGAAGGGAGCCCAATTATGTTGAGCTTGGAATGTTTTCTGTTATGTGGTCAGAACATTGCTCCTATAAAAGCTCAAAGGTTCATCTAAAAAAATTACCGACAAAGGGAGAGGCTGTGATTCAGGGTCCTGGAGAGAATGCTGGAGTTGTTGATATTGGAGATGGGCTTGCCATTGTCTTCAAAATAGAATCCCACAATCATCCATCCTACATAGAGCCCTATCAGGGAGCTGCAACAGGGGTTGGAGGAATTGTTAGGGACATTTTCACAATGGGGGCAAGGCCCATAGCTCTCCTTGACTCTTTGAGATTTGGACCCCTTGATGAGCCTTCAAATAGGTTGTTGATGGACGGAGTTGTCTCTGGAATAGCAGGGTACGGGAACTCAATCGGTGTTCCAACTGTTGGTGGTGAGACCTATTTCCATCCTTGTTATTCCAGAAATCCCCTTGTAAATGTTTTCTGTATTGGAATTGCAAAGAAAGAAAAAATATTCTATGGGAAAGCCTCTGGTGAGGGGAATCCAGTTTTCTATGTGGGAGCAAAGACAGGGAGGGATGGAATTCATGGAGCAACAATGGCATCTGCTGAATTTAGTGAGGATTCGGAAAAGAAAAGACCAAATGTTCAGGTTGGAGACCCCTTTAAGGAGAAGCTACTTATAGAAGCCTGTCTCGAGGTTATGGAAAAGGATTTAATTGTTGGGATACAGGATATGGGAGCAGCAGGTCTTACATCTTCCTCCTCTGAGACAGCGTCAAGGGCGGGAACTGGAATATATTTGAATCTTGACCTTGTCCCTTTGAGAGAAGAGGGTATGACCCCCTATGAAATTTTGCTTTCAGAATCTCAGGAGAGGATGCTAATAATTGGGAAAAAGGGGAAGGAAAAAGAGATTGAAGAGGTATTTAAGAAATGGGACCTTGAATGTTGCATAATTGGAGAGGTAAGGAAGGATGGATTTATTACAGCAACCTTTAAAGGTGAAGAGGTTTGCAGAATACCTGTTAAGGCTTTAACCTCATTAGCTCCTGTTTACAATAGACCTTACAAGAAGAGAGAAGATGTCCCATCCATAAACCCTAGGAAGATTCCCTTCCCTTCGGATCTGAATAATATATTTTTAAAAATAATAGGCTCACCAAATATTGCTCACAAAGGATGGATTTTTACCCAGTATGACCATATGGTTCAGACAAATACTGTTTTACTTCCTGGAGCTGACGCATCTGTTCTCTGGGTAAAGGAGAGTGGTAAAGGGATTGCAATAACCCTTGATGGAAATTCCAACTTCTGTTATCTGAATCCAAGGGAGGGTGCAAAGATAATGGTGGCTGAATCTTTAAGAAATATATCATGTGTAGGAGCAAGACCTCTTGGGGCAACAAACTGTCTAAATTTTGGAAACCCTGAAAAGGAAGAGGTAATGTGGGAATTTAAGGAAGTTGTTGAGGGGATGGGTGAAGCATGTGAATTTTTCAAAATCCCAATTACTGGTGGGAATGTCTCCTTTTACAACGAAACCTCTGGAAAAGGCATATATCCAACACCAGTCTTTGGGTTGGTTGGAATTTTAGATAGAATAGAAAAGGTTTTAAATCCTTCCTTCAAGAATAAAGGGGATGTAATTGCTCTTGTTGGAAGGATTGAGAATGAGATAGGAGGTTCTGAATATTTGAGAGTTATTTTTGGAGAGAACTTTGGTCCCTGCCCAAAAATTGACCTCTCTTCAGAATGGAACTTGCACAAGTTTTTGATGGAAGCAATTGAAAATTTTCTTCTTCTTTCAGCCCATGACATCTCTGATGGTGGGCTTGCGGTTTGCCTCTCAGAATGTTCTTTTTTTGGAGGGTTGGGATTTGATGTGGAGATTGAAAAAATTGGGAATGATAGAATTGACTTCATTCTTTTTGGGGAGAGTCCTACAAGAGTTGTAATAAGTTTTTCAGAAGAGAATTGGAGAAGAATAGAGGAGCTTGCAAAGAAATGGAATCTGGATTTTTTAGTCATTGGAAGGGTTGGCGGGGATAGATTGGTTATGAGAAAAGGAGAAAAAGAAATAATAAATATCCAATTAACTGAAGGGGAAAGAATATGGAGAAAAAGTATAGAAGAGAAGATGAAGGTCCTATGAGATTATTGGTTCCAAAGATAAAAGAAGAGTGCGGTATTTTTGGTATATTTGGGAATGAGAGGGCTTCAGAGCATGTCTTTTATGGTCTCTATGGTCTCCAGCACAGGGGGCAGGAAGGGGCTGGGATAGCTGTTTCCGATGGAAAAAGGATAATTTTTGAAAAAGGTTATGGATATGTTTCAGAAATTTTTGGAGAAGAGAATCTTAAGAGGTTAAAAGGATTCCATGCAATAGGTCATGTTAGATACTCAACCTATGGTGAGTCCAGTCCGAGGAACATTCAACCCTTTGTTATAGAAGGATATAGAGGCTCCATTGCGATTGCCCACAACGGAAACCTCGTTAATGCTATTCAGCTAAGGAAAAAGCTTGAAGAGGAAGGGGCAATATTCCAGTCAACCTCTGACACAGAAATAATTCTCCATCTCATAGCAAGGTCAAAGGGAGAAAATATAGAGGATGCAATAATTGATGCTCTTAGTAAGGTTAAGGGTGCATACTCCCTTTTATTCCTGACACCAAAAGCAATTTATTCAGCCCGCGATCCCCATGGATTCAGACCTCTTTCCATTGGGAAAATAGAAAACTCTTATGTTATTGCCTCTGAAACATCAGCCTTTGATCTGATTGAAGCAACTTACGAAAGGGATGTCCAGCCTGGGGAGATTTTAAGACTTGATGAGAATGGGATAAAGACAATTTATAATTTCCCAAAGGTTAAACCAAAGCATTGCATATTTGAATACATCTACTTCTCGAGACCAGATTCCCTTGTTTTTGGAAAGAATGTGAATGAGGTAAGGAAGAGGCTTGGAAGAAAACTGGCAGAGGAGCAACCAGCAGATGCAGATATTGTTGTTCCAATACCTGATTCAGGCTTGTGGGCTTCCCTTGGTTTTGCAGAAAAGTCAGGTATACCCCTTGAATTTGCATTGATAAGAAATCACTATGTTGGAAGAACCTTTATCCAACCCCATCAGAAGGAGAGGGTTTTTGGAGTTAGGATAAAACTTAATCCTGTTAAGGAGTTGATAGAAGGAAGGAGGGTTGTTCTTGTTGATGACTCAATTGTAAGGGGGACAACATCAAGAAGAATTGTAAGAATGGTAAGGGATGCAGGAGCAAAGGAAATCCATTACAGGGTGAGCTCACCTCCCATCATTGGACCCTGTTATTATGGAATAGACACTCCAACAAAGGCTGAGCTCATAGCTTCGAGTCATTCCGTTGAGGAGATAAGGGAGTTTCTTGATGTTGAAACCCTTGGTTATCTTAGCAAAGAGGGAATGCTCAAGGCTGTTGGAGATGATCTTTACTGCACAGCTTGCTTTGATCTTAACTATCCTGTTGAGATACCCCAGGAGGATTTCATTCAGATAAGACTTTTTGAAAGAGGAGAAGATTGAAAAAAGAAATAACTTACAAAGAATCAGGAGTTGATATTGACAGAGCTGTTGAGGCTAAAAATAGAATAAAAAGAATCGTTGAGAGATTTAATATTAAGACAGAGGGTGGGATTGGAGGTTTTGGAGCTATTTACCCCTTTAAAGAAAGTTTGATAGTCTCATCTGTTGATGGAGTTGGAACAAAACTAAAGGTAGCATTTTTAGCTGGTATTCATAATACTGTTGGAAGGGATCTTGTAAATCACTGTGTGAACGACATTCTTGTCCAGGGTGCAAAACCTCTTTTTTTCATGGATTACATAGCTCTCTATAGGATGGATCCTGATTTGGTGGAGAAAATAGTTGAAGGGATTGCAGAAGGTTGCAGGGAAAATGGATGTAAGCTTGCAGGCGGTGAAACTGCTGAGATGCCTGGATTTTACAGGGAAGGGGAGTATGACCTTGTTGGTTTCATTGTTGGATTTGTTGAGAGGGAGAATCTTCTTCCAAAAAATAATATAAGGGAAGGGGATTTAATTTTTGGGCTTCCATCAACAGGACTCCACACAAACGGATACTCCCTTGCAAGGAAAATAATTTTTGAGAAAAACAATTTGAAAATTGACACCTTTGTGGAAGAATTCAACTGCACTGTGGGAGAGGAATTGCTAAAGGTTCACAAGAGCTATTTAAAATCCTTAGAAGGTATATTGGGGAAAAATCTTATAAAGGCTCTTGCCCATATAACTGGAGGAGGTTTTTTTGATAATATCCCAAGAATTCTTCCAGAAGGTTTAAAAGCAGTAATCAAAAAGGAATCATGGGATATTCCCCCTATCTTCAAATATCTTGTAAGGGAAGGGAATCTTTCTGAAAGGGAAGCTTACAGAACCTTTAACATGGGGATTGGAATGATTGGTATATGCGATAAAGAATCCATTGAAAAAATATTTTCCCATTTTGAAAGTATAGGTGAAAAAGGCTATTTAATAGGTGAAATAAAGCGAGGAAAGGGGGTTGAGATTTTATGAAAAGGAAAAGAATAGCAATTTTACTCTCTGGAAGAGGTTCCAACTTTGAAGCAATATACAGGGCAATTGAGGAAGGAAAGATTAATGCTGAAATAGGTGTTGTAATCTCCAATAAGGAGGATGCAAGGGGGCTTTTGAGGGCAAAGGAGTTTGGACTTGAGACCCTGTTTTTAAATCCTAAAGAATTCAGTAGCAGGGAAGAGTATGATCTAAAACTTGCTGAGGAAATTGAAAAGAGGGATATTGATTTGATATGTCTTGCAGGATGGATGAGGATTCTTACCCCTTCCTTTGTTCAGAGGTTTAGGAACAGAATAATGAACATTCATCCCTCTCTCCTTCCATCTTTCCCAGGGCTGGAAGCTCAAAAGCAGGCATTGGAATATGGAGTTAGGTACTCAGGTTGCACAGTCCATTTTGTGAATGAAGAGGTAGATGCTGGTCCTATAATCCTTCAGGCAGTTGTTCCTGTTTTTCAAAACGATACAGTTGAGACTCTTTCTGAAAGGATTTTAAAGGAAGAGCACAGGATTTACCCTACCGCTATAAGACTTTTTGTTGAGGGGAAGCTAAGGATTGAAGGAAGAAGGGTTATAATAGAAGATTGATGGAAGAGAGAAACCAATTTTTATCCAAGACTCTATTCTTAAAAGGTCTTAAATGCAAAAAACTTCTATTTCTTACTAAATACTATCCGAATCTCAGGGAAGAGTTAACTGAGAAGGCAGAAGAGATTTTTCAAACAGGGAATGAAGTAAATTTGCTTGCAAGGAGATTATTCCCAGAAGGAAGGGAGATTCCTTCCAATGAAACAATAAGCAGACAATCTTCCATTACCTCATCTCTAATAAAGGAAGGTGTTGAAAACATTTTTGAGGCTTCATTCCTTTTCAATGAAATATTTGTAAGAACTGATATTCTCCATAAAGGGGAGGAAGGGTGGGAAATCTATGAAGTTAAATCATCCACATCTCAGAAGGATGAGTATTTGTATGATGTTGCTCTACAATTTTATGTCTTAAAAAATTGTGGTCTCGATATAAGGAAGGTATTTTTAGTTCATCTTAACAGTGATTACAAGAGATGGGGTGAAATTGAAATAGAAAAACTTTTTAAAAAAGTTGATTTAACCGAGTCTGTTTTTGAAAAGCAGAAGGAAATAGAAGAAGCTATTAACTCCCTGAAAGAAGTTTTAATGGGAGAGATGCCCGATGTTGAAATTGGAGAGCAGTGCATTGAAAATTATCCATGTGAGTTTAAGAGCTTCTGCTGGAAAGGAATCCCTGAAAACTCTATACCTGAAATGGAGATAAGATGGTTAGAGGATAAGTTCGGACTTTATAGAAGAGGGTTCCTATACCTTGATGAACTTAATCCTGAGGAGTTTAATGGGAATCCAAAAATGTATATAGAAGCATTTCTTGAAAAAAAGATAATTCTAAACAAAAAAGGAATTGAGGATTTTTTAAACTCCCTCTGGTATCCCATGGCTTTCCTTGATTTTGAAACCTTTCAGAGTGCAATTCCTCCCTTTGACGGAACAAAACCTTACCAGCAAATACCCTTTCAGTATTCTTTGCACATTCTTCCATCGAAAAATGGAAAGCTTGAACACTCCTTCTATCTTGCCCAGCCAGGGATAGACCCAAGAAGAGAACTTATTGAGAAGCTTTTAAATGAGATTCCTTCTAATTCTTGCGTCATTGTTTACAATGAGAAGTTTGAAAGGGGTATTCTAACTGATCTTTCAGAACTTTTCCCTGAGTTCAGAGAAAAAATTCAAGAAATAATAAAAAACTTAAGGGATTTGATGCTTCCTTTCAAGAGAAAGGACTATTATCACTGGAAAATGCTCGGCTCCCATTCCCTGAAAAGGGTTGTTTCAGTCCTGACTCCTGAGCTTAGTTACCAGGATCTTGAAATAAGAAATGGAGAGATGGCTATGGTAGCCTATCAGAAGATGTACAGGGCAAATTATCCTGATGAAATTGATAAAATAAGAAAATCCCTGCTGAATTACTGTTTTCTCGACACATTCTCAATGGTTAGAATAGTTGAAGAACTTCAGAAATTGGTAAAATAGATTTCAACTACCTCAAAATTGCAGGTCTTCCTCTTTAATTCCAAGAACTTTTAATATTCTTAAGGATGCTGGAAGAATTTGATTATTTATGTAGTAATCGGTATCAACATTTTGAAGGTTTGCAAACTCTATTGGCTGTGCCCTTTCAGAAATTGAGCCTCTTCCCTTTTCAATTACAAATCCAATAACAGAACCTTCTCCAACTGGGATTCCCTTCTCAAGGAGTTTTTTTGCAGCTCCAATATGGGGGGAGATTAATTTGTATTCTGATATTGGTTTGGATAATTGTTCGTAAACTACAAGATCTTTAAGATCAACCTCTAACTTTTTCAATTTTCTAATATTCTCCTTTACAAGTTTTACTGCGGAATCCACATCCTTTTTTTCCAGGATCAGTCTCAGGATACCTTCCTGGGTTTCTTTGGAAAGATTTGACCAATCCCTTCTAACTTTTTCAAGCCCCCTTATTTTCAGATTCCCTTTCTCATCAATAAGAGCATATCTCTTTTTTGCAACCCCTCCTCCTATCTCCTTTGGTATAAATATTCCCCTTATATAGAAGTTCTCAAGTTCCATTCTCATAATTCCAGGAAGTTTTTTGTTCACTTCTTCAAGGAAGGTGAAGAGAGAATCCTTGTTCTTTCCATCAAGGGCAAGAAATGCTGAATCAGTGTCTCCATATATTGGCTCAAAACCATAAGACTTTGCCTCATCCATCACTCTTTTGATCCAGTATCTACCGAAGGAAGTTATTGATTCAGCACACTCTTTGGAATACCACTTACTTGCAGGGAAAGCATAGTAGCCATAACTTGCATTTGCTATAGTTTTTAGAGCCATTTGGCGGTTATTAAGGAGATTAAATTCCAAAGTTCCTGAGGGAAACCTCTTCATTTCTTCCTTTACCTTCTGTCTTTCTAAAAGAAGCTCATTTATAACAGTCGATTCAAATCCCTTCTTTTTCTTGCAGAACCAGTAGGGAAGATCTGGAACCTTATGTCCATCTTCTTTACAGCAATCACAATTAAGGGTTTCAGTGGAGATGTTGTAGGTAGAAATAATTGAAGGATAAAGGGATGCAAAGTCTATAACTGCTATGTTTTCATGGAGACCTGCTTCCGGCTCCTTTACATATCCTCCAATGTAGCTCTCCTTCTGTCTTTCTTGAATTTCCTCAAATCTTGGTTGATTTGGGATTACCCTTCCCATCTCCTTAGCCTTTTTAGTGTAATACCATTCAACAAGCTGGCTATACATCATTCTTGATACATCAAAGAGACTCTGCCCAACAATTTTTGTTAACTCACATATCTGGGGGAGAAGGAGAAGGGATAACCTATAGGTTAATTCTGCATCTTTTAAAGAATATTTTGCAAGATTTTCAAGATTTCTTCCCTCTTTCCAGGCAGAGAGTATTTCTGAATACTCCATTTCAATCTTTTCATCTCCAAGAATCTCTGATGATACCGCATCGAGGCTAAGGACTTCAGTTTGGAGCATTGGAGCAAGAATGTTGTTAATAAAATTGAAAATGTCTATGTGAACATAACCCTTAAGCCTTGCAGTGCTTATCCTTGCCCTCTTTGAAAGGGTTATACCGGAACGATCTATGGATAGATCATCCAGTTTAACCTTAAGCTTCTGCGCCCTCTCCCTTATAACTACAAAGTCAAAAAGATCAGAATTAAAACCAGATATAACATCAGGATCATACTCTTTAACTGTATCAATAAACCTT
>Ga0272449_1005073_pt1 | contig 10436 bp, 11 predicted proteins | sample YNPCB0241_FD_198679 | JGI IMG/M metagenome (GOLD analysis project Ga0272449, IMG submission 198679) | Hot spring sediment microbial communities from Yellowstone National Park, WY, United States - YNP-CB-024-1 | ecosystem: Environmental > Aquatic > Thermal springs > Hot (42-90C) > Sediment...
CCGCTTCAACGCCTCAAAGTCGATGGTGCCGTCCCCTCTAAAGGGGGTGACGATGGGGGCAAAGACCCCGGTGAGCTTTTGCCTTATGTCTTCAGGTTTCATGGGACTCACCTTCCCTGGTGAAAAACGCGATGATTTGCTCTGCAGCCTGCACTGCCACCCGCTCCGTACTCTCCTGCGTGAGCCCCGCAACGTGAGGCGTGAGAATGACGTTGGGGAGAGAGCAAAGCGGGTGATCCCCGGAAGGAGGTTCCTTTTCGAAAACATCGAGGGCTGCTCCTCGAATCCACCCCTCCCTCAGGGCTTCAAGAAGAGCTTCCTCGTCCACCACGGCTCCCCGGGCCACGTTGATGAGGAAGGCCGTGGGTTTCATAAGCCGGAACTCCTCCCGCCCAATGAGGTGCCTGGTGCCTTCGGTGAGAGGGACATGGAGGCTCACGAAGTCACTCTGGGAAAGGAGTTCAGAAAGGGTGGAAACCTTCTGTACCCCCTGGAGAACGCCCTCCGGAACAAAGGGGTCAAAGAACAGCACCTTCATCCCAAATCCCAGGCTCAGACGGGCCACCTCCTGGCCAATTGCCCCAAAGCCCACAAGGCCAAGGGTTTTCCCTGAAAGCTCCAGAGCCCGGTACGTATACCGGGAACGCCACTCGCCCTCCCTGACCTTCCGGTCGTAGAAGAAGAGGTCCTTGGCCAGGGCCAGAAGGAGTGCCAGGGTATGCTCGGCAACAGAGGTGGTGTTTCCTCCCGGAGTATTGAGTACGGCAATGTTTCTTTGCTTTGCATACTCCACGTCGATATTATCCAGTCCCACTCCTACCCGGCAGATGACACGGAGATTCGAAGCCCGGTCGATGACTTCTCTTGTTACCCTGAAACTACTCCGCACAAGGAGCGCGTGGGCTTGAGGAAGGTATTCCCACACCTTCTCCTTCTCCTCAGGGGAGAACACGAGCACCGCAAAGTCCTTTTGCGCTCGAAGGAGTCCCAGGGCCTTCTCAGCAATCGGTTGAGGAAGAAGGATCGTCCACTGAGGCATGGCATACCCTCCGCTTAAGTCTGGAAGCTGCTCATGGTTCTAAAGGTCTCCTTGAGCACCCCGTAGAGGCGCTGGTAAATCCTGAAGAACTCTCCATAGAGCCTGGCCTGTTCCGGGTCGGGGAGGGTTCGTTCCATAACCTCGAGTTTCCCCACCGCCTCCTCCATCGAAGGCCAGAGGCCAATCCCGACTCCCGCAAGGAGGGCCGCACCGTAACTCCCTCCTTCCTCTCCGTAGGCAACGGTAAGAACCTCGGAGTTGAAGATATCGGCGTGGAGCTTCTGGAAGAGCCTGCTCCTTGCTCCACCCCCTGAGATTCGTACCTGGGAGACCGAAAGCCCCAGGTCCTCCATAAGGGCGAAGACATCCCGGAGGCTGAAAACAATCCCTTCAAAGACACTGCGGACAATGTCATTCCGGGTATGGTGCAGACCAAAGCCGATGAGGACGCCCCGGGCAAAGGGATCCGCATGGGGACAGCGTTCCCCGATGAGGTAGGGCAGAAAGAGGATGCCCCTGGCCAGAGGAGCACTGAGCTCAGCTTCTCGGCTCAGGAGGTCGTAAGGGGACCCGCCGATGAAGCGGGCGAGCTCCCGCTCCAACCCTCCAAAGGTGTTCCTGAACCAGCTCAGGGACCCTCCTGCGGCAAGCGTTGTTCCGTAGACAATCCAGCCTCCAGGGATGGCGTTGCAGAAAAACTGCAGAGTGTTCCCCGGGTTCTCGTAGAACCGATCCAGAGACATGCCCACAATACCTGCCGTCCCCAGGGTAATGCTGATGGTTCCAGGACGAATGGCACCAACCCCCACCGTCTGAACGACGGCATCTCCTCCTCCACCCACAACGGGAACCCCTGAACGCACACCCACTTCCTGAGCCACCGCAGGAAGCACTGAGCCTGTAATCTCCGGGGACTCGAAGACTTCGGGGAAAAGGCCAAAAGCGACCCCAAGTTCCTTGACGAGGTCTTTCGCCCAGGTCCTCTCTCGCACAGAGAAGAGTCCGGTTCCAGAGGCATCACTCACATCTGTAGCGTATTTTCCCGTAAGTCTCAAGCGGATGTAGTCTTTGGGGCAGAGGAATTTCTCCGCCCTTTTGAAGACTTCAGGCTCGTTCTCCCGGACCCAGAGGATTTTCCCTCCTGTGTACCCGGGAAGCATGGGGTTATTCGTGATTTTGATGAACTCCCGTTCCCCGCCCACCATTTCGTGGATTTTTGCACAATATGGGGCACTCCGCTGGTCGTTCCACATGATGCAGGGACGGAGGACATTCCCTGCCCCATCAAGGAGCACAAGCCCATGCATCTGCCCCGTGAGGCCTATACCTTCAACGGTGTAGCCCTTTTCTTCAACATCCCGGGAGACTTCCAAAAGCGTCGCTTTCGCCGCTTCCCACCAGTCCGAAGGATCCTGCTCTGACCAGCCCGGGAGGGGGTTGTACACCGGGTACTCCCGAGTGGCTCTCGAGAGCACCCGCCCCTCTTCGTCAACCGCAAGGGTCTTGCAGCTTGACGTCCCGATGTCTATCCCCACCACACAGGGCTTTTTCTCTGCCAAGCTCATTCCCCCCTTCAGCCGGCAAACTCCACCTTGATGTGCTTCATCTCAAGGTATGAAAGGATACCCTCTGGACCAAGATCAGTGCCAAAGCCGCTTTCTTTCCATCCCGTGTACGGAGCGTAAATGGTGGCAACATCGACGTTGTTGAGACCGATATTCCCACACTCAAGGCCAAGGCAGATACGGCGTGCTCTCTCGAGGCTCGAGGTGTACACGTATGCGGCAAGGCCATAGCGGGTGGCATTCGACCACGCAATGGCCTCCTCAAGGCTCTCAAAGGGCATAATACCTACCGCCGGGCCGAAGGTCTCCTCTTTCATGATGAGCATATCGTGGGTAACATCGACAACCACCGTGGGTTCGAAAAAGTATCCCTTTGCGTACTGTTCCCCTTCTGGCTTCTTTCCGCCACAGATGACCCTTGCGCCCTTCAAAACCGCGTCCTCAATGTGCTCCTTGACCTTCTCCAGAGCCTCAAGGCTCACCATCGGGCCAAGGTCCACATCAGGATCGGTGAGGCCATTGCCAATACGGAGCTTCCTGGTTTCGGCAACGAACTTCTCCACGAAGGTCTCATAGATTGGTTTTTCCACGTAAATGCGGTTCACAGAGTTACAGACCTGCCCCATATTCCGGAAGGACCGTCGTACCCCGCCTTTCACGGCCTTCTCAAGGTCGGCATCGGCGCAGACAATAAGCGGCGACTGCCCCCCAAGCTCGAGAGACACCCGCTTCACTCCCGAAGCGCAGTACTCCATGACCTTCTTCCCCGCTTCAGTAGACCCAGTAAAACTCACCTTCCGGACAAGGGGGTGGAGGATGAGGCTTTTGCCAACGACCGACCCTGCTCCGGTGACACCGTTCACCACACCCTCAGGAAGACCGGCATCAAGGAAACAGGCCAGAAATTTGAGCGGTGAGAGGGGGGTCTCTGAGGGGGGTTTAGCCACCACCGTACATCCTGCCGCCAGCGCTGCAGCAACCTTCCAAGCAAGGAGCTGTACCGGGTAATTCCAGGGGGTAATGGCGGCCACAACACCAATGGGCTGGCGAATGACGATGCTCTGGAGGTTCGCCTTATCAAGAGGAATGATTTCCCCGAAAACCCGCTTTCCTGCTTCGGCAAAGTACCGCAGAACTTCAGCAGAGCCTTTAACCTCGCTGACCGCCTCCTTCAGGGGCTTTCCCTCTTCAGCAGTGAGGATACGACCGATCTCCTCTGCCCGTTCCTCGACAAGCTGAGCAGCTTTATGGAGGAAACGAGCTCGTTCAAAGGGGCTGAATTGCGACCATTGTTCGAAAGCCTTCCAGGCTGCCTGGACTGCTTCGTTGACCTGCTCCTCTGAAGCCGCCGGGACCCGGGCAATGACGTCTTCTGTTGCCGGGTTGATAACGTCAATGTACTTCCCTGTGCCGCTTTCAGTCACGAACTTCCCGCCAATAATCATCCCCTGAACTTCCATCACTTCACGCTCCCTCCTGCTTGACCTTTCCGGTAACCCAGAGAATGACAAGGGGAAGAATCCCGGTATTGTACGTCACGTGGTACTTCCCAGGCTCCACGTAGAAGGCGTCTCCCTCTTGAATGGGGAACCGCTCGTCCCCAATGACCATCTCCCCCCGACCGCTGAGGACGAAGTACACCTCCTCCTCATCCGGGTGGGCGTGTCCTGTGGTTTTGCCATCGGGGTACACAATGGTGTACCCAAGCTTCAGGACCTTCGAGGGCGAGGTTTCCGGATCGATGAGCCAGTAGGTATCCCGAAGCGTTTCTCCTTTCTTGGCCTTCGCAAAGTACCGGAACGACCGTTCACAGGTGTCCGGGGCCACTTCGTTGATGTTGACGATGTAGGCCATGTGGAACGTCACCTCCCAAGTTCTCAGAGAATCAGATGCTCTTCCTCAAAAACCCGAATGACCGCAGGGGCAAAATAGAGCCACACGGTATCCCCCTCAGCGTACCGTTCTCTGGCAGGAACCACTGCTTTAGCGTCGGTTTGCGTACTGTCCTCAAGGCGAACCGTAAGCACCGTTTTGTCTCCCTGGAACTCAATGACCTTGACCACTCCGGCAACGGTATTTTCCCTTTGCCGTTCGCGGAAGACCTCAACGTGCTGAGGTCGAACTCCAAGCGTCACCTCTGTCCCGATGTACTTCGAGTCCAAGCTACCCTCAAGGGTAAAAACCCTCTTTCCTTCGTCAGTCAAGATAGCCACAGTGCGTTCGCCCTCCACTACTGCCGGGATGAAGTTCATGGTGGGTTCCCCGATGAAGTACGCCACGAATTTGTTCGCAGGACGGTTCCAAACTTCCTCCACCGTTCCTATCTGCTGGAGTTTTCCCTCGTTGATGATGAGCAACCGGTCACACAGGGCAATGGCTTCCGCCTGGTCATGAGTGACGTAAATCGTCGTCAGGCCGAGCTCGTCGTGGAGATGGCGGATGCGGGCCCGAAGCTCGTGGCGAACCCGCTGGTCCATGTGCGAGAGAGGCTCATCAAGAAGCGTCACGTTGGGTTTCCTCACAAGCGCCCGAGCAAGGGATACCCGCTGCTGAATACCACCGGCCAGAGACCCGGGGTACTTTTTGAGGTACGGGGTAAGCTCGAGGAGTTCGGCGATGAACTTCACCCGCTTCTCCACCTCAGGACCCTTCATGCCCCGGGCCCTCAAGGGAAAGGCGATGTTCTCGTAAACGTTGAGACGATAGTACAGAGCATAGGACTCAAAGGCCAGGGCGACATTGCGTTCCGCCGGCCCCAGGTGGTTCACCACTTTCCCGTCAAAGAGGATTTCTCCCCGGGTGATGTCCTCAAGTCCGGCAAGCATCCTGAGGGTTGAGCTCTTCCCCCCACCTGAGGGACCGAGAATGGCGAGGAACTCCCTGTCGTGACAGGTGAAGGTGAGATCCTGCACGGCCACAACATTCCCCCGGGGGTAAATCTTCCACACATGCTGCACGTCGATCCTGCTCATTTTTCCGAACTCCCTTCCCTCAAGACCTCCACAGTCTTCCCGTAGAAGAACATCCACTGAGGGTCAAAGTCGAGCCAGACCTCTTCTCCTTTGCCGTACTTGCAAAACCCCACGGTCCGAACGTACAGGAAGGTATTATCCCTGAGCCTGAAGGTCACGACACTGCTTTCGCTTTCGTGGATGACGGCGTACACCGGAAGTCGAAAGGCGTTTTCCGAAGGCTTCTCTCCTCCAAGGCGAATGTGTTCTGGTCGGATGCCAAGACGCACGACCTTTCTGCCATTCTCGTTCCAGGATGCATTCTGAGCCTGCTCCGCAAGACGTCCCTCAAGCCGCAGGGTGAAATCCTCTCCCTTGCGGAAGAAGAGGGTCCCGCCCTCCGGAATGATCTCTCCATCGATGAGGTTCATGGGGGGGTCTCCCACGAGTCTCCCCACGAAGTCCGTCCTGGGATAGTAGTAGATTTCCTCAGGGGTTCCCTCCTGCTCCACGAGACCCCGACGCAAAATCACCATTCGGTCGGAGAGCGCCAGGGCTTCACGGAAATCGTGGGTGACGTAGATAATGGTGCTCCCATACCGCTGGGCGAACTCCTTGAGAAGGGTCTGCGTCGAGAACTTGAGCTTGGCGTCAAGGTGCGCAATGGGTTCGTCAAGGAGGTACACCTCGGCTTTCCGCACCAGAGCCCTTGCCAGAGAAACCCGCTGTTTCTGCCCACCACTCAGGTTCTGGGGGAGACGGTCAAGGAGCCTGTCAATGCCAAGGAATGCGGCGATTTCTTCCACCCGTTTTCTTTCTTCCTCCGGGGTGAGCTTCAGCCGCCACCTCGGGGCTCTCAGGGGAAAGGCGATGTTCTCATAAACCGTCATATGAGGGTAGAGGTTGTAGGTTTCAAAGGCCATGGAGACGTTGCGCTCCTGCGGGGGAAGGTCGTTGACCACCCGGCCGTTGAAGAGAATTTTCCCCGAAGTCACTGGCTCTATCCCGGCAATCATTTTGAGAATGGTGGTTTTCCCTGCGCCGGTGGGACCCAGAATCGAGAAGAACTCCCCCTCCCGACAGGTGAAACTCACCCCTCGAACGGCCATTTTCTTTCCGTACATCTTCACAACGTTTTCCAGCCGGACCTCCGCCATGGGTCATTCCTCTCCTTCCTCTTCCTCCTCTTCTCTGGGGCGTGGACCGTACTTGAGGAGGAGGAGCGCAAAGATTGTCGCGACAATCGTTCCTACCCAGAGGGGCACAAACCGCTCCACGAACTTGATCCACAAAAGGTTCACGAAAATCCAGGAAAGGATGGACCAGAAAATCCAGTCTCCCGTCGTCATTCGGGGAAGCATCATTCTCACCAGCCTCTCGCAAAGAGCACCCTCTCAACCCTTCACCGCACCAAAGGTCAGACCACGGATGATGTACCGCTGCATGAACCAGGCCGCAACAAGGGTCGGGAGAATGACAATGGCCGCTCCTGCAGCCATGGGGCCGTATTGCACCTCAATAGAACCCCAGAATGAGGAAATGAGCACCGTTACCGGCCGTGCTGCTACACGGGTGAAGAGGAAACTGAAAAGGAACTCGTTCCAGGACCACACAAGGCAAAAGACCGCGGTCACAGCAAGCCCAGGACGCACGAGGGGAAGGACAATTTTTCGGAAAATATCAACCCGGCTGTACCCGTCCACCATGGCCGCTTGCTCAAGTTCTTCGGGGATTTCCTTGAAGAACCCGTAGAGGAGAAAGGTTGCAAAAGAGGTATTGAAGTAGATATGAAGAAGAGCCAGGCCAAAACGGGTGTCGAGAAGCCCGAGATTGCGGTACATAACAAAGAACGGAATGGCCGCCACGACCCCAGGGAACATTCTCGTGGAAATGGTGGTGAAGAGGAGGTGGCCCTTCCCCGTGTTCCAACGGGCAAAACTGTAAGCCGCCAGAGAAGAAATGACCATCACCACCACAGTACTTGCGACGCTGATGATGACTGTGTTCAGGAAATTGTCCCAGAAGGGGAATTCCCGGAAGAGCCGGTTGAAATTCTCCATGGTAGGCTTGAAGAAAATGAGCTTCCTCGCCTCGGTGGTGAAGATGTCGTTTGGCGACTTAAAAGCCGTGAGGTATATCCAGGCAAGGGGTGCCACGATGACAAAAAGGACGAAAGCCGTAACCAGCCAGAACACCACTTTCCCAAGCGTACTCATTTGACACTCCACCTTCCTTCAGCGGGTGCCCCCAAGGGCTCTCATGAGCATCTTGAACATGATGGCACACACCGCAATGGTGAGAACCAGCGAGAAGATAGCCATCGTCGAACCATACCCGATGTCAAAGTAGACAAAGGCCGTGCGGTACACAATCCAGTCAAGGAGCTCGGTCTGCACACCTCCCCGAGTCGTCCCGTAGAGAGGGTCAAAAAGGCGAATCAGCCACATGGTCCGCAGAACAACGATAATCATAATCAGGGGGCTCAACATCGGCAGGGTCAGGCGGCGGAAAGTGTACCAGGGAGAAGCTCCGTCCACCTTTGCCGCCTCGAAAACATCCCTGGGAAGGCTGCGCAACCCGGCTACCAGGACGAAAGTCGAAAAGGGGAACCACTGCCAGATGGTGATGAAACAAATCGTGTATAAGGCCCGTTGCGGAGACCACCAGTAGACTTTGTTCAACCCCAGGGCCTGCAGGATGAGATTCACGGCCCCAAAGTCGTACTCAAACATAAAGTTCCAGAGTAGCGAAAGAATCAAGGGGGCAACAAGAAGGGGCAGAAGGGCGAGACCACGGACGATGTTCTCCCCGGGGAATTCCCGGCTCCACAAAAGGGCAAGGCCAAGACCGATGAGGAGTTCACACGATACGCAGATCACAAGAACCTTCAGGGTCCGGTACAGGGCCTCGAGAAACGCCTTGTCATTCAGGAGCTGCCGGTAGTTCTGAGCACCAACGTAGATCGCCTCTCCCCGCATCCCCCACTGGTGGAAGGAGTAGTACGCACAGTAGAGCAGGGGATAGAGCATGAAGATTGCCAGCACCACAAGGAGGGGGATGAGCAGGGTCCACTTGAAGTACTTCTCGCTGGTGAGCACTTCCCAGATGGTGGGCTTCCTCGCCACCGCGTATCCTGTCTGGACTTCAGAAAAGGCCTCTGTCCTCATTCGTCTCCCTCCGCAAGGCCCCAGGGCACATGCCCTGGGGCCTGAATGTCACTCCTCCCGGATAGGCACAGTATCGAACTTCGAGGTAAGCTCAATGGTTTTGGCCACGAGTTCCTCCACACATTCGTCGACAGTGACTTCCTCAGCCATTGGCTTGTGGAGCACGTTCATCTGCATCTCGTACACCTTTCCGCCAGCTCTCGTATTGAAGTACCAGTAGTTGTCCACGTAGGGTGCTTGCTGCTTCCAGATGTCCACAAGGTAACTGCACACAAGGCCAAGTGGGTATTCAGTCTCAGGAGAGTGGAACTCGGGATCAAGCAGGAGGTCCATACGGGCTGAGAACTGACCGCCTTCCTTCATGAGAACCTTCTGACAGTCGTAGGAGGCAATGTAGCGGACAAGCCAGTACGCTGCTTCGGGGTTCTTGCTCGCCTTTGCCACGCCTAAAGACCAGGCACCGGTGTAGGGCTGCCCGCCAACTGTTGGGTAAATGCCAAGACGCCCATCGGGAACCTTTTCCTTCAGCAAATCTGCTGTCCAGGTGAAGAGGCTGGCGAACTGGTGTGGCTGAATGATGGCGAAACCTTCTCCCTGCTGAGCGCAGGCAAAGTCGAAGTTCGCGGTGAGGCACCCGGCAGGAGCAAACTTCAGAAGGTCCTTGTACTGCGTCAAAGCCTGTTTCAGGATATCCTTGTCCTTCTTGGTGATGACGAACTCCTTGATGGTCCCGTCGGGATTCTTCACGACCGTCGCATAGTCGCCACCCATACCCCAGATCCAGCAGCTGATTTCGTCGTTGATCTGGTAGGCCCCCGCCATCATGGCCACGCCATAGAGGTCATGGTCCAGGGTCTTTCCCTTGAGCGTGTCACCTTTCTTGCGGGTGAAGAATTCCGCCTGATCGTAGAGTTCCTTGTAGGTTGTCGGAGGTTTCAGGTCGTATCCGTACTTGGCCTTGAAGGCCGCTTGCTCTGTGGGGTCGTCGTACACATCCTGGCGGAGGAACATCCCCATGTGGTAGGTGTAGAAAGGCAGGACCATCTGTTTCCCATAGGCCTGGCCGCACCGCAAAAGGACGGGGGAGATGTTCTGGATATCCTCCCGGAACCCCTCAACACCCTTGGGGTCGTACTTTGCGGCAAGCTCCTCAAGGTCAAAGAGGTAATCTGACCACTCACAGGTCCACGAGGTCTCGACGTAGACCACGTCGTAGTACCCTGTTCCGGCCATGAGCTCAACGTTCTCTTTCGAGTACACTACTGGAGAGGCTACACGCTCAATGTTCACCTTGACTCCTGTTACGGTCTCGAACTGCTTGATGTACTCAATCACCTTGTCCCACGCTGCGCCGGTCTCGACAATCATGTTGATGGGTTTTTTGTTTTTAATCTCGGGAATATCCTTAAGCCCAAACTTCTCCTGCGCCAGGACCGCAAAAGAACACACCAGAACCAAGGCCACCACAAGGCCTCCAACAATACCCCGATGCCGCATGCTACCTCCTCCCTTCAAAGTTTCAGCTTCACAATGTCTGCTCCCCAAAAGTTTCCAGCAATGATGTTTATCCTCTCCGTGAACACCCCCTTTCCCCACTTCGTATACCCTCTCATTCCTTCGAGAGGATACCTTCAATCCTCTCCATTGCCTGGGAGAACTCCCTGAGGTTGTGGATCTGCGCGCTTGAGGTGGCAATGTCCTCCATGGTGAAACC